>Ga0265798_10000751_pt1 | contig 52169 bp, 40 predicted proteins | sample P3T30metagenome_FD_192430 | JGI IMG/M metagenome (GOLD analysis project Ga0265798, IMG submission 192430) | Plant litter microbial communities from East Loma Ridge, Irvine, California - P3 T30 | ecosystem: Environmental > Terrestrial > Plant litter > Unclassified | place: USA: California...
AAAATTCATAGTTGCGTTTTTGTTGCTGGAACGACGCCGAAACATCATAGGTAAGCCCGTTTTCGAAGCGCCCGGCCCCGTTCAACAGGTTGAAAAAACGCTCCGATGTGAAGATTTCATCTCCGGCAAGCGGATTGGTCGTTCCCGTAGCAGGGTTTTCCTGAGGATCCACCACGGAACTGTAACGCTTCGTCGTCTCGTCGAAATACTCGAACCTGTAAAAAAATCGGTGGCTCGCATTGGGCGAAAAACTCAGGAAGGCCTTGGTTGTCAGTTGTTGTTTAGGGAGCCATTCGTAACCGCGGCGGCCGTCGTTTTCAAGCCAGTCGCGGCCTTTTTTGCGGTCGAGAAAACCATCGAAATCATTGGCAGTGACGATGCCGTACGCATACCATTTTTCGTTGAAATTGTGTCCGATGCGCAGCGATTGGATATGCCGGCCTTTATCGACCCCGTTGTATTCTTTTCCGATGGTTTCCTCCTGCAGATACGGCGTGATTTCCCATTTATACGCGGAACTTTTCTTGGTAATGATGTTGATGATGCCTGAAACCGCATTCGCTCCGTAATCGACACCCATCGATCCTTCGACGATCTCGATTTGCTGGATGTCGTCGAGGTTGATCTGCGTCAGGTCAGTGTAGTTGCCGAGGCCTTCGTCGTTGATGAGCGGCACGTTGTCCACAAGTATCTTGAAATAAGAGGCGTCGAGCCCGAAAAGGGACACTCCCGATTTTCCTGTAGAAGCATTGGGCGTCACGGACAGGTTCAGCGTCTGGTTCAGCACATCGGCAAGGTTGTTTCCGGCCTGGCGATCGATATCGGCACGCGAGATAACCTTGACCTGGAACACCGATTTTTTAACAGATTGCGGGTTGTACTGGCCCGTGATTACGACGTCACTCATCTTGTCGCCGCTCATGATCGTGTCGTTCTGGGAGAAGACCGCCATCGGAAGAAACAAAAATAACGCAATTCGCAATCTGATGATAATCATATTTTTATGTATTTTAATATCGTCTGAACCGGAAAAAATAAGTTTATTTAGATCAAATCTTAATAATTTTCCGCTGCAAATATATACCCTATTTTTAATTGTTCTAAATAAAAATGCTATTTTTGCAATGTTAAAAAACCAAACACTTATGAAATCTCGAATTCTACTTTCCCTATCGATTCTTTTCACATTGGGAGTCAATGCGCAGGACGCGAAAAAAAAGGAAGACATCAAAGCGATCAAGGCCATGTGCGGATGCTACGAAGTCGAATTTAACTTCGCCGAAACGTTTAAATACGCCAAAAACGAGGATTACAAGCCGTCTCCGACCAAGTACGAAAAAGGTTTGGAATGGGTGGAATTGGTAGAGGAAACGCCCAACAAGGTCGTGCTGCAGCATTTGCTTCAGGTGTCCGACACGATGGTCATCAAGCACTGGCGCCAGGATTGGGAATTTGAAAACACCAAGCTTTACGATTACGAAGGAGATAATGTCTGGAAATTCGTGAACCTGCCGAAAGATAAAGTCAAAGGCCAGTGGACGCAGCGCGTTTTCCAGGTTGATGACAGCCCTCGTTACGAAGGTTCCGCTACATGGGTTCATGTAGATGGCCGTCATTACTGGACGAATGTGACCGATGCCCCGCTTCCGAGACGCGAGCACACGATCAGGAACGACTACAATGTCCTGGAAAGAACCAACACTCAGGAAATCGTTAAAGACGGCTGGATCCACAACCAGGATAACGTCAAAATCAAGCGTACGAACGGCAAAGACGAATTGGTAGCCAAGGAAAAAGGCTTCGATTACTACCGTAAAGTGGACGATTCGAAATGTTCCGGAGCCAAAAAATACTGGGTGGCGAACAAGGCCATGTGGAAAAACGTCCGTGAAAAATGGGCTACTATTTTCGCCCAGAACAAAGACCTGACGTTGTTGCCGAAGGTAGAAGGACAATCGCTTTTCATGGCATTGTTCGACCTGAAGCCTACCGCCTCAAAGTCTGAAACCGATGCCATCATCGAAAAATACTGGAAAAAATCCTAGTTTCAAAGTTAGTTATGAGAGCGCTCTTCGGGGCGCTTTTTTTATGGCTGGATGCGGCCATCTTGTAATTTTCGCTACATTTCCCGTTTTACGATTGATGACCATATTCAGACTATTCGCTTTCCTGCCGATCTTGTGCTTCGGGCAAAACCTGGTGCTGAACCCGGGCTTCGGCCAAATCGGGTATTGTCCGAAAGGTATCGGGCAATTCAAAAACAACGTCGTATCCTGGTCGCTTCCTACATTGGGAACGAGCGACATTTTTTCAGCTTGCGGTAAAGCCGAAGCCGGCGTTCCCCAAAATGCATTCGGCAACCAGGATGCGGAATCGGATGGCAATTACGCCGGACTTTACATGCTGCTCCCGAATGATTTGCGCGAATACCTCCAGGGCAGATTTTCCCAGCCGTTAGTCGAAGGAAAGCGATACACGGTTTCGATGTGGGTCAGTCTGGCGGAACATTCGGATTATGCCGTAAACAGCTTTGCCGTGTTGTTTACCCAAAATCAGCTAAGCATCCGTTCATCGGATTACATAAGGCCCAGTGAAGTCGAGGCTGCGTCAGCCGGAGTCCATCAAGTTGTGGCAATTCCCCATCCGGCATTTTTGTCCGACAGGAAAAACTGGATGAGGATTAGCGCGACATTCATCGCCAAAGGAGGCGAACGCTACTTTAGTATCGGCAACTTTAAAAGCAATGAGGCGACGGTGAAGAAATTCGTGAAATCCCAAACCGATAATACTTCCTACTATTATATCGACAGCGTGATCGTCGAGGCGGAACAGTTGCAGCAAACCGCCGTCCTTGAACCGGACAAGACCTATACCCTGCCCGTTTCGTTTCAATTCGACAGTTCCGAAATTACGCCTGAGGCCGAAGCGAAGCTCGAGGAGATCATCGCGTTCCTGGAGGCGCATCCGCAGAGCCATATCGAGATTTCGGGACATACGGATGATGTCGGAAGCGAATCGTACAACCAGGAAATTTCGTTGAAACGGGTGAGATCGGTTGTGGAATTCCTGGTTGAAAGACAGGTAAAACCGGAACGCATCCGTACTTTCGGATACGGCGAATCCCAACCGATAGGCGATAACGGGACGGAAGAAGGACGCAGCCAAAACCGCCGCGTCGAATTCGTATTGTCCGATTAAAAAAAGTTATTCCTTGGGCAGGAATATTTCGGCCATCATGCACCTTGCGCTGCCACCACCACAGGCTTCTATCGTATCAAGGCTCGAACTCAGGATGGTCGCGTGCTTTTGCAGTTTCGAGACCTGGTCCTGCGTAAGGCTTTGATGGGCTGCGGCGCTCATGATGAGGAAGCGCCGGTCTTCGGCACCGCGGACTTCCAGCATGTTGCCCGCGAACTGGTTGACCTGGTCCTCGGTGATCAGTATGATTTCCTTGCCATCTTCTTTGAGGCTGTCCAGAACGGCTTTCCGCTCCTTTTTATCGTCGATGCAATCGGCGCATATCACCGCAAAAGTTTCCCCGAGGCACATCATTACGTTGGTGTGGTAGATAGGAAGGCGCGTGCCGAGAACGGTTTGGTACGCTTTGAATATGATCGGACCGAAGTCGAAATCCTCGCAGAACTCTATGAGAAGCTCTTCGTCGGCGCGCGGAGACAGTGCACAGTAGGCTTTGCCGTTGGCGCGATCGAGCAGCAAACTGCCTGTGCCCTCGAGGAAAACGTGGTCCCGCTCGGCTTCCGTGTAGTCGACGATATGCTCGATTACAAAACTTTTTTCCTCGAGCATTTCGAGAATGTCATCCCGTCTTTCGGCACGGCGGTTCGGCGCAAACATCGGATAAAGCGCCACATCGCCATTTTCGTGGAACGATACCCAATTGTTCGGGAAGATCGAATCGGGCGTGTCCGGATCCAAAGTATCGTCTATGACCGTCACGTCGACGCCTACCATTTTGAGCTTCAGCACGAATTCGTCGAATTCCAGTTGGGCTTTTGCGTTGACCGTTTCCGGCGTGAGGCCGCTCAGAACTTTTTGGTAGTAATTGTTTACGGCCGTCTGCTCGTTCATGCGAAACGCGACAGGACGTATCATTAGAATGGAATTGGTGGTTTGTTTCATGTATGTCGAAAGTCAAATGCCTAAAGTCGAAAGACCCAACCGTCATTATTACTTATTAATCATTAAAATTAATTCTCGCGTACCAACGGCAGCGTCGAGCATCGCAACAGTCCTTCCTGCTTCGAGATTTCCGCGTACGGGATTTCCTCGACCGTAAAGCCGTTTTCGCGCAGCCAGGTGTTGAGGCGTGTGAAATGACGTTCGGAAACCACGACGTCCGGCGCGATCGAAAACACGTTGGAGTTCATGTCGTACATTTCCTGGCGTGTGATATGGAAAAGGTTTTGCTCCCCGAACAGGTCGCGCAGGTAGTCGTAATCGGAGGCGTTGCAAAAACCGTCCTTATATATGATCGCTTTGTCGATCCCGACCGGCTGAAAGCAGCAATCAAGGTGCAAGGCATTATCGCGGGCTTCCGTCGTAGACTTCACCAAATCGAAATCGACGACTTTCTTGTTTGGGAAATAATCGCGGATGAACTCCACGCCTTTCCGGTTCGTACGGGCGGTCTTGATGTCGGCATAGTCCGGTTTGCAGTACGTTCCGATAAAAATATAGTCGTTCCACAGGATAACGTCCCCGCCTTCTATGTGGATGCTCTGATCCTCAATCTCTACGAATTTTGCAGGATCGATCTCGTCGATAACATGGCGGATGGCCGGAAATTCCTTTTCGCGATCGGGCAAAATATTGGCCTTGAAAAAAACGTCGTCGATCACGAATCCGATATCACGCGTAAAAATCTGGTTTTCATTTTCTACGATTTCAGGGCGATATACTTTTACATCATACTTCTGGAAGACGGCGTTGAAGGCCTCCATTTCAGCGGCCATATCGGCCTCCGACGGATAGGTCCCGGCCATTATGTGTTCAAGCGATTTCGGGTCGTAAGCTTCTTCGGCTTTTGGCGACGGGCCGTTTGATATTGCGGTTCCAAGGATTACGGCGCGCAGCCGCGATGATTCATTCTTTACATTCAGGGGTAGCATAGAAAACGTTTTCGTTTCGGCGCAAAGATAGGAAAATCGGGTTCCGATCCTACTTTGTCCTGATGGCAAAAAGGTTAATTTTTGATGAAAAGAATCACCGATTTGCGGCTAAATAATTTCACAGCGGGAAGTGAGCGGATAGTATCTGTAAATCGATTAGTGTGTTCGTGGCGAATTTTATCCGGAAGCCACGAATGCACGAATCTGGCTTAAACTTCTTAGCGGATTGTCGGCCAAAAAAATTAGATTATCGGAATTGCAAAATCAAATGCATAAACTTTATCTGTGAATCCTACTAAAACAAAAAAGCCTCAATCAAGAGGCTTTCTATTATCGTTTTTCAGTTGGAACGAACTCGCGTAGCGGTTGCCCGGTGTAAACCTGTCTCGGACGTCCGATTGGTTCTTTGTTTACGCGCATTTCTTTCCATTGTGCGATCCATCCCGGAAGGCGTCCGATGGCGAACAACACCGTGAACATATCGGTCGGGATTCCAAGGGCGCGATAAATAATGCCCGAATAAAAATCGACGTTCGGGTACAAGCTGCGAGCCTTGAAATATTCGTCGTTGAGCGCGGCTTGCTCGAGTTTCATTGCAATGTCGAGAAGCGGATCTTCCACTCCGAGCGAGCTCAGTACTTCGTCCGCAGCCTTTTTGATGATCTTGGCGCGAGGGTCGAAATTTTTGTAGACACGGTGACCGAAGCCCATCAAACGGAACGGATCTTCCTTGTCTTTGGCTTTCGCCAGATATTTGTCGGTATCGCCACCGTTCTTGTGGATTTCCTCGAGCATTTCGAGAACGGCCTGGTTCGCACCGCCGTGAAGCGGGCCCCAAAGTGCGGAAACTCCGGCAGAGATCGAGGCGAACAATCCCGCGTGGGAGGAACCTACCATGCGTACCGTCGATGTCGAACAGTTTTGCTCGTGGTCTGCGTGAAGGATGAACAATTTATCCAACGCATCCACAACTTTAGGATTCGCGGTATAAGGACCTGTCGGCAACGAGAACATCAGGTTCATGAAATTCTCTACGTATCCTTTCGTATTGTCGTAATAATTGAGCGGGTAACCCATCGATTTGCGGTAGGTCCAGGTCGCGATGACCAGGAATTTCCCCATCGTTTTGCAAACTCCTTCATATATGTCCTTTTCATTGTCGACGTTCAGCGACTTCGGGTTGAAGGCAGTAAGGGCGCTCGTAAGGGCCGAAAGCACGCCCATCGGGTGAGCCGTTTTCGGGAAGCCGTCGATGATATTCTTCATCTCCTCGTTAATGAGCGTATACTTGCGGATGTCGTTCTCGAATTGCTCCAAAACTTTGGCTGTCGGCAATTCGCCGAAGATCAAAAGATAGGACACTTCGAGGAAGCTCGCTTTTTCAGCAAGGTCTTCGATAGCGTATCCGCGGTAGCGCAAAATTCCTTCTTCTCCGTCAAGGAACGTGATCTCGCTTTTGCAGACGCCTGAATTCTTATAACCCGGATCGAGCGTGATCGCCCCGGAAACATCGCGCAGTTTGTTGATATCGATGGCGATTTCGTTCTCGCTCCCCATTATTACAGGGAACTCATACTTCTTGCCGTCGAGTTCTAATATTGCAGTTTTAGACATGATATGTTTGGAAGTTTAATAAGAGTTCCAAAAATAGGCAATTTGAAATCAACAAAAAAACGGATACGGTAACGATTTCGTTAATAATTATAAAAATTGCTGGAGTGACGGAGCGCCTGAGCGACTGAGTGACTAAGTAATTGAGCGCTTGAGTAAAGACTTTTACTTTTTGACAACCTTTGTTACGGACGAACCTTTTGCCGATCTAACCTTAATGAAATAAACACCGCTCGTCTCGTCAGAAATATCAACCGACGCGACATTCGAACCTACTTTTTTGGTCATCAGCAAGCGTCCCTGGATGTCGAAAAGCGCAATGGATCTTAAATCAGAATGGGCCCTTACGGTGACGACATCCGCGGTCGGATTCGGGAAAACCGATATCGAAACGTCCGATACTTCGCCCACCGACAGTTGCTGGAAGACCGTCTCGGCTCCGTTCGTGGTCACCGGGAAATTGTAATCGAAGAAAATATCGGCGGAAGCCATCACCGCTGCATTTTCAACAAGCGTTGGCAGCGTCCTGATCTTGTACAAGACATGTCCGTGCTGTGCGGCGCCGAGCTCGATGCCTTCGAAGATGAATTCGGCTTTGTTGCCCGTAACGCGCGTGACCATATCGTCGGAACTTTGCAGGATTTGCAGAGAGGATACGTCGAATTTCGTCTGATCAATAACATTTTTAACTACGATGTTGTGCGCGCTGGCGTTGCCCGTGTTTTCGAATCGGATCAGATAATGCAAGTACTCCCCTATTTTCGTCGGAGACACAATTTCGCCTTGCAGGCACGTTACATCGTTTGGATCATACGACCCGAAAACTTCCTGTGAAAACGCGAACGTGTTGTCGGTTGGCGTTTCATCGGATGGAACTGTCGCTGAAGCCGTAAAAGACAAAACATCGCCAATGTTGACCGCAGGCGTTTCCATAGGTGAATTCACGTTGAGAATGAACGAATAGGTGCGCGTTTCGAAAGGTTGAAGATTTGTATAATTCCAGCTTACAGAACCAGCGTCCGCAGTGGCGGCAGGAGCCGAAGAAATGTAATCCAATCGCGTATCATCAAACGTCACGCTGGCGGTTCCGGAGAGAAATTGGTTGCCTTTGTTGCGCAATGTTACGGTGTAATTTGTGTCGAAACCGGGCTCGGGCATCGAGCCGTTCAATACGATTTCAGCATCGGGATGGACGCCGTTCGCGGTGACGCAGAAATGATGTTCGAATGTAGTGTCATTGGCATTTGCAAATACCGCGTTAACCGGCGGAGCTGAAAAAAAAGGGACGGCTTCAAAATCAGGTGAAAGCACGTAGGTGCCATTATTGACGAAGAAAGAAAATTCGCCGTCGGCGTTGGCGAAAACCGCCTCAGTTGCGTCGCCATTTGTCACTTTGAATTTTGCATTTGGGAATCGTATATCGGACGCATCGCAGCCATCGCCTGCCACATCGAAAGAAAACGATCCCGCAATCGTGTTATGGCTGCCGCCGGGTGTAAAGTTGCAATAGTCGTTGACCACCGGAATGACGCCTTCGCTCAGCGCTATGGTCTCCGCAATATAGGTGCTTTCAAACGCGTCGGCACAGACGAACGCAAGATCAGGGTTACCTGTAAAGTCACCGTGGTAATCCAAATGGCCATTCTTGAAATTCACGCGGATCAACTGGTTATTCGACGCTCTTACGTCATAAAAAGAGGTACAGCGTGAAAGGTCCAGTTCTGTAAGTTGGTTGCCGCTCACGTCAAGGAAAGCCATTTCAGAAGATCCCACCAATGTTATTTCGGTAAGCGCGTTATTCTGAGCATTTAATTCCTGAAAGCTATTGACCGTTAGTTGTGCGAGATTGTTATGGTCAAGTCTGAAGCTATTGCCTTGCGTATCCATCATATCAACTTCAACCAGGTTAGGGTTGTGGTGAACCTCGTAAGTCGCCATCGGCCCGAAAGTCGAATTGCTCTTGAATGAGACCAATTGGGCGTTAGCACTGCACGAAATATGTTCAACGTCGGTCAATGCCGAAATATCAATGGATTGTAACCCCGTATTGGTTACTATGAATGTGTCCAATGTCAAACAGCCTTGAAGATTCAGTGTGGTCAACAAAGGGGAATGCTCTATTACTATCGAACTTATCAACGAGTTCGATACATCGACACTTTGGAGCAAAGCATTGTTTGTCAAAAGTACATTCGAAATGAACTGGTTGCCTGAAAGATTTAACGATGACGCACCAGTATTGCGTATGTCAAACTGAAATATATCCAGTTCGGAAAGTCCGGAAAGATCCGTAACAAGCGCATTATTTATAACGACGAATCCTGAGTAAATGTGTTCATCATTTGTAATATCGATTTCACCGTTCTCATTTTCGTCGAGATATCCAAGCAAAATCTGCTTAAGAACCGGGTCCGGAATGTTGACGGTCTGTGCGACGGAAACCGTAACAAACAGCAACGCGCCGAAAATAAACGAGTATTTCTTTTTCATAAGTGAACATTTAAATGTAAATATATAAATTACAGATAGAAAGAACCCGCACAGATTGCGCGGGCCCAAAAATTAACCTAACTATTTTTAAATACCACCATGCTGAAACAGCCGCGGCATGTTTTACCCTACTTATTTCTTGATTATTTTTTCAGTGCGGATCCCGTTTTTGGTCATTACCTTCACGAAGTATAAGCCGTTTTGCTTATCGGACATATCAATTTCCGCGTGAAGAGCCTCGATCAGACTAACCTGAAGCAAGCGTCCGCGGATGTCGAAAAGCTGTACCGAACTGATTTCCGAATCCGAATTAATTCGAAGCGCATCAGATACCGGATTCGGATAAATGCGCACATCCAACTTCCCGACATCGCCTGCCGACAGCGACTCAAACGTCGTGTTGGCCGTATTGGTTTCGACAAGCGTCCGATAGTTGAAGTACACTCCGGCCTTGTTCGAAACGGTCGCACCCGGATCTAAGCCGCCGTTCGACCGCACTTTCAGCAGGATATTGCCGTGGCCGCCGGAATCCATATTGACATTTTTGAACGTAAGTGTCAGGCCGTCAGCCGCACTGCGGGCGGTTACGGGATGCGAGCTCGAAATGACCTGCAGGCTCGATCGGTCGAACATGGCCGGGTCGAGCACGTCCCTGATCGTAATGTCGGTTGCCACGTCGGTTCCTGAATTCCCGAAATTGATCGCATAATACAAGTACTCCCCGATTTTACCGGCCGGTACCAGATCGCCTTCGAGACACGTCTTGTAATTGGGTTCGTACGTATTTACGACTTTTTGTTTGTACGAATATTGGTTATCGGAAAGTTGAACATCGGACGCCGCCTGTACCTGTGCCGTCAAAAGTAATTCCGTCCCGGCATAAACCGCTGGCGTGTCGGTCGCTCCGTTGATGTGGAACGTTACTGAAATCCGTCTGCTTTCAAGCGGCTCCAGACCTGAATAATTCCAGATCAATGCACCGTTTGTAATGTCGTCCGGAACGACGGATGCCGAAACGAAATCCATCATCGCACCATCGAACTGCAACGTCAGCCCCGCGTTTTGGGACAAGAGCTGATTGCCTTTGTTGCGCACGACCACTTCGTATGTCGCATCGGAATCCGGACGCGCAGGAATGACGGGAATAATGGCGATCTCGGCATCGGTGCCTGGAGAAGCCGCCGACAGGCAGAAATCATGATTGGAAACCGATCCGTCGAGCGTGTTGAAACTGCCATAGGCTTCCGTTGGGACGATGTTGAAATAATCGTTTTCGAAGACCGGTGTCAGCGTGTAGTTTCCGTCGCCTACATAAAAATCGTAAAAAGCGGCATCGTTGGTAAAGACATCGATTTCCTCTCCTTCGTAAACCATGTGCATTTTCACGAACGGATGGGTCGCATCCGACGCATCGCATCCATCATTGCCGGAATCGAACCTTACATTGCCCTGGATCGTATTGTACACTCCGCCGGGCGTTGCCGTACACAGCGAATTCACTTCAACGCCATCTCCCGCCAGAGCCAGGATGGTGGCTACCTGGGATTCATCCGCACAGACGTAAGCGAAATTATTATTTAAAAAATCTCCTGCGGAAAATTGTTCGTTCACGCCGTTTTTCGCCCACAATTCCTGCATGCCGTTCCCCGAAATTACGAGCGTCTGCAATTGATGGTTGGCATTCACATCGAGCGTTTCGATCTGGTTCTGGCTGCAATTGAGCGCGATCAGGGCCGGATAAACCGATACGTCGAGGAGTGAGATCCCGTTGGCCTGGCAGTTCATCGTCTGCAGCGTCGCCGATGCCGGAAGGTCCACATTTGAAATCCCGGTGTTGCGGAACTGTATGCTTTTCAATGCGTCAAGGCCGTTCCAGTTATGCGATTGTATCGGATTGTCGCTGAACGAAACGGTTTCCAGATTAGACAACCCGGAAATATTCAGGTTAGTCAGTTGGTTCGATGCGCAATCCAGCGTTTTCAGTGCCGATGCGCCGATAACGTTCAGGCTCGAAAGCTGGTTCGTTCCGCAATTCAGGATCTGAAGGTTCGGGAAAGCGGCGACATCAAGCGAGGCCAGCTCGTTCCCGAAAATATTGATCTCGCGCAACAGCGGCAGATCGTCAAGGAACAATCCGCTGATATGGTTATAAATCGCCGAGAATCTATCCAGGTTCGGCTTATCGCTGATTTGCAGGATCTCGAGCTGGTTCTGGTCCAGGACGAGATCGCGCAGGTTCCCGACACCGCTCAGGTTGACCGAAACCAGGTCGTTGCCGCCGAGATAAGCCAGCCGCAGCGTCGCCATGCCGGACAGATCGGCAGTTGTGAGCAGGTTATCCATCGCATAAAGGTTGAGCAGGCTCGTAAAACTCTTTATCCCGGTCAGGTCTGCGATGTTGAGATTGTCGATCGTAAGTGTCGTCGCCGATTGCACTTCCGTAAATTGTATCTGGTTATCGAGATTGGCATCGAACCCTAATCCGATAAGGCCCGCCTTAAAGTTTGCATCCGGAATGTACACGATGCCGGGATCGGAAACCACGAGGTCGAAACCGACCAGGTTGAAGCAGCCGGATGAATTGGCCTGGACGCGCGCCCAGATCGTTTGCGGATTCGACGTATTTTCAAATGAAGTTATTTCAAAGATCGGATTTGTACCGCTTTGGGCATCGGCTTCCTGCGTATAATATTGTACGGTCACATCTAAATTTCCGCCGGTAATGGCCACTTCCTTAGACGTCAGGTCGAAAACTGCGACATCGTCATTCGGGCTTTCCTCGATGATCAATGGGGAAACCGGGAACGCGAAAGCCGGTGCAACCACATTGACGACCACGTTTGAACTCAGATCGGTGAAGCATCCGCCAGCCGAAACGCTCAAAAGCTGTATTGAATAGTTAAAGGCCTGTGCGGACGACAGTGTCAACAGCGCCGTATTGGTGGTAGAAATTATGGTTTGGGCCAGAGCGCCGTTTATCTGATATTCAAAAGTATAAGGTGCGTTTCCACCGATGGCCGTGAATTGTACCGACGCTTCCTCACCCACGCAAACATTTGCCGCAACAGTTGAAATGAAAGCATTGGGTGCGCTGTTCACAAAAAGCCCGACCGTCGCAATCGAATACGAAGCCGGATCTGCAATTTCTTCAACGCGGACGTACAGCGTCTGTTGAGAAGGCACCGTATTCGTAAACGCAAAAATGCCGGTTATCGGATACAGGTCCTGAGCGGCATCGGCATTCGAAAAATGGAACGTGCTCGTGTACAGCGAAGGATCGAGGCTGTTCAAAATCTCAGGCACGACGGGCGACAGGTTGAATGTGGCCGTTCCGTCGCCATCGGTTTCGCACTGCCGCAGCAGGACAGGATTTTCGTTGATGTCGGGCTGGGCATACGCCAATCCGGCACAAAAGAATAACAGCAAGTATAGTTTTTTCATCGTCGGTAAGTTTTTCGGACCGAATCGCTTCAGGCCGTGTATATCGGTAATTATATGGTACGGATCAATTCCTGCAAACGCTCTTTCTTGCGCTGGGAAATGGGCAAATGGCTGCCGTCGCTCATTATGACGTAGCCGCCGTCCTTTTTTATGTAGGATTTCAGATACGACAGATTGATCAGATGGGACTGGTGTATGCGCTCGAACCCGTGTTCGCCCAGCATTTCCTCGTATTCCTTCAGCGTCCTTGAAATCAGGATCGGCTTGTTCCCACGAATGTAAAATTTGGTGTAGTTGTCCTCGCTTTCGCAACGCAGGATGTCGCTGATCTCAAACAGATGGATGCCGTCTGATGTGCTCAGGGCGATCCGTTTGAAATTGTCTACTTTCTTTCGGATGTTTTCCAGCAGGAGATCGATGTGGGCAAAACCTTCGTTCTTGGACACGACGCTGCGGATCTTTTCGATGACTTTCACCAAATCCTCGGGATCGACCGGCTTCAGCAAAAAGTCCAGGGCCGAAAACCGGAACGCCTTGATCGCGTATTGCTCGTGGGCCGTGATAAAGATGATGTGGGAATTGGACTTTCCGTGCTTCTGGGCGAGCTTTTCGAGAATGTCGAAACCCGTTCCGTCGGTGAGCTGGATGTCCAGGAACACCACTTGCGGCTTGAAGACGTCCATGGCTTTGATTCCCGTTTCGACGCTGTCGGCCTCACCCAGTATCTGGAAATCGGGGGCATAGCGCTCCAACAGGCTTTTCAGTCCCGAGCGAAGATGGGCGTCGTCATCAATTAAAAGTGTGGTGATCATGAGTTGGTTGTGGTGGTTATAGTTGTTGTTGGTTTATTGTTTCACGTTTTCTGCCGGTTCTCGTTGATGTACTGGATCGGAAGCGTCAGAACGACCTGCGTGCCGGTCACGTTCCCGGAATCGTCAGTTCGCTCGCTGATGTCCACGTCTGCCTTGCGCGAGGTCATGGCTTTGATCATTTCAAGCCGCTTCCTGGTAATGTCGAGCGCCATCGATTTGTGTACGGAGACCGAATTTTCCTTCATCTGACGCGATTTGTCGATGCCGATGCCGTCGTCCGTAATCGTGCAGGTCAGATTATCGCCGGAAAGTTCGAATTTTACGTCTATCCTGCCCTGCCCTTTCTTGGGCATCAGCCCATGTATGATGGCGTTTTCGACGAAAGGTTGCAGCATCAGCGGCGGAATTGCCGTATCGTCTTCAATATCAATATCCTTCTCAATATTAAAATCAAAAATCTGGTTGAAGCGCAATTGCTCCAGTTCGAGGTAATTTTGCAGGCTTTCGATTTCTTTGTCGATCGGAATCAGCGATTCTTTGGAATATTCAAGCGTCAGGCGCATGAGCTTCGAAAATTTCGACAGGTATTTGATGGCGGAATCGGCACCGTTTTGCACGATAAAGCTCGATATCGAACCAAGGCAGTTGAACACAAAATGCGGGTTCATCTGCAAATGCAGCGCTTTCTGCTCGTATTCGGCCAGTTCTTTTTCCAAAGTTAACGTCTTCTTGAGTTGCAGACGGTTGTAGATCAAAAAAATTATCCCGAACAGCAACAATATGAACAGCACGATGAACAACGTCTGCATCAAATGCCGCTTCGTTTGTTCGCTGTAAAGCAACTCGCGTTTTTCCTGCTCTTTCTTTTGAAACGCTTCCCGCTTGTCGAACTCGTAGTTCATTTCAGCCTGAACGCTTTTGCGGATGTTTTCGTGAAGGTTCAGGCTGTCTTTTGCGGCGCTGTAGTTCTGGAAATGCAGCAGGGCAAGTTCCGGCTGCTTCCGTTTGACGTAAATGTCGCTCAGGGTTTTCTCGGCGATCACCACTTGTTCCGGGACGTCGAGCTCACGCGCCAATGTCAGCGATTTTTGGGCGAATGCAAGTGCTTCCTCCAGATCGTTCACCGCAAGATAATAGCGGGACAAATGCCCGAAGGTATCGGCGGTCCCGAACTTATCGCCTATTTCGGCGAAACTGTCGACGGCATCGTTCCAGGTTTGGCGTGCCTTGTCGAAATTGCCCGTCTGCATATAGTAAAGCCCGAGGTTGTTGAGCAATTCCCCTTTTCCTCTCGGATCGGGAAAACCCTCGAACATGCCTCTCGCCTTCTGATAGTATTCGAGTGCTTTCGGGTAATTCTTTTGGGCGAGGTATATGTTGCCGATGTTGGTCACGGTGATCCCGATCGTAGGATCAGCGGACTTTTCCTGGATCTTTTGTGACTTCACGAAATATTCCAGCGCCTTGAAATCGTTCTTCAGGGACTGGTAGACGATCCCGATGTTGTTGTAGACGCGCGCCAGCCGCAACGGCTCGTCCAGCGATTCGTAAAGCGGGACAGCCTTGAGATGGAACTGGAGCGCCCGTGCGTAATTGCTGCGTTCGGAAAACACGATGCCGAGGCTGCCGTACGCTTTGGCGAGTCCGGCCCTGATCTTTTTGTCTTTCGGGTCTGATGCCGATTCTGCTTCGAAAACGCTTTGGGCGGATGCGAAATGTTCGAGCGCTTTCGGATAGTTTCCTGATAATATGCCGGCATTGCCCAGGTTAAGCAAGGCATGTCCTTCAGCTGCCTTGTATTTTATCTTTCGCGATAAATCAAGGGCTCTGACGGCATATTGGCCCATTTTTGAAGGATCTGAACTCTTATAACCGTCTGCTATGGCATTCAGCAGGTCGGCTTTTTCAATGTCGTTTTTGGCTTGAGGCAAACGTGCGGCAAGGCTCTCCGCCGATTGGGCAGAAGCAAGCGCACAAAAAAACAACAAGGCCAGGAGTAGGTTTTGTTTCATGCATCGGTGATACTCAGGCAAAAGTAACATATCTGCATGGCCGGCGGTCGCGTGATGAGAATTTTTCGAGTATGGCTTAGAATCTGAAATACGGAAGTTTGAAACCTTAATGTATCCGACGGAAATGTCCGACAAACATCCGATCCTAAACCGTCGAATTATTAACAGCCTTTTATGTATTTGCATTGGCTTCTTGATTCATAGATTCTTAAATTTAAGATTGTTATGAACCTATAAAATAAAATGTCAACGAATATGAAAAAGTACAAAATAGGGATTATCGGCTACGGCGGATTTGGGAAATTCCTTCATCACTGGTGGTCGAAGCTTGACAATGTCGAGGTCGTGGCTGTCGCCGATCACGGGCATCACGCAAAAGAAACGGAAAAGCTTAAAATTTATGCAAGCTGGCGAGACCTCATCCAGGATCCGGAAATTGAAATCGTCAGTATCGTAACGCCGCCCGCACTCCACGCCGAAATGGCCTGTGCCGCCATGAAAGCCGGCAAGCACGTGCTGCTTGAAAAACCGGTTGCCATTACCAGGGAAAGCGCCCGAGAAATCCTCGACACCCAGAAGCAAACGGGCATGGTGATTACCGTCGACCACATGATTCGCTACAATCCGATCATCGGCCTGTTCAAGAAATTCGGACAGGACGGCACACTCGGGAAACTGAGGCACGTCGTGGTGAACAATTACGCCCAGGACGCTGCGTTGCCGGCCGAACACTGGTTTTGGGACGAAGCGCTTTCCGGCGGGATTTTGGTGGAACACGGCGTCCACTTCTTCGATATCGTCAATGCCCTGAGCGGCCAGCACTTTACAAACGTTTTCGGCTCATCCGACCGCCGGAACGAGTCCCAGCGCGACCGCGTTTCGGCTTTGGTGCATTATGACGATGGCCTGATCGCCAGTTATTACCATGCGTTTTCCGGACCGGGCCTGTTCGAGCAGACGACGATCCAATTGGCCTACGACATGGCCCGCGTCGAGATTGAGGGTTGGATGCCGCTCAAAGGAAAAATAAAGGCGCTTGTCAATTCCGACATCAAATCGCAGCTCCAGGATTTGCCGGGATGGGAAATGACGACGTCTGAAGCACTCGACGCCCCATCGGACGATTCGCGCCCGGAAGGCTGGGGCGATTCCGACACGGCAGGCACGGTTAATAAAAGTGAGACGAGGGTTGGCGGAAAAGCATACGATGTAGATGAAATGATCTCGGCTACGTTCGAGATTCCCCAGTCGAAAGGCGAAGTTTACGGCAAATGCGTCCAATCGATAGTATTGGATATGATCCAGAAAATCGAAAACAGCGATCACCAACTCACGATAACCGTCGAAGATGCCGTGATCGCACTTGAAACCGCCATTCTCGCAACGGAAAAATTCTGATAGTAAAATCAGTTATCTGAAAAACATCTGAACTAAAAAACCCGACTCACGAGCCGGGTTTTACATTTCAATATCTCCGAAAGTTCTTCGTCACTGTCGTTCGACATTCGACCTCGAAGTCGTTCGACATTCGACGTTCGACGTTCGACTCACTTAATCTTAAACGCTTTCTTCCCAGGGAAGTAAGCCGTATCACCCAATTCCTCCTCAATGCGAAGCAACTGATTGTATTTGGCCATACGGTCGGAACGGGAAGCAGATCCGGTTTTGATTTGTCCGCAGTTCAACGCTACGGCAAGATCGGCGATGGTGTTATCTTCGGTTTCTCCGGAACGGTGCGACATTACCGACGTGTAACCCGCATTGTGCGCCATGTTCACGGCTGCGATCGTCTCGGTCAACGTCCCGATCTGGTTCACTTTTACAAGGATCGAATTGGCGATGCCTTTCTCGATTCCGGTGGCAAGGCGCTCCACGTTCGTCACGAACAAATCGTCGCCCACGAGCTGGACTTTGTCGCCGATAAGATCCGTGAGGTATTTCCATCCGTCCCAGTCGTCTTCGTACATACCGTCCTCGATGGAAATAATCGGATATTTCGCAGCCAGTTCCGCAAGGTATTCGGCTTGTTCTTTAGACGAACGGATCTTTCCGGTTTCGCCTTCGAATTTCGTATAATGGTAGTTTCCGTTGACGTAGAATTCGGAAGCCGCGCAATCAAGCGCAACCATAACGTCGTCTCCGAAAGAATAACCCGCTTTCTCAACCGCTACCTTGATCGAATCCAAAGCGTCTTCGGTACCTCCGGCAAGGTTCGGGGCGAATCCGCCCTCATCGCCTACTGCCGTTGACAAGTTGCGGTCGTGCAAAACTTTTTTCAGGTTGTGGAAAATCTCGGTACCCATCTGCATTGCATGCGTGAACGACTTTGCCTTTACGGGCATGATCATGAATTCCTGGAACGCGATAGGCGCATCGGAATGAGATCCGCCGTTGATGATGTTCATCATAGGAACAGGCAGCGTGTTGCCCGAAACGCCTCCAACGTAGCGGTAAAGCGGCAGGCCAAGCTCGTTCGCGGCAGCTTTCGCCACGGCAAGCGAAACGCCAAGGATAGCGTTGGCTCCGAGTTCGCCTTTGTTATGAGTTCCGTCGAGCTCGATCATTTTCTTGTCGATGTAGTTCTGTTCGAAAACAGAAACGCCAAGCAGCTCTTCGGCTATTCGCGTATTTACGTTCTTCACGGCATTGCCGACGCCTTTGCCCATGTAGGCTTTACCGCCGTCGCGCAATTCCACGGCTTCGTGTTCGCCTGTTGAGGCTCCGGATGGAACCGCGGCACGACCTAAAACTCCAGTTTCTGTGACGACATCAACTTCGATGGTAGGATTTCCTCTTGAATCAAGGATTTGCCTGGCGTGAATTTTAACGATGATACTCATTTTGAATTTCTTGATTTTGTTAATGAATAATGCAAATATATTAGAAGTACGCTTAAATAACGAGTGAAACTGAACATGTTTTCAACGTAATCGATGTAGTTCTGTACGGGTACAAATTAATAATTGACAATTAATAAGGAACGATTGCCGACGAATAAAGAGAGGAATGGATCTGTCCATTATCATTCATCATTTTATATATCCGGATGCCAAAAATCCTATATTTGGCCTTTCAATTCCGCTACATGTTATTCAACTCCTGGGGTTACGCCCTGTTCCTGCCGATCGTTTTCGCACTGTACTGGCTGCTTTCAGGAAAAAGGCTCGCGTGGCAGAACCTGCTGCTGCTGGCCGTAAGCTATTTCTTTTACTCGTGCTGGGACTGGCGCTTTTTGTTCCTGCTCGTTTTTTCTACCGGGCTCGATTATTTTACCGGCCTCAAAGTTACGGGCTCCGACGGGTTCCGGAAAAAGTTCTGGTTCTGGCTCAGCATCATCGTCAACCTTGGTTTTTTAGGCGTTTTCAAATACTATAATTTCTTTGCCGATTCATTCGCCGAATTGTTGCGCTCCGCCGGATTCAACCCACACTTCGCGACGCTTCAGGTGATTTTGCCTGTGGGGATTTCGTTTTACACGTTTCACGGGCTTTCGTACGTCATCGACATCTATAAAGGACGCATCGAACCTGAGAAGAATTTCGTAACATATTCCTTATTCGTAAGTTATTTCCCATTGCTCGTGGCCGGCCCGATTGAACGCGCCACGCATTTGCTTCCGCAGATAAAACGCAAACGCGTCTTCGATTACGACAAGGCGATGGATGGTTTCTACCAGATCTTATGGGGATTGTTCAAAAAAGTCGTCATTGCCGACAGTTGCGCCCAATATGCGAACGCGGTTTTCGACAATCCCGACAAGATGAATTCGATGTCACTCGCTCTCGGGGCTGTTTATTTTGCATTCCAGATCTACGGGGATTTTTCAGGATATTCAGACATCGCTTTGGGCACTTCGAAAATGTTCGGGATGGATTTGTTGCGCAATTTCAACTATCCGTATTTCTCTCGCGACATTGCCGAATTCTGGAGAAGATGGCACATTTCGCTTTCGAGCTGGTTCCGCGATTATTTATACATTCCGTTAGGCGGCAGCAAAGGCGGCCTTTGGATGAAGATCAGGAACACCTTCATCATTTTCCTCGTCTCGGGATTCTGGCACGGCGCCAACTGGACGTTTATTATCTGGGGCGCCTTGAATGCCTTGTATTTCCTTCCGCTTTTATTGAGCAATTCCAACCGCAACAATATGCACATCGTAGCTGAGAACAAATGGCTTCCAAGCCTTGCAGATGTTTTTCGCATCGGGTTTACGTTTATGCTGACGACCTTCGCGTGGATTTTCTTCAGGGCAGAAAGCGTCACATCGGCTTTTTCATACATCAAAAGATTGTTGAGTTTCGACTTTAAAGGCGGTATCCAATATTTATCTATCGACAGAAACATAACAGAACTGTTAATTATGATCGCCATTTTTGTGATCGTCGAATGGTTTTCGCGCCGTCACGAACATCCGGTTCACGGTAAATTCAAGATGGCGAAAGCGATTTTAATCATCGTCGGGATTTTGACGCTGGGCGTTTTTTCCAATGTGGGGAATTTTATATACTTTCAATTCTGATGAAGAAATTCCTGCTCAAAATAGCGACTTATATAGTGATAACCGTCGGAATCATGGCGTTGCTCGACGTTGCCTATACCAAGATTTACGAAAACAGGCCGGCGCGTTCCAAATTCCAATATCTGCGGAGCTTGTCGAACCAAAAAATCGATTATGCGTTTTTGGGCTCATCGCGCGTCGATAATTTCATCGTGCCGAACCTGATACTGGAAAAAACGGGAAAATCTGCCGCCAACCTTGGTTTTCAGGCTTCAAAACCAAACGACATCTGGACAGTGCTGCAACTTTTGAAGGCGTACAACATCCAAACCAGACACGTGTATGCCCAAATGGATTACGCGTACAATATCAACGGACATTCGAATATAATGGAATATGAGATGATCCCGTTTATTCGAGACAATACGATAACCAGGAACCATTACGACTATCGCAACGATCGTTTCGCTTTGTATTACGTGCCCTTTTACAGATATGGGACTTTCGATTACAAGATCGGATTCCGCGAAGTCTTCATGAATCTCATCAAGAAACCTTCCCACATAACGCAGAACCGCGGGTATAACGCTTTGTTTGGAGATGGCGAGTTCGGGCGCACGGATCTTCCTGTTTCAATCGAGGAAAAAAATTTGGAAGTCGACAGCATTTCTGCATTCGCATTGAAAAATAATACCGCCCTGGATTATTTTTTCTCGCCCGTACATCCGAAAGTAAAAAACCAGCATTTCGCAGCCAAACTCAAGACGAAATTGCCTTTGCTGCTAGATTATTCAAAGGCGATACAAGACGAGGCCGCTTTCAAGAATTACTTTCACCTCAACGACGTCGGCGCAAAAGCATTCACCCAAAAATTCATCGACGACCAACTCAAAAAATAAAGCGCCTTAATTGGCGCTTTTGATGTTATCGATAAATTGATCGAACAGATACGTCGAATCGTGTGGGCCCGGACTTGCTTCCGGATGGTATTGCACCGAGAACGCATTCTTGTTCTTCATGCGCATTCCCGCTACCGTGCCGTCGTTGATATGCAGGTGGGTGATCTCGAAATCGGGATTCTTGAGCAGTTCTTCCTTGTTGACCGCGAAGCCGTGGTTTTGGGATGTGATTTCGCCTTGTCCGCTCATTTCGTTCATCACCGGATGGTTGATGCCGCGGTGTCCGTTGAACATCTTGTAGGTCGGGATGCCGTTGGCCAGTCCCAATATCTGATGGCCGAGGCAAATCCCGAAAACAGGATCGTTGGCTTTCAGGATTTCCCTGGCGGTTTCCTGAGCGACCAGAAGCGGTTCCGGATCGCCGGGCCCATTGGAAAGGAAAAATCCATGCGGGTTCCACGCTTTCATCTCCTCGTAAGGCGTGTTGTAAGGGAAAACCTTGATGTAGCAGTCGCGTTTGGCAAGGTTCCTCAAAATATTTTTCTTGATCCCAAGGTCGAGGGCCGCGATCTTATAGGTCGCATTTTCTTCACCGACAAAATACGGTTCCTTCGTAGAAACCACCGAGGCAAGTTCGAGGCCTTCCATAGCAGGGACTTCCGCGAGAAGCGCTTTGAGCTCTTCGACGCTTTTGCCGTCTGTTGAAATGGCCGCGTTCATGGCACCGTTGTCACGGATATAACTCACTAAGGCTCTCGTATCGACATCGGAAATGCAAACGAGGTTGTGCTTCTGGAAATATTCCTCAAGGCTCGACACCGAATTGGCGCGCGAATGATTGAAGCTGAAATTCTTGACGACGAGCCCGGAGATCATGATCTTGTCGGCTTCGATATCCTCGTCGTTGACGCCGTAATTGCCGATGTGGGCGTTGGCGGCGACCATGATCTGGCCGTAGTAAGAAGGATCCGTAAAGATTTCCTGGTAGCCCGTCATGCCCGTATTGTAGCAGACTTCGCCGAATGTCGTGCCCGAGATCCCGATCGACTTACCGTAAAAGACTGTGCCGTCGGCGAGTAGCAAAATGGCTTTTTGGCGTGTTGTGTATTTCATGTAGTTGTGGTTGCGTTGTTGAAAGACGGTGCAAATTTAATTTATTTTTTTGGGCGGACATATATTTATGACAAGGTTTTGGAGTATCTTATATTTGCTTTAATTCCAAATCTCAAAACACAAAAATGGCATCAGGTTTTTTCGCAATTTTAGATGATATCGCAGCATTGATGGACGATGTGGCCGTAACCGCAAAACTGGCCACGCGCAAAACGGCAGGGATCTTAGGAGACGATCTGGCCGTCAACGCTGAAAAAGCAACCGGATTTTTGTCCAACCGCGAACTGCCCGTACTTTGGGCCATCACGAAAGGCTCGTTCCTGAACAAGGTCATCATCGTGCCGGTGGCGCTGTTGCTCAACGTCTTTTTCCCTATAGCGATCAAGGTCATCCTCGTCCTCGGCGGACTGTTCCTGGCTTATGAAGGAGCGGAAAAGATCGTCGAGTTCCTGTTCCACCGCAAAAAGACGGGCCATGAGGTCGTGGAAGAAATCAAGGACGACGCCAATGCTGAAAAAACCAAAATCAAATCGGCGGTAACGACGGATTTTATACTATCGGTGGAAATCGTCATCATCGCCCTGGGCAGCGTCCTCGACAAAAGCCTGACGCTCCAGATCATGACGGTTTCCATCGTGGCCATCCTGGCGACCGTCGGCGTATACGGCATCGTCGCCCTGATCGTCCGGATGGACGACGCCGGGCTAAATCTGATCAAAAAATCGTCGGGAAAAGGATTTTTGTTTGCCCTTGGCAATGCGCTGGTGAAGTCGCTGCCCGTCATCATCAAGATCCTGGCGGTCGTCGGGACGATTGCGTTGCTCATGGTTTCCGGCGGGATCTTCGTCCACAACATCGAGTGGTTCCATCATCTGCTGCCGGGCGTACCATCGATCGTGAAGGAATTCGGGATCGGATTGGTTGTGGGGATTTTGGTTGTTGGTGTGGTGATGGTGTTTAAGGGTGTTTTGGGGAAGAGGGGGAAAAGTACGGTTTGACAGTTTCTTCATCTATAAGCTTCTTTTAAAATGAAATCCATTTTTGGATATTTGAGTCTCGTCGATATATTTTTGAACCATTAAGAGCGTTAAGATCATTAAGAGCGTTTAGATAGTTAATATGGTTATCTGATCTTAAGAACTTTAGGAAATTGGAAATCGAAATCTAGCAGCCCGACGGACGTTTTGATACAGGCGTATTGATAAAGACGCGATCATTCAAAAATTTAAAAATTTGACATAAAAAAAACCTGACCATCAAGTCAGGCTTTTTTTTTACAAGTAAGAGAGTTGAGACTAGTTAAGCGGTCCAATTCCTCTCCTATCACTGCTGCGTCAGATACAAACTGTACGCATAACCCTCCACGCCGCTTTCCGTGCGGACGAGGCTCCATTGGTCATTCGGGCGGCTCACGACCGTCACGATCTCGTCATGGGCCGCTTTGCCGACGATTTCCTGGTCGGTTCCGGGGCCTTTGCGAATATTGAGGTTCGAGCTTTTGGTCGTCACTTTGGCCAGCGTGCCGGCCGCTCCCGACGCGTCAATGTTCAGCACGAGGTCGCCTGCCCTGAAATCAGGATCGATCTGGTTGTATAAATCCCAAAGTTTGTCTTTGAGCATTCCCGATTCGGTGCGCCCGTCGATATATAAAACGTTGTCCTGTTCGCGTACCTGCAAGTCCTGAACGCCTTCGCGCTGGGCCAGGTGGATCAGTTCGTTGTATTTTTCCTGAAGTGCCATATCTTATTTCGTGATTGTAAGGTTATTGTTGATTTTCTTCGGATGGAGAGCGTGCAATCCCTGCATCAGTTTCGGAAGGCGTTCGCGTGAGATGTCGCCCGTGAGCGTGATCTCTCCGTTGTTCACGGCCGCCGTAACACCCGGAAAGTCTTTGACGGCGTCTTTTACATCGGATACCAGCTGATCGTCCGAAGCGATCTCAACCGGAGCCGCCGCAACCGTATCGATTATTTCAGGTTCGGTCGTAGCCACAGGAGTTTCGACGGTTGGTTCGGTTTTCTTCTTGCACGAGGTAGCCTGTGATCCGCCAAGGATCAGCACGCTCACGGCCATGATTTTGATGAATGTCTTTTTCATGTTGGTATAGTTTAGTCAGATAGTTCAGCTTATTGAACAAGCCTTACAAATTTGTCGAAAAACCAAGGGCTTTCGGTTACAGGAATTAGAGGAATGGTTGTAAGATTGAGCCGGGAGTCAGAGTCAGGAAGTAGAGAATCCGGAGATATCGGTTATGTCAGCTTCATCAAGTGGATAGAATTATTTACTTTTGATAGTATCAAATGATAGTATCAAGAATGAAACCCCCATACGATATTACTACCCGCATACTGGAATTAGTGAGCACAATATCTGAAATGATCGGCGAAGTGAATGCTAATTATCTGAATAAGCAATCCCCGACTTTGCGCAAGCGAAATAAGATCAAAACGATTCACTCTTCCTTGCAAATTGAAGGCAATACTTTAAATGAGGATCAGATCACGGCACTTATAGAAAACAAAAAAGTCATCGGTCCTGAAAAAGATATTAAGGAGGTTCTAAATGCTATTGAGGTTTATGAGGCTCTTGAGTCCTTTAAGTCCTCGTCTGAGAAGTCCTTTTTAAAAGCCCATAAAATTTTAATGCAGGGCCTTGTCGAAAATGCCGGTAAATACAGAACGAGAGGCGTCGGTATAGTAAAAGGTTCTCAGGTTGCTCATGTGGCACCGCCTTCTGAAAACCTGCCTTTCCTGATGAAAGACTTGTTTAATTATTTAAATTCAGACGAAATACATTTAATTAAAAGCTGTGTTTTTCATTATGAACTAGAATTCATTCATCCGTTTATAGACGGAAACGGCAGGATGGGAAGACTGTGGCAGACGGTTATACTCATGGAAAAATATCCGGTATTTGAATTTTTGCCTTTCGAGACTTTAATCAGCCAAAATCAAAATGAGTACTATAGTGTATTGGCAGAATGTGACAGATCAGGAAATTCGACGAAATTCATCGAATACATGCTTAAGATAATCGAGCAGTCCTTGGCGGAATTACTGTCTTATAATAATAGGACCATGAAAGAAATGGATAGAATAGAATACTTTCTCGCCCACTGGTCAAAAGAATTTTCAAGAAAAGACTATATGAATATGTTTAAAGATATCTCCACGGCTACCGCATCGAGAGATTTAAAAAAGGCGGTAGATTTAAATTTGATTATTAAAAAGGGGGAGTTGAATAAAGCGGTTTATAGGGGAGTTTAGTCGAGAGGAAGAGTCGAGAATCACTAGTCAAGAGTGGAGAAGTGAAAAGTACAGAGAGCTATCGGCGCATCACTTTCAACAATCTTCAGTGTAATTTCATAGTATCAAATGATAGTATCAAGAATGAAAATCTTTCGCCATAATAGTGAAAAACTGAACATTCAGAACTTCCATTATCGCTTTTGATAAAAATTGGTAAAGTTGGAAAAATTTTCTTGTGATTTTCAGCAGTGACCAGGTTAGCAGTTACAATAATTAACAAGTTTACAATCAAATTCGACCTGGAAAAACATTATTTTTGATAAAATTATAAGCTATGGATATTTCAGCTCAAATAAAGAACAGTTTGATATCGAGAATTAAAGCTTCATCGGATTTAAATTTTTTGAAAGCGTTGCAAACTATTTTTGACGCATCGGAGCGAGAACTATATCCATTGTCTGATGAGCAAAAAGAAGCAATTCAAACAGGCCGCGATCAAATAAAAAATGGGCAATTTCATAAGAACGCTGAGGTAATGTCAGAAATGAGGAAATGGCTGGAAAAGAGATCAAACCTGCAAGCGAATACCGATATCATATAAAAACTTCGCGAGTGGCCCGAGTACCTTTGTGGCTAATCTCACAGACACTCTAATGACGTATCCGATACAGATCAACAACCTCGAGTCCATAGACGAAATCACGAATTACTGGACCAGCGCCGACTACCGCCAACTTCTTGAACTGTTCGATTTTCCCGATTCCAAAAGCATCAAGGACGAAAACCTGCTGGAAATGCTGCACATGGCCATCACCGATTTCGAGCCTGCCGATGCCGCGCGCGTCGTCCTCCAATACAAATTGTCCGATCACCTCAGCGAAGGCCAGATGGACCAGATGTCGCACGATATGCTGCTCGACAAGATATCCGAAGAATACCGCGACATCTCGCTTCACTACACGCTTTACAACATCAACCAGCTCCTGCACAAGGCCTTCAACGGATCGTTCCCGAACACAAAAGCGACGATCCTGAATTTTACAATCGGCAATAATGGAGACCATCGCGAATTCTCCAAAGCCGACGTGCTGCGGCTGCTCCAAAAAGGCCTTGCTCCTGCCAACCTCATCGTTCGTATGTTCGAAGAGCAGCTTTCCGGGTCAGGAGATTTCGCTGATGCGGACGGCATCCTATGGGAAATTCGGAATACCGGCGATGAATACACCATTGTGACCAGTGAGTACTGGCTGGGACGAGATGATATTGTGAGCGGGGAGTTTGAGGGGGAATTATTAATTAATAATGAATAGTGAATAATTAATAATTGGTAGAACCTGACATTTCGTATGGGCCTCGTATATTTGCCCCCTAACCTTATTTCAGATTAATGAAAAAATTACTCCTGGTCGCCTTCGCGGCTTTCGCATTTTCATGCAGTTCAGACGACAGCGGTTCGTCAGACAACAATGGCGGAAACAACGGCAACGATAACGGTGTCGCGTTTATCAAAGGAAAGATGGACGACGTCGCCTTTAACTACAACGTCAACAACGACGCCAACGACACCTTTTTGTACAACGCCCTCAGCGGATTCAGCGGAGAAGGTTCCGACCGTTGGTATTACTACGGAGGAGCCGTTATGACGATCAATTCACAGTCGTTCGCCCCTGGTTTCTCGATCGCCTGGAACAATATGTATTTCGGGGAAGGCGGAGACGAAGAAGGAGAAGCCGCTGCGTTCTACAACTCCGTAGGCAACCTGCCGTCCAACTACCTGACCTCCGCCCAGGACGACGCCCACCTGAAAGGTATCGAAATCGCCTACGAATCGGCCAATGGAACTTTTTACGGCTCCAAAGGCGGCTCCCAGACCGGAAGCACGATGACCGTCACGAAATACACGCAAGGCACGACGTTCGACGCTAAGACGATGCAAATCGAAGGAACGTTTTCGTGTAAGTTATATAATGATGAGGATGCTGGTGATGTGATTACGGTTAGTGATGGGAAGTTTAAGTTGATATTGACGAGTTTTCAATAGGAAAGGCGCTGCGGCGCCTTTTTTTATTTAAAAAGCGAATGCCTTTTCTTGTTGGCTAAAGGACAAAATTAAAGGCGGGAGTAGAAGAAGTATAATTCTAATTTTCATTGGATAGTGATTCCAGTTCCAGCAAAAAGTTATACCTCTACTTTATTAGCCTGCCAATTTAACTATAGTTTATAATTTTACTACAGACTACTCCATAACATAAGAAAGAACATCGTCCATGTTACTTGCCACAATCATCTTGCTGCCAATTTCTTCAAAATGTCGTTGTCCGCAAAAGATTTTACCTTGCTCTTTAGGTCGTAGATTATGCAATTCGATACTGCCTTTTGATTCGACGACAAAGTAGAGTTTCTCTTCATTTTCGTCTTTCCATAGTATGGCCCAATCGGGATTGTATTTTCCTAAAGGGGTATCGATTGTAAACCAGTTAGGAAGTTTAGAATAAACGGAGATATGACTATTTTTTTCAAATTCCTCAGCGAGACCTGATTCGATAGCAGAATCGTAAACCACATAATTGTAAGGTGATTTTGAGCTTGACTTTAGATTGCTCTTCAAATATCCAAAAAGCTCCTGGTTCTCAAATAATTCCTGACTATAGTATTCTGCCTCACCAATTTTATGATACTTAACACCGTCAATGATATGCATTTTCATTTGTTCATTAATGATGTCAATACAGCCTTCAATAAACTTTTGCGGGTTGATTTTGAAAAAGTTTAACTTCATCGTGCCAGTCAAGATTCTAACAATGGACCGTCTCGTAAGCTGAGTTTCATTTTGAAGATAACTTACAATATCAGGAAGATTGTCAATTGGCTCGTCCATGTTGTCAGTGTGGTTGCTATTTGGCTCTTGAACGCCTTGCATTCCTCCTCTATCAATTTTGATTAAAGCTTTGTTATAAATTATTCTACCTCTCTCTTTCTTTAAGTTAGCATCAAGTGCTTTGATACACTCGTCAATCAATTTCTCAGAGTCAAATTGTACCGAGAATGTAGTCCTGAACTTAACACGCTCCCAAAGGTCTCGAAATTCAGGACTATCCAAAATTTGCCTGTTGACTTTTACAATTTGTTTGTCGGCGTTGTTTTTGATGTCGAGTTTGCCAGCGGTTTGTTTCAAAATGTTGAACACCTGACCCAATAGTTTGGGGTTTTCCTGAACTTCTTCCGGCAATACGACCTTGTCTTCCTTTATATCAATTTTTAGTTTGTCCTGAACTTTTCCTTTTGGGTCAATATAACCCTGAACAATCAAATGTTTAAAAAGTTGCTCCGATTTCTCTTGCCCGTAATACACAGGCTCTTCTTCGACAAGGTCGACAACTATAGAGCTGAAGCTATGTGCTTCCAATATTCCGAACTTAATACCCGTCTCTTTTTCGATTTCCCGCTGGAGGTTTTCAACAAATTCAGTGTAGGATTCGGTAGCCATTACCGTAAGTGTATTGACTTCATGCCCGTAAACACGCTCACCATTTTGATTCACGCATAAACGTAAACCGCGCCCGATTTCCTGACGACGTCTTGTTTCAGAGCCGCCCGCTTCTTTAAGGGTGCAGATTTGAAAGACATTTGGGCTATCCCAGCCCTCTTTAAGTGCGGAATGAGAGAAAATAAATCGCAACTTCGAATCAAAACTCAGCAACTTTTCCTTATCGCGCATGATGAGATTGAAGGTATCTTCGTCATCTTTGTTTGCTTTGACGTTTCCTTCTTTATCTTCATTTGAGTCTTTGAACTTTTTAGATTTTTTATCAATCGAAAAATAGCCGTTGTGGACTTCGGATGGTGTTGATGCCAACTCTTTTACATCCTTAAATAAATCCTGATACTTCGGTTTGGCAATTAGCTTCGCATACTCCTTTTCGAAGATTTCAGCGTATTCGCCCTGAAGCTCATTTCCTCCTTCATCGTATTGTCGGTACTTGTTGACGGTATCTATAAAGAACAAACTGAGCACTTTTATCCCTTGTGGATTCAGCAACAACTCTTTGTTCAAATGTTCTTCAATTGTTTTGCGGATGAGCGCGGTCTTTATTTGTTTGTCGTCCACATTACCGATAGCCTCGCCCAGCTTAATGATATCATCCTTACTGGTAAAATCAATATATTCATTTCCTGGAACGGCATGGATGTCGCTCACGATAAATCCTTCATATTCGGCGCGCTCAGTCAGCTCTTCAAGGTCTTGATTTCGCTTCACCCATTTATAAGTTCTTTTAATCGAGCCTTTTTCAAAAACGTCAAGCTCAAGCTTTGCCTCTGGAAAACCTTTCTTGATTTTGATTTCCTGCAATCGGATGTAAGCGGTATTGTTTACGCCTTCTGTCTGTACCGAACCTACTTCAATCTGCTTTACCAGTTTTCTCTCGTATGCATCCACTGCGTCGAGCTTGAACATCAGGTTGACTTTTTCCTTGTGGGTGGCCGAATAGCGGAAAATTGCCATTGGGTTCAGGTTCTTCACCGCCGCTTTCCTTGATACGGTGTTCATTGCCGTTTGCGGTTCGTCGATAAAAACAATTGGGTTGGTGTTCTTAATCAGGTCGAGCGGCTTGTATCCCAATGAATCGTTGTAGCGGTGAATGATGTTGGCAGCTTTGCTATCATCTTTGATATTCTCGAAACTCTTGGAAAACGAGTCGATGTTGATGACCATGATTTCCAAACGGTCGTTGGTCGCAAAATCGCGAACTTCATTCAATCGGCTGCTGTCATAGACAAAGAAGTTGTAGTTGACGTTATCGTACAATTGCTTCAGGTGTTCTTCGGTAATCTGAAGCGATTTGTAAACGCCTTCCTTAATTGGAATCGAGGGAACGACAATGATGTGCTTTGAAAAGCCGTAATCCATATACAGTTTCAAAATGGTACGCAAATACACATAGGTCTTCCCTGTACCCGTTTCCATTTCTATAGTGAAATCAAGATGCGAACGGTCAACTTCATTTCTGGTTGACGGCTTCAAGCCGTTCGAAAGCTGGATATTCTGAACGTTTTCGGTTATCTGGCCTTCAGTAAGTTGCAGCATGTTTCCGTAACCTGTATCAGTAAACTCCATGCTACGTTGCTTCGCCAAAAATTCGGGTGAATAGACCGTGAAGTTCGACACGAACTTTTCCTGTCCTTTAAAAATGTCGGTAACGGCTTTGATGGCATCGTCCTGATAGTCTAATGCGCTATTGAATTGGATTCTCATTCCTTAACTTTATGCGGTAGCTTTCTATGATAGTTGAGCTTCTCTTTCCTTGCTTAACCCACTTAAAAACTTCCTTATTTATATAAAGCCTTTATTTTACAGGCTCTTCTTTTCTAATTTCTTTGTTGCTTAATCGACTTCAATTCTTGCTTAAGTCAAGTCTATCGATATACCCTCATTTTTTCTTAAGCATGTAGAGGGCATTTATATCACGCTGTTTGGAGCTAAGCCTGTCAACCAAATTCTTTTCGATAAATTTATTAAGATAGAATCTGATGGTATTTTCGTTAATTCCAATATAATCGACTATCTGCCCAAGCGTGGCTTTATATTGTGTAATCAAATACAATAAGATTTTTCTCTGCGTATCATTATAGTCACGCCAGTTTACCTCAATAGTCTCCATCACTGAATCGTGAATGGTCTTCGAATGACCGCTTATCTTATTTCGAAGTATCAAATAAATATTACCGTTATTCTCGTTGTATTCAGGAACAGAAAGCATTGACTTTTCCATGGATTCGTAAATCCGCGAAACACCTTCGTTAAGCTGTCTCACATAACCCAAATCTTCCAATACCCTTGCGAGTCTTGGATTTCTTGCGAAACGTTCGGTTTTGATGTTATGGACGTTGACCTGAGCTGGTAATGGCCCGCTATTGCTGATTTCCAGTCGGTCGTCGAAATGCTTGATGTATATAGCATTTCCCTGAACATTGTAGGAACGGTGGCAAAGGGCGTTGACGATGCCTTCCAGCCACGCTTCTTCTGGATATTCAGGAACTTTCTTGAATCGTCCAGATTCCATATCCAAAAAGTAGTAGTCTTTGAACGATGCCTTCAGAAAGCTTTTGACTTCCTCGATAAGTCTTGGAACATTGTTTTCAAAACGCTCGTCTTTGACGACATTGTGGCTCGTTCCTGTCAAAGCTTCCGTTCCTTCATAGCGGATGTAGCGAACCGATGCCGAAGGGATGTATTTCTCAGGGTCTTTAGCAAACAACAAAACCGCCACATTCTTAAAGCTGTACTTATCTTCTTTCTTTGTGGCCAGATAGCGTTTTACCAACAAGTCTAAAACACTGCCGTTGTAGTTCAGCTTCTCTTTGTATTCTTGAAGCAATTCCTGTTCTAAATCTTCAGGGTCAAAATCCTTGGCCAATTCCTCTTCAAAGCGGCGGATGGTACGGTCATATTCCAATCTTTTTATTTGTTCTCGGTCCAATCGTCTGTTGGTGTCGTGAACTCGTAAAAAGACGTTGTCGTTATCTTTTCTTGAAAAAATGCGCTCAAAATCCTGTTCAACATGAAAAAGAAATACCAACTTTCCATCAATCTCAACTTCTTCAAGTTTGATGTTGCAGGTGGGCTGGATGAAATCAAAAATCAAGGTGCGATAGCCGTCCAGTTTGTTACCAAGCGTTTTGAGGTCTTCAATATCACCCGCATCTGAAACGCCAAAAGCAAGCGTTCCGCCATCGGCATTGAGCATACCAATCAGCTCTTCGGCAATCTTCGTGGGCTTGATGTCTTTCTCGCCCGTACCTTTGCGCTCAAAGTATTGATTCTCCCGCTGGGTTTGCAGATACTTCGTAGTGAGTAGCGTATTGATTTTAGAAATTGGACTGTCCATGTTTAACCTTGCTTATTTTAGACTAAAACGTGCTTATGTATTGTAAAGGCTTGAAATTTATGGGTTTTACTTCAGTTTTGTCACCTTGCTTAAGGATGTTGAAACCTTGCTTAAATACTTTTCACCTCATCAATCCCAAAACGCTTCAAAGTTTGCAATGCATTGGTTTTCTCTACATCGGCGGTTTTCTCGGTGCCGAAACCAGAATCCTTAAAAATCACGCGGCAAGTAACAGGATTGAGTTCTTCTTTCCATTTGCCGATGCCTTCTGCCACGTCGTGAGTCACGCCATTAGCCAAACATAAAAACAAAGCACCATAACCGACCGAAAACACTTTTTTACCTGCAATGGTTTTTTCCTCAATTGGTAAAGTCAAATCAAGCCCGTATTTAAGCAGGATTTCATAAAGCACATCTTCTTCAGTGCGCTCTGGTTTGATGTTGTCTTGCGCATCAAACAGGTTTTGCTCAAAATTCTCGGTGCTGCCGTCCCATGCTTTGATGTTGGACGTGTCGAGTTTGAACACTTTAAAACCCAAATCCAAATCTTTGGCCTTTTCTGGGTTTTCCGCAGCGATTTTTTTGGCGGCGCGGCGGATGCGTTCTTTGCCAAGTTCAGATAGGTTGTTAGGAACTCCCAATGACTTTAAAAAGGCAATCGTGTCATTTTGTTTTTTCTTCTGTTTTGCGCTTACCGCTTTGATATCATTTAAGCTCTGCGGTATTTGAACTAAAATGTATTTTGTGTTAGTTTTTATAAATGCGTTGTGCCTTAATACACTTTCGCCAATTGTTCCTGAGCCTGAAAAAAAATCACAAACCATTTCATCTCTAACATCGACAAACTCCAAAAACTCTTGAAGCAGAATTTCATCTTTTGGATGGTCAAAATAATCCCCGCCCATCAGATTCCTTAACCTTTTACTTGCAGCTCGACCATCGAGATAAAATACACTGTACGGTACCTCATATTCACGTTCGCTCAAATATGCTTTAATACACGGCACTGAATTCTCGTCGACTCCAAAAACGACTCTATTTTCAGAAATCATCTCATTCATTCTTTCGGGAGAGCCATACAACCAACCACGACTTGGAACTTTGACGGGCTTTTTTGTTACAGGGTGAAAGACACTATACTTTGGACCTCCACCACCTGGCCATGAAATGTTATCAGGAAAAAAAATACCTTTTTCGTCAACTGAGGAGTAATGTTTATGACGTTTAGCGGGGTTGTCATCAGACAATGATTTAAACCATAACTTTAATCCCTTAGAAATGGTATCAAGGTCGGAAGACCGCTTTTTTAATTCGTCATACTTCGCATAAATTTCATCAAGTCCCTTTTTACGAATTCGCCAATTAATATTTTTTTCTTTTTGAACAGCAGAATTTTTGAAATAGGCAATTATGTATTCGTGGGAAGTTGAAACATGTTTGGAATCATTCTTTTTGCCAGCGGCCCAAATGAATTGCCCAACAAAATTACTTTCTCCGAAAATTTCGTTGGCCAGCTCTCTGAGATTGTTTACTTCAACCTCGTCAATACTCATGAAAATGACTCCATCATCCTTCAATAAGTTTCTGGCTAATTGCAAACGGGGATAAATCATGTTGAGCCATTTTGAATGATAACGCCCGTCACTTTCTGAATTGGTCGTTAACCTGTTCCCTTCGCTGTCAATCTGACCCGTTTTTTGTTGATAATTCTTGAGGTTATCACTGTAATCGTCTATATAGACGAAGTCATTCCCTGTATTGTATGGCGGGTCAATGTAAATCATCTTGATTTTGCCCGCGTAGCTTTTTTGCACCAGCTTCAAGACTTCGAGGTTGTCGCCTTCAATGTAGAGGTTTTGGGTGTTGTCCCAATCCACGCTTTCGTCTTTGGCGGGGCGCAACGTTCCCGTGCTGGGTTTGTGGGCTTCGCGCCGTGCCTGTGCTTTGCCTGCCCATGTGAAACGGTAGTATTCTTCGCCTTGCTCGACTTCGTTGCCCAAGAGTTCCTGCAAGACATTGAAGTCGATTTTGCCTTCGGCCATGGCTTCAGGAAACAGTTCTTTAAGTTTGACGATATTAGTTTGTATGAGGTTTTGGCTTTGAGTGAGGTCGTCGCCTTGTTTTATTTTATCAATGCTCATGTTTCAGTGAGTTGTTTTTTGATGTCGGAAATGGCGTCCCGACGCATTTGTATTTCAATGTTCAAAGATACTTTTTTATTCAGCTGAGTTTCCTTCTTTATTTGGTTTCCGAGGCGAAGCAGTTCAACTTCGAGCATCTCCAGAGTTTGAAGTAATTCCATATCCTCAGCCGAGCGGGTTCGGCTTCGTTGGGCTGTGGTTCCCGTCGCGTTCGCTACCTGCAATTGCAAAATCGCGTATGTATAGCTTTCGTAGCTGGTGTGCAGGTTGGTTTTATCTAACGTTGTGAAGGATAACCCTGTAAAAAAAACTTCAGACGCTTCTGTTCTATAGAGTTTTGAAACTGTCGGTGATAATTGGGATGATGCAATTGTCCTTCGGCTGGAATCGTTTTGATTAATGCGCTTTTCGGCGGTCGAAACCACGAACTCGCTGTCGCTTTCCACGATAACCAACACGTGATACGGAATGTTTTTTTGAACAAGCATTGCGGTGTCGCCAGCCAGTTTCTCGAAATCGGATGCGAGTAGTAAGCAGGAAATGACCTGAATTTCTTCAAATGTCGTTGTCGCATCGGCAACAGCGGCAATGTTCGAATTGTTCGGTTTGATAGATGCCAACCATTCGACCGAAACGACGGCATTTAGTACTTTTTTCTCGGAAGCGGTCAATTCGAAATTTCGTTGAAAGAAGGTCTTAGGCAATCGTTTCGATAAAAGACAACGGCTTGGTAATTTCAATATGTCATTAAACGGGAAACTCATTTGATGATGAGATAGCTGACCAATTCAAAATTACTGTCCATTTCTTCAGCAGCCGCAAACAAACTGGTTCCGCCTGCTGTAGCCAATGAGTCAATGCCCACTACTTCCTGTACTTCAGAAAGTTGGAGCATGGCCGTTTTGAGCAACTTCACGTAAGCTGTCATCTTTTTGTTTCCCTGTGTTTCTTTATCGAATGCCGCGACTAAGTCTGGGAAAATTCCGTCATTGCCCATACAAAGCTTCCTGAAGTAATCCAATGCCAGTTTTGTCTGGGTTGCCGTCAAAATGGTTTGTTCGTCCGAGCTGACATAAACCAGATAGAACGGATAAAGCACGTTGTTCTTGAGCTTGCTGCTGGCATTCTCACCCAAATCTTTGAGGCAGAAAATCGCACCCGACTTAATCAAGTCGGTATTGGTTGGTACAACGGCATATGAAGCAGGTGGAATGTCTTTGAGCTCTTCGAGTTCGTCGGTGGTGCTTTTTTCTAAATCAATTTTGAAGTCATTGAAAGTTAAATCAGTTATGGAAATGGTTCCCTGTACATCCTCGAGGTCCAGAACTTGGTTTTGCAATTGTTGGAGCTGTTTTTTGCGATATTCCAAATCTTGCATTTCTCGACCTGACTGGGAAATGATATTGTCTTCGCCAGTAGCGGAAACGTCTAGCATGACCATACGGCCCTGAACACGTCCCACCAAATCGATGAAACTATCAAGCTCCATGTTCGGGAAGAAGTTCACCAATTGGATTTCGTTGTTTACTGAACCGATACGGTCAATACGTCCAAAACGCTGAATGATTCGAACAGGATTCCAGTGAATATCGTAGTTGATAAGGTAGTCGCAATCCTGAAGGTTTTGTCCTTCTGAAATACAGTCGGTACAAAATAAGATATCGATTTCTTCTGTCGCTTCAGGTCTTAACTGGGCACGCTTTTTTGACAGCGGTGAGAAGTTGGTCAGGATGCTATTCAGGTCAGATTTAGAGGAAGGTAAGTTAGTTTTGTTCGTTCCTGAGCCTGTAATCAAGGCGCTGTAGACTCCGTATTCGTTCTGAAGCCAGTCTGACAATTCTTTGTAAAGATAATTCGCTGTATCAGCAAAAGCTGTAAAGACAATGGCCTTTTTGTTTCCTTTATTAATTGGTTTTTCGAGTTTCCCGATTATTCGGGTTTTGAGTTCAAGCAATTTGGCATCCCGTTCTACGTCAATCAGGCGGATGCTGCCCATGAGTTTGGTCAGCACATCTTTGTCGAGTTTCAAATCTTGTTTCCATCGTATCAGGTCCATATCCTGAATCAGAACTTTGGTCTTGCCCCCAACAAGCAGGTCTTCAAGTTCTGTATCGTCGATGTCAATTTCGGTAATTTCTATATTTTCTTCGAGCGTAGAATTACGATGTTCTTCAAGCTGCTTAAGGTTTTTGTCAATAAAATCGATGAGCTTGGAAACTGTTATCTGGAAGGCATGGATGGAACTTTCCAAGCGTTTCAATAAGTTGACCCGCATGAGGTAAATTAAACTCTGTTCACGGTCGATTTGTTTAAAGACGCTTCCTGTTTGGGTCTCCATGTCATACTTTTCTTCATAGCTCTCGCGCCTTTCGGCTCGCACATAGCCAAGTGGAGAGTAAGCGGCAAGTGTCAAAGTACTTATCTCATCGTAAATCTGTCCGATATCCTTGAACTTTCCGAAAGTGTCGATTTCAGCACGAACAGTTTCTGGCGGACGGCGATATGGGAATTTTCCGATGTCGGCGGTGTCATAATATTTTTCGATGTGTTTGCGGGAACGTGCAATAGTCAGCATATCCAAAATTCTAAAGTAGCTTCCGTCCAATGCTGACATCAGGTCATTGACATTGAGATTTTCGGGGTCGTTATTACGATACCACATCGTGAATTTACGTTGAGCATCTTTCATAACCTGCGTTACGCTATCAATGCCTTCGCTTAAAAAATAGTCATCCCTCCCTTCAGTGATAAACGATATTTGATTTTTAAGGTCATTCATTTTATTGTTGACGGGTGTGGCCGATAACATCAATACTTTTGTTCTAATGCTTGATTTGATGATGTCATTCATCAAGCGGCGGTAGCGTGTTAATGTATTGCGTCGGGTTGGATTGTTTCTGAAGTTGTGCGACTCATCAATTACAACTAAGTCATAATTGCCCCAATTGATGGTTTCAAGATTGGTATCACCGGTAAAACCTCTTTCGCGGGTAAGGTCGGTATGATTCAGAACTTCGTAACTAAATCTGTCTTTTGCTAAAAGATTATTGATATTGTTGCCTTTATACATCGTCCAGTTTTCCCGCAGCTTCTTGGGAGCTAATACCAATACGTTCTTATTGAGGAGTTCATAATATTTGATGACGGCTAAAGCTTCAAAGGTTTTACCCAAACCGACTGAATCTGCAATGATGCAGCCTTTATACTTTTCAATCTTTTCAATAGCTCCAATAACTGCATCTTTTTGAAAATTGTAGAGAAGACTCCATACAACAGAATCTTTGAATCCAATTTTTTGGAGTCTCTCATCGGCGCGCTCATCAGTTGTAGAATAATGAAAGATTTCGCGCATTGTGTATTTGTAAAGTGCTTCACCTGAAATGTTCTGAGTCCCTTTTTCCAGAAGATTAATGATAACGTCGTTTAACGTTTCACGGCTATTATCCCATGCGGTTTCAAAAAGTCCAAGGAATTGATTGGCGTTGTCGGGATATGACGGTATGGCAATGTTTGCAGTAGAAGGCGATGTTCCGAGAGCAAGACAGTCCAAATTCAGATTCGTTAACATAAAAACTTGACTCTCCTCGTTATTCTGGATGATAAGTAAGCGCTGATTGGCACTGGCTCCTTTTCTTATATGTGCTTTCTTATTTATCAGGCCAATAATCTGGTTAACCTTGTATTTGCGGTCCAACTCAAAATTTAGTGCTTTCTCATTATCAGAAAACAGAAAATTGAAATCATCATCAGAGACCTTATCGACCAGAATCTGGAGAGATGCGGCTTTCTTTAAATCGTCGAGCAGCATGAATAATGAATAAGCTGTAACGAAGTCACTGCTAATGTAGACTTTAGAAGATGGAGCGATATAATTTCTTACCTCATTGATTAAGATAAGATCTTTATTATTAACGATTTTCATTTTTTGCTTGATTTCGCACTAAATTTAATAAAAGCGCGTAGTAATTTTTCCATTAAGTGGTTTAATTTTTAAACGCATGTATTAGGCTTCGAAGAGTCGCTGAAATGAAAAGCTGTCTGAGCCGAACCGCAATAGCTAAACTTTCACAAATGGTTCCCGGCAAGTTCTTTTCATTTCCGACTCAAGAGGCTGTCAGGTCGCCGAGCGGTTTGACGCTCCCGCATTTTTGCTTCTTTTGTTGCGAGACAAAATAAGGCCTCGCCGACCAGGCGACCCCGCGGTAGGGCAACCCGACAGCGCAAGCTGGCGCAAAATAACATTGTAAGTTAGCAGCAAGACAGCGCAGCGGTCAGCGTTAAAAACAAAAAGCCGATCATCACGACCGGCATCCCCTATTTTTTAAACTCATTCAAAAGCTTCTCTAAATACTCAACCTTCTCCTTCTCCGCCTGAACTAATCGTTCATAAAGTTCTACAACTTTATCTAAAGGATTGAATGTGCATTGCATCGGCTGAAGATGACCATGATTCACACTACTGTCACTAAAAGTATTAAAATAATTCACCACACTCTCCTCACTAAACCCCTCAATCGCCTCCCTACTAACGCCAAGCGCCTCTGCGACCTGGTTCAACCGCTTCTCATCGATCTCGGGACTGTTCTCTAAAACCGAAACCGTTTGCTGGCTCACGCCCATCGCGAACGCCAGAGCATCCTGTTTCATGCCCCGCATCTCGCGGATGCGCATGATTTTTCGGCCGATATGCATTTTTGAAGAAGTTTCCATGGTGTATATGTTTGTGTTGTAAATATAGGAAATTTGGAAAACAGCGATAGTGGTAAATTACCAACAGTACGTTGTTTTTACGGCTTGCTTCCAAAACGTCTGTCGAGTGCCATTTTCACGGTACTGATTACTTTGATTCGTTTAGCATCGTCGTGATTCGGATTGATCAGATAGTTGAATTCCTGGGGAACGATGGCGCTCGGAACTTTGAGTACCGCGGCTTCAGCATAATTTACGAAGTCGTCCCCGATGATCTGCGTAGTCAGCACGGGCGGTTTGGAATCCCAGTTCTTCGGCAGGTGGCCGATGTCAACTTCGAGAATCAACAGGTCGTCGGGAATTTCAATAGACACGTAATGACGATCATCTGGGAGATCCTCGCTGAGATCGAGGTGAACGGAAACCTCCAATGTTGCCAACGCACGGGTTTCTGCCGTATAGACGATTCGCGTATGCAGACTGTTCCACCGATATCCTTCAGACATCGAAGCTCCGATTCCCGTTAGCGTGGTTGTTAAATACTTTTCTCTTTCTATTCGGAATACAATCATCAGGAGAGGTTTCCAAACTCGAGGCGATTCAGACTGAACCGAACCTCGTTGAGTCCCGTGATGGTATCGAGCATGCTTTCGGGAGCGCTCCCGCCCATTGATAAATTCGGTTTTTTTAGCCAACGCTGGAATTTTTCCTCCTCGTTGTTAAAAACTTCCAGACCGTAATCAATAAGTTCGTTGATCATCATGATCAGTTCACTGTCGCGACTGTCCAATAAGGCGTGGTCGCTCTTTTTTTTGTTATACGTGGTTTGGGGCATGCCGATTATGGACAGGAAAGACTTGACAGGATTGTTGAGCCGCTTGCTGATCATTTCAATAGCACCATACGGAATTCCGGCCCTGATGACGCCAACCCTTTCTGAATTACCGCTCCAGGCGAATTCCGCACCTTCTGCATGCAGCACAGACATTTTCCCGCCAGCTACTTTTTCCGACGCATTTTTGAGGCTACGATTAATATCAAAGGGCTTTGTCCTATTTATTACTTTTCCCATAGCACAGCTAATTTGTTGTAAAGGTAAAGCATTTTTGTTGCAAGAGCAATTTACTTTATGTAAAATTTCACAGTACTCTCTGATACTTAGTACGCAACAAGTTTTATCAAAAAAAAATATACTTGCTACGATTGCTAGGAGCTTAAATTAAAAATGATCACTTTTCAATTTCTGGAAACAATTTCCAGTCCGATCCTGTATCCCCATTATCGTAGAAAATCTTGCATCGCGAAGTGACTTCTGCAGAGTTTTAAATTCTGAGAAGCAGGCTTGCCTAAATTAACGTGTATTTCGGTAGTTAAATCTTTTTTATGCAGCATCCCATTTTAACCTCCCAAACCCATTATTGCCTGCAATAACCACCAGCGGCTGCACGCTCTCCCTGAATTTCTTATACCCGAATTCATAATCAGGAAACAACGTCAGGTAGTCTTGCAACCATTTGTTATTTGGAGCATGATGCCTTACAATGTCAAATGCGTCTTTCTGGATTTGATAAAATCCATCAAAGTGCTTCTCAAGATCAGGAAGCAAATCTCCTTTGCGAGAATTAAAGATTGGGTTTATAGGAACAAGGTTCCACATCAGGTCGTGCGAAACGAACGCGTGAGGAATAAAATGGTCGAGGGCGTAACGGTCGACCAACAATTTTTCTTTTGTGAAAAGACATTCGATGCTGCCGAGTTCGCGAAAAACCAAACCCCAGTAATTGTTGCGCTGGGCCGAAAGGCTGTTTCGAATAGCGGGTTTGATTAATTTGTTGGCAATGTCAGGCACATTTGGATTGCGAGCCTGCAGGAAAAGGCAAAGTTCCCAATAACAAAAGGCCTTGAGAATGCCGGAATGCGTGTTGAGGTATTCATTCCAGTCAGGATGTAAGGTTATGTGATTTGTATGCAACGCATACGGCGCGCGGGATTCATTCACCTGCGACGCTTCATAGATGGCGCGACGCTCCATTTTTGGGAACCAGGGCGACTGGAACCAGTGCGGCACGTTCTTATCAAAATGCTTAAGGATTTCAACGACGCGTTTGTTTTGAGTCGAACGCAGCCGCTCAAACAGAACGTCCTTATTTACATCGACGGTCAGCCTCTCGAGAACTAGGATTTCCTTAACCGCATCCTGTATCAAGTCCTGCCTGCCAAACGAAAGTCGGAAATAATTGACCGTGTACCAGGCGTTCGCGATCATGCGCGCGAAAAGATCGCGCTTCGCAATGGGATGCTGGCCTTCTTCATTAAGTTCGAGAATCGCCAGAAACCAATAAAATTTATAGGTAGCCGATGTGTTGCGAAAAACGGCCGCGAGGTTTTGGATAGGGAGGGAGTTGCTGCCGGGAAGCTGGATCATGGTATCAGCTGAATAATTGCTTGTTGGCCTTGCATAAAAAGATCAAAGAGATTTGTACTTTAAGCAGATAGTTAGAAACGAAAAGCCTCCAATACTGAGGCTCAATGTACAAATAATTGCGTTATGTCAAGATGAAGGTAAGCTCCCCTAAAAACCGAATTATTTAAAAGAAGAATTTTAATTAATTTTGAACAGTATGAGAACAAGTAAATTTTCACCAGATTAGATTTCAAGGATTTTAAAGGAGTTCGATTACGGCAAATCAGTTGAAGAGATCAGCCGTGAGCATGGCGTTAGCACGGCCACATTTAAATGGCGTTCTAAATATGCCGGGATGAACTCTACCGAGCTCAAGAGGCTTAAGCAACTTGAAGAAGAGAATGCTAAACTCAAGCAACGGTTCGACATGGGAAGCCGACAAGTATGCTTAACACCTATAGATGGCCAAAATTGTAAGTATATTGTACAGCAAATAAAATAAAGGGCTAACAATACTATGGCAATACCTAAAAATATTGAGAGAAAGCATATTGAACAAGCTATTGCTGAAATTATTCCTTCAAGCATTCCTTCATCAAGACACGGCGTACACTACTCAATGGATGAAAATGGTAAATCACTGCCTATTAAGTATGTTATTAGCGTAGCCAATAAATATGCTAACGGTCAAGAATTGAACAGTGACCATTTTACGGCGGTCGATGCAAAAAGATTTTTATCTAATTTGGGTTTGAAAGTGAGAGATCATCGTAATGAATTAAGCGCAAAACGCACCAATATTTGGGTTGAAAAAACGATTGTTGAAAATAGACCTGATCGAATTAGAGGTAAGCGAGCTCTCGGAAAAGTACTATGGTCTCCACAACGAGACATACGAGGTGCAGATATTTACAAAAATATGCGGCTTGTAGATATAGGAGACATTATTATTCATCTCATTGACAATAAAACTATTGCCGGTGTCTCTGTTGTAAAACAAAAAGCAGCTGAGAGCAGCGGTGTAAAGGGAACGGATTGGGATGTTCCATCCTATGTTATAGAGTTGGAGGAATATCAAGAATTAAATCCGAAGCTTAATAGGTCTGAAGTTTTAAACAGCAAGCATCGAAAGGAATTGGATCAAATTTCGCAAAAATCAGAGGTGTTCTATAACAACAAACTAAATCTTAGACAAGGCGCCTATTTAACGCCATGCCCTCAAAAACTTGCAGTCCTGCTAAACGACATTTATCATACTAAAACGGGAGGTGTACTACCCCATTTCGATAATCTTCCTATGGATTCAAAAGCTACAAATGAGAATGAATCGTTTCTAATTTCAGCACTTTCTGATGCTATACATTCATCTGGCTTAAGATATCATGATCAACTCCTCACCCGCTTCACCGCTTCCCTCCTAACCAAACCATTCGTCATCCTCACGGGCCTTTCCGGTTCAGGAAAAACAAAACTGGCGCAGGCATTTGTCCAGTGGATTTGCCAGGATGAAAGCCAGTATCGCATTATCCCCGTAGGTGCCGACTGGACCAACCGCGAACCACTGCTGGGATACCCGAATGCATTGGAGCCCGAAAAGTATGTAAAACCCGACAGTGGTGTTCTTGACCTGGTCATGCAGGCAAATGAACGACGCGAGCTTCCGCACTTCCTGATCCTGGACGAAATGAATCTGAGCCATGTGGAGCGGTACTTTGCTGATTTCTTAAGTGTTATGGAATCGAAAGAGGCGATCCCACTGTATTCAAAAGATACCGTCATTGAAGGTATGTCTTTTGAACTTTCGCTGCCTGCCAATCTTTTTATTATTGGAACTGTAAATATCGATGAGACGACAAATATGTTCAGCCCCAAAGTACTTGACAGGGCTAATACGATTGAATTCCGCATCGATGCTTCAGAAATGGAGAGCTTCCTTGGGAATATCCGGGATATAAATATGGAATCGCTGAATGCGAAAGGCGCGGGTATGGCCGCAAGCTTTTTGCAACTGGCAGAAAATAAAGAATTCGCTGCAACCGACAATCAGGAGATCAATACAACACTATTACAGTTCTTTACCGAACTCCAGAAAACCGGTGCAGAATTCGGATACCGAAGCGCTACAGAAATACTTCGGCTCCTTAATCAGCTAACAGTGCTTGATCCCGGTCTTGCGATTAACGAGAAACTTGACATCGCAATTATGCAGAAACTGCTGCCTAAGTTACACGGTTCGCGGCGAAAGCTTTGCCCTGTATTGGAAACCCTCGGAACATTCTGCGTTTCAGGTGATATAAAAATTATCAAAAACGTATTTGATAAAGAAGGTTTTGATTTTCAAGGTGATAATGTGCTTTATCCATTATCCCTTGAAAAGATTGCCCGGATGTACAAAGGCGCGACCGACAATGGATTTACAAGTTTTGCCGAAGCATAAAAATGAAAAGTATACCATCGGCAGAAATCGACCTCAGCCATTTTAAAGAGGGCCTGTCACTTGTGATTGATCAACGCAGGGCAAATTCATTATTCGATGCAGAGGCAAGTGCGGCTGACAACAACGAGGCAAGGTATCAGTTGGTAGAAGGTTGCTTTTACGATTATCAGCTTAGTGACGGTAGTTACCTGTTGACCGAGGTTGGTGAAAACATCATCCAGCAACACAAACGCAATCCACATCTTGGTACAATTGCGCCCAACATATTTGTGGGCACGCTCTCTATCCCCGTTTCTGATAAAAATACCGGCGCGCAAATAGGCTGTATTGACCTGGAGGTGCAATCGGCGAAGGCGGGTTACCGCGAAGATTACCGCGACATGCTTGAACTGATTACTGAAAAGTGTACTGATTTACTGCTTCAGATCAATTCTCCTGTTTCGCAGCACTTTGAAACGGATTACACCAAAGACAGCAATACGCTTTACCAGAAGTTTACCTTTATAAAATCAGTCATCTCTACCGAGGAGTTTGCCGAGGCCGTACATCGCATTGTAACAGCGCCTGTAACTAAGTGGGCTGATATTGCGGAGAGCAAAGACATACGAAGTGCGCGACGGTTCTCAAACGGCAACATCAAAGAAATCCTGAAAGGCGGGAATCGGATAGACCTTCCCAAAAATCATCACCTGCGACGTTACGGCAGGGCGAGCCTGCCGGAAAGGATATCCGTTAAACGCAAGGCTGATTCGGTCGATACTCCCGAGAATCGCTTTATAAAACATGTCCTGGAAAACTTCCTGGAGTTCTGTATGGATATCAACTCGAAGGCGAATGAATTCCGCCATATGAAGATGATCAGTGAGTCGGCGCAGCTGATCAGTGAGCTGGAGAGCCATCTGCACCATTCCGTTTTCAAAGAAATATCGCGCCCTGTGACGTTGAAACTCAACAGCCCTGTGCTCCAGCGAAAGGAAGGCTACCGGGAGGTGTTGCGGGTCTGGCTTATGTTTGACCTTGCAGCCAAACTGATCTGGACGGGTGGGGATGATATTTACAGTAACGGTAAAAAAGATATTGCAACGTTATATGAATATTGGCTGTTTTTTAAACTGCTCGCCCTATTTCGCGAAATATTTGAAATTGAACCTGCCGACATTTCAGACCTCATAAAGCCGACACCTGATGGTTTAAACCTGCAGATTAAGCAGGGGAAATTTACGGCACTCAGTGGGGTATATAGCAGCGGCACGCGGAGGCTCCGCATCCGTTTTAATTATAACCGATCGTTCAGCGGCAGGAAGTCTTATCCCGATGCAGGCAGCTGGACAACTACTTTACGTCCGGATTATACGCTGTCGTTCTGGCCTTTTGGCATTTCAGAGACCGAAGCTGAAAGGGAGGAGCTGATCGTGCACGTCCATTTTGATGCGAAGTATAAGGTTTCGAATCTAAGTGATTTCCTCGACAAGAACTCAGAACAGGAGCTTGACGAGGAAAAATTGCAAAACAGAAAAGGTATATATAAAAACGCGGACCTGCTAAAAATGCATGCTTATAAGGATGCAATCAGGAGGACAGGGGGTGCGTATGTGCTGTATCCCGGAACCGAACCTGTTAAAAGGCAGGGATTCCACGAGATCATCCCGGGACTTGGCGCGTTCCCTGTGCGTCCGTCCAGGCAGGACAGCGGTATCGGGGAACTAAAAGGTTTTCTTCTTGAAATCATTGAACATTTTATCAACCGTGCATCGCAGCGCGAGAAGATCGCCTTCCGCACCTATGACATTTACAAAAACCCTCCCGCGCCGGAAGATGAGGTGCGGGAGGCGCTGCCGGAGGTTTATGGTCCCTACCGCGGCCTGTTACCCGATAGCACATTTGTACTTGTGGGTTATTATAAGACAGAGAACCACTACGAATGGATAAAAAAGAATAAAGTTTATAATTTCAGGACGGGCACCGGTGCGGGTTCGCTGGTGCTGGACAACGAGACTGTCAGCGCACGGTACCTACTGCTCCACGGTGGCGCAGGTTCGGCGACGCTTTACAGGATTACAGGCAAAGGCCCGAAAGTGTGGTCGAGGGAGACGATGATAAAGAAAAACTACCCGGGTGCAGATCCGAGGGATTATTATTTGGTCGTGCAAATTGAGGAGGTTACTGAACCGGAATTTGTTGATGTATCCTGGGACGTTAAGCAGCTGAAAGGATATATCAGCGGCCGGGTGTCGGCGATGCCATTTACGGTGAGTTTGAGCGAGCTTGTAAGGTGTTCCATCAGATGATATGTGAGCTTCCACTTTTTCGAACGTTGAATATTTCAAAAATATAAGTTTATCCGTTTTAAAATGAGCCCAGCGGCAGCGACACGTTGTTTTTGGGCATATTTAATTGGTGACATTTTGCCTAATGAATCAAGAGGCCGATCGTATTGTAATCATCCATCCATATTCTTCTCTGCTTTCTTTTTTGGTCAGTGGTTTCAAAAAATATATTTATTCAGTACGCCTCTTCTGTAACTGCCATTAAATCGTTCAATCAATGCGTTCTGTGTAGGTTTTCCTGGGAGATGTACAGAAACTCAGTCCCGTGCATCGAATTAAGCGTAAGTGATTCAATATTGGCTTGTAACGTCTGATAATCATTTGCCCCAATCAAATTAAAACGACTATTCGGAGATCGCGTCCTTTATTCCAACCTCAAATCCACCCCAACCTTTCCACAAAAAATCTGCATTCCGTTTATCCTATAAATCAAATCTTGCTTCTCAATGCTGAACCCGGTTCGCAATGTACCGTCTAAACCACGATTAGTAAGCACGACGAAATAAAATAAGCCGGAATCTTTAGGCTTGATCGTTTTTTTAAATATAGACGGTTTATTTAGGTTGTCATTTAGACCAGATTCAAGATCGCTCAGCCCATAATTAAACAGGGACGCCGCATCAGCGGTCATCGCATCAGTCGGAAATACCATTTTGAACTGAATACCTTTTTCAGACGAAAGATCATAAGACTTCGCAGGAAAGTCGATATTCAGCTCAAAAGGTTGGCTTGTTTCATTTAGTATGCGAGTCCAAAAGACGGCATAAACATATTCCTTACCATTTGGATCAGTATATTTCTGTCCGCCTTTCGGAAAGCTGTTTTGTACTGTAATCCTGGCACCCGAAGGATCTATGTAATCATATCGGGTATCGACATATTTTTCAACTTGCTTATGCTGCAGGTTGTAACTTCGGGCTTCTTTGGCCGAATCAGCTTTGTCTAAGCCTCCCTCCTTTCGCGTAGTCTTTGATCCCTGCTCACACGAAAAGGATATAATTACGATGAAAAGTAGAAATAGAATATTGACTTTCATTCGGAGCTTACTTGTACTGGTCATGCGGTAAATTTAGAGATTTTGCTGCAGTACCGCGTTCAATGTTCCTGCAGCAGCAACCTATGGGTATGTTGCGCTTCAAATTTATCAACCCATAATAAGGAAAAAGAAGCGGTTTTTCATTTGTATCTGGAATTAATTGTGTTTGGTACTACGGGTAATTTGATACAATTGCCACAACCAATCCGGTTCCATACTTTTGCAAACAAACAATGCCCAACCAGCATGAACGACGCTATTTACCTTGTCCCCTACGACACCGACTGGCCCAGCCAATTCAACGCCCTCGCCAATATCTATCGTTCCTGCCTCTCAGGCTTACCCGTAACCGTTGAACACATCGGCAGCACGTCAGTTCCGGGACTTGCTTCCAAACCCATTCTCGACATCGACATCATCGTACCCGGGATGGAAGCAGCCAACCAGGTGAGCCATAAATTGGAAACATTGGGATATACGGCCCTGGGAGAACGAGGAGTTCCGGGACGGTTTGCGTTCGAGCTTGGCAACGTGTGCAACACCAGCGAGTCGATCACTGCTATACGCCATAATCTGTACGTTTGCCTGGAAGATAGCGAGAGCCTGGCCAACCACATGGCCTTCCGCGACTATCTCAGGACGAACCGATGGGCGGTGAAACACTATCAGAGGATAAAGTATTTGTCTGCAAAGATGGCAATGGGCGATACCCAGCGCTACGTCACCCTAAAAACCGGATTTGTGTCGTTAGTGTTGGCCAGATGTGGATTTTCTGATACGGCTCTCTCGATTATCACCTCCGTAAATCGTTCGTTTAGCGGAAGCCGGCCACTGGGTCCGTTTATCTGATAAACAACCTGCTGTCAAAGTTCAGGTGTTGTGTGTGACAAAAAAATTGATCAAAAAATTTTTGTTACAATTCTGTGACAAAATTTTTACATTTACAAAAACTGTCACTATGACCTCGGCATCAGTACTTCGCAAACAACTCCAAATAACCCAGCAAGACATGGCGATGCTGCTGGGCATCACCCGCGTGCACTACGCCATGTTTGAATCCGGCAGGCGGAGTTTGCCCGCCCCGGCGATGCAGCGTTATGCCGAACTGCAATCTGGGCTAGCATCTGATATCGCCAAAAAGATTAGCAGTCCGATCGACCCTCAGGCAATCAAAGACCACCTCAGCCGTCTGCTAAACGAAAATCAGTACCAGCGCGAGAAAGTGGCCAGGCAGATCGTCACTGGGAAAGAAGCAAGTAAAGGCACAAAGCCTATCGAAACTCTCTGAATTGCTCAGGTCGGAAAACAAATCGGAGAAGTCTCCTTCCCTGCCCTATTTCCCTATCGCCGACAATGCCATGCAAATCAAAAATCCAGATATTGGAAATCTTGCGATGCAACTCCAGATAAAACTCGAACTACTGGAAGCCGAGCGAGATTTTCTTCAGTCCAAAGTGGAAATAATGGGGTAACCATAGATTCGGCTTCAGCAGCGTTCTTTTATTTACGATGTCCAAAAAGGAAGATTTAATTAATTACAACCGTAAATACTGAAAATTAATTAGTTACATTTGAAAAACTAAAATTTCCACCCGATAAAATGTATTTTTTGTCGTGGTGGTTTTTTGTTTTAATCTAAATACTGAATCATGAAAAAAACTCTATTTATTTTCGGAATTCTCACTCTGTTAACTTCATGTAAAGATGAAGGCAGGGCGAAAGCAATCTCTACGGTTGAAAATTATTCTATTTATGTAGATTCATTGTCAAACCTTGACAACCAGAGCGTAAAAGAAAACTGGTCGTCCATAAAGCAACAAAATGAGGAAAAGTTAGGGGAAGCAAAATCAGCAATGATCGAAATGATGATAAAGATGCTTTGGAACGGCTGGAGGAAGCGAAATTAAAATACAACTTGCTTGAAACAACAATTGCTGCCGAAGCCAAAAATTTGAAAACAGCCTCCGACGTCAATGTATTTATGGAGTTGAGCAAAGCTCTACGGATGGCCGTACCCAAAGATACGTTCACTCACAAAGATGTATCCCCATTCACAGCCGAAATTCCAAAGTCTAGATCGGAACTCCAAAGTATGAAATCTACTACTACGATTTTGTCCGGTGAGCAAAGCGCCGGGGTAACCGTCCCAGGATTTGGAGGTGTGAAATTGTCAAAGAATGAAGTAAACCTAAACGCCTACTACATCGAAAGGCGAACGGTAAAGACAGATCATGGACCCGTAATGTATGGAATCGGTTATTCGGTTCATTATCTTTTCAAAAAGATTAAAAGAGGAATATCAGTAAGCAATCTCGCTGCCGTTGCTGCTTCGGTCCAATTAGAAGGTAATAAAACAGAGGTTTTTTATAGTATTCAGAGCTACGGAATGAGGGGAACGCCACTGGTAAAGTTTTTTGCCCCCGCAATAAATAAAAAGTTTGACGTAGAAGGATTTAGCTTTGTCCAATCCAATGTTGATGGAATTCAGCACATTTTGGGAGATGACCAACTTTCTAAGGGAATATCATTTGAACCAGAAGAAATAAAATTTATTAAAGAAAATGACTTTTGACATTCCAAACTTCTTTTGATATGGTGTTCCTCGATAATCTTTTGTACACAATGCCTTATGTGCGTGTGACCAAAACATAAGTCTTATCATCCGCACCTCATCATGCTTGGCCAATAAAATCCGTTTCAGCAAGCCAAAACGATTCGACAATCGATCATCCTGATAAAGCGTTCCTAACTATTTCCCTTTCCAAAATAACTTTTCGTAAACGAACCTCATTCGCATTTGCCCAGCCTCCAATCGTTGCAATTACCGGAATTAAAGTTTTTCCAAAATCCGTCAGGCTATACTCCACTTTTGGTGGAACAACAGGGTAAATTACTTTCAAAATAAGCTCGTGATCTTCTAATTCCTTAAGCTGAATATTTAGGACTCTGCGGGAAGCATCCGGTATTTTGCGCTGTAATTCGCTCGGTCTTTGAAATCCTTCATTAATAAACCAAAGCAAGCGTATCTTCCATTTGCCGTAGAGCACTTCGCCTATAAGATCAAGCCCACAATTTAAGTTCGGTATTGTTTTTCTTTCATACATATATCAAAATTAATCCTATCTGCCAATTGCGGCAATAGGGGAAAAATTTATCCGTATGTGAATCGTAAATCCGTACTTGTGAGAAACTTACATACTACCGAAATTTGTACATAACAATTTTTAAACGAAATGTAAGATGGATTATCAAAACGAATTGTCAGGCAAAATCGCCTTAGTGACAGGAGGCTCAAAAGGAGCCGGAAGAGCAATTGCGGAAAGACTGCTGCAAGGTGGGGCAACGGTTATTATTACTGCCAGGAACGCTCCCGAAAACGAAAACAGCAAGCTGCATTTCATTGCGTCCGACTTGAGTAAAGCTGAAGGAACACAAAAAGTGATCAGCGAAGTGCTGTCGCAGTACGGGAGGCTTGACATTTTAGTGAACAATCTTGGTTCTTCAACAACACCTGCCGGTGGCTTTACTACATTATCAGATGAAGACTGGGAATCTACACTGCAGGCAAACTTGCTCGCTCCGGTTCGGCTTGACAGGGGATTTTTACCTCAGATGATAGAGCGAAAAAACGGAGTTATTATTCATATAGCTTCCATCCAGGGCATACTCCCGCTGTATGACTCCACGTTGCCTTATGCCGCTGCAAAGGCAGGATTGAGGAACTACAGCAAAAGTTTATCGAATGAAGTGTCGCCCAAAGGTGTTCGGGTGCTGACTGTTTCTCCCGGATGGATCAATACAGGAGCATCGAAAGCCTGGTTGGCCGAGATTGCAAGAAACGGCAATAAAACTGTGGAAGAAGCGCAGCAAGGTGTGATGGATGCGTTAGGCGGAATCCCATACGGCCGACCTGCCGAGCCAGAGGAAGTAGCAGAATTGGTGGGCTTCCTTGTTTCTCCGAGAGCCAATTATTTATCAGGAACTGAATATGTAATCGATGGCGGAACAGTTCCAACAATTTAATAATCCATAAAAATAATAACAATGAACTTACCAAAAGTAGTAGCAGACCTAATCAAAGCACAGAACTATTTTGATGCCGTGACTTATGCGAATTTATTCTCAGAAACCGCCGTAGTGTTTGACGAAGGTAAAACGCACAAAGGTAGAACTGAAATTGAGCAATGGATCGATCATTCAAACAAAAATTACCAATCGGTTATGAAACCGCTGGAATATACTGAGAATGGGACGGCAAGTGTATTAACCGCAGAGTGTTCAGGTACGTTTCCCGGTAGCCCTATCGCGCTAAAATTTCACTTTGACATTGTTGATGGGCAAATTCAGCAATTAAAAGTAACAGATTAAAAATAAGAGAGTGACTAATGTTGGTCACTCTCATTTTTAAAATTCCTGTTACTGGCGCGCATTAATTCCGCCCCCTGACTTAAATAAAAGGAGACAGAAGCGGTTTTCATCTGTATCTGGAAAGGACTGGATTTGATTGTTACTGCCTATTTGTTACAATTGCCACAACAAATCCGGTTCCATACTTTTGCAAACAAACAATGCCGAAACCGCATGAACGACGCTATTTACCTGGTCCCATACGACAGCAAGTGGCCCAGGCAATTCAACGCCCTCTCCAATCTCTATCGCACCTGGCTGTCAGCCTTGCCTGTGACCGTTGAACATATCGGCAGCACGTCAGTTCCGGGACTTGCTTCCAAACCGATTCTCGATATCGACATCATCGTGCCCGGGATGGAAGCAGCCAACCAGGTGAGCAATAAATTGCAAACATTGGGATATACGGCACTGGGAGAACGAGGAGTTCCCGGGCGGTTTGCGTTCGAGCCTGGCAACGCACTCAACTCCAACGAGTCGATCACCGCTATACGCCATAATCTGTACGTTTGCCTGGAAGATAGTGAGAGCCTGGCCAATCACCTGGCCTTCCGCGACTATCTCAGGACGAACCGATGGGCGGTGAAA
>Ga0265798_10000756_pt1 | contig 51872 bp, 39 predicted proteins | sample P3T30metagenome_FD_192430 | JGI IMG/M metagenome (GOLD analysis project Ga0265798, IMG submission 192430) | Plant litter microbial communities from East Loma Ridge, Irvine, California - P3 T30 | ecosystem: Environmental > Terrestrial > Plant litter > Unclassified | place: USA: California...
TGCTGTTGCGGTTGCTGTTGCTGGTGATGTTGCTGTGGCTGCTGCTGAGGATGGTGAGGCGGAGGATGCTGCTGTTGCTGTTGCGGCTGCTGCTGTTGGACAGGCGGCGGCGGCGGCGGTGGAGGTGGTGGCTGCGGATGGGATGCAGGGTGGTGATGCGATTGGGAGTAGTAAGGCGGTGGCGGACGATGGTCACCAGGCTGCGGTTGGGCGTAAGGTCTCGATCTGACAGGTTCCATGACGGTCTTGAGATGCAGCCATGCGGTCAAGGCTGGTCTTTTGGAACTACCTGTCGGGGAGACCGGGGAGCAGAGGCTCTACTCTTTTTGGTGGAAGCAACGGGTGGACGAAGAAGCTAGGGACTTCGTGCGGCACATGAAGGGTCGCGCTGGGCACGACTCGGGCTCAAGGAGCAGCAGCAGGGCAGAGCGGACAGGGCAGGGAGTGCCAGGGAGTGGATGGAGTGCAGGGCGCACAGGCGAAGCACACACGGAATTGGGATGACAGTACTGAAGTAGGTTGGGCGGATGATGGGCAGCAGCAGAAGCAGCAGTCGATTGACGAGGCGGGCGAGGCTGTTGGACAACGGGAGTGCCTGAATGGGTCGGGTTTGGGTTGGGTTGGATTGACTGTGACTGACTGAGTGATGGGATGAGTGAATCGAGGGTGCGTGCGTGCAGTGCAGCGCAGTGCGTGTAATGCTGCTGCAGTACAGTTGCAGTTAGTATGTAGGTAGGTAGTGTAGAACGGTCTACCAGCAGCAACAACAGCTAGAGTGGTATGCGTAGACGAAGATCTCACACACACAGAGAACACCACCGGAAACAGAAAGATAGCAAGAGCCATCCAGGCATTACCGTACCGCCCATCGTGCATGCTGCTAACCATCGCGCTAGGGTCGAGCTTGCGGCGGCTAGAGCCAAAGCTACGAGAAAAGTATATACCGACTGTAACTAACGCCCTAAACAGCCTCACACCAATATCACAGGGCCACACGCACACACACACGGACATAGCCCCATGCCCATGCCGGCACTTCATCAATCCCCCCGAGTCAAGTCCTAGAGGGAGACATGGGGTGGCCAGCCTCGCAGCCAAGTCTCCCCTCAGCTTTTTCCGCTATCCGATTCCCACTATCTTGGCCCACGAGAGAGGGAGAGAGAAGATGTGAAACGGGTCGACAGCGCCCACCGCATCGGGTCCATGTCCCACATCTATCCAGCACACTCGACCCGCTGTATCGAGCACTCCAGCGATCAATCAATCTAACTGCACCCGACGACCTGTCAGTTCACTCCCGTCCATCCCGTCACCGTCAATCGCCGCTCCGGATCCTCCTCATCTGTCACTTGCCTCGTAGTCTGTTCCTCCGAGCCTTGTCCTCGGGCCGGTCTCTCGTCACCGTCGTGCCCATGTTATGTCATGTCTCGCCTTGCCCACGTATGTTCTGACCACCGACGATGACTACTACTCCCGTTACCGCCAGTGAGGCCAGTAGTGACTACTGTCCACCTCATCATTCCAGAGTCTAGACGTGATCGTCCTACACAGCCTGTTTCGCCTCATGTCTTTCCTTGGACCATAGACGAATCCTTCCAAATCCTCCTCCTCCCCCCCCAAACGATCCCCTCTCCGACTGTGTGAGGCCTCTCTGAACCCAAGCCTCGGAGTCAACCTCCTCCGCATCCACATCTCCACGACCTGTCACCAGCACTGCATATGCACAAACCCCTCTCTCTCTCGCCCACCGCCAGCAGCAAGCAATCAGCACTCGGCAGGCCAGGAAAACCACGTTGCCTGCCTGTGCCGTGCTGTCCGTGATGCTTGGTGGATCGCCTCCGCCCACACCTCGCGATCACCACCGCTTCCCTCCTTTCCCTCGCCATCGGAGCTGCATCCTCCCTGCAGCTTATGCAGCCTGTCCTGCACCTCTCCTAAATCGTGGCTGACATAACTCGGCCCTCTCCCCTCTTCCATCAACCAGGCTCGCCATCCTTGTTTTGAGCACGGCCTCTAATAATAATCCCGTCTGCGCCTTAATTCGCTGGGAAGCTGTGCTTTCGTGTCGTGTCGTTGCCTGTTCCTGTATGACATGTTCTGTATGTAACACGACGACTCGCACCCAGCCGTCCGCGTGACTCTTCTCGTGCCCATGTAAACGTAAGATGGGCGATACTTTCGCCGCCGCGGAACTACAGTAAATACTCAGAGGCGCCGAATCAGACCGCATCTTCCGCCCTGGCTATTTTGTATGGCTGATAGTGGTTGTAACGTTATTAATAAACCACTCAGACCATCGACGCAATAAACTTAACGCATGTGTGTCTATCGCTGTCTGTCTCGCCACTTCGGTCCCCAAATGTCAGACCGACATGACAGGCAAGGCAGACCGACACATGACTGACAGCGAAACAGCACAACCAAGCATTCAACGCCGTGACAATCTGAGGTAGTCCCTCCCTCGCCTAGACCGCAAACTTGACGGTCGAGGTCTTATCATTGCCTTGTCGAGATACAACGTCCCTCGTACCATCCTTCCTGTGTGTCTGATGTATGTATCCATGCCCAACAGCGCACGCCGACCAGCCGCCTCGTCTGTCTCTAACGAAAAGCATGTACCTGCCCTGCCCGAAAAACACTGCCAGCACCCATCTCGTACCACTCTTCTTCACCGCAATTGCGGCAAAGTACCAAACAACAAAGTACGGATGTGGTAGGGATGCACACACGTTCTAGAATTCACACCCAAGGTTTCCATCATCCTTGAGTTCCCGTGTCTCCCTTCCACAAAGCCTTCACCGTAGCGTCCTCGTCGCGGTCGAGTCGACAACCACGAGTCGTAGTGTGCAGGGCTCCGGTTCTTGTCAGATCTGTCAAGGGAGGACAACATTGGCAGCAAGTAGGCATGTGACAGACCGCAGACTACAACGACCACGAAACTTCATCACGTGTCAACGCGTATCACGATCCTTGATGCCCGCGGATTCCGTCCTGCTGGCAAGCGAGGCACAGCATGGAAGAGTTACACAGCTCCACCGAAAAGGAAGAAGAAAAATTCGATGAGCCCTGCTCGAACAGATGCACGCCCGTTACACGTCAACAATCAACCAACCAATTAATCAGGAAAAGACTGAAGAAGGAAAGAGGGTGGAAGCGCTGTGTTCCACAGAGCCGGGCTCTACATGTGCCCTGCTGATGAATCTCGCACCAAGGCACGCTGGCTGCTGTGCGACAGCGCGTGAAGCGCGAACCAGCACATCTTGCAGCCAAGCGAGCGAGAGATAATGCACGAAAAAGAAAGAAAATTCTTGCACCTGGGGCTACATGGAGTGACAGATACTCTCTATGTGCGTGTAGGTTTGTTGGGGTAAATGACCACAAGGTGAGGTATACAGCACATGCGAGTTCTTTACAGTCGCAGGATGATGCCGGCGCTCTCCAACTGTCTCTGACGTCGGCCAGGCAAGCATCACGAATCTAGTTTTCCTTCTATCCCCAATCACAACCTCCCATGACCTCCGACCTCTATCATTGTTACATGAGACAGCGAGTTTCATCGCCCCACGACTTCATGCAACTTACTTGATCATGTATTATCCAGATGACCTCTTTGTCCGGCGGCAAACGAGTCAAGTCCACGCACCAGCGACCACACCGCCTAAATCTTATTCAGCGCAGAGCATACTCGACACGTGTTAGCCGGCAACCGCGTTGCTACTATCCACCTGCTACTATTTGAAACTCTCCATCCTGGAACACAACGGCTCTCGCTGCCACAAGCATTCATGATGACGATGAGAACGATTGTGTCCGAAATTCCGGAAACCTCACAACCAGGACTCTCCAGTAAACATGATCCTCCCAGTCTTCAGACCTGCATTGCAGATCTTCAAGAAAGAAAGAAACGGCGGCGGTCAGAAGAAGACCAGCAAGAAAAACCGAGCATTCCTTCCCATCTTCCCGGCTTACACACCCCTCATGATCATCCCCCTGCTTGCCGGAATACCTCTTCCAACCGTTCAGGTCATCCCGCCCTCACGGGCTCAAAACGTCTCCGGCACCAGGAGCCTAGCGGGCTACTAAAATACAGGTAAAGAGCATCCGAAATCTCCGCTCCGTCCACCGCCCTTCCAATCATCAGAACCCCGAGTCAGAGCCCTTGTCACGGGTTCCTTATTTTTGCTTCGAGGCTTCTAGGCCAGTAGCAGGGCAGAAGTCCGAGTCAGCCCAACACCCCGGAGACCGCCGCGCGAAAGCTTCTGGAAGGGAGCAAAGGGAGAGGGGGGGAGATGGGACGGCTTGGAGGGGCGGCGGTGGGCGGGATCGGGGTCACATGCTTCCGCTACACCACCGCCAATAGTGAACTTGACAAGTCATGCGAGAGGATGCGGATTCAATGCGAGGAAAGTTTAAAAAACAATTCAGGTACCGTTTTGGAAGAGCAGTAAACCCTCGAAACCCGGGTTTCGGGTCTTCGACGTCGTCCGTCTTCAACCCGATTGATTCATTTATCCTTTTTGACACCACACCACACCACACCTCACCTCTTCCCATCACCTCCCTACGCTATGCCATGCGCTCGTACCTGTGTGCTCGTACCTGTCTTGCTCCAAAAGGTACTGCTACAGTATACAGCTCTAGCACTGCCACCATCGTTGAACTTCGGAGAAATATCAACTCTAATTCCCCCCCTCTCTTCACGGAGTTGAACTCCGTTGGCTGCTCGCTGCTGCCCAACCTGCCTCCATCTGGAGGAAGGAAAGGACGATCTTCACAACTTTGATTGTCATCTGTTGCCACTACTCCTTCCTATTTGCAATCTATGCCGTGTTTTCTGGCGGGTGAGTGCGCGTCTTTTTCTCTTTTTTCTGCATCCCGAGAGGGGGGCGGGACAGAGAAGGCAATTTTGCTTGTGTCGTTGCTTTGGGTAAGGAATTGGGCATTGGTCGGATTAGGGACGGGAAAACGCCCTCTTTCACCCATCACCATGAAATGAAGATCCAGACCTCATCCTGTGGGGTCTGTATTGGAACTAGATGAGCTTGAGGCGCGTCTGGTTTTGATCAATGTGGCGAGAGGAATCGTACTGAGAGGTGTTCGCGTTCTCGGTCGTCTTGGGGTAAGCAGGGTTAGGGCTCACGACGACTCCCACTTCACTTCACAGGCAACACAACAACAACACATGGTTCTTCCCAACCATCGCAGCCGTCAACTTACAACCAGGATAAGACGTACGCTTGGGGTACCCCGGTAGCGGTAACTTCACATGGTTCACATTGCAAACCCGCTTACATGGGACTGGGGATTCATGTGGCCAAAACGCATGGTACCGCGGAGACGGTAACTTCGCGTGGTTTGTTACCAGAACACTCGATGCATGTGATGGAGAGAGGTGATCTCGCCTGTGTTGCAGTAAGCCGCACGGATTGGTTCCACTATAACGAATGAGAAAGCCACCAACAACGCAAACGAAAGGCCGGCAGTCTGCTGCAAGGTACGGCTGGCGAGAAATACAAGTACAGAAGCACAGAGCAGCTGGCTGGCTACTACAAGTTTCCGGGTCAATACCAACCGTTTGCCAAAGGCCAGAAGGGCTGTTCGCAGATAATCAACGCCTCGGTGGTATCCGTGGATTCAATTCAGGCAGCTACGGGTAGAAAGGGAAGCTCACTGTGGTGAGACTAAGTCCAGTCGCAAGGCCTGTATATGCATTCATGGGTCCGGCTTTTCTCAGAAAGGTACCACCGAGGACCAAAGCAAGAGGGCGCTCACGAGGTGGGAGGTCGACACCTTGTCACACACCGGGAATGAGATTCGAGGGAACGGCACCGGTAGATCCGCGCAGACAAGAGATCGTCAAAGAACAGTGAGGGAGAGAGTGGGTGACGCCAAAGGCGAGCCATGACCGTAACAGGGTATCATAAACATCGTATTCAAACTCCTCCGGATCTACACATATTCGGGTAGTGCGCAAGACTGATCGGAAAGGGAAAACGCCACACCACGCTGACATTTCGCTCAAGCCCGCACGAATGTGCTCGACGCCTGGGTAGCTTCAAGTGATGACACTGCGTTCCAAAGCCAGGGCCCCAACGCCAGAAAGACTTGCCTCATATATCATGCACTGTTGCTTAACAAAAGGGCGCCTGTGATGGAATCAAGGACGCATTGATCGAACGAGGCTCAGGCCAGAGACGTGTTGAACTCCCAATTTTCTGCTCAAATAGTTAGCTCCACCTTATGCGGAAATGTGAGTCTAAGATGAACATACCTTCTTTCAAATTCTTGGCCGTATCGTCCAGCAGAATGATGTGACGCTGGGTGCAGTAAGCGGTTTTGTCCATCATCTGGACCTTGAGACTGGCCAACTGGTCCGGTGATTTCTCGAACATCTGCGGGTGTCAGCAAATCTCATCGATCAAAGGCAACAAAAGGCAAAAGTAAACATACCTCGCTCAAATTCTCCACGGCCATCTCCAGATCCTTCTGGTTGTCCTCGAAGATTTCCGTCTGATTGTTGCGCGCCAGGTAGTAGGCGAAAGCATAAGTCCATTTAAGAGTTTGACGGCACTGCTGTAGCGCCTTGCTTGCGGTCTCCAAGAACTGCACTTCAATCCACGACATGTTTGACGAGCTCTGAAGCATGGTCATCTTCTTCTCAGTCTTGTGGTAGATGTCTTTGTCCAATTTCGCACTTTGCTCGTGGTTTGCGTAGCGGTTGTAGTAGTGCAGGTAGCGCTCTAGTGATTGTCGGGACTTGGCTTGCGAATCTCTGGCGTCGGTTCCAGACTTCTCCTCGAAACGATTGCAGTTGTACCAGGATGTGCCGTGTTCAGACCAAAGACCCATGCACTAGTGGGTTCAAGTCAGCATGCTTTCTCAATTCACAACAAAACTTGCACTCACCATCCAGCAGAACTCATTCCGACACTTGCGGCACGTCATGTGGTTACAACCGCCGTTCTTCTCGATTGTGGAGCCACATTTTGGGCACTCCTTTGTGTTTGCTGAGATCCAGTTCGCTGTCTCGGAATCATCCTCGCATTTCTTCAGCCACTTCTTCACCAGGCTGCACGGGCAAGGCTGGTGGTCTGCGAGCGTGCACCCGAAACAGAAGCCATGCTTGCTATCGCACATCACTGATGGCACGATACGGCCGAGATCTCGCTTCTTGACACCACACTCCACAGCGTACTCGCAATTCGGGGCAGGACACCACTTAAGATTTTCCTTGTCGTCCACGTATGTGCGCATGAGGAGTTCGTGATAGCGATCGGTAAGATCTGGCGTGACCAGCAAGTCAAGTGACTTTGAGTCCACGATCGAGTTGCAGCCGTCTCCCGGACACTTAATCCGTGCGGCTTCACCTTCTTCCTTGATCTTCTGGTTCAGATACTGCCTGTAGCAGTCGATACAAAATCTGTGCCCGCATTTCATGGCAAAAGTCTCTAGCCCTGGGCCATCCTCGCAGCAGATGTCGCACATGAAGTCGTCCATGGTCTCAATGCGAGGCGGGCTCGCGCTCATGTCTTGTCCAAGGCCCGCCTTGCTGAGCACTTCCTCTTGGTTGTCCATGTATTGTTCGATCAAACGCTCCTTGTTCCAGCGGAAGTATCGCAGCAGTATCGCCGTTGACGTTTTCGGCTGCTCCAGCAGACCCGCCACCTCGTCTACCTGCTTGTCCTGCTGATCCTGGATGTCTTGTGGGCTGTACACCGAATAATCGACCTCGAAGTACTTCTTTTTGGCCCGCAGATCCTTATCTTGTGTTTCGAACGCGGCATCGTCCCCAAAGTCGTCGTCAATCTCGACATCCGAATCGCCTGGTTCATGTCAGTCTTCTACCCCGCCAGCCCACATCACTTCGAGCAAGTACTTACCTCCGCCGATGCTGCTACCGACGTCGTCAAATGCGTCGCTGCTAGCAACACTGTTGAAGTCTTCGATATCAGAGTCCATCTTGCCTTCGCTGCTGAGAGGCGTCGCCGGCAGAGCGGCAGCCTCTACGTTGTGGACGGTCTTGCTCGCCTTTGGTGTTGGCTGGTCCTCAGCCAGGGGAGTGTCAGGGATCTGTGCGGATGTTTGCTCCGCAGAATCGTCGTGTTTGCGCTTCGGTGCGCGGCGTGGAGGCGTGATGGGCGTTTGAGGCCTCCGCCTGCGGTGACGAAGGCGGGTGGAGGCTTTGCGTGATCGGCAAATCCGAAGAACTGGTTCTGCAGGAAGCCGGCTTCAAATGAAGTCCAGTTGTTGTTGTCGTTGTTGTTGTTGCGTGAGTGTAAAGTACGGGTGAGGCGAAGTTACTGTGTTTTGTGTGTGTAGTAGTGAATGAATGCGGTGGTCAGATGGCTGCGCAGACGGACTTGTGTCGACGAGACAGGATGAGGTAATCGTCGATCTTTCCGCATCCGGCAAGGCCGAGGCAGCAGCCGCGCACGGATCGATCGGTCGTGCTTTCACTAACAATTCACGTGTTTGAATGTTTCGCGACATGATGATTGGTTGGTGAAAACATACCTACTTCATACTTCGTATGGTGATAATGGAATGTTCAACTATCACATGCGCTGTTCCCGCACAATCAAAACCGCTTCGCTGTCGTTTTTCTCAACATCGAAACGTCCAGATGCTTAGTCATCGCTTTCCTCCTCGCTACTTTCCTCTTCACTGCTCTCCTCCTCGCTACCACTGTCACTCCCCATGATCTCCTCCGTCTCCCGCTTGACCTCAATAAGCTCTTCGCTAGCTCCACTCCTCTCGTCGTCCAGCCACTGCTCAAGGGCCTCGCTCTCGAAGATCTCCAGGCTGACCAGTGCATTGCACACATAGAGCAATACCTTGCCACCCTGGGCCCGATGCAGGAGATCCGTTTGAACAAAGAGCAAGAATTCGACAGACTCAGGGTTGCCTACTTGATCTCTGTCCAGAACCGCACGGTCCACGAGGAGTCGATTAGGTGAAATTGTCTGAGTAACGGCTTTCTGTGGCAGTAGACCGGATTCGACGAGCGATGCGATGCGTTTCATCATGGCCACAGCAACTGCGCGGCGGACCTGCTTTCCGTCGGCGTTGCTACTAAGTGTGAGAGCCTTGAGCTCGAGCTGGATGCTGTCGGGGCTGTCACCGCGCTGCAGAGAGTCGAAGATACTGCTAGCGGCTTCATGGTGGAAGTCTGCGGCGCTGCGGCGTGCCTCAGCTTCTCCGGCACTTTCGTCTGATACAATCGAGCCAAAGCTTTCGGTGCGGTGCGAGCGGGTCTGGGAATCGGTATCGAAATTGGAGTCTTCTTCATCGTCGGAATTGAGGGTCGAGATAGAGACTGCGTCGGCGTTGTCGTGGAGCTTGAGTTGTGAGATCAAGTTCTCAAAGTCCTCTTCGTCGTCAGAGTCCGGCTCTTGGTGGAAACCCTCGCCTCCCTCGCCTACGACCTTGGGGTCTGCGGGTCCCTGGACAAGTTCATCAACTTCGTAGCCTCGCTTGCGCTTGAATCTTGTAATCCTCCCTGTGCTCTGAACCGTCGTGCCGTCCGCAATCTTCGTGCCGTACGAAACGAGTGCTCCAGGTGAGATCTTGCAACCTTTCCCAATTGTTGCCTCGTTTGCCACCACAGCTCGCTCCAACACGGTATCGTCGCCAATCTTGGCATCGTCCCAGATGTAGGCGCCGTCGATCTTAACCCTTCGTCCAATCACACATCTCCTTCCGATGATGCTGTTAGTGACGACACTTCCCTCTCCGATGCTGGTTGCCTTGCCCAAGACAGTCTTCTTCTTGACCACTGCACTCCTTGCCAAGATGACACCTTCTTCACGATACACACCGCTCTTCCCAACTGCGTAGCTCTGCTGCCTAAGCAAGTTTGCGTCTGGGCTCAGGGGATACGACCATCTGCCTACTACGTCTCTGCTCACGGCATCGTACATCTGCAAACTCTTGACTCTTGCAGCATAGCCCTCGGTCGCGACGTGTGTGTGAATCGTCATGCCATTCAGTTCGTGGTCCTTCAGAGTGCCGTGCAAGAAGCCCCGGCGCGGCTGCTGCCAATCAAAGTTGTCGCTCCATTGGGCCAAAACCTCTGGCGAGCAGATGTCGATTCCGCAGTCAATCAAGTCCGCCCGAATTTCTAGCTCGGGGCACTCTGCCAGGATTTCGCCGTCAATGTTGAGTCGTGGGTGTGTCTGTCCGGGACGCATCTGTTCGTAATGCAGACAGCGGTCCTTGTTGGGGTCCACGACAAACACAGGTCGTGTGCCGTGAGATTTAGTACGGTGTTGGTCGCCCGCCTCGCGCAGGACCATAGTCATGACCGCGTTCTTGCTCTTCTCCCTTCTCTGCTTGTGCGCACGGATGGCATCCTCAATTCCTACGCTAGCGACTACATCGCCGTAAACGCAGACAAAATCGCCGGTCAGCAGGCCTTTCTGGTCCATGTCGCGCATGGCATCACCGATAGAATGAGCAGCAGACGAGCGCACGATTTCAACGCTAAAAGGTGAAGTCGCGCGTGTCCACTTGCTTGCTGTGACATACGCCTCGACCTGCTCTGTGTGGTTGCCACAGCAGATGAAGACCTGCTCGACGCCAGCATTGGCTAGGAACTCGAGCGTGTACTCGATGAGTGGCGTGTTCGCTAGCGGCAAGAGGCATCGTGGCTTCTCAAGAGTGAAAGGCTCGAACTTGTTCTCAAAGGAGTCTGCCAGGATCTATAGTGATTTCGGGTCAGATCACGGGTGTATTTCAATCATATCGACGCATGACTCGAGCGGGGTTTTTTTGTTTTGGGGAGGGATAGACGTACGAGTGCCTGAAGGGGATCGGGGCGCTCTTCCTCGCCAGCATTTTTGCCCTTGTCGGCAGCGCCACCTTTTTTGCCAGATTTTGGAGGCATTTTAGCGGTAAAATGTGAATGTGGTGGTGTGTTGGTGCGTTCTCATGAGGGGTGATTTTCGAGTTGGCAGGCAAAAGTTCGCGTGGAGTCATCGGTGGTTGGTGGCGCGGACGTGACTTCCACCAGCAGAGACGAGAACGAATTACATTTTCCTCCGAGAAGAAGCCAAATCGACTTCACTTCACTCCAACGAGGAAAGAAACAGAATTCACACCTCACAGGAGTTGACTATGTCTTGGTGAATACATTTGCTCACCAAATCCACATCAGTCACTCGCGGTTAATTCAACATACGTCTAGCAACTTCTGGTAATTCACCGTCAGATGGGAGTCGAGTCTCAAAGCCTTGTATGGTCTTTCATATCAGTGAGTGTCTGGACAACATGGGATACTAGGCGCTCACGGTTGAGTGCTTTGCTGTCCTGGACTACATTACCCTTTTGCCACCGTCGAGATATCCAAGACTTCCAGACTTCCAGGCACTTGGGAAGGCCGGAGGAGACGTTACACGCTGCAGCAGCACGTGTCCAGTACATGTACCTCTTCCTGTACAACCAAGGCGAGAACTCCACCCAGATCAAGCAGACCCAGAAGAAGGCCTCGCATGGAACCTCGTGCTTGATGCAAGAGTCCCTAGCTTGCCAGTGATATGCTTGGGTACAGCACCAAGCGTCTAGACTACTATAGTCTGTGCATGTCGGCTGTCATCTTGTACCACTGACAACTCTTCAACCGCGTGGCAGCCTCCTCTCATAAGGCAGCTCTCATCACAAAGCTCGCCAAATGCTTCTCGCCCTCGCCAATTAATTTCTCCAGTCCTCCAATAAATCCTTTCTGCGGGGGAGGTGCAGTGCCATGGCTAACCGGCGGCTGCAAGCGACAAAGGTGGCTTACACGTCGCCAGCCGACGGCAGAACACCCCTGCCCTTCCTCCTCCTCCAATTGTCTCGAAGACCCTGTGAGTCTGAAGGCTGTCAGCTAATATACGATTGATGGACTTACGATCCGGTGGCACATCTTTCCCCAGTCCATCATCGTGCCGTTCTGTCCAGGCGCAAGCCTAAATCGATTGTTGCATAACCGGGACGCGCCGACTACGCTCTTATAGCTTGAACCGGTCGTAGAAGAGATCCGTAGTCCTCGGTTCTTCAACTCTACCAGTGCCCTCCACCTGGAGAGAACTATGACCATGGAGCCTACTTCTGCTGACGAAGGTTCGCGCAACGGTCGCTCAGACTCGACTCCGACCACCATCGCCGAAAGACCAGGATTGAAGAGGTCGCGTTCCGACTACGACAAAGCTCCAGTCCGCGTTGATATCATGGACGAAATCATGGCTACCGACTTCAAGGGCCCCGAGTCGGCCGACGGGAAGACGTTAAGGTTCCCTGCTGATCCTCTGGACTACCCTCGCCGCCGCGCCACCATTGCGTGCGAGATTTGTCGGAGTCGGAAATCACGATGCGACGGCGGAAGGCCGAAATGTCGGCTGTGCACTGAGCTCCACGCCGACTGCGTGTACCGTGAGCCGGGCATCAAGCTTGACGCTGGAGACAAGCTCATACTGGAGCGCCTGGCACGCATTGAGGGCCTCTTGCAATCTGGTATGAATGGCTCAACGACCTCGAGCGCGCCTGCTGGTCCAATATCTCCGGCAACTAGTAACACGGCTTCAGAGGATATGCACATCAAGCGTATGAGTACTACGAGTGCGCCGGTGAACTCTTTGCCGCCGTCTAGTGAAATGGGCACCTACCAGACGAACATCTCGACTATGCCGAAGACTCATACTACGCCGGCACTGAATCTGCTTCAATGGCCCATCATTCAGGATCTCGTGTCTCTGCCATGTGATCCCCAGACTCTTCTACAGCTTGAAATGGCTCGTCCGCCGCTTGAAATGGGCAGATACTCTCTGGACTTCTCTGCAGCTCATGCATATGCGCAGGCATTCTTCCAGCGAGTCAATGTCTGGTATGCATGCGTGGATCCGGCGACTTGGTACAACTATTACCACAATGCGATGGCTTCTGGATGCCGATCTCTCCCAGACAGCTGTATCGTCTTGCTGGTCCTTGCTCTTGGTCAAGCAGCGCACTCCGGCTTGAGCATATCCCGCGTGCCGGTTGATCAGCTACCACCCGGTCTACCTTACTTTGCAGCAGCATGGAATTTGCTACCTGGTCTCCTCACTCGCAACGATGTTATGAGCACCCAATGCCATATTCTTGCCTCTGCATATCTACTCTACTTGGTCCGCCCGTTAGAGGCATGGAATCTTCTCCACAATACCAGCATGAAAGTGCAACTGTTGCTCTCTTCTCAGCATGCAATACCACCACAACTACGCGAACTGAGCGAGCGTTTGTACTGGAACACTTTAATGATCGAATCGGACCTTTTGGCTGAGATGGACCTTCCACATTCTGGCATCATCCAGTTTGAGGAAAGTATGCGCTTGCCACGACCCTTCCCTTATGACGCATCTAGGACTTCGGCGGAGGAGCCCCCTGGATCGGACGAGCTCTGGTACTTCCTTGCAGAAATCGCCCTTCGCCGTCTTCTCAATCGAGTCTCACATCTGATCTACACGACGGAGCGCAGCACTCGCGGCGCCAACGGTCTCACCTCATCGCTCGACCCTGTAACTACGGAGCTCGACTTCCAGCTAACTCAATGGTACGAGAACCTTCCATCGCCCGTAAAGTTCCCACGCGAGCGACTTCCTGCCCAAAACCAGGTGCAGACCGTTCTCCGCCTCCGCTACTTCGCCTGCCGAACTATCATCTACCGCCCATACATTCTCGCCGTGTTGGCAGACGAGTCGTGTGCCCAAGAGCCTGGCGTGCAAGACGCTTGCAGGAAATGCCTCGAAGCCTGCATTCGACAGCTGGAGTACATCACTGCACACCATGACGGTCACATCCCGTACCTATGGCAGGGTGCCCTGAGCATCGTATCGCAAACGCTACTCATCATGGGTGCCACACTGAGCTCCTCTCTTGCGGCATTGCTTCCACCGGTGCACCAGATGAACGTCATCATCGCCGAGGTGGTAGCTGAAATCGAGCGCATGGCGCATCTGGCGCCGAGTATCCGGCTGTGCGCCGAGTTGATGCGTGAAGCCGAGGAGAGACGCCAGGCAATCCTAGTGACGCAGTCGCAAGGTCAGGCGCAGGCACCAAGGTGATGATCATGTCGGCACCGGGAACAAGAATCGCGTAGGTGACGCGATGGCTACCTAGGTACGATCGCTAATAAAGAAAGAGGCACGCCACGCTTCCATTTTCCTTCCATGGGATCTTTGGGCAATTTCGGCCCACGGGCCTCGATTCCGGCTGAGAGAGCTGGTGGGCTGATGTTCTGGCTTCGAGCACCCGAACTCGACTTTACCCGGGCGATCCTTCAAACGGGCTGTGTTACTGCCATCAAACACAGATGAATACGAGTGGGTGCCATGCACGACGGGGTGGTTGGGAAGCCACTGTTCAATACTTGTACGACCGACAGGACTGGATGGATGTTGCGAGACGAAAACGTACCAATCATCCGAATCAGGGCAATGCTTCGCGGACGAACGGATTGTTCAGGCATCACCTCTGCATCACCTCTGATAGTATGCCGACAAACATTGGCGCCAGCGACGGATGCTTGTGCCTGGATCGGTTCGACAGAGTCTTGCCCCGGTGGCAAAAGCACGGTACACAAAAAGTTCACGCATGGGGCTGGATTGACCGGCATACGAACTGCAAGAAAGGCAGTCAAAAGTTGAACGACCTATGGTTTAGGTCTACCTACTCGCCATGAAGAACTGGTATGGGCACATTGTACCTCAAAGGAATATATTATCGCAACCTCGAAGGCTCGGAGATGATATTGTTCAATTTATCTCCTTCGCACAATCTTACTGATGCACGACCTTTGGTTCTAGGCACATCTATCTCTATAAGGTAGGTACTGTAGGTGCTTACTTCTCTGCAGTCGTTAAGAGGTGACAACTGCTTGAAGACACTAACAATTGTTTGCTCTAGATCGACCATCGCCAAGTTGCTTAGTTGTGCGCAGCGATCGTCCTAGGGAACTCGTAAAGGTCATCATGGCTGCTGCAACGCGTTTACACATAAAGTCTTGAACATAGCCTTTTTCGGGAGTAAGACTGCTTACCTATGGGTACAACGACAACCAAGCATGACCGGCCGCAACTAATTCTTTTGGCAACTTTATTTGGCTCCCACTTCTCTCAAATATTTTCTGCCATCTACGAAATCCTCACCATCTTCATGAACAAAGTACCCGCACTCACATCCACAAAGTCTGATAAAACACAACCACGACGATCAAGCATACAACAGCATCGACAACGAGCAATTACACCATCGAGATGGCCACCAACGAAAATCCCACTGCGTGCCCTCTCACAACAGATCAAGAGGCCGCTCTTCCTCCACCATACGAGAGAAAAGGCACCTTCAAGTTCCTCCAACTACCAAGAGAGATCAGAGACATGATCTATGCAGAAGTCGCCGACCCGACCTATACCCTCGACACACCCCTTGCCGGCACAGTCTCTTACATGCGCACCGAAGGCAGCATCGAAAACTACCAGAAACTCGCCTCCGGCTCCGGCCAGTCTCTCTCCAACAACAACGACAACAAATCCAGCAAAGTCGACCAAACACCCGGCAACCCCAGCAAACCCCCCAACAGACCCGACCTCGACTCCCCCTCCCACCCAGCCCTCTCCCTAAACAGCCTCCGCCTGCACCCGCTCGCCGAAACCACCCTCCAGGTCCGCCGCGAATACATCTCCGCCTACTTCGCAACGCCCACCTTCACCCTGCCCATCGCCATCTGCGCCCTCTCCGCCCCGCACCACCAGACCGGAATCTGCAGCACCACGACCCACGAAGACCCCCTCACAATCCACTACCACCCCCGCGCCGCCCACCTCCGCGCCGCCTACTTCCTCGACTCGTCGCGCCTGAACGACAAGCCGGCCCTGCGCCACCAGCACTTCAAAGTCACGGTCCTCGCCGACTACAACGACACCACCAGCCGCCCGCTGCACTCCCTGCGCCCGCGGGGCCGGACGAACAAATCCACGGTCCGCGTCGAGTGGGAGGGCTTCGTGGACGTCGTCTTCGCCAAGGGCAGGCTTTCTGTCGAGGGGAGGTTGGTGAGGCCTGTGGCCGGCGACACGGCGCGGGGGAGGGAGGCGACGGTGGCAAGGGCGGAGGAGGCTTTCGGGGGGTTGAAAGCGGACTTGAAGCGGGCGTGTGGGAGGGGGAGGAATCGGATGACGAATCGGTGGGTGCCGTGGGGTGGGTATGGGGAGGACGAGGAGGAGGTGACCCAGTGTCCGCCTAATTCGCCGGTTCTTGCTGCTGTCCCTCGCGCTCGTGGATGATGGGGTGGGGGGGGGGTTTCTCATGGGTGATCCGGACCAGACGGAGAAGTTGAGTTTGGAGACTGGTCTCTTCTCTTCTTCTCTTCTGTCTCGAGAGGAGAGGGAAAAGGCATCGGTGGTGATGTAGAATTGTTAATTAGTTTGATCAAAGTGTCTCCTGCTTGTGTTGTGATGTTTGTGTAGCATTGTGTCAAACCAACGTCAACAAGATTTGTTGTTCACAATTCCAGGCCCTGCGGCCGTCGTAAGAGATGCCAGCTGCTGTAAAAGAAGCTGGGAGCGAATCTAAGCCAGGTTCGCCAAACTCGACACTGTTTTCAGGCCACAAGATCGCTTGTTCGATTGATGTAAGGATGATATCTTGCATGCAGCTCTTCGGTTGAGGGTTAGGGTTGGGGTTGAGAAGAAGTTGGTTAGTGGTCAAATTGATGTTATGTCTGTCAATGCGGTGGTATCAGCAGCTTTCGTGCATCTAGATCATTCTTGTACGAATGAGACTCTATGTAGAAACCTCCGAAGTAGTATCTAGTAAGTGGGAATACAAGCAGCTCTAGTTTCACAACTTCGGCATCCACGGAGGAGGGTTGGAGGGAGTTCTCGAGCGTCGCTTGCAATCGACGAGAATGGGACAATGTCTGTCTTTACGGATTATCATGGAACCGGTACAATGCAAAGGCATTCAAAAGGAATACAATAATGGTAGAATCTCGGTATCATTTGTTGTTGTTTTCCGTCAGAGAGCTTATTCTAAATCCACTCTATCTGAACCCAATCATCACATAGTTGGTCATGTCCATCGTCTTCGCACTTGCCCGCAGGCATAGCCAAATTTTGTCAATCTTTAAAAAGCAAGTAAGGTCCTTCTCCCACAGTCCACCACACCGCTTAAGCAGTGTAGGTGGAAGCGGAGACGTCACCACCGCGGCCGGTCCAGTTGACGTGGATGTCCTTGCCCTCGGGGTACTTCTCGCTGGCGTGCTCGGGCTTGATGCGGAAGGTGTGGGCACCGAAGTAGTCACGCTGGGCCTGGAGCATGTTGGCGGGCAGGTCCTTGGTGCGGTAACCGTCGTAGAAGGACAGGGCGGTGCTGAAGGCAGGGGTGGGGATACCCCAGAGGGCACCCTTGGAGACAACGTCGCGCCAGCCGTTCTGGGCAGTGTGGATGGCCTTGTTGAAGAAGTCGTCGAAGAGCAGGTTCTCAAGCTCGGGGTTGCTGCGGTAAGCGTTGGTGATGTCCTTGAGGAAGACGGAACGGATGATGCAGCCACCGCGCCACATGAGGGCGATCTCGGGCTTCTGGAGCTTCCAGCCGTAGTCCTTGGCGGCCTGAGATGTGTTGTTAGTATTTTCATATTGTAATTGTCTAGATTTCTGGGCAAAAAACTTACAGCCTGCATGAGCATGAAGCCCTGGGCGTAGGAGATGATCTTGGAGGCGTAAAGGGCCTGCTCAAGGTTGGCAATGAACTCCTTGCGGTCGCCGGTGAAGTTGGGCTTGGGGCCCTGGAGCTTCTCGCTGGCGCGAGTGCGCTCGCCCTTGAGGGAAGAAAGGCAGCGGGAGAAGACGGCCTCGCCGATGAGAGTTACGGGCTGACCCATGTCGAGGGCGTTGATGGCGGTCCACTTGCCGGTACCCTTCTGGCCAGCAGAGTCGAGGATCTTCTCGAGGAGGGGAGTGCCATCCTCGTCGTTGTAGTACATGATGTCGCGGGTGATCTCGATGAGGAAAGAGTCGAGCACGCCCTTGTTCCACTCGGCGAAGACGTCACCGATCTCCTTGTTGGTCATGCCAACACCACGCTTCATGATGTCGTAGGCCTAGGAAATTGTTAGGACTGATTGTAGTCAAGAAAGAGGCGATACTGTACTAACCTCGGAGATGAGCTGCATGTCACCGTACTCAATACCGTTGTGAACCATCTTGACGTAGTGGCCAGCACCCTCGTCACCGACCCACTGGCAGCAGGCCTCGCCGTCAGACTTGGCGGAGATGTCCTGGAGGACATCCTTGATGTAAGGCCAGGCCTCCTCGTTGCCACCGGGCATGATGGAGGGACCGTAGCGGGCACCCTCCTCACCACCGGAGACACCGGAACCGACGTAACGGATACCCTTGGTGTTGAGGTACTTGGTGCGGCGGTTGGTGTCGGGGAAGTGAGAGTTGCCACCGTCAATGACGATGTCACCCTTCTCAAGACCGTTCTCGAGGAGGAGCTCGATGAAGTCGTCGACGGGCTTACCGGCCATGACGAGGAGCATCATGCGGCGGGGAGTCTTGAGCTTGGAGATGAACTCCTTGATGCTGTGTGCGCCAACGACGCTCTTGCCCTTAGCCTCGTTCTCGAGGAACTTGTCGACCTTGGAGACGGTGCGGTTGAAGGCAACGACGGTGTAGCCGTGGTCGGCGGCGTTGAGAATGAGGTTCTGGCCCATGACCGCAAGGCCGATGAGACCGAAGTCTCCACTGTGAAGGAAGGGATGTCAGCTGTTGTCCTGGTATGGGATTGTCTTGATGATGTGTGGTGGTGATTGTGTCATCCACGCCCAAATTTTGCGGTGACGTTTGTCCCATGGCTCGCAACTGCGTGAGGCGACAATGAGGAGGCAACGTGGACGCTCTCTCTCGTGTCTTGTATCCCGAATTGCCTTCTCTTAGACCGCTGCTGCCATGTGGTGGATGGAAAGTTTTCTCGCGATCGTCGCAGCAGAGCGGTGACAGGAAGACGATGGCGGGGCAGTTGGAGGGGTATTTTTGCGTGGGAATGCTAGTCGGGGGCAATGGAGTGATTGATGACTTACACAGGCTCGGAAGACATTTCTGTGGATGTGTTGTGTGGGTTGATGTGGTTGGAGAAGGAGGTGAGGCGGTGGTGGGCAGAGTTGGTGGTGTCTTTGGGAAGGAGAGTGGTGGTGTTTGTAGGGATGGAAAGTGTTGGGAGGGACATGGCGTGGGAGAGTGGCAGCGGATATTAGTGGGGACTCTCTTCGCGCTCGATGCTGCCTTCCGTAAGCAACAGAACGTGCAAACGCAGCAACGACGTATCAGATTCGCGCTACAAACAATGAACGGTGCTCGCGGCAGTGCAAGCTTCAAAGGTAGGCAATTGATGATGATGTTTGATGATGTTGATGGTATTCTTTACAATCCTCATCTTTCTAATCCACAATCAATCTGCCACCATGGTTAACCGCGCAGTGCCGCGGTTTATTTCACTCTCACCACCACCAAGCTGGCCCTCCGTTGCCGAAGCCTTTCACCATTCTAATCATCCTGCCCCACCACCAGATCGATCGTGCTGCCTCACAAGGCAAGCCGCAGTGACGCCGCATCTCCAAAGTGCCATGACTATTATTGTCGTCTTTCATCATCACGTCAAAAAGACACAGAAGTGACAAGTCGCACCCTTCTTACATGTTGAAATTATCTCACTGACAGCTTGTCATATCACGCCCGGGATGCTTGGCCGCGCACTAGGTACTGTGACTGCAGGTAAGGTATCGTATGCGCTGTCCGTGCAAAGCATCTCCGGTGGAGGAGGTGAGAATTCAAGTCGGCCATATGACGCTGAGAAGCGCTGGTTTCTGATTCCGCCGCCGCCGCCCGCATAGCAACCGTTTGATTTATCCGCGGGGCCGCACTGAAACGGCCGCAGAAAGGCGTGTCATCATCGTCCCACCGCAAGTCCTGGCGTTCACAAACTCCAGTCCGTCTCGGCAAAATAGCTGAGAGAGGCCGATGTCCGAACTACACTCTCGTCGCGGTGCTGGGCGGAAAGCGGTCTGCTCTCGGAGTAGGTCACCGCCGCTAGTTGGCACTGCTTTCGAGATCTTCCAGCCTTCTAGGCCTACCTATCTTCTGGCTGGATGTCGACCTCTGCATCCCACGCCTCGTGTCGGCGGCTGTGCTGCTCCTGTTCATATCCCGGGTCGGCGCGGCTAATCAGTCATCAGACTGCTTACGGAGCATTGATTTCCCGCTAGGAATACCCAGCTTTATTGGTCGAGGGCTGACCTTTGCATGTTGTAAGCGTCGAACACCCTGCAGTGTGAGCATCGGAATTCTGCGTCTATCAAGAGAAGTTCTCAATCGCCGAGTGCGCGTGGTGGGGCAAGCAAGCAAGCAAGATTCTCGAAAAACCATCAGGGTGAGACTCGACTGGATGACAGTCGACTGAAAGGCCGTAGATCGGGTGACACTCGACCTCACTTGAAGCATGTCTGATAAGACTGGCAAGTCTTCCTCTGAGTAGTGTCAATTGAGATAATAATGCAACACTGCCGTCGACCTATATGCTTTACTACATGTAGTGCTCGCAAGGAATTCGACCGCAAGTACCCAACAGTCAGGTGCAAATCAATCACAAGGCAAGAACGAATCTCGCTGCTTGGACTATACACAGCCATCGCAGCCATTCACTGTAAACCATTACTGCGGCGTTGCATATCGACTCTCCTCAGGAATCGAGGTAAGCGTCGGTAGAATCCTTACAATCTCGAGATACACCGTATGTCTTTGCGACAACTGAGATGATTACCAGCGATTCACCTCCGTCTATCCTCTCTTGATCGGCTTCTGCGGCGCTCGCGACTCCGGTGCCGACGAGAGTGTCGATGTCTCCGACCATCATGGTCACTGGGATGACTTCGCGATTCCCTCGCAGGTCCATCAAGGCTGAATCCCTCGAGACCATCGCTTTCATCCTCTCGCCGCCTACCCCGCCTGGACTCGTGCTTTCTCTCATGCCTTCGCTTTCTATCGTCATCCTTCTTGAGCTGCTGCATTTCGCGATCCCGCTCTGCCTGCCACTTCTCCCGATCACCCTCACTGCGCTTCAGTTGCTTTTGTGCTTGCTGCATCATCGCGAAAGGATCACTGCTCATCACTCGTTGTCGCTCTCGATCAACTCGACGAGGGTCTTCGTTGCCCCAAACGTCCTTACCTTGGACCTCAGCGAGCACCATCTCACTTGTAGACTTGTGGCTGTCATTGCGGCCGCGGTCGTTACTAGACGCAGTATACCAGGGCTTTTCCATTCCGTTGCGGTACCCAGCGGCGTCGCTGAAGCGCATACCTTGGGACTGCTCCTCGTCACTCTTTTTGAGCTGTGAATTCTTCTCCTCTTTCGACGACAGTCTCTCGCGACGACGACTCTCTTCGGGCGCAGTGACCAGTTGTATGTGACCTCTGCAATCCTGCAAAGGCGCGTCATCCAGAGCGGAATCCTTGGGCTTCACCTGCTTGTACGAATTCCGCATGCGACTCCCAGCCTCAGCATCTTCACGCGCGTACCGCATCTCCCTCTCCGTGTCGTCCTCACCTTTCAGCCTCCGCCTCTTGCGCTCCCGACCATCGCTCTGTCGCGGTCCATGTGCATGCTCGTCAACATCAGTAACTGCCGGTAATGCGGGTGGGTTCTCGCCGCGCAGTAGCGCTATCCTCCGCTCGGCATCTTGCTCTTGCATGAGCTGGTCCGCAGCCTCTTCTCGCGCCCTTGCATCGGCTTCGTCGCGCCGCACGCGGTCGACGTTGTCAGCATTGTAGACGTTCCATGATTTCTTGCCGAGGAGGTGGAGAGGCATGTTGGATGTGGATGGACGAGGAGGATGACGATCGGGTCGATATCGATAATAACGGTCGAGCGAGTGGATTTCACGTCCAATAATGGTTGTCGCCCGGACGACGGTAGACGGCGTATTTGCGTCGGCTCTCCATGCAGCGTGCTTCGGGGATGGTTAGCGCTCGGGATCCCTGTCGCAGAGTGCGTCTGTGGTGGCCCGTTTGGGTGACGATAAGGTCGATGTTTGTGGGTAGAGGCAGCAATCTGCGCAGGGCTTCGGCTTACAGTGGGCTTCTGCGAGAGGGGATTCGCGGACTGCGATATGGAAATAGCCTTCACATCGTCGTCGTATATTGGGGGGAGAAATGCGTCAGCGTGTCAGATTCCATGATTTGCTCGGCAGGTGCCTACGTGCCTTGACAACAACATGTGCTTGTCATATTGTACCACATTCGGTTACCTCAGTGCATGCCTGCGCATGCACGTACATGGATGTCCTACTGCAACATATGTATATGTATGTAAGTACCCATATTGAATGAGACATTCCTCTCATCCCCGTAACCTTATTATACCAATCCCCAACTCTCGGACACCATCACCCAGCGCCCCGGCACTGGACAATCGACTGCACGTACGCCCTCGCGACACTTGCGCGCGCCACACACCACCACCGACCGAACGAGACTTGGTCAAGTGGCTGCCAACGTCGAACGGCTGGCCATTATCACGTCGTCTATCACACACTGTACACTCTTGACCGGCACGTGCCGCGAGACATCCCGAAAGTATAGGCAGGTCATCGCAGCCCAAGGGCATCGGCTCCTGCGACTCGAGCTACATACCTACATACCTTGCGCGTAAAGATTGCGGATCAAAGTAACACGCTACTCGACCTTGTGCAATCGATTACTCAATCAACACGTCCATGAGTCTCTCCACTGCCCTACCCCAAACCTAAACCAAGCTGTCCTCTGCTTGTTCAGCCATTGCAACGAGCGTGTTTGCTGTGAACCCTTGGACAGCAAGCAGCCAGCCAGTACTGTACCTTGGGACGCCAGAGACCAGCAGAACATCAGGTCATACCCTCTTCGCAGACCGCCAGCTTGCCGACGACCGACCGATTGCTCGCGATATTGACCAGATCTGTTGCAAACAATCGCGCTTATATACTGGTTGTGGTCGCGTCGAACAGATCGTTGACCGCGTAGTCGGCGCATACCCACCACACCTCACACAACAACATGCCGGTTTACTTCATCCACGGCTTCCGCTGGCCACGCGCTCTGATCCGCATCCACATCATCCTTCACAACCTCGAAGACGCGGCGGCAGAATGGCTCGTTGCACCCGGGACAACACGCGAAATGCTCGACAACTTTAACGAGCTGTACCCTCAAAGCATGGAGCACTTGCCCAACTTGCGCTTCGTCGAACAGTACGACCCCAACGACACATCCGCCGGCTCTGGGAGTCAACCGTACGCGTACGTCGCAGATGTGGTGGAAGAGGTCAAGCTGGGCGTGGACGTGGACGAGATCCGAGGGAGAGGAGTGCCGAACGATCAATGGGGTTCGATCATGGAGTTGAGGGACCAGCTCGCGCCGGAAGAGAAAGTCGCGTGGTATATCGTTGTTTGTGGAGACGAGGAAAGATGGGCTCCTCCAACATCTGGAGAGCAGCTACAACATGAGGAGGCGGCTCTGGCGTTGCCTTATCGGGCACCAGAACCTGAAACACGCCAGTCGAGTAGCGCAACTGTATGTCATCGGATGATCAGTAGGTGGTCATGTATGAATGCAGCCAACTGACAGGGCATCAGGAACAGCCGACGCCGTCACCACCGGAAGAGCAGCCACCGAAGGGCATAAAGAAGCTATTTAGCTCAGTCAGCAGAAGGAAAAGGCGAGTTCATACACTTTGTCACATACAATAGTAGCTCTCGTAGAACCCGTAAGCTGACTGTGACCTAGCCGTTCGAGAGCCAGCAACTCACCAGTAAGCCCATAGATCCCGTCAAGGGCGACGCAAGCACGAAGAGCATTCCCCTAACATCCATACCTTAGCCACCTGTTGGTGATCCAGTCCCTGCCCCTCCAAATGGCATTCCAAACAGCATCAAGCTACAAACATCCAACCTCACACCAGCTAACAGCGCACCAAACAGCGGTGATCGCAGCAGCGCCCCAAGTGGTGGCAGCGCCCAGAGCTGGGAGCCCAACGAAGAAGAGCATGAGATAATAACGGGCCCGTCGCTCGACGAAGACGATTCTCTAGCGGCGCCACCGCCTACCGTCCGCCAGGGTAGGGAATCCGACATTGCTATTCGAAAAAAGCGTTTCTCAAAGTACTCCGTCTATCCGAATCCCTTCAACAGCACAATCCGCACAGTGAGCCCCGAAGCCGCGCGCGCACTGAGTCCTCCCGCACGAGCATTGAGTCCTCCGGCAGCACAAAACGGCAACGAAAACAGCAAAAGCATGGTCAACCTGGCGAAAAGCGCAAACGTCAGCCCCGAATCTTCCACAGGCCGCCAGTCCATCAACTTCTCCCGCAATTCCTCACCGCACAAAATGTCCCCCGTCTCGCCCATGGGAACCGTGACGCCCGCCACCTACAGACCGACCGGCGCCAACTCCCTCGCCTCGGGCACCTCGACGCCCGCAACCTACCACACGGCAAACCCCTACCGCCAATCCTCCCAATCAACCACCACAAACAACAATCTCGTCTCCCCGCCCAACTCGGCCGCTTTCTCTTTCGTCAACTCCTCTCGCAACTCTCTAGCACAGCAACAACAGCAACACCCCCTCTCCCCAACCGTCAGCCGCGCTTCTCTCATTTCCCAGGCCTCGCGCATGGCCATCAGCCCTCCTTCAGCTGCGCCCCCTGCTACCCCGGCAAAAGACGTCAACCGGAGGGGCAGCCGCGGGACACTGAGCGGCATGAGTCCGACCGTGCAAGCGCTGTACGGGCAGCACGAGCGCGATTGGAGGCGGAGCCAGAACGTCTTGCCGGAGGAGCTGGTGGCCAGGGGGTTAGACGAGGGAGTTTTCGCGGGGTTGAGGTGAGAAGTTTTTTTGTGCAAAAGCATGGGATCCGATTGGCAGGTTGTTTTTTGTTTTTTTGAAGGTTTGGGACGACGATGAGAGAGAGAGGCTTTTTACTTGGGGCTTTCTACCCACTTGAGCAAGTCACTTTTTTCTTGTCTTTTGTTATTTCGAGGCAGGAGATACTGAAAAACTCATCCTCGTGTGTTTCTTGCATCCCCTGCCTGCTCTGGGGTGGGCTATGAGGCGTTGGACTGATTTGCATGGATTTTTCGGATTGCCACGTGCTATCAGTGCGAGGGGGTTTTGGAAGGATAACGGTATGATTCGGGTGGGGAAAGGGAATGGATCACTCTGGCTCACAGCCTTGTTCGAATTTTGTTACAAAATGCAGTATTAATATACACTTTTCACAATACACCATCCCTCTCTGATACTGCCCTTCCAACAGTGCGTGCAAGCCTCAAGAGCCTTCCAATGTAGCCACCCCAATCGCTCTACTCCTGCATGGTAAAGTCGAACGGCGCGAATATCTCCTTGAAAGCCTCACACTCCCGCTCCTCCTCCGCCTTGCTCTGCCCGCAGTCCTTCCAGTGCGTCCTCTCCTGCAGCCCGAGCAACTTGCCCATCACACGGCGGCCGAACTGGAGATCGAACCTGAAAGTCGCGTCTAGAGGCAAGACCATCTCCTTCCCAAGCGGCAAGTCTTCGGACCAGATCATGACTTTGAAGTAGTCTCCCTCTTGCGCGGCCGCGAGGTCCGCTGCCGAGGTCGCGAACTTGGTCGGGTAGCTGGAATTCTCGGCTTCGACGGTGAAAGCCGCTTCAACTAGGCCTTTGGCGATGTGCCCCGCGGGGACCGGCAAGAACTGCCAGTGCGTGTGCACGCCGCTGCTGCGCGATATCTCCCAGGTGACGGCTCCCAGGCGGGCACGAGAGGCGGGATCGTTGAGATCTGCCTTGCTGCGGGCGGCGAGCATTGCATGCAGACTCGCGCGATATTTCTGCATCTCCGCTTCGACATTGGTGCGAGTGGCTGGGTCTTCGATGCTGGCGATAGTGGCGCTATGTGAAACAGGGATGATCAGGATGTGGCCGGGGAAAGAGGGACCGAGATCGGGAAAGGTGGCGAGGGTTGGGAGCGGGCCTTTAGCAGTTGTGAGGTATGCCTCCGTGCCAATGGAGCCGATCATGTGAGACTCGCATTGCGCGTTTGAGAGGCAGAAGTAGCATTGGCCTGGGTCTGGCGGGCCAGCCTTCCTCCGTTTGTTGCCGCCACGAGGACGAGAGTCGTGGCCGTTCGAGAATCGCATGGTGTTGAAGGAATCCTGTTGGGTATCAAGAGCTTTGCGCTTGCGACTCAACGTGAAGGGAGAGGCAGTCGTGTCTGCTGGAAGTTGCATGGGTGGCTCGGCGGAGGGCTCGAGAGAGAAGGCATAGATCCACTTTGATTTTGCGGCGTTGCCGAAGGGTGCAAGGCTGAGGAATCGGGTGATGGGGCGAGGCGGATCAGAGGCGTGGAAGAAGGGCTCGCGTTCCCAGAAGAGGTCAGAGGAGGAGAAGTGGTAGCGAGGCTTCAAGGCGGTGCACAGTTCCGACAGGCCTTCTGATGTGGGAGGCTCTGCAGATTTGTCGAGGGGTGCCTTGGATCCATCACGTACGAATGCTGGCCACTCGGATGTGACCAGTATATCTGCCTCGTTGTAGCCCTTCGCGGCGTGAGCGTCTTTGTCGTTGTATTTTGCAACGTAGAGGTCCTTCGTTGTATCTTCTGTACAATGGTTACCTCCAACTGCAACGACTTTGAAGCCGTCAGAGGTCTTGACGCGACCTTTACGGCCCAGTGCGATCAGGTTGGGACACAATTCGCCATCGCTGCTGTTGAGTATCTCGACCACCGCTTCTGGAAGAGATCGCTTTCCAATGGCGAAGTACGTCGCAACAGGAACTTGGATATCGCCTTTGATCAGATTTGCAAGGTCCTCTGCCTCTTCAGGGGTACTTGTCTCCGAGTCGGCGAAGAGGTTGCCGGCGATGATGGCAAAGGCGAAGTTCTGTTTTGACTGGAGGGTCGAGAGTTTTGCAAAGAATTCGCTAAGCTTTCCGTTGATATCGCCAGTCACGACGATCTTCTGCGACATGATTATGGTGAGTCGGTGGTACCTTTGTCGGTGTTGTGGTTTGGTATTGGTTCGGTATATAGCAGACCGTGTGGCAGTGTCGTAAAGTTGACCTGAACGAGCGAACGTGGTAGAGATGTAGTCGTCGTTGCCAAGAGCACAATCACGGAATATGAGAACGTGGACACGGGTTTGTTTGTGTTTGTGGTATCATCCGTGATAGAAGCTCTTTCAGCACACTGGTATCAAGCACAGGTGCTGTTTGTGAATACTGTCACGTGGAAAGCATGTGAAAGTTATTGCGTTCCATCGGCTTGTGTTGGTGTCGGATCTCGCTTTCTAGCCCGCCGTAAATCGGCCCGGCTTGCTGCAACGAGCCTTGCCGTGCCCGCCCCCAGACGCACGTCCCTCTTCGATCTCTCTCTCTAGGAACTTTTTCCAAAACCGAGATTCGCAGGACATCGTAGCTGTACTTCGCATAGCCGGACCATGTGAAGATGGCCATATCAAAAGGAAAAGTGGCAAAGCCCACAACCGTGGTGAAGCCCAAAAAAGACACCAAACGTACCACCACTACCACCAAAAACCACCGATGGCAACCCTTCTCCCAGCGCATCGCAAACCTCAGAATCGACCCGATCAGACGGAAGAGAGCGCAGGTTGACTCGGAAGCTCTCTCGGAGGAGACGGATACATACTTTGGAAGATCTCTGACAGAATGGCGCGACCTGAACCTGTCCGAGACGTTCGCCTCGTTTGCGAAAGAGGTTGCGCCGCTGTGCGACAACCTACCATCCGTCCTTTACAATGAAGAAAAGATCATGGACCTGTTGGCCGAATACATTGGGAAGGCAGATGCTTTGGCTATGGAGGCCCTCTTGAGCTTGCTCTCGCGCTTTGCGCACGACATGGACACCCGTTTCGAGAAGCACTTCGCTCGAGCAGTAAGCACTGTGGCGAGCGTTGCATCAAAGCATCCCGACCCAGCTGTCGTGGAGTGGAGCTTTACATGCCTGGCCTGGCTGTTCAAGTATCTGTCGCGCCTCTTGACACCTGATCTCCGGCCTGTCTACGACCTCATGTCGATCTACATGGGTAAGGAATCGCAGAAGCCCTTCATTGTGCGCTTCGCTGCAGAGTCGATGAGTTTCCTTGTCAGGAAAGCTGCAACTACATACGACAGAGACCCACAGCCTCTGGACCGTATTCTCAGCCACATTCTGGAAGATTGCGTTGCATCGGAATCTATCAAATCGGCCAGCCTTCACAGACAGGGTGTCATGACATTGCTTACAGAAGCTGTCAAGGGCATCCAGCACGGCATTCACACCAACGGATTGGCCGTAGTCAAGAGTCTCCTCAAGCTCGTGCGCCAATCGCCCAGTAGTTCGAGCGTCGAGATCGTGATCGGCTCGCTGACGAGTATCATCCACTACACCACTCCGCAGACGTTCCAACCGGTCGCCAAGGTTGTTGTCAATGAGCTAGAGGTCACCGATGAGAACGTGAACGACTCCATAGCGGCATTCGCCAGCCAGACCATTTTCGCGATAGTCTCTGTGAGGAAAGCTGGACGCATCGAAGAATGGACTGGAATCGTGAAGATTATTTCGACGTTGGTGAAAGCAGGAACTAAACAGCCCCTCTTCACACCGAAAACCAAGTCGCAAGTTCTCTCAGCACTTGCAGTCATCATGCAGTCAGCAACCATCGAGTCAATCCTACCAGCTTTGGGCCTTCTGGACATGACCCGGACAGAAGAATGGCTGCCCCATTTCCTTTCTTTCTGCGATATGTTTGCGCGACTTGGAGACGAGAGATACCAGCAGTTCCTGGTTCCTCATTTGCAAAAATTCGTGATCACTCACTGGAAAGAAGATCCCACGACTCTGTTGCAACAGTTGCCCCGTCTCGCCGCGTCAGGTCCGGATTTCAAGATGCAATGCCCGAAGGAGATGCAGCAATATGTGCTCCAACAGCTGGAACTACTGGACACATCAGACGTTGCTACCATCAGCGCTGAGCAGATTGCGTCTGCCAACCTAGCACTGAACACATCTCGAATTCTCAAGCTCGAATCCAACAACGAAAAGCGCATGCAGCAGATCTTGGCTCGCCTGGTCAAATCTGGCTTGGAAGCATCAAAGGATTCAACAAACACATTGCTTACAGACTTTTGCTTGGGCAACGGTCTGTTTGCCGCAGTGAGCATATCTGCACCAGTCGCGTCACTTTGGCCTTTGCTCTGCTCACACAGCACACACGCATTCGGTTTACCACCATTTTGCTTCAGCATGTTGAAGCTTATTAAAAGCGACGAGGACTTGGATGTCTCTGGAGAACACATGGAACCCTTGATCGATACTCTGGTCCGATCGCTGGCACTTCCGTCTCATCCACTGAGATCTGACAGCTTAGACATCCTCGAGGCACTCTATAAGCGTAGAAACCAGGATGTACCCGAAATACTCAGTATCGCCATCTTGATCGAGTCGACACCTCTGAACATCGAAACCAGCCGAGGCGTGTCCATGAACATCCGCCGACTAGCGACAGCATACAAGAACATCGGTTCTGATACGGTTATGGAAAAGGCGATGCCAACATTCTGCTTTGGTCTCCTCCACGTTCGTCTCTCGCAAGCATGGACGGACGCTATTGAAGCTATGTCGACCATGTGCCAGACGCAGATCGGTGAGGAGACAATTGTCACGCTCACTCAAGCTTGGTTGGAGGGCCAGAAGACCACGGAGGAACTCGATGGTGTATATTCGCAACCGATAACTATCGACTCCGAACAGGCCCACATTGCGTCCGACTTCGAGTGCTCGAATCTAGCAGTCGTCAGCGCAATTGCCACACAGGCCTTTGAAGAACCATACGGCGGTTACCCTGCACCGGAGCAGGCCTTCCGACTCCACCATCAACGCTTGTCGCCCAACACAGCCACTTCGAGGTCTCAGGCACTGAAGGTATTGGACAGATGCCCACATCTTGCAGAGAAGAGGTCCCGTCTTCTCATCCCCATCTTGCTCCAATGGGCGGGGACCGTTGGAGATGAGAGCCAGGCGTCGGACACTGAGCGCTGGGCACGCAAAGACCAGAAGGCGATGCTGGCAGTGGTTGCCAAGTTCAACAATCCTAGAGTGCTCTACCGAGCTTCTGAGGTCCATGATGCTTTGCTAAACCTCTGTGCCAATGGTGATGTTGAAATTCAGACATCAGCGCTTAAGGCGATCATGGCATGGAAAGAACCGGCTCTCAGGCGCTCAGAAGAGCACCTCAACAATTTCCTTGATGATGCCCGATTCCGTGAGGAGATCTCGGTGTTCCTGCAAGGCGAAGGCGATGAGGCCTTGAAGCCTGCCGACCATGCTGCCGTTATGCCCGTCCTGCTCCGTCTCTTGTACGGTAGGGCTGTTGGAAGTGCCAAGGACAATCAGAATGCCAGACGCAAGGCAATCTTTGTTGCGCTATCGAGGTTCGAGCCTCAGGTTCTTGGTGCGTTCATTGATATCGCAATCGCTAAGACTCAAAAAGATGGCGAAGCTTCCTCAGCAACCGACTTTGCGATGCCTCTTCGCCAGCAGGTCGGCATGCTCAACATGATAAATGACATGCTCGAGACACTGGGATCTGGTCTGGAGCCTTACGCGGTCCAATTGGCGGACACTGCTCTGTTGTGCACGGTTTCCGCAGGTGAGAAGCTTGAAATCGAGGACAAAGACGACATCCAAGATGCATCGCTCCTGAGAGCCGTACGACAAAGTGGTCTGCAGTCACTTGTGAGAATCTTCGCGGACAATGAGAACCTCGACCTCTCATCACAGGGAAAGACCACAGTGGCAAAACTTATCTCACCGCGCATGACCAACTTTGCGGCCGAGAACCTGCAAGGTGTTTCCGCCATGTTGAAGCTGTGCTCGGCTTGGAGCAAGTCAGCAACACATTGCAAGCATTTGTTCCAAGATCCTCGCGTACTCAACGGCCTGGCCGAGCTGCTAGGTCACTCAGGATCACAGAACGAAGTGAAAATTTTCATCCTCCGGGACGTTCTGGATAAGTTGGTGCTGAACGCCGCTGTCAAAAAACCCTTCCAGCCTTATGTATCAGCATTTGTGGCAAGCATCTCGAAGATTCTGAGCTCGCAACATCCCGCTGGCGATTTACTCTCCATTTGCGTCAAGAGCACTACCAAGCTTGCCGAGCGCATCACTGATTCCAAGCAAGCTGAAGAAGTCATCCAAGTTTGCGCAAATTTGCTTCGCCAGCCCGGTAACTTTGTCCATCCTTCGGTCAAAGCTGGTCTGGTCCGCACGATGATGCCGCTGCTAGACACTATGGGCGACACCACGCCGCCGAAAACCGTTTACGAATCAATCTCGGGTCTGTTCTCACGTCTACGTGATCTTGAGAGCCGCAAGCTCTTCTCTCAAGCTCTTGTCAAGCTTTGCAAAGGCGACGAGGCTCTTTCAGAGAGCGCTGACATTTGCGAGGAGATCAACGCGCTTGATCCTTCCCGTCTGAACGAGCCCGATCACGACCGCAAAGAGCAAGGGTTCACTCGCATCTACGAAAACGCAGAGAAGTTCACAACGGATCAGTGGCTCCCTCTTATGCACAACTGCATGCTCTTCATTCGTGACGAAGACGATACGGTCAACCGTTCCAGCGCGGCTCGTGCGCTTGAACTTCTCATTGTGGCTTCCAGCAAGACCGGCAACTTGGAGTTGATCAAGAGCGATCTCTTCCCTGCAGTCCAGCGCGGTATGAGAGAGCCCTCCGAGTTGGTGCGCGCTGAGTACCTGCGCTTGCTCGGACGCATGGTCGAGTGCTGCACTGAATGGACCGAGATCAATGACATGGCTGCCTTATCCGTGGAGGGTGACGAAGAGGCTTCCTTCTTCACCAATGTCTTGCACATTCAGCAGCACCGTCGTCTTCGTGCTCTACGCCGTCTGGCGGAGGAGCCGAAGCTCAAGTCCCAGAACGTCAGCCGCATCTTCCTTCCGTTGCTCGAACAATTCATCTTCGATCAGGCTGAAGGTGATGCCGGTCGCACGCTGTCTGACACTACGGTGATCACCATTGGCTCGCTGGCAAAGAACTTAAAGTGGTCCGACTACCGCTCCGTTATGAAGCGCTACTTCGGACAGCTCAAGAAGAACCCGGACCAAGAGAAGGTCGTCTTGAGATTGATCAGCGCTCTTGTCGACGGGCTGACAGCCAGAATGAACAATCAACAGGACACCGCGATGACCACAGATGAACAAGAAGTGTCTCGCACAAACAGACAAAAGGTCATCATGGAAGAGTTCCTGCCTCCATTGTCCGAGTATTTGCATCGTAAGGATGAATCAACAGTTGATCGACGTGTTACCGTCGCCGTGTCCATCACGAAGCTGCTGCGTCTTCTTCCCGAGAACGAGTTCATCAACAGACTCGCACCGACTCTCACGGACATCTCTCACATCCTCAGAAGTCGCGACCTGGAAGCTAGAGAACAGACACGCCGCACATTCTCCACCATCTTGCGTCTCGTCGGACCGACGTACCTCAATTTCGTGCTCAAGGAGCTCCGCAGTGCACTGCAGCGTGGTTATCAGTTGCACGTCTTGTCTTACACGGTGCACTACTTGCTCGTCACCAATGCTGATCAGTTCCAGCCTGGTGATCTGGATCCGTGTTTGTCTGAATTCATGGCTGTTGTCATGGATGATATCTTCGGCGTTACTGGCCAAGAGAAAGAAGCCGAAGAGTACACGACAAGCATGAAGGAGATCAAGAGCAGTAAGAGTTACGACACCACGGAGATCCTCGCTCGCTCTGCTTCGATCACTCATCTTGGTCAGCTCATGCTGCCTATCCGCACCATGCTGTCCGAAAGGCTGGACTCGAAGATGGTCAAGAAGATTGACGACCTGCTTGTTCGTGTGAGAAAGGGTGTTGACCAAAACCCGGCTTCCGACTCCAGAGACATGCTTGTCTTCTGCCACGAAATGGTTCGACAGGTCTACGCACAAGAGGCCATGCCAGCAACCGCAGCCGCGCCTACAGATTACCGAAAGGCTAAATTCCTCATCGCGTCCGAGCAGAAAGCCAATCGAAAGGGTGCCACCACTTCATACCTCTTCAAGCTTTCGAGTTTCGCACTGAATCTGGTGCGGAAGGTGGTACGCCGCCATGAAGATCTACAGACACCCGCGAACATGGCCGGCTACCTCCCTATTGTTGGTGATGCCATCGTCGGTGGTCAGGAGGAGGTCAAGATCGCAGCGGCCAAGCTTGTGACGACCATCATCCGCGTGCCTCTGCCTGCCATCGAGGCAAACTCTCCGGTGTACTTGAAAGAGGCTGTCAACATGATTAAATCGTCCACAAGCAGCACAACCGACTCGGCCAAGGCCGGTCTTGACCTCGTCACTGCTATCCTACGTGAAAAGCGATCCGTCAAGGTCAAGGAGAACGACATCGCGATCCTTCTGAAGACGCTCAAGACCGACCTCGATGAGCCAGACAGGCAAGGCATCCTCTTCCGCTTCCTTCGTGCGGTCATCGGCCGCAAAATCATCATCACTGAAGTGTACGAAGTCATGGACGAAGTGGCACGTATGATGATCACCAACCCTGACGCCTCTGTCCGCCAGAGCGCCCGCAGTGCTTATGTGCAATTCGTACTGGACTACCCACAGGGCAAGGACCGCTGGACCAAGACAACCGGTTTCTTGATCAAGAACTTGGACTATGAGCACGTGGCTGGCCGTCACAGCGTTATGGAAGTTCTTCACACCCTTCTCACCAAGGTCGGCGATGAGATCTTGCAACCTCTCCTGTTGACCTTCTTCGTCGGGCTGATCCCCAGGCTTAGTTCTGATACAGACAGGTCCTGCAGGGACATGGCTGGTGTGCTCATTGGGAAGGTGTACGAAAGCGCCGACGACGAGAGGGAGAAGACGCTGAAGGAGACCGTGAAGAAGTGGATGGGTGCCGAGAAGAAGATCGCTATCCGAAAGGCAGCACTCCAGTGCTGGGCTATCTTCGTGCGATCAAGCAAGCCTGCAGATAAGATCGTCGACGCGCTGATGGACGAGCTCGCCGGCATCTTGGCGACCGAGATCGATTTGGAGTCTGTTGGGGAGAGGCAACACCTGATCGCTGCTCTCGATCTGTTCACTGCAATCTGCGAGATGCACCCCGAGCGTGCATTTGCCAAGAAGAGAATCACGTTGTGGTCAAGTGTTCAGGAGAGGTCTACTGCGCCAGTGCCCGAAGCCCAAGAGGCCGCCGCGAAGCTGCAGGGCATGCTTTTCAACGATACCGCGAGCACTTCTTCCAAGACCGATCGTGGTCTGGCTGCTCTGCCTCTGCGTGCTTCGGGTGGGTTGGAGCTGGGCGCTCAAGAGCTCAGGTCAGCATGCGTCACCAACATGCGTGTCCTACGTAGTAGCTCGGCCAACCAGAACGAAGCCGTTGCGCAGACGGCGCGCAACATCGTCTTCCTTGGCCGCGCCTTCTCAGCAAACGGTATGCAGTGGAAGGAGACCGAGGCGAGCGAGGAGGCCGAAGAAGAGGATGACGACGTCGAGGAAGAAGACAAGGCGAACGGGCAAGACACCACCGCCATTGGCTACTTGCTCTCTCGTCTCTCCGCTATTGTACGCCGCGAGAACACTCCGGTGGCGACACGCACGGCGGCGCTGCAGTGCCAGACTGCACTGCTCAACCACCTTTCCGCGCCTCTCCCCAACATCGCAACTCTCATCCGCCCTCTCTACAACTTGACAGACCCGTCCGTCCCGCAACCCCCTGGCGAAGCTTACGTTGCGCTTTCTAGCCTGGCGCGCGAGACTCTCGACCTCTTGCAGAAGAAGCTCGGCTCAGAGGCATACGTTGCAGAGATGGGCAAAGCCAAGAAGGCATCGATGGAGAAGCGTGACGAGCGCAGGAGAAAGAGGCGTATTGAGGCAGTCAGCGAGCCCGAGAAGTGGGCCAAGGAGAAGAAGAAGAAGTTCGACGCGAAGAAGGCGAGGATCAAGGAGAAGGGCGCCGAGGAGAGGGGCAAGAGGAGAGGTTGGTAGTGTTTGTTTCGTGCTTCTTGGCGTTGATGGAGGGTGGCAAGGGACGATCTGTGGACTGCTGCCTGGTGTCCAGCATGTAGGATGATGCATTTTTATTGTCGATTACTTTAGCGTGCATAGTGTATAAGGTGTATATCTGACTCGGTTCGACTGAGGTACTCTCTTTCACGTATGGCGTTGGATCGATTGGCTCTGGGATGCGTTGCTGCCTTTAAGGTTGTACGAGTTTGCGATCACTTGCCCGTCGAGATGTAGACTTGATATGCAAATCGGTCATACGTGAATCCAAAGAGACTCTCTATATATTTTCACGGCTGGTAGCAGACTGGAGTGAAGTAAGGCAGTGATGTGCCTTCTCAGCTTCTGCCTCCTGCGAAGTTGACACGAACATGACTCGCAACGCCACTTTCCAAGACGCGACGAAGACGCGCCGCGAGGCTCCCCTCCAAACTTTATCATCACCGCCAAACACCACCGCCGCCACGACCAATACAACCACTGCTCTTGCCTCTGCTCTTCACTTATCCTTGTCATTTGATTTCGACGAACCCTTTACACAAGATCTGATCATGGACGCCGCCAGCGCACTCACAGCAGGCGCGCTCCGTCGCATTTCGGACGACGAACCAGTCGTCGACCCCATCGTGCAATGCGTGCAGATCAAGCCTATGGCTCCCGGCGCGCAAGGCCAGGAGCGCTACAGAGTCGTGTGGAACGACACTGCCAACTTCATCCAGAGCATGATCACCCAGCAGGCTAACTGGATAGTGACCGAGGGCAAGCTCAAGAAAGGCAGCGTCTGCAGGCTGAAGCAGTTCCAGGCGAACATGGTCAAAGAGAGGCTCATCTTGGTGGTGCTCGACTTGGAGGTTCTGGAGGAATATGGTGAGCCGGACAAGCTCGGAAACCCTGTTGCGCTGGAAACACCCAAGCAGGAAGGTCAGGAAGAGTCGAAGCCGCAGGCTCAACCTGAGAACATTGGTGGTGGAAACTTCTACGGACAACAGCAACAGCAGAGACCACAACCACAGCAGCAGCAGCAGCGCGCTCCCGCACCGAGGACAAATGGTGGAGGAGGCCACGCGAACATCACCCGCATCGAAGCTCTCTCGCCCTACGCACACAAGTGGACCATCAAGGCGCGATGCTCACACAAGGGAGACGTGAAGACATGGCACAACAAGAACGGCGAGGGCAAGCTCTTCAGCGTGAACTTCCTAGACGAGTCAGGCGAGATCAGAGCGACCGGGTTCAACGATGCGGTGGACTCATGGTACGACGTCTTGGTCGAGGGCAACACCTACTACATTTCGGCACCATGCCGCGTGCAGCTCGCAAAGAAGCAGTTCTCAAATGTTAACAACGACTACGAGCTCACGTTCGAAAAGGATACCCAGATCGAGAAGGCCGAAGACGACTCCGGTGTCCCGCAGGTGCGTTATAACTTTATCACCCTCGCGGACCTGCAGACTGTCGAGAAGGACCAAAACATCGACTGCATCGGAGTCTTGTCAGAGGTTGGCGAGGTTAACGAGATCGTCTCGAAGACGACCAGCAAACCATACAACAAGCGCGAGCTTACTTTGATCGACAACACTGGCTACAACGTGCGTTTAACCATCTGGGGCAACAGCGCGCAGGCCTTTGATGTACCTCCTCAGAGTGTGATCGCCTTCAAGGGTGTCAAAGTCTCCGACTTTGGTGGCCGTTCACTTTCCCTGCTGTCTTCCGGCAGCATGACTGTGAATCCCGATATCGATGAGGCGCACAAGCTCAAGGGCTGGTACGACGCTGGTGGCAGCACGGAAACGTTCCAGTCACACTCGAACGCAATCGGCGCTGTGTCTGGGGGCAAGAACGAGCAGTACAAGACGGTTGCACAAGTATCTGAAGAGAATTTGGGCATGGGCGAGAACACAGACTGGTTCAGCATCAAGGCCACGATCCTTTACGTCAAGAAGGACACCGTCTCATACCCCGCGTGCCAAACCGAGGGCTGCAACAAGAAGGTTGTCGAGATCAACCCCGGCGAGTGGAGATGCGAGAAGTGCGACAAGGCGTGGGACCGACCGGAACACAGATATATCATGTCTCTCAACGTTGGCGATCACACTGGCCAACTATGGCTGTCATGCTTCAACGAGACCGGACTGCAGGTCATGGGCGTGTCGGCCAACGAGCTGATGGCGATGCGCGAGGAGGGCGAGACGAGCAAGGAGGAGGCACTCTTCAACGAGGCCAATTGCAAGAGCTTCGTCTTCAAGTGCAAGGCGAAGATGGACACTTTCCAAGACCAGCAGAGGTATGCTACCCCATAAAGACACGTGCGGACTTCTACATATATCAGCATGCTAACATACAACACAGAGTCCGCTACCAGGTCCAGTACGCCAACCCGCTCAACTTTGCAGTGGAGGCGAACAAGCTGGCCAGCATCATCAAGCTTTACAACCAGGACTCCGACAGCTTGTTCGTGAGGTGAGAGCAATCGGATGAGACAGTAGCGGGAATGAACAGCGTGACGAGATCAGGTCAGATCAGATGATGAAAAGCCGGGCACGCCAACGACTGGTGTTGGCTCTTTGACCGCGTGTATGTAGCATGAGAGAGGACATGATTCACTGAATGAAATGCTGTGCAGGCACTTTTGCAACCTCGCGTTCCGTAGATGTACTTGCGGAATCTGCTCACATAGCCTCGTGCTGTCTCCACAGACGGCTTTCCATTCGAGCGGCCTCTGGGCGGGGCTTGTGAACTTCCCGACTTCATTCGATGACCGGAGACACCAACATGCCTAACATAACACAGAAGCGACTTTGATAACATCTACCTCGCTGTTCATACGAGCACCGCCCAACCTGGACAAGATCATAACATCACAATCCCGACTGATAATCACCACCTGATCTCAAGCCATCCGATCAAGCCAACCTCCACACCATCAACCAACCCGTCAGCCACACAACAGAAACAATGCAAGAACTCCACACCAAGTCCGAATATCTCAAGGCCAGCAACGCCGACGGCACCGTCATCCTTCAGGCCACAGCCACCTGGTGCTCGCAGTGCAAAGCCATCGCGCCTTTCGTCGACAAGCTCATCGCCAAGTACCCCGAAGCTGCTTTCTACAAGTACGACACGGACACGGCCGGCGATATCGCGCAGGAGCTGGGCGTTAGTCAGATGCCTGTTTTCACTATCTTCCGTGATGGTGATTTGGAGGATACGGTGAGGGGGGCGAAGGCGAAAGCTTTGGAGGAGGCGGTAGGGAAGGTTTATAAGGGCAGGGTGGTGGAGGTGGAGGAGTGATGAGGGGTATGCCTGTGCTGCCTCGTGATCTTTATCTCGTGGCGTATCGAAGATTCATTAGATTGTTATTAGGTCAAGTCATCCTCTCATCATCTGGGGAAGCAATGTTCGAGTGTCGATTTCGGCAGTGCCAGAAGTGGATTCTACATTTTCGAAACGATCGTTGTCAGCACGCCTACTATAGAGCTTTGATCCTTGAACAAATCCCTTCTCGATGAATAGATAGACACTGTCAATCCATGTTCTCTAATTCTCCAATCGAACGACCAAGGACCAAGCACAGAAGGGATCAACTCCAACGTACTCGCACGTCATTGCCCCGCAAACACGTTGGAATTGCCTGAAGCTCGTGGAGTCGTTTCACATGCAAGGAACCAGACCTCAGCTGTTTGCGATCGACGTCCCGTCTCTACTACACCAACCTCACATTTTTCGATCTCACCATAAGTACAGCCATGTCCGACAACGATCTTGCAACAAGAGCTCCCGAGAGCGATCTCGCTGAGCAAAGTGCAATTCCCGGCGACACCGTTGTCGACCAAGGTGCCAGCTTGGGCGTATGTACACTTTGGCAGACACGTAAACAGACAGTAGCAAAGTAGCTAACGACTCGTACCATACAGGAACACTGTCGTACAGACCGCCCTTCCCCTTCCGGTGCAACGCCCACAGGCGAAATCACAAAGTTCGACGACATCGAAGTCTACATCACCAAGCCAGCGGATTACCCACATGCCCCGAGTAAACTGCTGCTCCTCCTGACTGGAGGCACGGGAGTCCACAGCAAAAACAACCAACTACAAGCAGACAAATATGCGTCGGAGGGCTATCTCGTAGTGATGCCTGACATGTTTTCTGGCGACCCCGCAACGAACACCACCTCCACTGCTCCCGCCGATTCCACATCCAGCCCCTCCATTATCGAGCAAGTCAAGCTGGGCATTGCCAGCGTAGCAAAGTCCTTCACGATCGACATGTGGCTCGCACGTCACACTCCCGAGAAGGTCCTTCCGATCCTACACCGCGTCCTCACCACTGTCAAGGAAGAATACGCCGATGCTTACGCGAACGGGGGCGGCATCTACGCTGCGGGCTACTGCTTCGGCGCCAAATACGTCTGCCTGCTCGGCAGCGAGCTACACCAGGATGTCGTGCAAGGTCAAAGAGGACCGGAAACTCAGGCCGAGGAGGGCATGGCCACGCAAGGTCCCATGATCAAGTGCGGGGCGATTGCACACGGGATCTTGACGAAATCAGACCTCGAGGGTGTGAAAGTACCGACAAGCGTGGTGGCCGTCGAAGGCGATCCGCTCTTCCCTGACGAGGTCAGGGATGCTGGCAAGAAGGACATGGAGGAGAGAGGCCTTGAGCACGAGCTGCACGTGTACCCCGGGGTACCGCACGGCTTCGCTGTGACGGGCAACTACGAGGACCAAAGCATTGCGGAGGCTCAGCAGAAGGCTTTCACGCAGATGCTTGGTTGGTTGAAGGCGCATTGAGTGCTTTTTGGAGGGGCACACACAGGTTGCTGCGCGGCAAGGCATGTGTCCAGAACGAGATGAAGAATGATACCACGAGCGATGTTTTTCTATTAGCGTCTGCAGTGCATAGTTTGCCTCTCATTCTTGGTCGATTTACATCGGCCCAGACCACCACGTGCACTGGAGTCAAGGAGAACCTTATCTGTGCCGTCTCATCAACGACAGCGAGAGGATGTCCTCTGGTAGTCCAACATGTCGTGTAAACAAGTGCTATGTGCCGTCCAAGTATCCATCTTGGAGGTGTTCCAATTTAGTAGGCAGTTTGACCACTCGTTCGAAACATTACACGTAGGTACAGCGTACTACAGTACATGGGTCTTCGATCAACTTAACGATAATTTACTAGAAAGGTGTATCAGTCTGATGACTTAAATAACAGTTGTTCCAAGTCTCACAACAACCACACCGTTTTCTTGAGATTTTCGATCGATTGGCTTGTGTTTTCCCCTTTACTAACTAGTCAATGAACCGACATGTTATACTGTAGACTGAGACTAGAAGCACCATCAGTCAATTGACTCCGGAGCCGATTGTAGTTCATTGGAAAGACATGTGTGGGAAAAGGTGTTGTGATCGTCTCGAGTTCGTAACCCCAACCCGAACCCTAGACGCGTGTATGCTTTTTGTAAATGCATTTCGATAGCATCATAATTGAGTTTGAAGAGACGTTACTTATGACGGAATGTATTGTAGAGAGCACGATTCCTGCGCAGTGACAGCCATGGGTGTACTTAACATTGAGAGCTGTGTCGAAAGCCAAAGTGTCGAATCGGCGAACAGATTTATCCAAGCAGCGATCAGGATTACAAATCAACGTCACTCACATGGTAAGAGCAACTTCAGGCAAATGCATTTCAAGCACCATTACAGGCGCGGAACCTTGATTGTTTCTTCCAAGTGTTACGGAATCGGAGTACTCCTCTCGTCCCAAAAGAAAAAAGCAGCAAACAACAACATGTCCATGTTGTGATGTGATGTGGAAACTCCCCAGAACCTTTAAGTCAATCCCTGCCACAGCGAACGTGGACTTTGCCAAAACGCCTTCCCCTTGACCCGCTTCCAATAGCTTCGGTTCGTATGCTCCTCTGTCCCGGTCGTGGACGGGGCGGAAGCCGGTGTCGTTACATTCTCGCTTCGAATCTCGAGATTGGCAGCCCTCGAGCTGGCCATCCCGCCAAAATCAATGATCGCAATGGGAGCCGCAGCAGTTTGCTCTCGTCCAGCGTGGCTAATCGCAGAGTCCCTCCTCTTATCGTCGTCTTCGGAACTACTGCTGATGGTGCTACTGCTGGTGCTGGCTCCCGCGCACCGCTAGGCGACCCCGTGCTGCTGCTTGAGCTTTTCTAAGTGCTCCGCACGGTTGGCGAGATCTTGACTTGACGAAGCGGCGGCGGCGGCGGCGTTTGCTTTTGACATCTTCTCGGGCTGGTGGTAGAGCACGACGAGGTAGCGCGACTGGAAGTTGAAGCCGTTCAGGCGGTCGCAGGCGCTTTTGGCGTCGTTTACGTCTTCATAGACGACGTAGGCGGAGCCCTTGGTATTGGTTGCGATGCCCTGGCGGATTTGCCTGGAGGGAATGGTGCGTTAGTTGGAGTGCGCCGGCTTCGGTGCGGCGGGTTGCGCCGGAGGGTGTCGCATCGCATGCGATGGAGTTGCTTACCTGACTGGGCCGAATTTGCCGAAAAGGTCGAAGAGCTCTTCGGTGCTGACGGTGTAGCTGAGGTTCTTGACAAAGAGCGCTCTGGTGGGTTGTTAGCTGGTGGTTCTGGCCAAGATGCCTGGAGGGATGGGCGACTTGCCTGTTCACTTCGGGTGCGAGGCGGGAATTCCTGCTCATAGCTTGGCTAGCGGTGTCCTTGGATGGTGGGTTGGATGTTGGTAGTGAGCGTAACGGTGTGGGTGGGTGAGTGATCGAAGATGGGGCTTCGGGGTGTCGAGGCTGTCTCAAGATGCACGTGGGAACGTGGGAGCTGAACTAACAACGGGACTTCCGAGTTCGTCGGCGGCTTCACTCCGGATTACACGCATGGTCACGTGCGATAAGCCTCAAGGCAGCCACCTGCAGCCATCGTCCAGGGTCCGAGCTCCAATCGCTCGCTCTCTCTCTCTCTTTGGCGCAGTACCGTTGCTTGCTCTCGACTGCGGAATGGAAGAGCTCCTGGCATTGTAACTACGACTGCTACTGCTGCTGCCACTTGCTATACATCTACCTACCTATTGTACTGTCGTTGGCATCCAATAGTCATTACAACATCCCATTCACTCACTTACAACATACACGTGACAAACGCCTCATCCATCTGTCAGTCAAGTCCCTCTCGGCTCAGCCCACCTTGGTTGTGGATACAACGCCGTCGCAGTTCGCGGGGCTATAGAGACCACCGCCGACTCACCGCGCCTTGCACGCCGTACACTCTCTCTGCTACCACTCACTCACGCCAGACTCGCTTCTCACGTGCGCCTCACTGCTTGGTCGCCGTCTGAATCGCATGCTCCAACTGTCTCTGGTGGGAGTTGTCCAACGCGGCGCCGGCGCGCCCTCCACCGCCGAACATCCACCTCCGGCCGCGGCAAGCGGACGACCGCGGCGAAGAGACCATGTTCACGCAACCGCCGCATAACCGCTGCTTCAAGCGCCCCGAAGGATACGTGAGGCCTCGTCGCTCCCCGACTCCGCCCACTGTCTACATCGAGCCTCTGTCGCCCAGCGTCTCCAAGCTTCGCGCCCTTGAACCCAGCTTCAACTACCCGCCAACCAACAACAACAACAACGCCATCCTTGGATACGGCTTGCAGTCGCAGCCGCAGCCGCGCCAAAAAGATGTCTTCACGCCTACCGCGGCGAGACCGCGCGCGCAGAGCGACTATCATCGAGGACATGGTCGCAGTCCCTCCAACATCGACACTCTGGCAGAGGCAGCGCTTGCGATGAGCCCAGGTCTCGTCGCGCCTGCTGAAGGTCGCTATGGACACAGCCATGCTCACCCAGCATACCAATCAAGCGTAGAGCCACCGCACAAGCGTGCTCGATCCGCTTATTATGCCAATCCGCAGGCCGGACAGTACACCTCAAGACCGGCGACGAGCTACGAAGGCAACGGCTGGCCCAATGGCAACACAACGGGCCGTGCAAGTGCCCGCAGTCGTCCCTCGAACGAGGAAGCCGCACTACTTATCAACTTTAGAACCGGTGGTGGTCCTGCTTCGGTTGCGAGGCAGATGCCTTCTCCGTACCCTCAACCTAGCGTCAGGCCTCATGCCAACAGCTTCCCCACAGACATCTACTTCCAACGGCCCATTGAGCAGGTCTCAAAGGCTGCATACCCTTCTAACTCTACTGCACGGCCTCCATTGTTACCCCCATTCCACCCACAGATGCGGCCTAGCCAGCTCCCACCTCCAACCCTTCCATCGCCCCAGAGGACGAGTGAGGATGCAGGAATGAGCCCAAGAACGTTCAACGAAAGGCGTGAAAGCGACGATGTTGCTGTCACTGACGGCCCAATCAAATTCCACCACATGAATGGCTATGCCCCGATCCAAGAGCCTCATCAAACGCGCACGCCACCAGAAGAGGCAACGTCCACTACCGCTGGGAATGGCGTTGAGCAACCTGAGGTTCGAAAGAAAAGAGGGTGGCCTAAAGGACGACCGCGAGCTGGTGTAAAGAAAGCCACCAGTGAAAAGGCCCCTACAAAGCGTGCCACGAAGGCCAGCATCAAAGCAGCCAAAGCTAGAGATGTCTTTGCCGAGGCTGCGATTGAAATCCAGAAAGACTCACGACGACGACACAGCTCCAGCCAAACGCCTGCGCCTGAGGGTCTTGAACGTGCTTCTCCAGGCCCCCGTGCTCGGTCGGTTCCTCGCGAGATACCAATGATTATACGTGAGGTCACTCCTTCTCGAGCGGCGCGTAAACCTGCAAAGGTTGTCCCGGAAACCGTATGTGCAAGCTGCAATAGCGCACGCGAAACTGTCCAGCAAGGCGGAGAGCTGGATCAATGGATCTCATGCAACGGCTGTAAAAGTTGGTTCCACGTCGACTGCGCTGGTTTTAAGAAAGCCATCGAGGTGCGCGACGTTGACAAGTACTTCTGCGCCAGCTGTGAGCCGACCCACGGTAAAACGACATATGTTCGAAAGAGTGCGAGAGCACACACGAGCGTTGACTATGCCGAACTTCAACGGGGTGTCCTCAAGACCAGCGAGGACAGCAACGAACACCATTACATTCAACCGATCAAAGACGGCACTTTCACGTTCGACCCGGAAATGTTCCCTCGCATGCGCCCAGAGTTGGTCACGAGAGAGTTTTTCGAGAGAAGTGGAACTTTCGTCGAGCCAATCTGCATTCCAGCGGCGTGGAACCCTAGACCCTGGGATCTGCGCAAGCAAGCAGAGGCAGCTGGAGCCGTCAACGGGGACCGCGGGCCTTCTGACAATGCTTCTGTTGACCACCTCGAGGATCTCGAGATGGTCGACGCTGACGATCTGGAATACGACACTGTCCCAGATGATGGTCAGGATAAGCTCGACATGGTCATGCCTGAAGGTCTCACTGTCCGGCAAGTGACCAACATGGTGGGACCAGACTATCCGCTTGATGTCATTGATGTCAAGACGCAGAACTCTGGCGGCAAATGGAACCTTGGCAGGTGGGCAGACTACTATGAGGAAGAATCAGATGACAAGCATGTTCGCAACGTCATCAGTCTCGAAGTATCCCAGACCACACTTGGACGCTTGCTTCGTAGGCCAAAAGTGGTTCGCGACATCGATCTTCAGGACGAGGTTTGGCCACAGGAAGAGATAGACAAGGGCAAGTTCCCACGGGTCCAGTTCTACTGCCTGATGTCGGTTGCGGACAGCTACACCGACTTTCACATCGATTTTGGTGGCAGCAGTGTGTACTACCACATCCTCAAGGGCAAGAAGACATTCTTCTTCATTCCCCCGAAGCCGAAGCACCTCAAAGCCTACGAAGAGTGGAACGACTCGCCACAGCAAAACTTCACATTCTTACCACACACTACCAAGGAGTGCTACAGGGTCGATCTCCACGCAGGCGACACGATGCTCATCCCGTCCGGTTGGATACACGCGGTTTGGACGCCCGAAACAAGTTTGGTTATCGGTGGCAATTTCTTGACGAGGATGTCTCTGAGGAACCAGTTCAAGATTGTCGATATTGAAAAGAACAACAACACGCCGCAGAAGTTCCGCTACCCACACTTCCAGCGGATCATGTGGTACACTGCGATCAAGTATCTCAGAGACGATCCGCTGCCGCAAGCTGTCTCGCAGGACTTTTACGAGGGCGAGCGATTCTACCGCGACGTGCCAGTCTGGGCAGACTTCGACGGCGAGCTCGCACGACTGGACGAGCGACAAGGCGCACAGAATGCGCGATACTACAGCCAGGCCGAGATCGACGGACTGCCGGATCTGGTCGACTTCATCTTCCGCACTGTCATGCTCGTGCAGGGTCGCATTGAAGGCATCTCGGCAGACAGGATGAAACGGGTCAACGCCTCGATCCCCAAAGGATATGGCGAGCCTCTCGAGGTTGCCAAGACGTTTGCACTGTGGGTTGCATGGAAGCGCGGCAACGAGGACCCGCCAGCCTGGGCGCATCCAGACGCGATCTTGCCCAACTCGAAGGCGGAGGGAGAGCCCAAGAAGTTATCCGCACGCGCGCTCAAGGACATGCAGCGCAAAGAGGCCATGGCAGCGTGGAAGGTGGCTCCGGATCGGCAGAGCAAGCGAGTTCTAGAAAAGGTCGAGAAAGCGGCCGCTAGCAAGGATTATGCGGCCCATCCCGCCCCGAGAAGCGCCGAGGGCGCCACTTCGATCTTGAACGACGCGAACTTCAAGGGTGGAAGCGCAACGCCTGCAAAATCATCGTCGCCATCGCGCACCGCCGCATATTACCATCAACTCCATCAATCGCCCGGCCAGACGTCTCCGCAGGACTTCGGGGACTCATCCACGATGATGATGAGTGCTTTCCCCGGCCAATTCCTCAGCACGCCCAAGACCTCCGTCCTGGGGCCGAAGCGTGTCGCGTGCGATGCATGTCGCAAGCGCCGGATCAGATGCAAGCATAAGGACCTTGTCACCCAGGCACCGACGCCTCCTCCATTCAACCACCAATTCACTCCAGGCGCAAATGACGGCTACTTCATTCCGCAATCCTCGGAGGTGGGTGATACGATCAATGTCTCCCCGCTGCAATCGCGGGAGACACAGGGGCAACCCTACCATTACGATCTCGCCGAGCAGCAGACTAATGGCAATGTTCAGTCACAAACACCCAACGAGGTGACGACCAATGGCACCGCTCCTGCGGATGGGCCCTTCGACAGCCCGATGCCCGGCACGAATGCGTATGTCAACGCCAACATCCCCATGGCGATGAACGGCGTGCCCATGTTTGGCGACACTGCCAAACGAGGCAGAAGCAAGGCTTGTTTCGAGTGCCGAAAAAGCAAAGTGAGTATCCCTTATCTTGCCACCCATCGCCACTTGGAACACATACTGATACCTGGACTAGCGGAGATGTATCCACGATGAGAGCGGAAATGTCGATCCTGTCAAGGCAGCCGAAACGCCCATCCCTCGAGGTTCAGTTGCATCCAAGAAGCGTGCCGCCGAAGATGGCAGTCCAATCGATGCCAACAAGCGTCTGAAGCCTGCAGAACCCGGTCTATCACCAGCTCCCATGCCGATGCAAGGTATGCACGGTATTCTGAAGCCTCCTGGCCAACAAGCATCATCGAGATCATCTGGTACGCCACCTAAAGCGCCACCCGAGGTTTACCACAAGCTCCCTGGCCAATTCTACCGACCCTCATCCGCGAATGGAAACCACGAACAGCAACTCGAGCAAAGTCAACACCAGCATCAACATGAAGGACACCAACAACCCCAGCAGCCTCCACAGCAGCGTAATGCTCAGGCGAATGGAAGCGCTCCTCCCATTGATCCCAGTCTGTTCTCCATGTACCCGGAACCTTCATCCAACGGCGGACCTTACTCCTTGCCAGTCAACCCATACCCCGCGCCAGATGGTTCTTCTGCCGATCGACCCTCACTCTACGCCCTTCCGTCACTTGAACAGATTGCTACAGAGGTACTCGACATGAATGGAGGCGGGGATGAAAACGGCGATGCTGGACTTGCCGCTATCCAGGCCTTCAACCGACAGAACATCATCCAGGCTTATCAGCAGCAGAACGGTGGAATGCTCCCCATGAACATTGCTCCGCCAGCGGATGGAAGCGTGGACAGCGGCGTCTCGATCTCTGGAGTTACGGAACAAAAGGATGGATCCTCACCACCCGGTGGCGCATTCAACGTCTTCTCCGTCGGTAGTGGGGTTGAATCTGTATCTCACGACTCGAGCCTTGGAAGCGCACAATCACCTGCAATGCACCACGAACTGCCTCCAGCGCCCGAAGCTGGACCCGAAACCAATTCCCAGCGCGAGCAGAACCAGCAGATGCCCTACGAAGCTCACCCGGAAGACGCGGTCGACTCGCCTTCATTTCCCGAATTCCAGCAGACCGACAACGACGACAGTAAAGCGGAAATCCCATTCTACCAGCCTCCAACCTCCATGTCGCCGGAGTTGGCGCGCGCCATGCCGCATGGATTCCCACCTTCAAGTCCAATGAAGGTGAAGCGTGAGTCCTTCGTTGCGACCTCTCCGGAGATGTTCCGTCGCAACAGCAGGGAGTTCAGCCAGGCTCTCGAGGAGGAGAGCTAGGGCATTGAAAATGTAAATTATCATGGAGCATGGGATTGGTGGGAATGGGTCGGTGCGTGGAAGGTGTAAGACTTGTACAGTATTAGCGAGAGCAGACTCTCAGCCCACATGACTTTCAGAACAAATGTGATATTAGATGCTCGTGCCAATTGTGGCCGGCAATTGAAGAACCTTTCTCAACAATTCCTTCATCGCTTGTTCCAGATCCGCCAGTCATGTCGAGACTACTAAATTTGCTGGAGTTCCCTTTTATCGAAATTGTTGGGATGATGCGGCTCTCGATCGATGTCTTGAATAAATTCGTTTCAATGGCGGGGCTCCTGTGACGTCGCCGATCGTGGGCACATGTAGCCGTCAGCAGAGTATCAGACATGTACCTTTTGACTTTCTCTTTCAATAATAATACTACATACTACCTACACACAAACCCTACTAATTCCAGAGCTCGTCTCTTCCCATTGCAGTGATCATGAAGCAGCGCTTCTCGTCTTTGGACGTCAAGGTACGTCCACCTACCCTCCACCAGACACCCCACCACTTCCATGTACTCATCCGCGCCAGATCATCGCCCACGAGCTCTCCACCCAACTCGTCTCGCTCCGTCTCGCCAACGTCTACGACCTATCCTCGCGCATCTTCCTCCTCAAGTTCGCAAAACCAGAGCACCGCGAGCAGCTCGTCATCGACTCCGGTTTCCGCGCCCACCTCACTGCCTTTGCCCGCACCACCGCCGCCGCGCCCTCGCCTTTCATCGCCCGCCTGCGCAAGTTCCTCCGCACCAGGAGAGTCACAGCCGTCAGCCAGATCGGCACCGACCGTATCATCGAAATTACCTTCTCCGACGGCCAGTATAGACTCTTCCTCGAATTTTACGCCGGCGGAAACATCGTTCTCACAGACGCCGAGTGCACTATCTTGGGACTGCTGAGGAACGTTTCTGAGGGAGCTGAGCACGAACAGTACAGACTTGGCCTCAAGTACGATCTCGAGCTGAGGCAGAACTATGGTGGTGTGCCGGAGTTGACGAAGGAGAGGCTGCGCGAGGGACTTGGCAAGGCGGTGGAGAGGCAAAGAGAAGAGGCGAATAAGCCCGGCAAGAAGCAGAAGCAGCGCAAGGGAGACTCGCTAAGGAAGGCGCTGGCGGTCACTACGACAGAGTTTCCGCCTGTGTTGATCGAGCATGTCTTGCTCAAGGGTGGGTTCGCCCGGGAAACTTTGCCTGAGGCTGTGATTGAGGATGAGGAGCTTCTGGGAAAGCTTATGAGCTGTCTTGAGAATGCTGGCGAGCTCTTGAAGGAGATTACAAGTGCTGAGGTCGCGAAGGGCTACATTGTTGCGAAGCGAAAGAACGGCACAGCAGAGGTCAAAGAGGGTGAGGAGCAGCGTGGTTTGCTGTACGAAGATTTCCACCCGTTCAAGCCGGCGCAGCTTGAAGGAGAGGGTGTTGAATTCATCGAGTACGACGGCTTTAACAAGGCGGTCGACGAGTTCTTCTCTTCTATCGAGGGTCAAAGGCTTGAGTCGAAGTTGCAAGAGCGCGAAGATGCTGCGCGGAGAAAGATAGATGCCGCACGACAGGAGCAGGAGAAGCGCATCGAGGGTTTGCAGCAGACTGCGGACCTGAACGTTCAAAAGGCTCAGGCGATCGAAGCTAATGTCGAGCGCGTGGAAGAGGCTGTTGCAGCCGTCAATGGCTTGATTGCGCAGGGCATGGACTGGGTCGACATTGGTCGTTTGATCGAGAACGAGCAGGCCAGACAGAACCCTGTCGCTCAGACCATCAAGACACCTCTGAAGCTGAACGAGAACACGGTGACGCTACTACTTTCCGGCTACGACGACGTCGCCGACGAAGACATGGCAGACGAGACTGACAGCGAAGCCTCTGACTCTGAAGCCGAGGACACTCCTGCCGGTAAGGGTCGCGCGAAGCCTGAAGACAAGCGTCTCGCCGTCGACATCGACCTTGCACAATCTCCCTGGGCGAACGCGAGACTATACTACGATCAGAGACGCACGGCGACTGTCAAGCAAGAGAAGACCGCCCAAGCCTCGGTCAAAGCACTCAAGAGCACGGAACAGAAAGTCATGGCAGATCTCAAGAAGGGCCTCAAGCAAGAAAAAGACGTGCTGCGACCCGTCAGGAAACAGCTGTGGTTTGAAAAGTTCACCTACTTCGTCTCGAGCGACGGATACCTGGTTCTGGCCGGCAAGGACGTGCAACAAACCGAGACGCTCTATCGTCGCTACATGAAGAAGGGTGACGCTTACGTCCACGCCGATCTTCCGGGTGCAGCATCCGTCATCATCAAGAACAACCCTGCAACGCCTGGTGCTCCTATCCCGCCTTCGACGCTGTCTCAGGCTGGTAATCTCGCAGTCTGCACGAGCAACGCATGGGATAGCAAGGCTATCATGTCTGCTTGGTGGGTCCCCAGCGAAAATGTCTCCAAGATCGCTCCGACGGGCGAGTACCTTGCTGCGGGCAACTTCAACATCAAGGGCAAGAAGAGCTTCCTCCCTCCGGCGCAGCTGCTGCTTGGTTTTGGTGTTCTGTTCCAGATTAGCGAGGAAAGCAAGGCGAGACATTTCAAGAACAGGCTGGGGAATGAAAGTTCTACTCCTGCTCTCGCTGGTGATGGATCGTCGTCGGTTGACAAGGAGCTTGTAGAGGAGATTATGAAGGAGCAGGCGGATGAGGATGATGACGATGAGGATGATGAGTTCCCCGATGCTGGCCGAGAGGTCGACGGCGATCACGCTGCTGCCGCGGATGATGATGACGACGACGATGATGACTTCCCGGACGCGCAGGATGAAGAGCACGAAAACGAAGACCACAAGCCTGCCGTTCGATCGAACCCACTGCAAAGTCAAGGCGCTGCAGCAGACAAGAACGAGAGCAACAGCGACTCCGACGACGAAGATGACTCTTCCGACGAGCAAGACGAACCCCAAGCCGCCGAAACCAAGCAGGAAACCACTGCACCAAAGTCCAAGCAACCCGCAAAATCCGACCCCGAACCCAAGCAAAAGAAGATGACGCGCGGCAAGCGCGGCAAAGCAAAGCGTCAAGCGGCTAAATACGCCGAACAAGACGACGAAGACCGCGAGCTCGCCATGAAGCTCCTCGGCTCGCGCGCCGCCGAAGAGCGCCGCGAAGCAGAAGCCGCTGAGAAAGTCGTCGAGAAGGAGTCCGCCGAGGAAGCCCGCGCGCGCCGCCGCGCCCAGCACGAGAAAGCCCAGAAAGAAGGCCTCGAAGCCGAGAAACTGCGCCAGCTTACCCTGGAAGAAGGCTCGCAGGACCTCGACGAAGAGGAAGCCGCTCAGATGGCCCTGCTGGACGCTTTCGTCGGCACTCCCCTTCCAGGAGACGACATCCTCGAAGCCATCCCTGTGTGCGCTCCCTGGACCGCTCTCGCAAAGTACAAGTACAAAGTCAAGCTGCAGCCTGGCCAGCAGAAGAAGGGCAAGGCCATCCGTGAGATCCTCACCGTATGGAACAAGGCGGGCGGGGATAAGCGGAATGTGGACAATTCGGCGCAGGACAAGGAAATGATTTGGCCTAGGGAGGCGGATCTTGTGAGGGGGTTGAAGGAGGTTGAGGTGGTGGGGATTGTGCCGGTCAAGACTATGAGGGTTATGATGAGTGGGGGTGCTGCGGCGGCGGCGGATAAAGGCAAGGGAGGTGCGAAGGGGCGGGGCGCGAAGAAGGGGAGGGGCGGGAAGGGGTCGAAGAAGAAGTAGAAGTGAGTGACGTTGATAGAACATCTTGTGTAAGGCTTTGAGAATTGATGGTCAAGGGCTATCTATCTTTTGGCTGTGCTCGTCGTGGCTTCTTCGATTACATGTACTCTTCGCGCTCGTTTTGAAGCGTCGCTGCTAGTCTTTGGGTTTAAGTCAGTTCTAGAAGAAACAAAAAACACGAGATAGCTCATCTTCATCACGAATTCCTCAAACTGTGCTACTGCTACCACGTTGTGACTTCGAAGGTTCCTTAAATACACAGTTGCTTAGTCAACACGTCTATCTCGTGCTGGTGAATCTAGGGGTAGTACCCTGTAAGAGATCGTACCTCAGGAGTCAGGAGAGCGAGTCGACTCTGACTAACGATACCACTGAGACAACACTGTCCTTCTTTTCTTGGTTCCTAGGGG
>Ga0265798_10000757_pt1 | contig 51869 bp, 36 predicted proteins | sample P3T30metagenome_FD_192430 | JGI IMG/M metagenome (GOLD analysis project Ga0265798, IMG submission 192430) | Plant litter microbial communities from East Loma Ridge, Irvine, California - P3 T30 | ecosystem: Environmental > Terrestrial > Plant litter > Unclassified | place: USA: California...
GATCGCCGACATCACGCGCGCGGTGATGCCCTGCTGGCGCATCGCGTCGGCCAGGGCCAGCGCGTTCATGACGGTGGCCAGCATGCCCATGTAGTCGGCGGTCGCACGGTCCATGCCCTGCGCGCCCGGCGCCACGCCACGGAAGATGTTGCCGCCGCCGATCACCACGGCCAGTTCCACGCCCAGCTTCTGCACCTCCGCCACATCGGCCACCATGCGCTCGATGGTGGCGCGGTTGATGCCGAACTGGTCGTCGCCCATCAGCGCTTCGCCAGACAGTTTGAGGAGGACTCGTTGGTAGGCGGGTTTGGTCATGAATGGGCTCCTGGATATTAAATGATTCGAATTCGGGGTAGGGAAAACGCAGACGGCAGAGCCGTCCCCTACGGGACATCCGTGCCGAAGGCCTGGATGTCCCTGTAAAAACGGGCCTTTCGGCCCGTCTTCATTTACTGCTGATTACTGCTTTGCTGCGGCCATCTGGGCTGCGACTTCGGCTGCGAAGTCGTCGACCTTCTTCTCGATGCCTTCGCCGACGACGTACATCGTGAATGCCTTCACGGATGCGTTGTTCGCCTTCAGCATCTGCTCGATGCTCTGCTTGTCGTTCTTCACGAAAGCCTGGTTGAACAGCGACACTTCCTTCAGGTACTTCTGCACGGAACCGTCGATGCGCTTGGCAACGATTTCTTCCGATTGCGGCTGCTTGCCTTCGGCGACGGCCTTGTCGGCGTCTTCCTTGGCCTTCAGCTGGGCAACCGAACGCTCTTTCTCGATCAGCTCGGCCGGCACCTGCTCCGACGACAGCGCGACCGGCTTCATCGCGGCGATGTGCATCGCGACGTCCTTGCCCACTTGCTCGTCGGCGCCGTCGTAGTCGACGATCACGCCGATGCGCGAGCCGTGCAGGTAGGAAGCCAGCTTGCCGGTGGTCTCGAAACGCTGGAAGCGGCGAACGGTCATATTCTCGCCGATTTTACCGATCAGTGCCGTACGCACGTCGTCGAAGGTCTTGCCGTCGACCGGCAGGGCAGCCAGGGCGGCGACGTCGGCCGGGTTGTTCTCGGCGACCAGCTTGGCAGCCAGGTTGGCCATGGCCATGAATTCGTCGTTCTTGGCGACGAAGTCGGTTTCGCTGTTGATTTCAACCAGCGCGCCGATGTTGCCGGCAACATAAGCCGTCACCACTCCTTCGGCGGTGATGCGCGACGCTGCTTTCGAGGCCTTGCCGCCCAGCTTGACGCGCAGGATCTCTTCCGCACGTGCCATATCGCCTTCGGCTTCGTTCAGGGCCTTCTTGCACTCCATCATCGGGGCATCGGTCTTGGCGCGCAGTTCGCCGACCATCGCTGCAGTAATCGCTGCCATGTTGTTTCTCCTTAATGAGATTGTTCTTGCTGAATTCGCTTAAAAAAAGGGGCGCTCGATTACAGGCTCGGCGCCCCTTTCCTTACTTGACGGACCAGTGGCCCGCCCGCAACTTATGCCTGGTCGGAGACTTCGACGAATTCGTCGTCAGCCTTGGCTGCCATCTGCACCACTTCGTTGGTGGCGTTGGCACGGCCTTCCAGGATCGCATCGGCGACGCCGCGTGCGTACAGGGTGATGGCCTTCGACGAGTCGTCGTTACCCGGGATCACGTGGGTCACGCCTTCCGGCGAGTGGTTGGTGTCGACCACGCCGATGACCGGGATGCCCAGCTTGGCGGCTTCGGTGATGGCGCCCTTGTGGTAGCCGACGTCCACGACGAAGATCGCGTCCGGCACGCCGCCCAGGTCCTTGATGCCGCCGATGGACTTCTGCAGCTTGTCCAGTTCGCGCGAGAACATCAGGGCTTCTTTCTTCGACATCTTCTCGACTTCACCGGATTCGATGGCGGCTTCCATGTCCTTCAGGCGCTTGATCGAGGTCTTGATGGTCTTGAAGTTGGTCAGCATGCCGCCCAGCCAGCGCTGGTCGACGTAAGGCACACCAGCGCGCTGGGCTTCAGCGGCGATGATGTCGCGGGCCTGGCGCTTGGTGCCGACCAGCAGGATGGTGCCGCGGTTGGCGGCGATCTGCTTGATGGTCTTCATCGCATCCTGGTACATCGCCATGGTTTTTTCCAGGTTGATGATGTGGATCTTGTTGCGATGACCGAAGATGAACGGTGCCATTTTCGGGTTCCAGAAACGGGTCTGGTGGCCGAAGTGAACACCGGCTTCCAGCATTTCGCGCATAGTAACGGACATAATATTCTCCAGGGTTGGGTCTTGAATAACGGCCAGTACACCCTTTTCGGGCACCCTTGTCGGCCGCATTCGCGATTCAATAAAAAGACGTTTTTTACAACATTGCTCGATACGAACACGAGCAACCCGAGATTCTAGCGGGATTCGGCCCCGATTTCAAGTTCATACGTATCGCGCGATCACATATAATGGACGGATATCCCATCGCATTATAGAAACACTATGTCCATTTCCATCAAGACCCCCGACGATATCGAAGGCATGCGCATCGCCGGCCGCCTGGGCGCCGAAGTGCTCGACTACATCACCCCCTTCGTCAAGGTCGGCGTCACCACCGGCGAACTGGATCGCCTCTGCCACGAATACATGATCAATGTGCAGGGCACCGTGCCGGCGCCGCTGAACTACGCGCCGCCGGGCTACCCGCCCTTCCCCAAGGCCGTCTGCACCTCCGTCAACGACGTGATCTGCCATGGCATCCCCGGCGACAAGGTGCTGAAGGACGGCGACTCGGTCAACATCGACGTCACCGTCATCACCAAGGATGGCTACCACGGCGACAACAGCCGCATGTTCCTGGTCGGTAAGCCGAAGCTGCAGGCGCGCCGCCTGTCGGAAGTCACCTATGAATGCATGTGGCTGGGCATCAGCAAGGTCAGGCCGGGCGCCCACCTGGGCGATATCGGCCATGTGATCCAGCAGCACGCCGAAAAGAACGGCTTCAGCGTCGTGCGCGAATTCTGCGGCCATGGCATCGGCAAGGTCTTCCACGAAGAGCCCCAGGTGCTGCACTACGGCCACCCGGGCACCGGCGAGGAACTGGTGCCGGGCATGATCTTCACGATCGAGCCGATGATCAATGCCGGCGCGCGCGAGATCAAGGAGATGCCGGACGGCTGGACCATCAAGACCCGGGACCGCAGCCTGTCGGCCCAGTGGGAACACATGATCCTCGTCACCGAGACCGGCTACGAAGTGCTGACCACCTCGGCAGGCACCCCGCCGCCGCCGGCGATCGTGCTCGACAGGGACGCCGTTCCGGCCTGATCGCGCAGCCCGCATCGCAGGTCTTCCCATGCCAGGTTCCGCAACCACCGCCCAGCCCCTCCTCCAGACGCAGCTGCGCCAGCGCCTGAAGGACGAGCGCAATCACATCATTGCCGACTTCCGCGAGAACGGCAGACCCGAGAAGCTGCTGCGCGGCCTGCGCCACAGCGTCGACGGCGTGCTGACGGACGCCTGGAAAGCGGCCGGGCTGCCGCCGGAGGCGGCCCTGGTCGGGGTCGGCGGCTACGGCCGCGGCGAGCTGTTTCCGCATTCCGACGTCGACCTGCTGATCCTGCTCGGCAATCCGGCCGACGCCCTCACCCAGGCCAGGCTGGAGCAGTTCGTCCAGCTGCTGTGGGACCTGGGCCTGGAGATCGGCCACTCGATCCGCACCGTCGACGAATGCATGAGCGAATCGGCGGCCGACATCACGGTCCAGACCAGCCTGCTGGAAGCGCGCCTCGTCGCCGGCAGCGAGGCCGTGTTCGCCGAGCTGCAGCGGCGCTACGCAGGCGCGATGGATCCCCAGGCCTTCTTCCACGCCAAGACCGCCGAGATGCGGCTGCGCCACGCCAAGTACGAATTCACGCCCTACAGCCTGGAGCCGAACGTCAAGGAAAGCCCGGGCGCGCTGCGCGACCTGCAGGTGATCCGCTGGGTCGCCCAGGCGGCGGGGCTGGGCAATTCCTGGACCCAGCTGGCGATCCGCGGCCTGATCACGCGCGAGGAAGCGCGCCAGCTGATGGAGAAGGAGTACGCGTTCAAGGACATCCGGATCCGCCTGCACCTGCAGACCCGGCGCCGCGAAGACCGCCTGGTGTTCGACGTCCAGACCGCGATCGCCGAGACCTTCGGCCTGAGCTCGACCGGCCAGGGCCTCGAAGCGCGCCGCGCCAGCGAATACCTGATGCAGCGCTACTACTGGGCCGCCAAGACGGTGACCCAGATGAACACCATCCTGCTGCAGAACATCGAGGCCCAGCTGTTCCCGCACCCTTCGGTGCCGGTGCCGATCAACCCGCGCTTCAACGAGGTCAACGGCTTCATCGACATCGCCCGCGACGACGTGTTCAAGGCCGAGCCCTCGGCCGTGCTCGCGATCTTCCTGGTGATGACCGAGCGTCCCGACATCAAGGGGATGACGCCGCGCACCATGCGCGCGCTGTGGCATGCGCGCACGCTGATCGACGAGTCCTTCCGCGCCAGTCCCCTGCACCGCGCGCTGTTCCTGCGCATCCTGCAGGCGCCCGTCGGCCTGGTGCACGCGCTGCGCCGCATGAACGACATGGGCATCCTCGGCCGCTACCTGCCGAACTTCCGCCGGATCATCGGCCAGATGCAGCACGACCTGTTCCACGTCTACACGGTGGACCAGCACATCATGATGGTGGTGCGCAACATGCGCCGCTTCACGATGACGGAACATGCGCACGAATACCCGTTCTGCAGCCAGCTGATCGCCAACTTCCCGCGCCGCTGGCTGCTGTACGTGGCCGCGCTGTTCCACGACATCGCCAAGGGCCGCGGCGGCGACCATTCGGAGCTGGGCAAGCAGGACGTGCTGGAATTCTGCCGCGACCACGGCATTGCGCAGGACGACACCGAACTGGTGGTGTTCCTGGTCGAGCAGCACCTCACCATGTCGCAGGTGGCGCAAAAGCAGGACCTGTCGGATCCGGACGTGATCGCCGCGTTCGCCAGCCTGGTGAAGGACGAGCGCCACCTGACCGCGCTCTACCTGCTGACGGTGGCGGACATCCGCGGCACCAGTCCCAAGGTGTGGAACGCCTGGAAGGCCAAGCTGCTGGAAGACCTGTACAAGATGACCCTGCGCGTGCTCGGCGGCGAGCCGCCCTCGGCCGACCGCGAACTGCGCGCGCGCCAGCAGGAAGCCCTGGCCACGCTGCGCCTGTTCGGCCTGCCGCCGGATGCGCACGAAGAGCTGTGGAAGCAGCTCGACGTCGCCTACTTCCTGCGCCACGACGCCTCGGACATCGCCTGGCAGACCCGCAGCCTGTACGGCCGGCTGGGGCTGGACAAGCCGGTGGTGAAATCGCGCCTGGCGCCGATCGGCGAAGGCCTGCAGGTGACCGTCTACGTGAAGGACCAGCCGGACCTGTTCGCGCGCATCTGCAGCTACTTCGACCGCAAGAACTTCTCCATCCTCGATGCCAAGATCCACACGACGCGCGACGGCTATGCGCTCGACACCTTCCTGATCACGGACGAGCATTTCGCCAACAACTACCGCGACATCATCAGTCTGATCGAGCACGAGCTGTGCGACGTGCTGACCCGCCAGGAGCCGCTCAGCCCGCCCCTGCGCGCGCGCCTGTCGCGCATGTCGCGCAATTTCCCGATCACCCCGAGCGTCGACCTGCGGCCGGACGAGCGCGGCCAGTACTGGCTGCTGTCGATTGCCGCCAACGACCGCAACGGCCTGCTGTACGCGATCGCCAGCGTGCTGGCGCGCTACCGCATCAATCTGCACACCGCCAAGATCATGACCCTGGGCGAGCGCGTCGAGGACGTGTTCCTGATCGACGGCCAGGCGCTGAACAACCAGCGGGTGCAGGTGCAGCTCGAGACTGAATTGCTGGATGCGCTGAAAATATAACCACCGTATGAACACCGTCATTCCCGCGGAAGCGGGAATCCATGCCGAGGCACTGATCACGCGACGCATGGATTCCCGCCTGCGCGGGAACGACGGCTCAACATTTACCGCTTATGACCGAACCCGTACGCCTCTCCAAACGCATGTCCGAACTTGGCCTTTCTTCCCGTCGCGAAGCCGACGACTGGATTGCGAAAGGCTGGGTGCGGGTCGACGGCAAGGTCGTCAATGAACTGGGCAGCAAGGTGCTGCCGCACCAGAAGATCACGGTCGAGCGCCAGGCGGCGGCCGAGCAGAGCAAGCGCGTCACGGTGCTGATCAACAAGCCGGTCGGCTATGTGAGCGGCCAGGCCGAGGACGGCTACAAGCCGGCCGTGGTGCTGGTCAAGCCGGAAAACCGCTGGAAGGACGATCCCTCGCCCGAGCAGTTCCACCCGACCCAGCTGCGTTCGCTGGTGCCGGCCGGGCGCCTCGACATCGATTCGGTCGGCCTGCTGGTGCTGACCCAGGACGGCCGCATCGCGCGCCAGCTGATCGGCGAGGACACGGCCATCGAAAAGGAATACCTGGTGCGCGTGCAGTACACCAGGCCGGGCACGCTGCCGGACGCCGACCTCAGGAAGCTCAACCACGGCCTGTGGATGGACGGCAAACCGCTGCTGCCCGCCAAGGTCCGCTGGCAGAACGACGACCAGCTCAGCTTCACCCTGAAGGAAGGCCGCAAGCGCCAGATCCGCCGCATGTGCGACATGGTGGGCCTGAAGGTGATCGGCCTGAAGCGGGTGAGGATCGGCCGCGTCAAGCTGGGCGAACTGCCGCCGGGGCAATGGCGCTACCTGGGACCGGACGAGCGGTTCTGAGGACGCGCGCAGGCACTAATGCGGCCGCGCCTGGGTCCACGGGTCCAGCACGCGCAGCGCGTCCAGCACCGCGCGCGGACCGTCGATGCTGCCGCCGCTTTCCTGGTCCCACTCGAGCTTGAGCTTGGAGCGGCCCTTGCGCAGGTCGACGCGGGCGTAGTCGACCCAGGCGTCGGCGCCGCCGTATTCGTAGGTCGTGATCCAGCCGGCCGCCTGCAAGGCATCGACCGTCTGGCGCAAGGCGAACGGGGGCAGCCCTTCGATGGTGCCGGGCTCCAGCCTGGGGTCGCCCAGCACCGATAAATATCTGACAAACTCCGAAATCCACGTCATCGCTGCCTCCCAACAAGGGTTGACGTGATTTCAGTCTATCAGCGGGTATCCGGCTTTGATGTTAGCCAACTCACACTGCATAAAAAATGCAGCGTGCATAGAAACGCCAGGAAACTGTTTCTAATTGCACCTATTTGGCGCTAAGTCAGAATTCGATGCAGTTCCTCCAGGCTCACCGGCTTGGTCAAATGCTGCGTGAAACCGCGGTTGCGGGTCTGGCGCCGGTCCGCGTCCTGGCCCCAGCCGGTCAGGGCGACGATGCGCATGCCGCTGAAGCGCTCGTCCTGGCGCAGGCGGCGCGCGACCTCGTAGCCGTCCATGATGGGCATGCCGATGTCGAGCAGCACGCTGGACGGCAGGAAGCTTTCGGCCATCGCCAGCGCGCTGCGGCCGTCGTAGACCACGCGCACCTCCGCGCCGTCGGCTTCCAGCAGCAGGCCCAGGGTGTCGGCGGCGTCGCGGTTGTCGTCCACCACCAGGATGCGCTGGCCCGCGAAGGGCGCATAGGGCCGGGCCTGCTCCTGGCCCGGGCGCTCCAGCCGGCCGTCGTCCTGGGATGCCAGCGGCAGGCGCACCACGAATTCGCTGCCCGTGCCGCTGCCGCCGCTGTGCGCCGCCACGGTCCCATGGTGCATCTCGACCAGGCTGCGCACCATGGTCAGGCCGATCCCGAGCCCGCCCTGCCCGCGCCCGACCGCACGGTGGGCCTGGGCGAACATGTCGAACACGCGGCCCAGCGCTTCCGGCGGGATGCCGATCCCGGTATCGCGCACCGACACCACGGCCTGGCCGTCCTCGCACCGGACGTCGACCCAGATGCGGCCGCCCGGATCGGTGTACTTGGCGGCATTGTTCAGCAGGTTGGCGAACACCTGGGTCAGGCGCACGCGGTCGGCCAGCAGCACCAGCGGCTCTTCCGGCAGCGCCACAGCCAGCTGGTGGCCGGCGCGCTCGATCGGCAGCTGGCTGGTCTCGACCGCGCTGTGGAGGATCTCCGCCACCGGCACCCGTTCCAGGCGCAGGTCGATCTTGCCGCGCGTGATGCGCGAGACTTCCATCAGGTCGTCCACCAGGGTCACCATCTGGCGCACCTGGCGCCCCACCATCTCGACCACGCGGTCGGACTGGCGGCGCCCGTCGGGCCGCCGCATCAGCTGCACGGCGTTGCTGATCGGCGCCAGCGGGTTCCTCAGCTCGTGGGCCAGGGTCGCCAGGAATTCGTCCTTGCGGCGGTCGGCATCCTTCAGGGCATCCTCGGCCAGCACGGCGCCGGTGATGTCGAGCGAGATGCCGACATAGCCGCGGTGCTCGCCATCGCCCGAGTACCAGGGCGCGGCATGCGATTCGAACCAGCGCCAGCTGCCGTCGCGTGCCGGCACGCGGATCCGGTGGCTGAAGGTGGCGCGCTGGCGGATGCCCTCCGCCACCTGCATCAGGTAGCCGTGCATGGCCTCCGGCTGCACGATGCCGCGCCAGCTGTCGGGCTGGGCCGGCGGGCTTTCGCCGGGGCTGCCCTGGTTCAGGTACATCAGGCTGCCGTCGGGATCGAACTGGTAGATCAGGGCCGGCGAGGCGTCGGCCAGTGCGCGGAAGCGCGCCTCGCTTTCGCGCAGCGCGTCCTCGGCGCGCTTGCGCACCGTGATGTCGTGGAACAGGATCGCCACCCGCGGCGAGTCGCCGCCGACCGGATAGACGAAGAAGTCGAACCAGCTGTTCAGCGCATCGGAAAAGCACTGCGACCGGGTGCTGACGCCGGTGCGCGCGACCTGGGCGCAGGCGTCCAGCCAGCAGGGCTCGTGCTCGGGGCGCACCTTCAGCATGCCCGGGCCGACGTAGTGGATGCTGGTCATGCGCACCGCCGCCGGATTCGCTTCCGAATACCCCAGCGCGGCGGCGCGGCCGTCGGCGTCGTACTGCACCGTAGCCAGCAGGAAGCCTTCGTCCATCGCCTCGAACAGCATGCGGTAGCGCCGCTCGCTCTCGGCCAGCGCGGCCTGGGTGCGGCGCCTCTCGTCGATGTCGATGTTCATGCCGAACCACTTGCGCAGGCTGCCGTCGGCGTCGAACAGCGGGGCCGCGCGCACATTGGTCCAGCGCCAGCCGCCCATCGCCACGTGCACGCGGAATTCCATGTTGATCCCGCGCCGCATGACCGTCGCCGCGCGCCATTCGCGCTGCACGTAGTCGCGGTCGTCCGGATGCACGGCGTCGAGCCAGCCGCTGCCCATCGACGACGCCTCGCGCTGCCCGGTGTAGGCGCACCAGCTTGGCGACGGTACGACCATCTGCCCTGCCGCATCCGTTTCCCACACGGCCTGGCCGAAGCCTTCGACCAGGGCGCGGAAACGCTCCTCGCTCTCGGCCAGGCGGGCCTCTGCCTCCTTCAGTTCGCTGACGTCCAGCACGAAGCAGACGCAGCGCGCGTGAGCGCCCTCGCCCGAGATGCGCGCCGGCGCGTACAGGCCCCACCAGCGGCTGCCGTCCTTGCGCAGCATCTGCTTGGTGTAGGGACGGGTAACCCCGGTCTCGCGCAGCTCGTAGCCGGAGCGCAGCGTCAGGTCCCAGAATTCGGGCGCGGTGATGGTCTTCCAGTTGTCGGCGGCGCGCAGCTCGTCCTCGCCGTAACCGGTCATGCGCTGGTAGGCTTCGTTGATGTCGTGGACCGTGCCGTCGAGGTCGAAATAGATCACCCCGACCGTGCTGATGCTGAGGGTGGCGTCGATGAGGGCCTTGTGCTCGCGCAGCGCGCGCTCGGCGGCGCGGCTTTCCTCGACTTCGCGCTGCAGCGTCTCGCGGCTCTCGAGCACCGGCCGCAGGCGCTGTTCGAGCTCGCGCTCCAGCCGCTCGGGATCGGGGACGCCGCGCCGAGCGCCGCTGGCCTGGTGTGCCGCGGCCGCGAAACCGGCCAGCTCGCGCAGCAGCTGCAGGTCATGGGCGTCGAAATGCTGGCCGTCGCCGTCGAGCAGGGCGACCAGCGCGCCGGCCGGGTGGCCGCGCACGCGCCAGGGCACGCCCAGCGCCTCGGTCGCATCGAGCCCGGCATCGCGCACCGATTCGAACTCGCGCGCCGGCTGCGCGAACAGCACGGCGCCATCCGCGAGCACACTGGCGCCGCAGGGACAGGCCTGCAGCGGCCAGCGCTTTCCCGCCTGGCCCGCCAGCCTGCCCGCGGTCGCGTGCCAGCAGACCTCTTCGCCGCCCGACCCCGTTTCGCGCACCGCGATCACGACGGCATCGGCGGCGCACAGCTCGCGCACTACCTCGGCCACCCGCTGCAGCAGCAACTCCGGATCGTCGGCCAGGTACTGGGCAAGCGCTGCCAGCGCGGCGCGTTCGGCGGCCGCGTCGCGGCCCTGCACGTGCACCCCGCGTCCATGCAACAGCGCCGCGATGACGGCGTCGTCACGGTATCCGACCGTAGAACCGGTGCTGGAATCGGCCATAAGGGGTGTCGGTGAAAATGTGTGAGTTTCGGTACCTCTGGCCGCCAGATTACTTTACAACCCGATAATCTCCAACGGAAATTCAATCGTGCACGAGCTAGCCTGAAGGCAGCGAATGCGAACGGCGGACGAGGTAGGAGAATGGCCTGACGCGACAGCGCCACCGGATCTTTGTCGTGGACAAATGGAAGCGCTGCCAAAGAGAATAAAGCGGTGCGAAAGGGCGCCGTGGCAACCAGCGCATTCTTTTGTTGTGAATTTACAATCAGCGCACCAGATCCATGGTGCCGATCGCCTGTTCAATATCTTCCAGGCGCACCGGCTTCTTCAGGTGCCGGTCGAAGCCGGCCGCCAGCGCGCGCCGCACGTCTTCCGGCTGGCCGTAGCCGGTCACCGCCACCAGCCGGATGCCGCCCTGCCCGGCCAGTCGGCGCGCCACCTCGTGGCCCGACATGTCGGGCAGGTCGATGTCCACGAAGGCCACCTGCGGCAGCGCGTTGCGGGCGAGCGCGAGCGCCGTGCCGCCATCCGCAGCGCTGCTGACCTCGCAGCCGCGCGAGGCCAGCAGCGCGCACATCATCTCGCGCAAATCCTCGTTGTCCTCGACAACCAGCACGCGCAGGCCGTCCAGCGGCGCGGCATCGATGAGCTCGGCGGCGGCCGGCAGCGCCTCCGCGGCCAGCGGCAGGCGCACCGTGAAGCTGCTGCCCTGCCCGGCCCCGCGGCTGTGCACGGCCACCGTGCCATGCTGCTGTTCGACCAGCGACTTGACCACGGCCAGGCCGATGCCCAGGCCGCCCTTGGCGCGGTTGCTCACCTTGCCCTGGACGAACACGTCCCACACGCGCGGCAGCAGATCGGCCTCGATGCCCTTGCCGTCGTCGCGCACCACCAGCTCCGCCATGCCGCCCTGCACGCGCGTGCTGACGGCGATGTGGCCGCCGGCCTGGGTGTACTTGGCGGCGTTTTCGATCAGGTTGCCGATCACCTGCTGCAGCCGGGTCGGGTCGCCGAGGACCCAGACCGGCTCCAGCGCCAGCGTCACTTCGTGCGAGGCGGTCGTGCCCTGGGTCTGCAGGGTCAGCGCCGCTTCGCGCACGGCGCCGGCAAGGTCGAGCGGCACCGGGGCCAGCACCACCTTGCCGCTCAGGACCCGGTTGGCGTCGAGCAGTTCGTCGACCAGGTGGGCCAGGTGGCGGCTCTGGCGGCCGATGATCTGGTGCGCGCGCTCGGCGGCCGGGCCGCCGGCTCCCATCTGGATCAGGGCGATGGCGGAGCTGATCGCGCCCAGCGGATTGCGCAGCTCGTGGCCCAGCATGGCCAGGAATTCGTCCTTGGCGCGGTTCTGGGCCTCGGCCACGCTGCGCGCCGCCTGCACTTCGGCCAGGTGCTTGCGGCGCCCGGTCTCTGCCTTCTGCAGGCGGCGCGAGACCGCGTGCAGCACCTGTTGCAGGCTGTTCAGTTCGGCGATGCGCAGGTCGGCCGGCGGCGGCAGCCAGCCTTCGGCCATGCCTTCGGTGGCAGCGCCCAGGTATTCGGTGGCGGCCAGCAGGCGCCGCGCGAACAGGATGGCGCCGGCCAGCGCCAGCCCCACCGCGCACAGCAGGGTCGCGGCGATCAACGACACCGCGTTTGCCGCCGTCGCTTCGAGTTCGCTGACCGGTACGCCGATCACCGCGGTCCAGCCGGACAGCGAGGAGCGCGCCAGCGCCGCCGCGATCGGCTTGCCGTCGGCGCCGGCGATATCGATATGCGCCCCGCCCTGGCGCAGCGCCTCGAGCAGCGCCGGCCGGGCGCGCATGCCGATCGCCGCCTTCCACGCCTGGTTGCCGGCCAGGGCGACGCCGTCGCGGTCGAACACCGCGACCTGCCAGGACGGCGCCACGTCGCGCGGCAGCACGCCGTTCAGGTGGCCGATGCCGAACCACTGGTCGAGCAGGACCCGGCGTCCATCCTCCAGCACCAGCGGCAGTTCGACCGCGATCACCGGCCGCCGGGTCGCACTGCCGACGATCAGGTTGGAGACGGCAGGCAGGCCCCGTTCGAACACGGCTTGGACCCGCTTGAAGGCCCCGGCGGGCGGCGCTGCGATCGGCTGGCCGAAGGGAACCACGGTATTGAACAGCTGCTGGCCATCCTCGCGCAGCACCGCGGTCTGGCGGATCGTGCCGGCATTCGCCGCGCGCGCCTGGGCGTAGAAGCCCTCGAAGTCGCCCCGGTGCAGGCGCGCCGACGTCGCCAGCGTGCGGCCAGTGGCGATTGCCGCCGTCAGTTCCTGGTCCATCGCCAGTACCGAGGTGCGCGCCAGCTCCTGCATCCCGCGCAGCACCGCGTGGCGTTCGGCGTCCAGCAGCAGCTTGATGGCAACGCCGGCGCCGACGATCATCGGCAGGAAAACCGCCGCCGCCAGCAGGCTCAGGTGGGTGCGCACTCTCATATGTCTCGGCTCGTTTGGTCGGGTCGGGTTGGGCAAGGTTTGCCAAATCGCATTTTATATTCAGCAAGTTTTTTCGTGCCGCACGACAGCGCGGAAACCCGCGGAGCCCGCCAGTACGGTGTTTACGCCCTGTTTTCCGGCATTGCGCGAAGGCCCGGGCTCGCGTAGCATCCGGGAATTGCTGTGCCCACAAGGCCCGGCATCCGAGAATCCGGGAGACCCATGAAAACCGAAACCCTACCACTACCCTACACACAAACCCGTTCCTTCCTCACCGTCGCTCTGATCGAGCTGTGGGAGCGCTTCGGGTATTACGGCATGCAGGCGCTGATCGTCTACTACATGGTCGAGCGCCTCGGCTTCGAGGACAGCCGCGCCAACCTGGTCTGGAGCGCGGCCGCCGCCCTGATCTACGTCGCCCCGGCGATCGGCGGCTGGATCGGCGACAAGATCCTCGGCACCAAGCGTTCGATGTACCTGGGCGCGATGATCCTGACCGTCGGCTACGCGCTGATGGCGGTGCCGACCGAGAGCACCCGTTTCCTGTTCTGCGCCCTCGGCGTGGTGGTGGTCGGCAACGGCCTGTTCAAGCCGAATACCGCGAACCTGGTGCGCAAGATCTATGAAGGCGACGATTCCAAGATCGATTCCGCCTTCACCCTGTACTACATGGCCGTGAACGTCGGCTCGACCGTGTCGATGCTGGCCACGCCCTGGATCAAGGATTACGTGAACGCCGCCTACGGCAACAACTTCGGCTGGCACGCCGCCTTCGCGGTCTGCAGCGTCGGCCTGGTGGTCGGCCTGTTCATGGTGGCGATGATGCGCGCCACCATCGCCCACGTCGGCAGCCTGCCGGACGAGCGTCCGCTGCAGGTCGGCAAACTGGCCGCCGTGCTGGCCGGCGCCGTGGTCGTGGTGTTCGGCTCGGCCGCGATCCTCGAAGACCAGGCCCTGGCCCGCTTCTTCGTCTACCTGGCCGGCGTGGTGGTGCTGGGCATCTTCGTGCACCTGATCCGCAAGAGCGAGCCGAGCGAACGCGCCGGCCTGATCGCGGCCCTGGTGCTGACCCTGCAGACGGTGTTCTTCTTCATCTTCTACCAGCAGATGTCCACTTCGCTGTCGCTGTTCGCGCTGCGTAACGTCGACCTCGACTTCAGCATGTTCGGCACCCACCTGTGGACCTGGTCCCCGGCCCAGTTCCAGGCGCTGAACGCGATCTGGATCATGGTGCTGTCGCCGGTGCTGGCCTGGGCCTATTCCTTCGCCGGCCGCACCGGCAAGGACCTGTCGATCGCCGGCAAGTTCGCGCTCGGCTTCGCCGCGGTGGCGGCCGGCTTCTTCGCCTACGGCGTGGCCGGCGTCTTCGCCGTGAACGGCATGACCTCGTCGTGGGTGATGATCGCCGGCTACGGCCTGTACTCGCTGGGCGAACTGCTGGTGTCGGGCCTGGGCCTGGCGATGGTGGCGCGCTACGTGCCGGCGCGCATGAGCGGCTTCATGATGGGCGCCTACTTCGTCGCCACCGGCATCTCGCAATACCTGGGCGGCGTGGTCGCCAACCTGGCCAGCGTGCCGAAGGACGTCACCGACCCGCTGCAGACCCTGCCGATCTACACCAGCCTGTTCAACAAGCTGGGCATCGGCGCGGTGGCCTGCACCGTGATCGCGCTGCTGGCGCTGCCGCTGATGCGCAAGCTGACGGCCAGCCACCAGGCGCACCAGTAAGATCCTCTCCGGGCGCGCGTCCTGCGCGCCCATTCGCCGCGCATACTGCTGATACGCCTCAGGCGGCGCTGCCGCAGCGCCGCATAAGCTGGACGGAGCTTTACTCATCAACCGTCCAAGGAGGCTTTCATGCGCCTGACTCATTTCTCAAAAATATTAGTTGCCGCGGCGCTCGCCGCGCCCGGCGCCGCCGCACTGGCGGACCCCGTCTATAACGTCACCGTCGTCGCCGGCGTCGGCAGCAGCGCCGCCGACATCAACCGCCACGGCGACGTGGTCGGCAGTTTCAGCACCGGCGGCAATACCCACGCCTTTGCCTGGACCGGCGGCAGCTTCGCCGATCTCGGCACGTTCGGCGGCGCCAACAGCGCCGCCAACGCCATCAACGACTACCGCCAGGTGGTCGGCGCCGCCAACACGGCCGGCGGCGAATCCCACGCCTTCGTCTTTTCCGGCGGCTCGCTGCAGGACCTCGGCACCCTGGGCGGCGGCAACAGCGTGGCCTGGGACATCAACAACCATGGCGTGATCGTCGGCAGCGCCAACACGGGGGCGGAACCGGACAGCTACTACCAGCGGGCCTTCCGCTACGAAGGCGGCAGCATGACCGGGCTCGGCACGCTGCCGGGCGGCGCCGGCAGCGATGCCTACGCGATCAACAACAAGGGCCTGATCGGCGGTGCGTCCTACCAGGGCGAGGTCACGGTGCCGGAATACCCGTTCTATGCCGTGCAGTTCCGCGGCGGCGGCGTCGACCCGATCGGCGCGCCCGAGCTCGGCAACAGCGCGATCTACGGCCTGAACGACCTCGGCCAGGCGGTCGGCGGCATTCCGACCTCGAGCGTGGTCCACGCATCGCACGCCTTCCTGTACGACCACGGCGTGATCACCGACCTCGGCACGCTCGATGCCGGCTTCGACGACAGCATCGCCTGGGACATCAACAAGCTCGGCCAGATTGTCGGCACCTCCTCCGTCCAGCTCAGCGAAACCAGCTACGGCTACCACGGCTTCCTTTGGGACAGCGCTACCGGCATGGTCGACCTGAACACCCTGATCGACCCGGCCTCCGGCTGGGTGATCACGGACGCAAGCGGGATCAACGGCGCCCAGCAGATCGCCGCCACCGCCTGCCGCGGCGGCGCCATCGGCGAATGCTACGCGGTGCGTCTCGACCTGGTGTCGGCCGTGCCCGAGCCGGAAAGCTGGGCCATGCTGGGTCTCGGCCTGGGCCTGCTCGGCCTGCGCAGGGTCGGGAGCAGGCGCGCCTGAGCCCGGCACATCTGGCCGGAAAGGCGGCCGCATGGCGCGTTTCTGGCCTGAATGTTGGATTATCAGAACAAATCCCGCCACACAATCTATTGCACATAGGAAATATGATATAGTTCGCAGCGCTATCGCGGGCCACATTCGCCCGGCTTCGACAAACCGGCCCGCGCCCCCGGCCGCCACAGTCCCAACTCATGCACTCCTTTATCAAAACCGGTCTTGTGCTGCTTGCGTTCGTCCTCCCTGCGGGCGCCAGCGCCGCGGCGCACAGCTATAACTTTTCACCGGTCAACCAGTACAACCTGAAGGTGTCGGCCAGCTTCTGGAATCCCATCGTGCGCTACGTCTCCGCCAAGAGCGGCGTCCAGCTGAACCTGAAACTGGGCCGCACCTCGGCCGACACCACCAGCTACGTGCTGGCCCGCGAAGTCGACTTCGCCTTCACCAACCACCTGTTCAGCCCGGACCGCGAAAAGATGGGCTGGACCGTGTTCGGCCGCCGCGACGCGCCGCCGGTGCAGGCCCAGATCGTGGTGCCGGCCGATTCGCCGGTACAGGATCTGGCCGGCCTGGCCGGCGGCACCGTGGTGTTCCCGGGGCCGGAAGCCCTGATCGCCTACAAGGCGCCGTACGCCGAACTGCTGCGCCGCCGCATCGTCGTCAACCCCGTATTCGCCGGCAACATGGACGCCGCCTTCACCCAGCTGTTCGCCGGCCGGGCCCGGGCCAGCGGCGCGAACTCCCAGCTGGTGCAGAACTTTGGCGCGCGCGAGAACAAGGCCTTCCGCGTGCTGTGGAGCTCCGCGCCCTTCAACGACCTGGCGCTGATGGCCTCGCCGCGCGTGCCCGCCGCCGACCTGCGCGCGGTGGCGCAGGCGTTCCTCGGCATGCGCAAGGATCCGGAAGGCCGGCGCATCCTCGACGCCGCCGCCGAACTGATCGGCGCGAAGGAGCCGCTTGGCTTCGTTGCCGCCAGCGACGCCGACTACGCCAGCTACCGCGCCTTCTATGCCGGCGCACCCGTGAACCTGCGCTGAGTTTTCGCGACCTACCGGAACCGCGCCATGCCGATGCCACGCTCATTCATCCGCTCACTGAGCCGCTCACTGAGCCGCTCACTGAGCCGCTTTTTGCCGAGCTCCCTGCTGCCGCGCTCCCTGGCGGGGCGCGTGTTCGCCGTCTTCAGCCTTACCATGCTGGTCTTCCTCGGCACCGGCATGGGCCTGTTCTACCGCTACCAGTTCCTGCAGCACGTCGAGGAGACCCAGGACGCCGCCCTCACCCTGATCGAGGTGGCGGCCCAGAACATCGAGGACAGCGTGGTGATCGGCGACTACGACACGGTCCAGCGCACCCTCGGCAAGATGCTGTTCCAGTCGCCGTTCAGGAGCGCCGCCTTCATCGACGTCTCCGGCGGCACCCTGCGCGTGCAGGCGCCGCAGATCGAGCGCGCGCAGGCGCCCGCCTGGCTGAGCCGGCTGATCGCATCCAAACTCTATGAGGTCAACCGCGTCGCCAGCGTCGGCGGCCGCGACTACGGCGTGATCCGCCTCGAATTCGACGCCGACAAGATCGCCTCGCAGCTGTGGGCGCTGGTGATCGAGACCGCGACCTTCGCGCTGGTCGCCTTCGCGCTCGGGCTGGCGCTGATGCGCACGCTGCTGAAGCGCTGGCTGGCCAGCCTCGTGCGCCTGCGCTCCTTCGAGAACGACGTCGCCGCCGGCCGCGTCACCGCCGAAGCCGCGCTGCATGCCGACGCCCCGACCGAGATCGAGGAAGCGATCCGCGCCGTCAACCGCAGCGCCGCCAGCCTGCGCGTGCAGTTCGGCCAGCGCATCGATTCGCTGACCAACTCCCTCATGCAGCACAAGAGCGCGGTCGACCAGGCCGCCATCGTGTGCGAGGTCGACACCCAGGGCCGCATCATCGGCGTGAACGAACTGTTCGAGCGCAGCAGCGGCTTCGCGCGCGACGAAGCGCTCGGGCGCGACCTGCTCGACTTCGGCCGCCCGGCCGGCGGCGATGCGCCCTGGCGGCCCTCGAACGGGGTCTGGAACGGCGAAGTCGTGATCGACGGCCGCGCCGGCCGCCTGCAGTGGTACCGCACCATCGTCCCGATCTTCGACGCCGCGGGCAGCCTCGAACGCTACCTGTGCATCGACATCGACATCACCGAGCGCAAGGAATTCGAGCGCGCGATCGTCGAGAACGCCAGGCGCCAGACCCTGATTGCCGAACTCGGCCGCAAGGCCCTGGCCATGAACGATCTCGACGAGCTGTTCCTCGACGCCGCCCAGGCCGCCGCCCAGGGCCTGGGCGCCCCCTGCGCCGCGCTGTTCGAAGCCACGCAGTCCGGCAAGGACGTCGGGCGCCAGCTGACGGTGCGCACCGGCGCCGGACGGCTGAGCCAGGCCGTCGGCCTGCAGCTGGGCTGCGCCGGCGATCCGCTGGGCGGCGCGCCGGCCTCCGGCCTGCGGCCCTGGTTCGCGCCGCTGGCGGCGATGCACGGGCTGCGCGCCGGCCTGGAAGCCGGCGTCGGCGCCTTCGGCGTGCTGGGCGCCTATACCGACAACGGCCGCCGCTTCGACGACGACGACGCCGTGTTCCTGCGCGGGATCGCCAACATCCTCGGCACCGCGATCGAGCGCCAGGAAGCGCGCAAGCGCCTGACCTGGCTGGCCCAGTACGATTCGCTGACCAACCTGCCGAACCGGCGCCAGCTCGGCACCTGCCTCGAAGACGCGATCGCCCAGGCCGGCCGCAACGGCCACCGCGCGGCGGTGATGTTCATCGACCTCGACCGCTTCAAAAACGTCAACGACATGCTCGGCCACGGCGTCGGCGACCAGCTGCTGGTGCAGGCGGCGGCCCGCCTGGAGGCCTGTGCGCGCTCCGACAACCTGGTGGCGCGCCTGGGCGGCGACGAGTTCGCGGTGGTGCTGCCCTGGCTGGCCGGCGAGGAGAAGACGTCGCCGGCGGCGGCCAACCTGGCCGGCCGCATCGTCGAGGCCCTGGCCCAGCCCTTCCACCTGCAGGGCCAGCAGCTGTTCGTCTCGGCCAGCATCGGCATCGCGGTCTACCCGGAAGACGGCAGCAGCGCCGGACAACTGCTCAAGAGCGCCGACACCGCGATGTACGGCGCCAAGAACAACGGCCGCAACACCTGGCAGTTCTATTCGGCCGCGCTGCACGAGAACGCGGCCCAGCGCATCCAGCTGGAATCGCAGCTGCGCCTGGCCCTGGAACGCGGCGAATTCCTGCTGCACTACCAGCCCAAGCTGGACCTGGCGAGCGGCAGCATCAGCGGTTTCGAAGCCCTGCTGCGCTGGCAGCATCCGCAGCGCGGGCTGGTGCCGCCGCTCGAATTCATCTCCATCCTCGAAGACACAGGCCTGATCCTGCCGGTCGGCGAATGGGTGATCGGCGAGGTCTGCCGCCAGCTGGGCAGCTGGGCGCAAGCCGGCCTGCCGGTGCCGCCGGTGGCGATCAACCTGTCGGCGCGCCAGCTGCAGCAGGCCGACCTGGCCGAGGTCATCGAACGCATCGTCGGCGCCGCCGGGGTCGACCCGCGCCTGCTGGAATTCGAACTGACCGAATCGATGCTGATGGTGAATCCGGAAGCCGCGGTGGCGATCCTGTCGCGCATCAAGGCGCTCGGCATGCGCCTGTCGGTGGACGATTTCGGCACCGGCTACTCGAGCCTGGCTTATTTGAAGCGCTTTCCGCTGGACGCGCTGAAGATCGACCGCACGTTTGTCCGCGACCTGCCGGACGACCCGGACGACGCCGCCATCACCAAGGCCGTGATCCGTCTCGCGCACAGCCTGAGCCTGAAGGTGGTGGCCGAGGGGGTCGAGAACATCGCCCAGCTGCGCGAACTGGAGCAGTACGACTGCGACGAGATCCAGGGCTATTACGTAAGCCGGCCGCTGCCGGCTGCGGAGTGCGCCGCCCTGCTGGGGCGCAGCGAGCAAGCCCTGGCGGCATGAGGTAAAGTAGCGGGATGCCAGATACCCAGAACACCCCCCTTTCCCGCGCCCTGCAGCTCGCTTCCCGCGTCGACGCCATCGAACCCTTCCGTGTCATGGAGATGGTCAAGCAGGCCGCCGCCATGCGCCGCGCCGGCATCGACGTCATCAGCATGAGCGTCGGCGAGCCGGATTTCACCGCCCCCGACATGGTGGCCGAAGCCGCCGTCGAGGCGATCCGCGGCGGCGCCACCCAGTACACCGAGTCGCTCGGCCTGCCGGCCCTGCGTGAAGCCATCTCGGGCCATTACCAGCGCTTCTACGGCCTGGACATCGATCCGCGCCGCATCGTGGTCACCGCCGGCGCGTCAGCCGGCCTGCTGCTGGCCTGCGCCGCGCTGGTGTCCGAGGGCGACGAAGTGCTGATGCCGGACCCCTGCTATCCCTGCAACCGCCACTTCGTCAGCGCCTTCGGCGGCAAGCCGGTCCTGCTCTATTCGAGCGCCGCGGAACGCTACCAGCTGACCGCTGCCCACCTGGCCGAGCACTGGAGCAGCAGGAGCCGCGGCGTGCTGGTCGCCTCGCCGTCGAACCCGACCGGCACCTCGATGACGGTGCCGCAGGCGCGCGAACTGCTGGGCGCGGTCCGCGCGCGCGGCGGCTTCGCCATCGTCGACGAGATCTACCAGGGCCTGTCCTACGACGGCAAACCGGTAAGCAGCCTGTCGCTGGACGACAGCGTCATCACCGTCAACAGCTTCTCGAAGTACTTCAACATGACCGGCTGGCGCCTGGGCTGGCTGGTGGTGCCGGACGCGCTGGTGCCGGTGTTCGAAAAGCTGGCCCAGAACCTGTTCATCTGCGCGCCGACCATCGCCCAGCATGCCGCCCTGGCCTGCTTCCGCGACGACGCGCTCGCCGTCTTCGAAGAACGCCGCCTGGAATTCCAGCGCCGCCGCGACTTCCTGGTGCCGGCGCTGCGCGAGCTGGGCTTCACCGTGCCGGTCATGCCGGACGGCGCCTTCTACGTGTACGCGGACATCACCGCCCTGCCGCACCGCCATGCGAACGACAGCACCGCCTTCGCCAGGGCGGTGCTGGAAGAAGCGCATGTGGCGATCGTGCCCGGCGACGACTTCGGCTTCGCGGCGCCCGCACGCCATGTGCGCTTTTCCTACGCCACGCAGTACGAGCGGATAGAAGAAGCCGTGCAGCGCCTGGCGCGCCTGCTCGGGAAGTAAGGCTCAGGAGGCGCGCGCGGTCCGCGAAGACGCGGCGCCAATCAGCGGCAGCAGCGCCTCCAGCCCCACCGGCTTGACCAGGTAGTGGTCGAAGCCGGCCTCGCGGCCGCGCGCCTCGTCTTCCGGCTGGCCGTAGCCGGTCATCGCGATCGCCAGCGGCCCGCCGTCGGCATGGCCGCCGACCGCCGCGCGCACCGCGCGGATCAGCCCCAGTCCATCGAGGCCCGGCAGGCCGATATCGCACACGATCACGTCGTAGGGCCGCTCCAGCGCCGCCGCCAGGCCGCTGCGGCCGTCGAGGGCGGTGACCACCTCGTGCCCCTCGTCGCGCAGGCAGGCCGCCAGCGTGGCGCAGGTATCCGGATTGTCCTCGACCACCAGCACCCGCTTGCGCCCGCCGGTGACGGCCACTTCGGACGGGCCGCGGCCGACGGTCTGCTGGCCGGAGCGCGGCAGGCGCACCGTGAAGCAGCTGCCCTGGCCCGCGCCGGCGCTCTCCGCCGTCACCGAACCGCCATGCATGCCGACCAGGTTGCGCACCACGTTCAGGCCCACGCCCAGCCCGCCCTCGGAACGCGCCAGGGAGCGCGGCCCCTGGGTGAACAGGTCGAAGATGTAGGGGATGATCTCCGGCGCGATGCCGTTGCCGTTGTCCGCGATCGCCACCGCCAGCTGTCTATCGTCGATGCGCGCCGTCAGGCGCAGCATGCCGCCGTCGCCGGTGTACTTCGAGGCGTTGGCGAGCAGGTTGGTGAAGACCTGGGTCAGGCGCACCTGGTCGCCCTCCACCACCACCGATTCCGGCGGCAGCTCGAGCTGCAGGCTCTGGCGCCGCTCCTGGATGCAGGGCTGCATGGTTTCGACCGCCTGCTGCAGCACGTCGGCCAGCACCAGCGGCTGGTTCTTGAGGGTGATCTTGCCGCTGCTGATGCGGGCGGCGTCGAGCAGGTCGTCGAGCAGCTTGGCCATGTGGTCGACCTGGCGCCCGATCACGCGCGACAGCTTGTGCAGCTGGGGTGAGGCATCCGGCATGCGGTCCAGCAGCGAGGCCGCCATGCCGATCGGCGACAGCGGGTTGCGCAGCTCGTGCGCCAGCATGGCGAGGAACTCGTTCTGGCGCCGGTTGGCGGCCTCGGCGTCTTCCTGCAGGTGCTGGGCCTGGACCGCGGCCACCACCAGGTGTTCGTTGGCGTCGCGCAGCTGGGCTGCGGTGCGCCGCAGCGCATCGACCTCGTCCTCGAGGGCATGCACGCGGCGCAGCAGGAACTCCTCGGGCAGGCCTGCCCGCGGCAGCTCATGGGTACTGGCGCGCTGTTGCGAGGCCGTGGTGTCGTCGTCGTGCGGTTCCATTGCGTCCTCGTCCAGGCTCATGCTGCCTCAGCGTTCCAGTGTCGGCCGGCCGACCATGATGCCGTTCAGGGCGGGCATCTTGGACCGGACCTCGATCCCCTCGGCCGTGATACGGTACTCGCGCAGGTCGGTGCTGTGGTCGCAGCCGCGCACCTTCACGACGGTCATGAACTTGCGCAGCTCGCCCTCGTATTCGACGAAGCGCAGCGACAGCACGGCGTCGGTCAGGAAGCACAGCTCGTCGGGGCTGAACACCAGGCGCGTGTAATCGTCTTCCATGCCCACCGTGACCATCGCGCTGACGCCACGCTTGGCCAGCGCCGACAGGGTGCGGAACACGGCCACGCGCAAGTCCATGCGCACCTCGGGCGCCAGGTAGAGGCCGATCTCCGACAGCGAATCGATGACCACTCGGGTCGCCCCGGTGCGTTCGATGGCGCCCAGCAGTTCGTCGAGCAGTTCCTCGACGCTCAGCGACAGCGAGCGGGTTTCGAGCACGGTCACGTGGCCCGCCTGCACCAGCCCGGCCAGTTCGGCGTTGCGCAGCCGCGCCGTGCCCTTCTCGAAATACACCGCCACGCTCTTTTCGCCCTGCGCCGCGCCGGCCTGCAGGAAGCGTGTCGCCATGATGGTCTTGCCGGCCCCGGTCGAACCGGTCACGAGAATGGTATGTCCCTGCGGCAGGCCGCCATGCAGGAGCTCGTCCAGGCCGGGCGTGCCGGTCGGGATGCGCCGCGGATCGCGGTCGATCGGCGTGCCGGGCAGGCGGTCGTCGGCCAGCGGCGGCAGCAGGCGCGGGTAGACGCGGATGCCGTCGTCGGCGATGCGCATGGTGTGCGCACCCGTCATGTGCCCCTGGCCGCGCATCTTGTTCACGCGCAGCTTGCGCAGGGCCGAGTTGTCGTCGGCGGCCTGGTACAGGGTGATCATGCCGTCGGCCACGGTGATGATGGGATTGGCCTAGACGTCGGCCTGCGAATATTCGCCGATCAGGAAGGTGGTCGCCTGCCAGGTCGCCATGCGCGAGCCGAGTTCCTGCACGAACTGCTGGAGGTCGCTCAGGCCTTCGTTGCCGGCGCGCGCGGTCTGCACCACCGAGCGGAAGGAGTCGACGAACACCAGGCTCGGGCCGAAATCCTCGACCTCGCGCATCATGCGGTCGAGCACGCCCTGGAAATGGCCGGCGCGCAGGTCGTCCGCCAGGTTCACATAGCGGATCTCCGGGCCCACCTTGGCCATGTCGAAGAAGCTGAACTGCTGCTGATAGCGCAGCATCTTCAGCGGCGGCTCGCCCAGCACCGTGAAGAAGATCGCGCGCCGCTCCGGACCGGCCAGCGCGAACATGATCTGGTGCGCCAGCGTGGTCTTGCCGCTGCCGGGCGCGCCCGCGATCAGGGTGAACGAGTATTCGGTCAGGCCGCCGCCGAGGAGGACATCGAGGCCCGGAACCCCGGTGGCCAGCAATCCCAGGCGTACTTTGTCGGTCATTTACTTGTGCTCCTGTGCATCTTCCTTGCCAATCTGCTCCGAAGCGGTGGCCTGCTCGAGGAGCCGGGCCGTCAGCGCCTCGCCGATCAACGACGACAGCTGTCTGGTGAATGTGTCGAGCAGCTCCCTGCCCGCGATGTCGGCCACGGCCGGCTCGACGCCTGCCAGGTCACGCTCCAGCGCACTCAGCAGTCCGTCGATCGACCTGCGCGCGGGATCCACGCTCAGCCATTCGTAACGGGCTGCCAGCGTGCGCAGGGCGCGGCCGAACGAGGCGCAGAATCCGCTCTCGCCGATCAGGACGACCAATTGGCCACTGATGCGGCGCCACGGGCGCAGCCGGTCCACGGGGGCCTCGCCACCGGGGCGTGCCTTTCCGTCATCGCTGGGTTGTTGCCGCTCTTTGTCGTCTCTTTCCATGCAGGTCAACTGGATTTATCTTGGTGCGGCACCGCCGGAGGCGGCCAAGGCATGTGGGTCGCATTATAGCGGTATTGGCAAACCGGGCATTGTAATGTCGTGACAATATTTTCGTGACAATCCGCGGCGCCCCTCCAAACCCGCCTGCGGACTGCTAAGATTCTTGCCTTTACGATCAATCCATTCCGCATCCATGCCCGCATTCCGTTTCCGTCCTGCCGTCCCGCTGGCAGCCGCATTGCTGTGCGCCGCCCTGCCCCAGGCCATCCACGCCGCGCCCGCCGCCGCCCGTCCGGCCGTGCAGGAAGCGCCGCTGCGCGCCCACCTGTCCTTCCTGGCCGACGACCTGCTCGAAGGCCGCGGCACCGGCCAGCGCGGCGGCGAACTGACGGTACGCTACCTGGAAACCCAGGCCGCCGCGATCGGCCTGCAGCCGGCCGCCGGCAAGGGTTACCGCCAGAAGGTCGAGCTGGTCGGCCAGAAGACGCAGATCGGCAGCAGTACCCTGCGCTTCGAGGCCGGCGGCAAGACCATCGAGGCGGCCTTCGGCACCGGCGCGGTCTACGGCAACGGCAATGGCCAGGCGGACACGCGGCTGGATGCGCCCATCGTCTTCGTCGGCTACGGCATCGCCTCGCAGGAAGACGGCTGGAACGATTTCCAGGGCGTGGACGTCAAGGGCAAGCTGCTGGTGGCGATGGTGAACGACCCGCAGCCGACCAGCGCCGAGCCGAACCGCTTCGGCGGCAAGTCGCTGACCTGGTACGGCCGCTGGACCTATAAATTCGAGGAAGCCCAGCGCCAGGGCGCGGCCGGCATCCTGCTGATCCACACCACGCCGTCCGCATCGTATCCGTGGAGCGTGCCGGTCAACAGCTTCTCGCACGAGCAGTTCCACCTGGCCGGCCCCGGCAACGCCCTGCAGGGCTGGATCAGCGAAGACATGGCGCGCCAGCTGTTCAGCGCCGCCGGCCAGGACCTGGACGCCCTGCGCGCCCGCGCCGAGGTCAAGGGTTTCAAGCCGGTCGAGCTGAAGGCGAGCGCCCACGCGCAGCTCAGGAGCACGGTGCGCCAGGTGGCCGAGTACAACGTGGCCGGCATCGTGCCCGGCACCGACCCCAGGCTGCGCGAGGAAGCGGTGATCTATTCGGCGCACTGGGACCACCTGGGCGTCGATCAGGAGAATGGGAAGCCCGACCACATCTGGAACGGCGCCATCGACAACGCTTCCGGCACCGCTGCCCTGCTGGCGATGGCCCAGGCGGCCGTGGCCCATCCGGCGAAGCGCACCCAGATCTTCCTGTGGCCCTGCGCCGAGGAACAGGGCCTGCTGGGCGCGCTGGCCTACACCCGCGCGCCGCTATGGCCGCTGGCGAAGACCGCCGCCGACCTCAACCTCGACAGCCTGAATTTCGTCGGCCCCACGCGCGACATCGGCGTGCCCGGCGCCGAGCGCAGCTCGCTGCTGGACACGTCCCGCAAAGTGGCGCAGGACATGGGCCTGACGCTGGCGCCGAGCGTACCGGACCTGGGCGGCGCCTACTTCCGCGCCGACCACTTCATGTTCGCCAAGGCCGGCGTCCCGGCCTTCAACGTCGGTTCGGCCGTGTTCTCCGGCGACGGCAGCTTCGCCTTCGCCCACGACCCGGCCGCATCCAGCAAGCGGATGCACGACTTCACGAAGGACTACCACCAGGTCAGCGACCAGTACGACCCGGCCTGGGACCTGTCGGGCATGGTGCAGCAGGCGCAGTTCACGCTGAATCTGGGCTATGCGGTGGCAAATGGGCCGGCGATGCCGACCTGGCGCGCGGGCGAGGCCTGGGGCAGGGTCAAGCGCTGATCAAGCGCTGAAGCGCTCTTCCATGAAGGCCATAAAAGCCCGCACGCGCGGGCTCAAATGCTTGCGGCCCTGGTAGACCATGTAGAGCGGCTCCTGGGCCGGCGAGCGGTAGGCCTCCAGCACCGGCACCAGCCGGCCGCTGCGCAGATCGTCGCGGATGTGGAATTCGGCCAGCCGCACCAGTCCCAGGCCGTTGCGCGCCAGCTCGAGCAGCATGTCGCCCAGGTTCGCGCCGGCGTTGCCCTGGGCCGGCACCGCCATTTCTTTCCCGTCCTCGACCACCGGCCAGGCGTTCCATTCGGTGCGCTGGGTGAAGTTCAGGCAGTTGTGCCGGGCCAGGTCGGCCGGCGACGCCGGCATGCCATGCCGTGCCAGGTAGGCGGGCGCCGCGCAGATGATCCACGGGCTGGTCAGCAGGCGCCGCGCCACCAGCGCCGAATCGGCCAGCGGTCCGCCCTGGATCGAGACGTCGATGCGGTGTTCGTTGAAGTCGACCGCCTCGTTCGACAGGTGGAACTCGATGCGCAGGCGCGGATGGCGCGCGAGGAACTCGCCGATTGCCGGCGCCAGCTGGTACTTGGCGAAGGTCACCATGGAGTGCACGCGCAGGGTGCCGCCGACTTCGTCGGAACAGGCCCGGACCGCGTTCTCCGCGCTGGCCAGCGCCGCGAACACGCCCCGCCCCTCCTCGTACAGCGCGCGCCCGGCCTCGGTCAGGCTCAGGGAGCGCGGGCTCCGGTGCAGCAGACGCGCGTCGAGCCGGGCCTCCAGGCGCGACACCAGCTTGCTCACGGCCGACGGCGTCAGGTCCAGCCGTCGGCCGGCCGCCGAAAAGCTGCCGCTCTCGACTGCCGCAAAAAAGACCTCCAGCTCGCCAAGGGGTATCGGCACCGCGCCTCCATCTGTGAAATTTCGTCAAAGCCCAGTGACGATTATCGCATTTACCACAGCTTCCGCGCGGCGCAAGATATACCCGTCATTCACCGCATCCATCAGAGGTATCCGTGTCCAAATCCACAGAACGCACCCACCCGAGCAGCCTGGTCGGCTTTCCGCAACCCGTTCCCCGCTTCGCCATCCAGGACCTGGTGGTGCCGGAAGCCGTTCCCGAAGACGAGCGCGAATGGGTGCCGCAGGCGCCGAACGTCTGGTTCCGCCCGCTGATCCTGAACGTCACCCAGGGCTACTTCGTCAACGTGCTGCGGGTGCGCAAGAGCGGCGTGCTGTCGCGCCACCGCCATGACGGCCCGGTCCACGCCTTCGTGCTGAAGGGCCGCTGGTACTACCTGGAACACGACTGGACCGCGATCGAAGGTTCTTACGCCCACGAGATCCCGGGCGAGATCCACACGCTGTACGTGCCGGATGACGTGACCGAGATGCGCACGCTGTTCCACGTCACCGGCGCCTATACCTACCTCGACGAGGAAGGCCGCCCGGTCGGCTACGAGGACGTGTTCACCAAGCTGGAGGCGGCCGTGAAGCATTACGAATCGGTGGGCCTGGGCGCGGACTACGTGAAGAGGTTCATCCGCTGAAGCGGCGCGCACTGCCTGCCCGATTGTGAGGAGACAGCCCGCCACCAGGACAGAGATCCTGGCGACGGGCCAACAATGATGAAAACGAGGAGCAGCAACATGAGTACCGATACCACTTTGGCGATACCGCTCGGGCAGGATGCCACGGCCGGCGAAACCGCACGCGTCTACCGCAAGATCAGCCTGCGCCTCGTTCCCTTCCTTTTCATCTGCTATGTCGCGTCCTACCTGGACCGCATCAACATCGGCTTCGCCCAGCTGCAGATGAAGCAGGACCTGGGCTTTTCCGACGCCGTCTACGGCCTCGGCGCCGGTATCTTCTTCTTCGGCTATGCGCTGTTCGAGGTGCCCAGCAACCTGCTGCTCGAGAAGTTCGGCGCACGCCGGACCCTGCTGCGCATCATGCTGCTGTGGGGCCTGACCTCGGCCGGCATGATGTTCGTGTCCACGCCCGGCCAGCTGTACGCCGCGCGCTTCCTGCTCGGCCTGTTCGAAGCCGGCTTCTTCCCTGGCATCATCCTCTACTTCACCTACTGGTATCCCTCCTATATGCGGGCGAAGATCATCGCCCTGTTCATGTCGGGGATGGCGGTATCGGGCATCATCGGCGGCCCCTTGTCGGGCTGGATCATGAACGACATGGCCGGCGTGAACGGCTGGGCCGGCTGGCAGTGGATGTTCCTGCTCGAGGGCCTGCCGGCGGTGCTGCTCGGGCTGCTGGTCTGGTTCATGCTGTGCGACCGCCCCGGCGACGCGAAATGGCTGTCGGCGCAGGAGAAGGACGTGGTCGAGCGCACCCTGCAGCAGGACCGGCAGGCCCTGGGAACCGCGCACCACGGCGGCTTGCGCGCCGCACTGCGCGACCCGAAGATCTACATCCTGGCCTTCGCCTACTTCACCTTCATCGCCGGCACCTATGTGATCACCTTCTGGCTGCCGACCATCGTCAAGGGCTTCGGCCTCACCGACCCGCTGCAGATCGGCCTGCTCACCGCCATTCCCTACGTGATCGGCGCGATCGGCATGGTCGTGCTCGGCAAGCATTCGGACCGTACCCGCGAGCGCCGCTGGCACTGCGCCGGCGCGGCCTTCCTGGGCGGCGCCGGCCTGGTGGCGGCCAGCTTCCTGGCAGGGAACCTGCCGCTGGCGCTGGTCGCCCTGTCCCTCGCCACCGTCGGCATCTTCGCCACCATGCCGCTGTTCTGGGCGATGCCGACCGCCTACCTGTCCGGGTCCGCGGCGGCGGGCGGCATTGCGCTGATCAATTCGATCGGCCTGATCGGCGGCTTCGTCAGCCCCTTCGTGATCGGCTGGATGAAGACCGTCACCGGCAGCGTCAACTACGGGCTGTACTTCGTGACGGCGCTGATGGTGATCGGTGCGATCGCACTGCTGGCCGGCGTGCCGGCGAAGGCGCTGCGCGAACGGGCGCAATAAGCGAGTCCGGTCCGGACGCCCGCTTGCCGATGGCCCCGCCCGGGGCCATTTTCGTTTATCCTGCCCCGTGAGCCCTGACTCATCCGATCCGCCATCACCACCGGGTAGAACATGACAAGAACACCGGGCACCGCCCTTCTCGCTGCACTCCTTGTGTTTCCCTTGCTGACGGTTCCGGCCGCTGCCGCCACCGCCTCCGGCGCAGCCGACGCCTGCTTCCAGGCCATCTACCAGCAGGAATGGAAGTGGCGCATCGCCCAGCGCCTGGCCGACGACGAGGAGCTGCCCAGGGGCCGCCGTCCCGAACTGCCGCGTGTCGACGCCGCGACCCAGGAGGCGCGCCGCCGCTACTGGGAAGATGTCCTCAGGCGCCTGGACGCGATCGCGCCAAACGCCCTGTCGAAGAACGAACGCATCAACTACGCCGTCTACCGCGCGCAGATCCAGGCCCTGTATGAAGCCCAGCGCTTCAGGGAGTACGAACAGCCGGTCAACGCCGACAGCGCCTTCTGGACCGACATCACCTACGCCGCGCGGCGTCCGTTCAAGTCGGCGCAGGAATACGGCGACTACATCCTGCTCCTGCGCGACATGCCGCGCTACTTCAGCGAGCAGCTGGCGAACATGCGCGCCGGCCTGGCGCGCGGCTTCACGCCGCCGCGCGTGACGCTGGCCGGACGCGACGTCCCGCTGGCCACGGTGGCGGAGGCCAGGACCCCGCAGGACACGATCTTCTACACGCCCTTCAGGGACATGCCGGCGAATATCCCGGCCGCCGAGCAGGCACGCCTGCGCGAGCAAGGCGCGGCGGCGATCCGCGACGCCGTGCAGCCGGCCCACGCCGAGGTGCTGGCCTATGTGCGCAGCGAGTACTTCCCGAAGGCGCGCCTGCCGCTGGCAGCGGAGAGCCTCCCCGACGGCCGCGCCTACTACCAGTCGAAGATCGTCGAGTACACCACCACCTCGCTGAGCGCCGACGCGATCCACGCCATCGGCCTGGCCGAGATGGCGAAGATCCGCGCCGAGATGCAGCAGACCATGCGGCAGGCCGGCTTCCAGGGCGAGCTGCCGGCCTTCCTGGCTTTCCTGCGCAGCGACCCGCAGTTCTACGCGAAGACGCCGGACGAACTCCTGATGCGCGCGGCCTGGATCGCCAAGAAGTTCGACGGCAAGGCCGAGCAGTATTTCGGCTACCTGCCGCGGCGCCGCTTCGCGATCGTCCCGGTGCCGCCCGACCAGGCGCCCTACTACACCTCGGCGCGCGGCGGTCCCGGCGTCTACCTGGTGAACACCTACAACCTGCCGGCGCGCGCGCTGTACAGCCTGCCGGCCCTGACCCTGCACGAATCCGCGCCCGGCCACGCCTTCCAGATGCCGGTGGCGCTGGAACAGAAAGGCGTGCCGCCCTTCCGCCGGGCGTATATCTCGGCCTACGGCGAAGGCTGGGCGCTGTATTCGGAACGCCTGGGCACGGAGATGGGCATCTACGAGACGCCCTACGAAATGTTCGGCATGCTGAGCTACCAGGCCTGGCGCGCCGCGCGGCTGGTGGTCGACACGGGCCTGCACGCCAAGGGCTGGACCCGCGAACAGGCCCAGGCCTACATGCACGACAACACGGCGCTGTCCGACCACGAGATCGAGACCGAGGTCGACCGCTACATCTCCTGGCCGGGACAGGCGCTTTCGTACTACCTGGGCGAGATGGCGATCATGGGGGCGCGCAGGAAGGCGGAAGCGGCGCTGGGTTCGAAGTTCGACATCCGCGCCTTCCACGACACCGTGCTGCAGCTGGGTTCCGTGCCGCTGCCGGTGCTGGAGGCGCGGATCGATGCCTTCATTGCGGAGGGTGGGAAGTCGCCTTACGCAAGTCGATGACACGTAGGGTGGGCACACCGTGCCCACGTCGACGTTTCATGACGCTTGCTTTTGCGTGGGCTCGGAGAGCCCACCCTACGTTAAAACAGCTTGACCTTCAGCTGCACCGAAATCCCGCCATACAAGCGGTCCTTGTAGCTCGGGATGATCCCGACATTGACGCCCACGCGCTGGTACTCGTAAGTCAGGGTCGGAATCGCAGCCGGGAACCAGCCGCCGTCGCGCATGTGCGGGTAGCCGTTGAAGGCGGCGATGGCCGCGCCCACGCGCACCGGGCCGATCGCGTAGGGCTGCCAGATCACGCCCGCATAGTTCGAGTAGTCGCGGTCGCTGTTGTAGAAGCGGCCGACGGTCGCCGCCATCGTGCCCGAGAAGCGGTACTCGGCGCCGAGGCCCCAGTTGGCGCCGTTCAGGTCCTTGTCGCGGTCGAAGTGCCAGGTGGCGAAGCCGCTGTCGATCCAGAATTCGCTTTTCGGGGCGGCGTCGATCTTCGTGAACAGGTCGTCGGCGTGCGCTGCCTGCGCGCATGCCAGCGCAAGGAAAGCCGCGAGCTTAAAAAAATTCTTGTTCAATCGTCGGCCTTCGGGTCCAGATCGGGGAACATCACTTCGGTGTAGCCGAAGCGGGAAAAGTCCTTGATGCGCATCGGGTAGAGAATGCCCAGCAGGTGGTCGACCTCGTGCTGCACGACGCGCGCATGGAAGCCGTCGACGTCGCGACTGATATGTTTTCCATATTGATCGACGCCTTCGTAATGCAAACGCGTATAACGGGGCACGCTGCCGCGCAGACCCGGCACCGACAGGCAGCCCTCGAAGCCCTCTTCCATCTCGTCCGACAGGGGCTTGAGGATGGGGTTGATCAGCACCGTCTCCGGCACGCTCGGCGCGTCCGGATAACGCTGATTCTTCCCGAAGCCGAAGATCACCAGCTGCAGGTTGACGCCGATCTGGGGCGCGGCCAGGCCGGCGCCGTCGACCGCGTGCATGGTCTCGAACATGTCCGCGATCAGCGCGTGCAGCTCGGGCGTGTCGAACTCTTTCACGGGCTCGGCCACGCGCAGCAGGCGCGGGTCGCCCATCTTCAGAATCTCGCGGATCGTCATGCCTGCTTCTCCCGCAGTTCAGCAAGGAACTCGGCAAAGCCGGCCGCGGTTTCCGGGTGCTTCAGGCCCATCGCCGTGGTCGCCTTCAGGTAACCGAGCTTGGAACCGCAATCATAACGCTGGCCGGCGTAGCGGTAGGCCAGCACGCGTTCGCGCGCCATCAGCGCGGCGATGCCGTCGGTGAGCTGGATCTCGCCGCCGGCGCCGGTGCCGAGATTGGCCAGGTCGTCGAAGATCGAGCCGGACAGCACGTAGCGGCCGACCACCGCCAGCGTCGACGGCGCCTCTTCCGGCTGGGGCTTCTCGACGATGCCCGAGACCAGCTCGAGGTCGGGCCGGTAGGCGCTGGCGCTGACGATGCCGTACTGGCGGGTATTCGCGCGCGGCACGTCCTGCACCGCCAGCACGCTGCACTTCTCGTAGGCGTAGAGGTCGGTCATCTGGGCCAGCACCGGCTTGTGGCCCGGTGCGCTGTCCATGAAGTCGTCGGCCAGCAGCACGGCGAAGGGTTCGTTGCCGACCACCGGGCGCGCGCACAGCACCGCGTGGCCCAGGCCCAGGGGCTCGGACTGGCGGATGTAGATGCAGTTGACGCTCTTCGGGATCACGCCGCGCACCAGCTTCAGCAGCGCTTCCTTGCCGTGCGCTTCCAGCTCGGCTTCGAGTTCGTAGGCCTTGTCGAAGTGGTCTTCGATCGCGCGCTTGTTGCGGCCGGTGATGAAGATCATCTCGGTAATGCCGGCGGCCACGGCCTCCTCGACCGCGTACTGGATCAGCGGCTTGTCGACGACCGGCAGCATCTCCTTCGGCTGGGCCTTGGTGGCGGGCAGGAAGCGGCTGCCCAGACCCGCGACCGGGAATACGGCCTTCTTGATTGCACTCATCTTCTTTTTACTCCTGATCGTTATTGAGACAGCAGCGCCAGCAGGCCGGCTTCGTCGAGCACGGTCACGCCCAGGCTCTCGGCCTTGGTCAGCTTGCTGCCCGCTTTTTCGCCCGCCACCAGGTAGGACGTCTTCTTCGAGACCGAGTCGGACACCTTGCCGCCCGCCGCCTCGATCAGCGCGCCGGCCTGGTCGCGCGACATGGTCGGCAGCGTGCCGGTCAGCACGAAGGTCTTGCCAGTGAGCGGACCTTCTTCGCCAGCGGGGGCTTCTTCGGGCAGCTGGGCCAGCAGTTCGCGGCGCAGGTCGGCGATCTGCTGCACGGTCTCGCGATTGCCTTCGGTGGCCATCCAGGCTTCCAGCGATTCCGCGACCGCGGCCGGCAGGCCGAACACGCTGAAGATCTTCAGGTGCGCCAGATCGTCCAGCGTGCGTCCGTCCAGCAGCTGGCGCGCACGCGGCTCGGTCAGTTTCGGGATGCCGAGCGCGGCCAGCAGCGCGACCTCGTCGAGCTTTTCGCGCAGCTGGGCCCTGGGCGCATGTTCGCCCTGCGGCGTCACGCCGGCCGCCAGCAGCGCATCGAGCGCCACCTGGTTCTTCGGCTCGGCGAAGAATTCGGCGATGGCTTCGGCCACTGTGCCGCCGATGTCGGGCAGCACGCGCAGCAGCGCGGCCGGAGCGCGCCGCACCAGCGCCAGGCTGCCCAGCCAGTCGGCCAGGGTCTTGCCGGTCGATTCGCCCACATGGCGGATACCGAGCGCGAACAGCAGGCGCTCGAGCGGCGGATTGCGGCTGGCGGCGATCGCGGCGAGCAGGTTGTCGGCCCACTTGGTCGCGACCTTGCCCGCCTTGACGGTCTCGGGCGTGGTGCCGTCGCGCTCGTCCGCCAGGCGCTTCATCTGCAGCAGGTCTTCCAGCGTCAGGCGATACAGGTCGGCCACGCCGTGCACCAGGTTGGCTTCGACCAGGCTGTCGATATAACGGTCGCCCAGGCCCTCGATGTCCATCATGCGCCGCCCGGCGAAGTGGCGGATCGCTTCCTTGCGCTGGGCCCCGCAGGTCAGGCCGCCGGAGCAGCGCGCCACGGCCTCGCCTTCTTCGCGCACCACGTGCGAGCCGCATACCGGGCAGGTCTTCGGCAGTTCGTAGACGGCCGGCTCGGGCTGCGGGCGGCGCTCCAGCACCACCGACAGCACCTCGGGGATGACGTCGCCGGCGCGGCGCACGACCACGGTGTCGCCCACGCGCACGTCCTTGCGGCGCACTTCGTCCTCGTTGTGCAGCGTGGCGTTGGTGACGGTCACGCCGCCCACCGACACCGGGGTCAGGCGGGCGACCGGCGTGATCGCGCCGGTGCGGCCCACCTGCACGTCGATCGCCTGCACCGTGGTCAAGGCTTCCTCGGCCGGGAACTTGTGCGCCAGCGCGAAACGCGGCGCGCGCGAGACGAAGCCCAGCGCCCGCTGGTCTTCCAGGCGGTTGACCTTGTAGACCACGCCGTCGATCTCGTAGGGCAGCGACTTGCGTTTCTCGCCGACCGACTTGAAGTAGCCGAGGATGCCTTCGCAGCCGGTGACCACCGCGCGCTCCTTCGATACCGGCAGGCCGAGCTGCTCGAACCAGTCGAGCACCTTCGAGTGCGAGTCCGGCATGGCGGCGCCTTCGAGCACGCCGATGCCATAGGCGAAGAAGCGGAGTTTGCGCTGGGCCGTGATGCGCGCGTCCAGCTGGCGCAGGCTGCCGGCGGCGGCGTTGCGCGGGTTGGCGAATTCCTTTTGCCCGGCGTCGCGCTGGCGCTGGTTCAGGCGTTCGAAGTCCTGCTTGAACATCAGGACTTCGCCGCGCACTTCCAGCACCGCGGGAAGATTGTCGCCGTGCAGGCGCAGCGGGATCACCTTGACGGTGCGGATATTCGCGCTGACGTCTTCGCCGGTATAGCCATCGCCGCGGGTGGCGGCCTGCACGAACACGCCGTTCTCGTAGCGCAGGCTCATCGCCAGGCCGTCGAACTTCAGCTCGGCCGCGTACTCGACCTCCGCGCCAGGCGGCAGGTCCAGGCCCTCGCGCACGCGGCGGTCGAAGTTGTCGATGTCCTCGTCGGAGAAGCCGTTGTTCAGCGACAGCATCGGCATCGCATGCGTCACCTGGCTGAATTCCGGGATCGGCGCGCCGCCCACGCGCGAGGTCGGGGTGTCGTTCGAGACCGCTTCCGGGTGCGCCGCTTCCAGTTCCTGCAGTTCGCGGAACAGTTTGTCGTACTCGGCGTCCGGAATGGTCGGGGCGTCGAGCACGTGGTAGTTATAGATGTGGTGGTTCAGTTCCTTGACCAGCCACGCCATCCGTTCAAGGTAGTCCTGCTGCTCTGCCATGAACGCTCCTTCAGCTGAACAGGCGCAGCGCGCGCGTCGAGCCGGCCGGGATGTCGGCGGCTTCCATCTCCTGGTAGAACTCGCCGACCTGGCCGGCGATCTCGTTCAGGGCTTCGTCGAGCAGCGGCTGGTCGAAGTCGTCGACGATGGCCGCATCCAGGCGCAGTTCGAGCGACTTGGCGCAGGCGACCATCCTGCCGAAACCGTCCTTCGACGGGGCGACGCAGGGCACGTCGAGCAGCAGGGTCAGGCGCGAGGTGGTGTCGGCGCCGAGGTTGACGTTGGTCGACAGGGTGAACAGCACGCCGCCTTCGCCGTCGGGCATCGCGAAGCGGCCGTCCGGGCGCACGTCGAAGCCCTGGTTCTCCAGCGCGCCGATCAGGGTCGACATCGCCCACGGCGCGCCCTTCGAGGCCAGGTTCACGCCCAGCTGGGCGTCGTGACCGGCGACGAAGCGGTGCAGGTTCTTCGCTTCGCTCATCACTTCGATCATGTCCGGGACTTCCGGCTCGGCTTGAATCTCGTCGGCCACCGCGCGCAGGCGCGTGACCATTTCCGAGTATTCGAGTTCGTTCAGGGCGGTGGTGCGGGTGGCCAGCTGGACGCCGGCCTGCAGCTTGGTGTAGACGCCGCCGTGCACGATCGGCTCCCAGTCGCCGTTCACGGCGAGGCCCACGAAGTGCACCGGCTTGTTGCCGACGCGGCGCAGCTTCACCAGCGCCGGCAGGATCTTCTCGCCGCGCGCGGCACCCTCGATGTTCAGCGGGATCAGGCAGTCGATCAGCGGATCGACCAGGTTCTCGGCCAGCTGGGCCGGCGGGGTGTCGGGCCTGGCGCCCGGCATGCCAGCCAGCGGCTCGAGACTGGCTGCCGGCGTCGAGCCCGAGACGGCGCCCGCGCCGGCGCCGGAGGCCGGCGCACCCGGCATCACGCCGTCCACGGCCACGCCCGAAGGCGCAGGGGCAGGCTCGCGCACCACCGGTTCCGCCAGCGCATCGCTGCCGGCCAGTTCGGCGTAGGGTTCGTCGACGTTCGCATCCAGCACCGGCTCGTGGCGCTCGACCGCACCCGGCTCGGCGGGCGCGGCGGGTGCGGCGCCGCTCTTCATCAGCACGTCGTCATGGTTGCTTGCGAAGGCCCGTTCGACGCTCTTGCGGGCCTTGTACTCCTGCCACTTGTTATAACTAATGATCCCGACGACGAAGACGCCGCCGGCTGCGATCAGGCTCATTTGTAAGTCGTTCATGCTGCTTGTGCCTCTTGTGCGAAATTCGCGGCGGACTCCATGTCCACCGCCACGATGCGCGATACGCCCTGCTCCTGCATCGTCACACCGATCAGTTGGTTGGCCATCTCCATCGCGATCTTGTTGTGCGAGATGAAGAGGAATTGGGTATGGTCCGACATGCGCTTGACCATGCGGCAGAAGCGCTCGGTATTGGCGTCGTCCAGGGGCGCGTCGACCTCGTCGAGGAGACAGAACGGCGCAGGATTCAGGCGGAACATCGAGAACACCAGCGCGGTCGCGGTCAGGGCCTTTTCACCGCCGGACAGCAGGTGGATGGTGGCGTTCTTCTTGCCCGGCGGCTGGGCCATGACCTGCACGCCGGCGTCGAGGATCTCTTCGCCGGTCATCACCAGCTTGGCCGTGCCGCCGCCGAACAGGATCGGGAACAGTTCGGAGAAGTTGGCGTTGACGCGGTCGAAGGTGTCCTGCAGCAGGTCGCGCGATTCGCGGTCGATGCGTCCGATCGCGCCTTCCAGCGTGGCGATGGCTTCCTGCAGGTCGGCGTTCTGCGAATCGAGGAAGCGCTTGCGCTCGGTGGCCTGGGCCAGTTCCTCGACCGCCGCCAGGTTCACCGCGCCGAGCGCCGTGATGGCATTCGTCAGGCGCGTGACCTCGCCCTGCAGGTATTGCGGTTTCATCTCCGGATTCAGCTTGGTGGAGAGCTCGGCCTCGTCGGCGCCGGTGGCGCTCAGCGCTTCGGCAAACTGTTCGTGGTTCAGGCGCGCGGCCTGTTCCTTCAGCTGCATCTCGGTGATGCGCTCGCGCTGCGGCTGCAGGCTGCGCTCGGCGCCCATGCGCGCTTCCTCGGCGGCGCGCAGCTGCTGCGTCAGCTGGTCGAGTTCGTGCCGTGCGTCGGACAGCGCCTGTTCCTGGGCGGTGCGGCGCGCCAGCAGTTCCTGCAGGCCTTCGGCCGCCGTGCCGCTTTCCAGCGCTTCCAGCTCCATCTTCCCGGCGCCGATACTTTCCAGGACCTGTTCCGCCTGCTGGTTGGCGGTGGCGATGGTGCGGCGCAGCTCCTCGATGCGGGTGCGCTGGGTCTTCTCGGCGAACACCGCTTCCTGGGCCGCGCGCTCCAGCTCGCGCAGTTTGTCCCTTGCTTCGTTGAGGGCGCGCTCCTTGTCGAGGAAAGCGGTCTGGCCGTCCTCGTGCGATCCCTGCAGCTCGGCCAGCTCCATGTCCAGCTCTTCGAACCGGGCCTCCGCTTCGGCCTTGATCTGGCGCTGCTCGGATTCCTGGGCCGCGATCTCGTCGAGGTCCGCGGAAATCTGGCCGCTCCTCTGGTTGAAGCGCGCCTCGACCTCGGCCTGCTTCACGATCTCGATCTGCAGGGCATGGGTTTCGCGCTGCAGGGTGGCGACCTTCTGGCGGCCTTCCTGCAGGCGGCGCTGCAGCTCGGTTACCTGCGCGTCGGCGCGCGTGGCGCGGGTGCGCGCCTCGTCCAGCAGCAGGGCCTGGGCCCGCAGCTGCTTCGTGATGTTGTCGATCTCGTGCTGGCGCGCCAGCACCCCGTCCTGCTCGGCGTCGGCGGCGTAGAAGCGCACGCTGGAACGGCTGACGATGTGGCCGTGCGGGGTGACGAAGCAGCCGCCCGGCGGCAGCTTGTCGCGCTGGGCCAGGGCCGCGCCCGGATCGTCGGCGACGTAGACTTCGTGCAGCCAGTCGTCGAGCAGTCCGCGCAGGCCCGGGTCATTCAGCCTGAGCAGGCTGGCGAAGGTCTTCAGGCCGTGCGCCGCCGGCTGCGCCGGGGCGCTGCTGGACGGCGTGTAGACGGCCATGCGCGCCGGCGGGGCATCGCCGAAGAAGCCGCGCGCCCAGTCCAGGTTCGAGATCTCCAGCGCGCCGGTACGCTCGCGCAGGACCGATTCCAGCGCGGTCTCCCAGCCGGTTTCGATGTCGAGCTTCTGCCACAGGCGCGGCAGCTTGTCGAGTTCGTGCTTCTGCAGCCAGGGCTGGACCTTGCCCTGGGTCTGCACGCGCTCCTGCAGCTGGCGCAGGGCCGACAGGCGCGCTTCCAGTTTGGCGTTGGCGGCGCTTTCCTGCTGGACGGCCGCATGCGCCTCGCGGCGTTCCTGCTCGCTGGATTCCTGGCGGCTGGCCGCTTCCTCCAGCATCAGGTTCTGCTCTTCCAGCTGCAGCTGCTTTTCTTCCAGCTGCATGCGCAGGTTGTCGAGGTGGCCGGCGTCCGGCAGGTTCAGGTTGCCGCGTTCCTGCTGCAGGCGTTCGCGCCGCGTCGCCAGCGTGGCCAGGATGTTCGAGGCATTGCGCTGGTGGGCGGATGACAGCTCGATGCGCTGCTGGACCTGCATGATGCGGGCGCGCGATTCGGTGGTCTTTTCCTGGGCGGCGCGCCAGGCGGCGTCCAGTTCCGGCAGGCGCTCGTTCTGCACCTCGACCGCGATCTGTGCGCCTTCGACGCGCGCGGCCAGCTCTTCGAGGCGGTACTCCGCTTCCTCGATCTGCTCCTGGGTATCGCGCGCCTGGTTCAGCCACTGTTCGCGCTGCGCGGTGAGCGTGCCGATCTGGTTCTGCAGGCGCGTGCGCGACTCGACCACGAACTTGATCTGCGCTTCCAGGCTGCCGATCTCGGAGTTGGTCTGGTACAGCGCGCCCTGAGCCGCGTGCAGGCGGTCGCCGGTTTCGAAGTGGGCCTGGCGCATACGCTCCAGCTCCAGCTCAAGGTGACGCATCTTCGCGTTCTGTTCTTCGAGGCCGGTCTGGGCCTGTTCCATCTCGAGGAACCAGCGCGCCTGCTCGGCCTTCGCCTCGTTCTTGCGCAGCAGCCAGAGCAGCTTCTGCTTCTCTTCCTGGTCGGCCTGCAGCTGGTGGAAGCGGTTCGCCACCGCCGCCTGGGCTTCCAGCTTTTCCAGGTTGGCGTTCAGCTCGCGCAGGATGTCTTCGACGCGGACCAGGTTCTCGCGGGTGTCGGACAGGCGGTTCTCGGTTTCGCGGCGGCGTTCCTTGTACTTCGAGACGCCGGCCGCTTCTTCGAGGAACACGCGCAGTTCCTCGGGGCGCGACTCGATGATGCGCGCGATCATCCCCTGGCCGATGATGGCGTAGGCGCGCGGACCGAGGCCGGTGCCGAGGAAGATGTCCTGGATGTCGCGCCGGCGCACAGGCTGGCCATTGATGTAATAGGTCGAGGTGCCGTCGCGCGTCAGCGTGCGCTTGACGGCGATCTCGGCGTACTGGCCCCACTGCCCGGCCGCCTTGCCGGCACTGTTGTCGAACACCAGTTCGACCGAGGCGCGCCCGGCCGGCTTGCGGTAGGTGGAGCCGTTGAAAATCACATCCTGCATCGACTCGCCGCGCAGTTCCGAGGCTTTCGATTCGCCCAGCACCCAGCGTACGGCATCGATGATGTTCGACTTGCCGCATCCGTTCGGGCCGACCACGCCGACCAGTTGCCCCGGCACCTGGAAATTGGTGGGATCGACGAAAGACTTAAATCCCGACAATTTGATGGAGGATAGACGCACGTTTGCTCAGGGTCGAGGGGGATCTGTTGAAAGCTGCATCATACCCTGTTCCTTGCTTTACGGCCAAGATTCTGGGGGCGATTCCGCGTGGGCACGCTCTACCAGGCGGCGTTCGATTTCGCTTCCTTTGCCGCGAATGGCCGCAGATTCGCGGTGCTGGCCGGCGGTCGAATCCACAATGGTAAATACTTTGCTATCTGCGAGTATTTTTAATGCTATTCTAACACCACGTGATTGCTCATCCGAGGAAGCCGGTGATGCCGGAAGCCACCAGCGGTCCGCTCCCCCGACAAGAGGAACAAGAATGAAACGGAAATCCTTCGTCCTTCCTGCTTTGTGCATGCTGGCGGTGGTCGCCGTGTTGATGGCGATGCCCCGCCCTAAGGTCGTGTTCGACGATGGCATGCGCGCGCAGGCGATCGATACCCTGGTGGAAGGCTTGAACCAGTATTACGTCTTCCCGGAAAAAGCAAAGCAGATGGAGGCCCTGCTGCGCAAGCGCCAGGTGGAGGGCGCTTACGACGGGATCGCCAGCGGCGTGAAACTGGCCGCGCGGCTCAATGCGGACCTGGCTTCCGTCGCGCACGACCGGCATATGCAAGTCAGGTTCAGCATCGAGCGCCTGCCGCCCCAGCCGGCGCCCTCTTCCATCGCAGGGCTCGCAGCGCTCGAAGCGCCGCCCGAGGACGGCAATGCGCTCATGCGCTGGATGGGCCGGATCGGACGCAGCATGGCGAGCTTCGGCGTCGAGAAGGCCGTTCATCTGAGCCCGACAATCGGCTACCTGAAGATCTCGGGCTTTCCGCCGCCTTACCTGACGGCGGAAAAATACGCGGCGGCGATGAACAAGCTTGCCGATACCGAGGCCCTCGTCATCGACCTGCGCGACAACGGCGGCGGCTCGCCCCAGTCAGTGGCCCTGCTGATCAGCTACTTCGTCGACCGGCGTACCCGCCTGAACGATATCTGGGACCGCGCCTCCGGGGAGACGGTGCAGTTCTGGACGCAGGACAGGCTGGCCGGCAAGCGCTATGGCGGCAGGAAGCCGGTCCTCATCCTGGCCGGCCCCCGCACGGCCTCCGCCGGCGAAGATTTCACGTACACGATGCAGGCGCTGAAGCGCGCCACCGTGATCGGCGAACGGACCTGGGGCGGCGCCCATCCGACCATGTCCTGGCGCCTCGGCGACCATTTATATGCCGCGATACCGAGCGCCCGCAGCATCAATCCCATCACCCGCGGCAACTGGGAGGGCACCGGCGTGATCCCCGATGTCAGCGCGCGGCCGGCCATGGCGCTCGCGGCGGCAAAACAGCTGCTGCAAGGCCGAAGCGGCACACCGGGCGAATAAAGCGCCACGCACCGGCAATTCTTTAACAAGAGGAGACCACATGAAAAAGAAATGGATAGTCATACCAGCCGTGGTGTTGCTGGGGCTGCTCGCCGTGCTGCCCTTCCTTCCGGACCTGGCGCGCTTCTGGCTCAAGCACCGTCCGCAGCCCACGATGACGATCGACGCCGCGATGCGCACGCAGGCCATCGATACGCTGGCGGCGAGGCTGAACCAGCACTATGTGTTTCCCGAAAAGGCCAGGGCGGTCGAGGCGCTGCTGCGCCAGCGCCAGAAGTCCGGCGCCTACGACGCCATGAGCGATGCCAGGCAGTTCGCCGAGCAGCTCGAGGCCGACATCACCGGTGTTGCGCACGACCTGCACATGGGGGTGTGGTTCAGCGCGAGGGAGCTGCCGCCCGACATCGACGAGGCGCCGGACCTGAGCGGCCGCACGCCGCCGCCCTATGCCGCCAATCCGATCCTGCGCCTGCTCGCGCCCATCGCCCTCAGCCGGGAGACCTTCGGCGTCGAGAAGGTCGAGCACCTGACGCCGCAGCTGGGCTATCTGCAGTTGATGGGCTTCGCGCCACCCGTCCTGTCGGAAAGCAGGGTCGCCAGTGCGATGGGCAAGCTGGCCGACACGAGCGCCCTCATCATCGACCTGCGCGGTAACGGAGGCGGCCATCCAGGCGGCGTGGCCTTGATGATCAGCTATTTCGTCGACCAACGCACCCGCCTGAACGATGTATGGTCGCGCGATACCGGATCCACGACCCAGCGCTGGACGGAAGACAAGCTCGAAGGCAAGCGCTATGGCGGCAGGAAGCCGGTCCTCATCCTGGTGGACCGCGAGACCAAGTCGGCCGCAGAAGATTTTGCCTACACGATGCAGGCATTGAAGCGCGCCACCGTCGTCGGCAGCCGGACCTGGGGCGGCGCCCACCCGAGCCGTCCCTATCGCCTTGGCGACCATTTTCTTGCCTCGGTGCCGGATGCGCGCCTCATCAGCCCGATCACCCACACGAATTGGGAAGGCACAGGCGTCATTCCCGACGTCGAGGCGGCGCCCGCCGATGCGCTGAAGGTGGCACGCGACCTGCTGCAACGCCGGACGCGGGTTGCCGCCCTTCCCTGATCAGGTGCAGAGCACGTCGAAGCGGCGCCTGGCCGGTGCGCATGGCGGCACGTAGGGCCCCTGGGCCGGCCGCCAGCCGCTGCGCAGCCAGACCCGGTCGCTGCCCGACAGTTTGAGAGCGGCCACGGTCAGCCATTGATGGGAGTTGATGGGATCTGCGCGCGGCAGCAGCATGGTCGCGGCCAGCAGGCCAAGCAGCAGCGGCTGGGGCGAGCGGTCGCGCGCGGCGCGGGTGTGGGCGATGAAGAGCGCCGCGCAGGCAAGGCCCAGCATGCAGCCGGCCGCCGCCTCGCTGGCCGAATGGGCGCCGACCCTTACCCGCGCGATCGCCACCGCCACTGCGAGCACGGCCCCGGCCAGCACGCCGGCGCGCAGCCAGTTGCCGCCGCGCCGGTCCTGCCCGCCCGGCCGCGCTTCCTTGCGCCTGTCCTCGCGGCGCAGGCCGCGCCTTTCCAGCAGCAGGAACAGCGCCACCGGGAACACGGCGGCGGCGCGTGTGGCGTGGCCGGAAAAACCGGTGAACTCGAGCGCTTGCACGCCGATGCCCCAGCCGAGGAAGGCCATCTGGCTGGCCGCGGCGATCAGCAGCGCGGCGCCGAACAGCAGGCACCATGCCAGCGCCAGCCGCCAGGAGCGCGCGCCGACCAGCCACGCGGCGATGGCGACGGCAAGCAGCGCAGTGACGTTCAGGCCGCCGAGGGCGGAGAGGTGGGCCCACCAGATCATGGCTCGACTATACCGCAATCGCTCAGGCGGCGGCCGCCTTCACGGATGCGTCGTTGACCGCGCCCTGCGCCATCGCCTCCGACAGCACCTGCCCCACCACGCCGTCGATGGCCAGCACGCGCGCGCCGCCGGCGTGCAGCAGTTCGGCCAGCTTCTCGGCCGACAGCGAGAAGGCTTCACGGCGGCCCGCACCCGAGAAGATGAAGAGCGTGCGCAGCGGGCTGACCCAGGCCAGCTTGACCTTGCGCTTGCCCTCGGCGGTCTTGAACTCGAACCACATGCCGCGCTCCAGGCCATCGACCGGCGAGATCGCTTGGCGGCGCGCAGCTTCCTGTTCGGCAGCCGCCTGCTCCAGCTCGACCCGGCGCAGGGCGTCCTGCTGGGCCGCCTCGACCGCCAGTTCCAGCTGGCGCTCCGGCGACAGTTCGATCGGCGCGCGCACGATCGACGCGTGGCACTCGGCCAGGCGGGCGAAGAACTGCAGGCGCTCGGCGTCCTGCCAGCGGATCGCGTCGAGCCATTTGTTCAGCGTCTGCAGCAGGCGCGGCAGCTTGGCGATCAGGGCCTTGCGCTGTTCCTGCGTCTGTTTCGGCTTGACGCTCCAGATCAGCTCATCCATCGCGCGGGTGGCGTTGCCGACCGCGCCCGGCTTGTCGCCCTCGATGCTGTAGGCGAAGGTCATGACCGTGGTCCAGCGCTGTTCGAGGAAGCCGCAGACCACCGGTTCGACCTCGCCGGCCTGCACGCGCAACAGCACCGCATCGCGCGCGGCACGGGTTGCGACCTGCAGCTTTTCCTGCTTCAGGGCGCTGGCCACCGGGGCCGCCATCGCTTCCTGCTGCGCGCTCTCCTCGGCGGCGATGCCCGCCTCCAGTTCGGCCACCGCCTCGGCGAAGGCGTCCGGCCTGGCGTCGCCGACCCGCTCGACGCTGCGCTGCATCACCTGGAACAGCGGGTCGCCGGCGTCCTTGTGCTGCTCCCAGCCCATGCGCGACAGCAGGTCGACCAGGCGCCGCGCCGGATGCGCCTCCTCGAAGAAGAAGTTCTTGTCGAGCAGGGCCGCCTTCAGCACCGGCACCTGCAGCACGCGCAGCAGCTCGCGGGTCTGCGGCGGGATGCTGTCGTCGAGCAGCACGGTCTCGAACACGCGCGACAGCAGCCCGAGCGTGCTTTCGTCGCCGCGCGACAGGCTGCCCTTCGGCAGGCTCTGGGCGAAGCGCGGCAGGTAGAAGACGTTGTGCGGCAGCGCGCCGCCGGCGCCGGCCGCCGGGGTTGGCGTGCCGGCTTGCGCCTGTCCTTGCGCCTGCAGGCCCGGCTCGATGCGGGCCAGCAGGTCCAGCAGCGGCGCGACCTGGCCGGGGACCAGGGCCGGCGCATCGTGCGCCAGGCCGGGGATGGACGGCAGGCCGGCTGCGGCGAATCCGGCTGCGGGAACGCCCCCCGATGCGTGCGCGAGCCCTGGCCCAGGCATGCCTGCATGCGCAGCCGCGGCAGCCGCGGCAGCCGCGGGGACGAAGCCGCCGGCCGGTAGTACCGCTTGAACCGGCTGCACGGATGCCGCCGCCGGCTGCGCCCCGCCCTGCTCCGCCGGCTCCGTCGCAAAGCCGGCCGCGGCACTCGGCCGCCAGCCGCCGCCACCCGAAGGCATCGCCGGCAGCTCGGGAATCAGCGGCAGCTCGGGCAGGCCGCCCTCCTCTTCGCCGAACAGCCTGCGCAGCTGCTCGGCCAGCGCCGCCTTGCCGCCGGCGCGCGCGGCGCGTGCCGCGGCCGCGTCGTCGGTCTTCTGGATGCGCAGAGCCTCGATCGAGCCGGGCTGGCCGTCCTTGCGGGTCAGGCCCTCGACCAGCGCCTCGTACAGCGGCGCGAAATCGAACACCAGACCGGGGCGCAGCAGTTCCAGGATCAGTGCATGCGATTCTTCTTCGGGTTCGAACTCGCGCCAGGCTTCTTCGAGGGCCTTCAGGAAGACTTCGGGGCGGAAGGGATTGGCGTCGCTGCGCACCACGCCCCTGTTCAGCAGGAGGCCGAGGCGGACCGACAGGGTCGCCAGCTGCTCGGAATGGGCGATGTCGAAAGGCCGCGTGATGGCGCCGAAGGCAACCTTGCTGTCCATGACCTCGAGCGGGACCAGGCTGAGCGAAGCCGGCAGCGGCTTGTTCGCGGCGCCCTGCGGCTGCAGGCCTTCGAGCTCCCGGCGCAACGCCAGTTCGAAGCCGGTGCTGGCCAGGTGGAAGAAAGCGTAGCTGTTTTCCTTCAGCAGCTTGCTGGAGCGGACGCGCCGGTAGACCTCGCGGGTGTCCATGCCCGGCTGGCTGAGGTCAGCCAGGACCGCGCCGAAGCGGGCGATCATCGGCGTCAGCTGCTCCTTGAACTGGCCGCCAGCAATGGCGGCGAGCGCGTCCAGCGCCGCCTGCTGCGTGGAGGCGGCCTGGCGCGCTGCCGGACTCTGGACTCGGCTCGATGACATGGTGGACGGTGGGTGCGTGGCTTGCTTGCCTATATTGTGGCATATAATTTCCTCATGGCAACCATTATCTGCGGTCGATTCATGAAATCCTGAAAACCATGCCCTTGCCGGCGCCGGGAGCCCCGCCATGCGCAAGAAATGAATATTCTACTGCCGAGTTAGCTCAGCCATACAATCCTGTACTTAGCCGTATTGACTGCCCACACAAGAGTACAGGGATCTCGCTGCGGCAATTCTTGCGGAAAATTCATTCTCTGAATGTAGGTGTATCTCCTACAATGCTTCACGCTGTGATCCGATACCACATCTACTGACGGGCTTGCATTATTGCTCCACCGGAAACGCTACTGATTTCCAAGTTTTCAGCAACGCTTCGGTAAGCAGGACATTTCCAATTATTGAAAGGAATGATCATGGCTAACAACAGCAAATCGGGTACCCAGGGCGGCTCGCGCGAGCAGCACGCAGAAGCAGGCCGTCAAAGCCACAAGAACGACGGCAACAAACAGTCGGGTTCGGGTTCGGGCTCGCGTTCGGGCGGCACCCGCGGCGGCACCCCGGAACAGCACGCTGAAGCCGGCCGTCAGAGCCACAAGAACGACGGCAACAAACAGTCGGGTTCGGGCTCGGGTTCGCGCTCGGGCGGTTCGGGCGGCACCCGTGGCGGCACCCCGGAGCAGCACGCTGCTGCCGGCCGCCAGAGCCACAAGAACGACGGCAACCGCTGATCGGTTCGCATTTCGAAAAGCCTGCTGATGGGACGCCATCAGCAGGCTTTTTGACGTCTGGAGGAAAGTGCGCGGCGCCGCCGGCCAGGCTGGCGCCGCGGGTACGTTCAGATATTGCGCAGGCTGGCGCCCTTGGGCGGCGCGAAGTCCCGCACGTCGTTGACCAGGCCGGCAGTCTTGGCGTCGCGTCCGTTCAGGTGCAGGTCGCCGTACTGGTGGATGCCCCACTGCTCCGGCGTGAGTTCGATGTGCTTGCGCAGGATCGATTCGGTGCGGGCGTCGTCGGCGCGCAGGCCCTCCACGATGATGTTGAGGGCGTCCGGACGCGAGCCCGGCGAAGCGGTCGCATGCGACTTGTGGATCATGAAGCGCGCGGTCTCGCTGGCATAGCGGCGGCTGCCTGCCAGGAACAGGATCAACGCGATCGACGCCACCGCGCCGCCGTTGTACATCACGAACTCGACCGGCGCATTCGCCATGAAGTTATACAGGCACAGGCCGTCGCTGACGTACCCGCCGTTGGACTGCACCAGCACGTGCGCGGTCTCGATGCCGTCTTCGGTCATCATCGAGACGGCTTCGAACACGCGATGCACCATGTCGCTGTTGACGTCACCGGACAGCGTGAACCACGCCTCTTTTTGCTGTTTTGCTTGATCTTCGCTCATAGTCGGCTCTCTTCTGTCACAAAGTCATGGGTCAAGTGTAACAAATCACGGTTTCTCCCCTATGGTGACGCACTGCAATAGTGCGCGCCTTCGTCTTCGGGGCTTTCCCCGGCTTTCGAATTGACTTCCCATCACGCCTCGCATATCCTTCGCAGTCTTGACCGGGAGAGCGCAGCGCAGGCTGCCGCCGAAGGGGCATCACCCGAAAACTCTCAGGCAACCGGACCGGTCGGGGGACGCGCTGAAGCTCGTGATGTACACGATGCCGAGGCCGCGGACCAACTCTGGAGAGCGGCTCTTGACGAGCCCACCGAAGGGGCAGGCGGCGACGAGCCGCTATCTCTCAGGTATCGAGGACAGAGGGGTGCGAACTGCATGCGGACGCAAGCCGTATGCCGTAACCCTATTCACCTGTCCGAGGATCTCACGCCATGACGCTCAAAGCGACCCCGCTCAACTCCGTACACCGCGCATCCGGCGCCAAGATGGTCGACTTTGGCGGCTGGGACATGCCCGTCAACTACGGTTCCCAGATCGAAGAACACAACGCCGTCCGTACCGACGCCGGCATGTTCGACGTGTCCCACATGTGCGTGGTCGACCTCAAGGGTCCGAACGTGCGCGGCTTCCTGCGCGGCCTGCTGGCCAACAACGTCGACAAGCTGCAGGTGTCGGGCAAGGCCCTGTACTCCTGCATGCTGAACCCCGAAGGCGGCGTGATCGACGACCTGATCGTCTACTACTTTACCGAGGACTGGTTCCGCCTGGTGGTCAACGCCGGCACCGCCGAGAAGGACATCGCGTGGATCCGCCAGCAGAACGACGCCACCGGCAGCGGCCTGACCATCACCCCGCGCCGCGCCGACCTGTCCGATGATGGCATCGCCCTGATCGCCGTGCAGGGCCCGAACGCCCGCGCCAGGGTCTGGCAGGTACTGCCCACCACCCAGGCCGCATCGAGCGAGATGAAGCCCTTCAACGTCACCATCGTGAACGACACTCCGTTCGGCGAAGTCATGGTGGCGCGCACCGGCTACACCGGCGAAGACGGCTTCGAGATCGGCGTCCCGGCCTCGCAGGCCGAAGCGCTGTGGAATGCGCTGGCCGGCGCCGGCGTCAAGCCCGCCGGCCTGGGCGCGCGCGACACCCTGCGCCTGGAAGCCGGCATGAACCTGTACGGCCAGGACATGGACGACAATGTCTCCCCGCTCGACGCCGGCCTGGCCTGGACCGTCGACCTGGTCTCGGAGCGCGACTTCATCGGCAAGGCAGCCCTTGCTAGACAAGGCCAGCAGCAGAACTTCGTCGGCCTGATCCTGCGCGAAAAAGGCGGCATCCTGCGCGCGCACCAGAAAGTGGTCGCTGCCTCCGGCAACGCCGGCGAGATCACCAGCGGCACCTTCAGCCCGAGCATGCAGCAGGCGATCGCGCTGGCCCGCGTGCCGGCCGACGTGCAGGTCGGCGACACCGTGCACGTCGAGATCCGCGACAAGAAGCTGGCCGCCTCGGTGGTCAAGCTGCCGTTCGTGCGCAACGGCAAAGTGCTGGCATCCTGATCGCCCGCCCACACAAGAACAACGTATACTTACCGCCTCATCTCTCTATCCATTAGGAGCCATGCATGAACATCCCAGCCGACCTGAAATACACCGAGTCCCACGAGTGGGTCCGTCAAGAGACTGACGGCACCCTGACCGTCGGCATCACCGAGTACGCGCAGGACGCGCTGGGCGACATCGTGTTCGTCGAACTGCCGCAGGTCGGCAAGACCTTCACCGCCGGCGACGATGCCGCCGTGGTGGAGTCGGTCAAGGCCGCCAGCGACATCTACGCCCCGGTATCGGGCACCGTCACCGCCGTCAACCAGGCCACCGCCGACGCACCGGACTCGATCAACGCCGACGCCTACGGCGCCTGGCTGTTCAAGCTGCAGCCGAGCGACCCGGCCGCGATCAACGGCCTGCTGGATGCCGCGGCTTACGGCAAGACCACCGAAGCTTGATGTTCAATACAAGCGCGCCCCGCGGGGCGCGCTTGTTGTTTGTTCCCCGTTCGTCCCCATATCCGTCGTTTCAGCCTGATCTCTACTTCACCATGACCCGCACCAGCCTGACCCAACTCGAAGCACGCGATGGCTTCATCCCGCGCCACATCGGCCCGTCGGACGCCGAACAGGCAGCCATGCTGTCCGTCCTCGGCTACCAGAGCCGCGCCGCCCTGATCGATGCCGTCGTTCCCGCCAACATCCGCCGCAAGGACAAGCTGGACCTCGGCCAGTTCTTCGATCCGCTGCCCGAGCAGGCCGCGCTGGCCAAACTGAAGAGCATCGCCTCGCAGAACAAGGTCATGAAGTCGATGATCGGCCAGGGCTACTACGGCACCTATACCCCGCCAGTCATCCTGCGCAACATCTTCGAAAACCCGGCCTGGTACACCGCCTACACCCCGTACCAGCCGGAGATCTCGCAAGGCCGCCTGGAAGCGATCCTGAACTTCCAGCAGGTGATCACCGACCTGACCGGCATGGGCATCGCGAATGCCTCGATGCTGGACGAAGGCACCGCCGCCGCCGAAGCGATGACGCTGATCCAGCGCGTCGGCAAGTCGGCCTCGAAAGTCTTCTACGTCGCCGACGACGTGCTGCCGCAGACCCGTGAAGTGGTCGAGACCCGCGCGCTGCCGATCGGCGTCGAAGTGCGCACCATCGCCGCTGCCGACATCGAGCGCCTGGAAGAGACCTGCTTCGGCGTTCTGCTGCAGTACCCGGGCGTGAACGGCGACGTGCGCGACTACCGCGCTGCCGTCGAGAAGCTGCACGCGATGGGCGCGATGGTCGTGGTGGCTGCGGACCTGCTGGCCCTGACCGTTCTCACCCCGCCGGGCGAATGGGGCGCGGACGTGGTGGTCGGCAACAGCCAGCGTTTCGGCGTGCCGCTCGGTTTCGGCGGCCCGCACGCCGGCTACCTGGCCACCCGCGACGACTTCAAGCGCAGCATGGCTGGCCGCCTGGCCGGCGTCACCGTCGACGCCCAGGGCAACAAGGCCTTCCGCCTGGCGCTGCAGACGCGCGAACAGCACATCCGCCGCGAAAAGGCGACCTCGAACATCTGCACCGCGCAGGTGCTGCTGGCCGTGATGGCCTCGATGTACGCGATCTACCACGGCCCGAAGGGTCTCGAGCAAATCGCCCGCCGCGTGCACCGCTACACCGGCATCCTGGCCGCTTCGCTGCAGAGCCTCGGCTACCAGCTGGCCAACGAGACTTATTTCGACACCCTGACCATCGTCACCGACCAGGCCGACGAGATCCACCGCATCGCTTACGAAAACGGCGTCAACCTGCGCCGCATCGATGCGCGCCACGTTGGCATCTCGCTGGACGAGACCACCGGCCGCGACGAGATCGCCCTGCTGGCGAAGATCTTCGGCGATGGCGCCGGCAAAGGTCAGGAAAACTACGCGAACGTCGATTTCGACTCGCTGGACAGCGACGCCACCGACGCCTTCCCGACGTCGCTGAGCCGCACCAGCGCCTACCTGACCCACCCGACCTTCCACCGCTACCACGCCGAGCACGAGATGCTGCGCTACCTGCGCTCGCTGGCCGACAAGGACCTGGCGCTGGACCGCACCATGATCCCGCTGGGTTCGTGCACGATGAAGCTGAACTCGACTTCGGAGATGATCCCGGTCACCTGGCCCGAGTTCTCGAACATCCACCCGTTCGCGCCGGAAGACCAGACCGTCGGCTACCGCGAGATGATCGGCCAGCTGGAAGCCATGCTGTGCGCCGTGACCGGCTACGCCGGCGTGTCGCTGCAGCCGAACGCCGGCTCGCAGGGCGAGTACGCGGGCCTGCTGATCATCAAGAAGTACCACGAGTCGCGCGGCGAAGGCCACCGTAACATCTGCCTGATCCCGTCCTCGGCGCACGGCACCAACCCGGCATCGGCCAGCATGGTCGGCATGCAGGTCGTGGTCACCGCCTGCGACGAGAACGGCAACGTCGACCTGGCGGACCTGAAGAAGAAGGCCGAGCAGCACAGCGCCAACCTGGCCTGCGTGATGGTCACCTACCCGTCGACCCACGGCGTGTTCGAGGAAGGCATCAAGGAACTGTGCGAGATCGTGCACGCGCACGGCGGCCAGGTGTACGTGGACGGCGCCAACATGAACGCGCTGGTCGGCGTGGCCGGTCCGGGCCTGTTCGGCGGCGACGTCAGCCACCTGAACCTGCACAAGACCTTCTGCATCCCGCACGGCGGCGGCGGCCCGGGCGTCGGTCCGGTGGCGGTGGGCGCGCACCTGGTGCCCTTCCTGCCGAACCAGGCATCGACCGGCTACCAGCGCAACGAAGCCGGTATCGGCGCAGTCAGCGCCGCGCCTTACGGCTCGGCCTCGATCCTGCCGATCTCGTGGATGTACATCGCGATGATGGGCGCCGAAGGCCTGACGGCGGCCACCGAAACCGCGATCCTGAACGCCAACTACATCGCGCGCCGCCTGGCGCCGCACTACCCGGTGCTGTACACCGGCCACGACGGCCTGGTCGCGCACGA
>Ga0265798_10000758_pt1 | contig 51865 bp, 35 predicted proteins | sample P3T30metagenome_FD_192430 | JGI IMG/M metagenome (GOLD analysis project Ga0265798, IMG submission 192430) | Plant litter microbial communities from East Loma Ridge, Irvine, California - P3 T30 | ecosystem: Environmental > Terrestrial > Plant litter > Unclassified | place: USA: California...
TCTACCTGCAGAGCAACAGCAGCTTCAGCGCGGCGGGCGGCCTCGAAGGACCATCCAACCGCTTCGACATCTATGGCGTGCGCCTGCTGCGCGTGCGCTGAACCAGGACGAGCATGAAACGACTCACGAAAACCATCGCAGCATTCGGCGCCCTGCTGGCCCTGGGCGCAACGGGCGCCCAGCAGGCCGGCGCCACCACGGTAAGGGTTCACTACCCGGCCGGCAAGGAAAGCATCGGCATCGTCGGCGACAAGGGCCCCATGAGCTGGTCGAAACGCGTGCCGGCCCAGCGTCCCGAAGGTCCGGTGAACGTCTGGACCTATACCTGGCCGGACGAACTGGGCGAGGTGCAGATGAAGCCGACCCTGGGCGAGGAAAAAATCTCGATCGGCGGCGCCTACAAGCTGGCGGCGGGCAGCACGGTCGACATCTACCCCTTCTTCGGCGCGCCCTTCGGCAAGCTGACCATCGTGAAGGACTTCGCCTCACCGCAGCTGAACAACAAGCGCGCGCTGCGCATCTGGCTGCCGCCCAGCTATGCGGAGAATCCGGCCAAGCGCTATCCGGTGCTCTACATGCACGACGGCCAGAACCTGTTCGATGCCAGGACCGCGGCCTACGGCGTCGAATGGGGCATCGACGAGACCATGAACCGCCTGATCGCAATGGGCAAGGCCGAGGAAGTGATCGTGGTCGGCATCGACAACACGCCGGAGCGCATTCCCGAGTACACGCCCTGCTGCGACCCGAAATACGGCGGCGGCAAGCTGGATGCCTATGGCGCCTTCATCGTCGACACCGTGAAGCCTTACATCGACCGCAGCTACCGCACGCTGCCGGGCAAGGAGAACACGGCGATCATGGGCTCGTCCCTGGGCGGCATCGCCTCGGTCGCGATCGCGCAGCGCTACCCGGACGTCTTCTCGAAGGCGGGCGGCGTGTCCAGCTCCTTCTGGTGGAACAACGGCGCCCTGATCGCGAAGCTGCCGGCGCGCGTGCCGGTCAAGTTCTACCTCGATGCCGGCACCGTCGACGACGGTCTGCCTGACACCACGAAGATGCTCGAGGCCATGCGCGCCAAGGGCTACCGCGAGAACGAGGACCTGCTGTTCTTCAAGGCCGAAGGAGCCCGCCACAACGAGGCTTCGTGGGCGGCGCGGGTGGAGAAGCCGCTGCTGTGGTTCTTCCCTTGGGGGAGTAGTAAACAGTAGCAACTTGGGTTCCCGCCTTCGCGGGAACGACGCTAGAGCTCGATACTATACAAATTGGTGCCGGCATCTTCCGGCACCAGGTGCGTGAACTTCACGAAGCGCATGCCCAGCTTGCGCAGCAGGCCGTTGGAGGCGAGGTTGTTGGGCGAGGTGATCGCCAGCAGCGTGCGGATGCCCAGCGTCGGCGCATACGCGATCACCGCCTGCGCGGCCTCGTAGGCATAGCCCTGGCCGCGCCACGCGGGCAGGTAGGCGTAGCCGATGTCGATGCCGTCCAGGGTGTCGCGCTTGATCAGGCCGCACATGCCGATCGGGATCGCCTCCTGGCGCAGTTCGACCACGTACAGGGAATGGCCGCGCTCTTCCTGCATCGCGAGCGGCCCGGTGCGCAAGGCCTCGACGGCGTCTTCCGGCGTGCGCACGCCCTTGTCGCCGATGTGCTCGATGAAGGCCGGGTCGTTGACCAGGTCGTAGAAGAACACATGGTCTTCCAACCTTGCGGTGCGCACGCGCAGGCGCGCTGTCTCGGCAATCTGCACGGTGCTCAGTCTTCCTCCGGAAGCTCCCAGCGCGCCGGGTCTTCCAGTAACTTGTACATCACATAGGCGTCGACATAGCCCAGGCGGCGGTGCCGGTAGGCCTTGGGCAGGGTGCCGACGATCGAAAAGCCGAGCCGTTTCCACAGGTTGATCGCCGGACCGTTGGTGCTGACGACGTAATCGAACTGCATCGCCAGGTAACGCTGGCGGCGCGCTTCCCCGATGCTGTGCTCCCCCAGCAGGCGCCCGACGCCCACGCCCTGGGCATTCGGGCTCACCATGTAGCAGGCACCGGCGACGTGGTTGCCGCGCCCGGGGTGGGTCGGCTGCAGCTTGTACATCCCGAGCACCCGTTCCTCCCCCTTCACGGCGACGAAGGTCGTCGCGCTCGGCGCGAACCAGTATTCATGGCTGGCTTCGCGGCTGGTACCGCCGCCGTGGGCGAAAGTTTCGCCCACGGCGACGTGCGCCTGGAAGATGGTCCACATGGCGTTGAAGTCGGCGTCACGCGCTGGTCGGATCTGGATATCTCTCACTGCTGAGCCTGCTTATGTGTAACGAAAGCGCAAGATTCTAAACCGGGATTTGTCCGCGCGGCTACAGAAAAATGTAACTGCATTTACACATGGAAATTGAGTTACAGTAAGCAACCTTTTCCGAAGTTTTAGCACGCGCATTCCGCTTGTTTACGTATTTTCTCCTGTGTTTACTTGTACAGGCAGGACTCGGCTAACACTTCTACTCTTTGCGGGTCAAGCGAAAGTCGACGCTTTGCGGCCTGCCCGGCAGTTGCAGGGTCGCGCGCGCCGGCGGCGCTTCGCTGAGTACTTTGCCGCGCCGCATCACCATGCGGCGGACGGCGCGCAGCCGGATCGCCTCGACCGGACCGCCGGCGTCGAGCAGCACCAGGTCGGCATGGCAGCCCGGTGCAATGCCGTAGTCTTGCAGGCCGAGGATGCGCGCCGGGGTCTCGGTCACGGCCAGGAAGCACTGGCGCATCGCGGCCTGGCCCGTCATCTGGGCCACGTGCAGGCCCATGTGCGCGACCTCCAGCATGTCGCCCGATCCGAGCCCGTACCACGGGTCCATCACGCAGTCGTGGCCGAAGGCGACCGGCACCCCGGCCGCCAGCAGCTCCGGGACGCGGGTCATGCCGCGCCGCTTCGGGTAGCTGTCGTGGCGGCCCTGCAGGGTGATGTTGATCAGCGGGTTGGCGATCGCCGCCACGCCCGATTCGGCAATCAGCGGAATCAGCTTGCTGACGTAATAATTGTCCATCGAATGCATCGAGGTCAGGTGGGAGCCGGTGCTCCGGCCCTGCAGGCCCAGGCGCTGGGTTTCAAAGGCCAGGGTCTCGATGTGGCGCGACAGCGGATCGTCGGTCTCGTCGCAATGCATGTCGACCATCAGGCCCTTTTCCGCCGCGAACTCGCACAGCAGGCGCACCGATTCCGCGCCTTGCGCCATGGTGCGTTCGAAATGCGGGATGCCGCCGACCACGTCCACGCCCATCGCGATCGCGCGCTTCAGGTTGTCGAAGGCAGTGGGGCTGCGCAGCAGGCCGTCCTGCGGGAAAGCCACCAGCTGCAGGTCGATGTAAGGCGCGACGCGGCGCTTGACCTCGAGCAGGGCCTCGACCGCCAGCAGGCGGTCGTCGCAGACGTCGACGTGGGTGCGGATCGCCAGCAGCCCGCGCGCCACCGCCCAGTCGCAATACTGCAAGGCCCGCTCGATCAGCGCCTCCTGCGCCAGCTGGGGCTTGAGCTCGCCCCACAGCGCGATCCCTTCCAGCAGGGTGCCGGATTCGTTCACGCGCGGCAGCCCGTAACTCAGGGTGGCGTCCATGTGGAAGTGGGCGTCGACGAAAGGCGGGCTGGCGAGGTCGCCGCCGGCATCGATCTCGCGTGCGCCCTGCACTTGCAGGTCTGGCCCGACGGCGGCAATACGTTCGCCCTCGATGGCGATGTCGATGCCATGGCGGCCGTCTGGCAGGCTGGCGTTGCGGATGACGAAATCCATACATGTTCTCCTGATGAGGATGGCCCATTGTACCGTCAATGATGCCAACTATTTATTCATGCTGCATTGCAAGATTTCCTTGCAAAAACAACACAAATACTTCTTTCCAACACTAGGGAACAGCTTTACACTAGCTCTTATTGCAGTGCGTCATAACTGAATAAAGGGATTCCGATGACCCAATTTTCCGACCAGTTGTCCGCCGTCCGCCAGGCTCAGTTGCAAGCTCAGCTCGAAGCCCAGCTCGACATGTTCCGCACCTTCACCACCCGCGCGCTCGACAGCGCCGGCCAGCTCGCCGCCCTGAACGTGCGCGCCTCGCGCGCCTCGATGGAGCAGGCTGCGGGCACCTTCAGGCAGCTGCTCGACGCCCGCGAGCCGCGCGACCTGCTGGCCCTCGGCTCCGCCGCCCAGGGCCAATGGCATGCCCTGTTCTCCTATGGCCGCGACCTGTTCGGCTTTGCCGCCGGCGTGCGCACCCTGCCCGCGCAGTTAGCGATACCGACGCCGCTGCAGCTGCTGGCCGCCCCGGCACCGACCGCCAACGTCCCGACCACCTATACCCAGATCGTCGAACAGGCCTCGATCGCCGCCGATGCCGCCACCACGATCACCGGCGAGATCACCGCCGCAGCCGTGGACACCGGCGCCGCGCTGGCCGAAGCCGCGATCGATGCCGGCACCCGCAACGTGCCGCAGCCCGAGGCCGAGCCTGCACAGGCCTCCGAACCCGCAGCCGCGCCGGCGCAGGACGATGCACAGGACGAAGCACAGGACCAGGCGCAGCTGGCGGCGTTCGAAGCCGCCGTCGAAACGGCGATCGCCGACGACGTCCCGCCGGCCGCGCCGACCGCGCTGGCCAAGGCCCTCAACGAAGTTTCGCCGAAGCCGGCCGGGGCCGAGCATCCGCTCGCGTCCACGCTGCCGTTCGAGGCCGAAGGCCAGGTCGAACTGCCGCCCGTGACCCCGCCGGAAAGCATCGCGCCGGTCATCGCGCCTGCGCCGAAGGCATCGCGCGCATCGCGCAAGAAATAATTCTCACGAAGAGCGCCTCACAAAACCTTCAGGGCAAGGCGCGCCATCGAAGACAGTACGCTAGTACGGCGAGATGGTGCGACGCGGCCATGAAGGCTTTTGTGAGACGCTCGGGCAGGCACGCCTGGCCCGCCCGCCTGCAGCAGCCTGGCAAAAATAGTACAGTAGCGGTCCTCGCAACACGAACGAAGAACGGGACACGCAATGGGTTTGGCTAGGCTGATCGGCGGCTTCGTACGCCGGCATTGGCGTTCGTACGCGTCGTCGGCGGTGATGCTGTTCGGCGTCGCCCTGTGCTCGGTGCTGGTGCCACGCAAGGTCGGCGCCACCATCGACGCCCTTGCGGCGCACCGCCTGCAGGGCCACGATCTCACCATCCAGCTGCTGCAGCTGCTCGGCCTGGGCCTCGCCATCTATGTGCTGCGCGTGGCCTGGCGCCTGCGCCTGTATTCGGCCGCCTACCGTCTCGGGGTCGAGCTGCGCACCAGGCTGTACGCGCGGCTCTCGAGCCAGGGCCCGGCCTTCTACCAGCGCCAGCGCACTGGCGACCTGATGGCACTCGCCACCAACGACATCGACGCCATCGAGCAGGCCGCCGGCGAAGCCATGCTGGCCGGCTTCGACGGCACGCTGACCCTGGTCATGGTGCTCGGCATCATGTTCCTGGGCGTCGACTGGCGCCTGACCCTGATCGCCCTGCTGCCCTTCCCGCTGATGGCGCTGGCCTTCTGGCACATCTCCAGCCATATCCACACGGCCTCCGGCGATTCCCTGAAGCGCTTCTCAAGCCTCAACGACCACGTGCAGGAAACGCTGTCCGGCGTGCGCACCCTGCGCGCCCTCGGCATGGAGCAGCGCAGCGCCAAACAGTTCGGCGAACTGGCCGCGCGCGCCGCGGATGCCAGCCTGACGGCGCAGAAATGGGAAGCGGCCTACGAACCGGCGGTCGGCCTGACCCTGACGGCGGCCACCGGCCTGACCCTCGGCCTGGGCGGCTACCTGGTGTGGACCCACCAGCTCACCATCGGTTCGCTCACCAGCTTCACGATGTATCTTGGGCAGCTGATCTGGCCGATGTTCGCGGCCGGCTGGGTGCTGTCCCTGATCGAACGCGGACGCGCCGCGCTGGCGCGCCTGCAGCCGCTGCTGGATGCCCCGCTTACCATCGACGACCACGGCACAATCACGCAATTGCGGCGCGGCCCGCTGGAACTGCGCGATGTCAGTTTTGCCTATACGGGCCAAGGACAGGGGCAAAGCGCGCCGGCGCTGAAACAGGTTTCGGTCAGCCTGCAGCCCGGCCAGACCCTGGGCCTGGTCGGCCCCACCGGCGCCGGCAAGTCGACCCTGCTGCGCGTGCTGCTGCGCCAGGCCGAGCCCCAGCATGGGCTTGTGACCTGGGGCGGGCACCGGCTGGACGAATACATGCTTGCCACGCTGCGCGCCGGGATCAGCTGGGTGCCGCAGGAGTCCTTCCTGTTCTCGGCCTCGATCGCCGAGAACATCGCTCTCGGCAAGCCGGGCGCCTCGCGCGCCGAGATCGAACATGCGGCGAAGATGGCCGACATCCACGACGACATCCTGCGCTTCCCGGACGGCTACGACACGCCGGTCGGCGAAAAGGGCATCACCCTGTCCGGCGGCCAGCGCCAGCGCGTGGCGATCGCGCGCTCGCTGCTGGCGCAAAGCCCGCTGCTGCTGCTCGACGACGCTTTGTCCGCAGTGGACACCGGCACCGAGACCCGCATCCTCGAACACCTGGACGAGCTGCGCGCCAAGCGCCCGGAGCTCTCCGCGGTGATCGCCAGCCACCGGCTGTCGGCCGTGGTCAAGGCCGACCTCATCGTCGTGCTGAAGGATGGCCGCATCGTCGAATCGGGCACCCACGAGGCCCTGCTCGAGCGCGACGGCTGGTATGCCAGCCAGTGGCGCTATCAACAACTGGAGGCCAGCCTCGATGCAGTCTAAAGAAAAAACCACGCCGGCCCAGGCGAAACAGGCGGCCGGCCTGCTGCGCCGCGCCGCGCACCCGGACCGCGCCCACCTGGGCTGGGCCACGGGCTGGCTGATCCTGGCGGCCGCGCTGGAAGTGCTCGGGCCGCTGCTGGGCAAGAAGCTGATCGACGAGCACCTGCTGCCGCATCACCTGGACTGGACCCGCATGGGGCTGCTGCTGGCGGGCGTGCTGGTGACCGGCTGGGCGGCTTCCTGGATTCGCTTCCTGCAGCTGGTGCGCCTGTCCGGGCTGGCGATGCGCTCGGTGCAGCGCCTGCGCGAATGGGTGTATGGCCACGTGCTGCGCCTGCCGATGGCCTTCTTCGACCGCGCCATCACCGGCCAGCTGGTGAGCCGCGTCACCAACGACACCGAGGCGGTGAAGACCCTGTACATCCAGGTGCTGTTCGTGATCCTGGATTCCACCATCGTGCTGGTCGGGACTTCGATCGCGATGGCCTGGCTGGACTGGCACCTGATGCTAATCGTGCTGGCCCTGCTGCCGGCCGTGCTGGGCATCATCTGGCTGTACCAGCGCCTCTCCGCGCCGGCCGTCACCCGCGCCCGCGCGCTGCGCAGCGACATCAACGCGCAGATGGCGGAATCGATCGGCGGCATGAGCGTGCTGCAGGCGAACAATGCCCAGCACCGTTTCGGCGAGCGCTTTGCCGCCACCAACGACCAGCACTACACGGCGCGCGTGGCCGAACTGCGCGCGAATGCCTTCCTGCTGCGCCCCGCCCTCGACTTCCTCAACGTGATCCTGCTGGCGGTGGTGATCTTCAGCTTCGGCCGCCAGAGCATGGGCGCGGTCGAGGTCGGGGTGCTGTACGCCTTCATCAGCTACATCGCGCGGGTGGTCGAACCCCTCATCCAGATCACGATGCAGTTCAGCGGCCTGCAGCAGGCGGTGGTCGCGACCGCGCGCGTGGCCGCGCTGCTCGACGAAGCGAACGCGCCCGAACACGGCAAGCGCGGCGGCAGCGGCGGCCGGCCGGCCGACACCCCCGTCGACGATCCCGACGCGCCGGCGGTCAGTGTGCGCGACGTCAGCTTCGCCTATGTCGACGACCAGACCGTGCTGCACCACCTGTCGCTGGAGATCCCGCAGGGCGCCTTCTTCGGCATCGTCGGCCACACCGGCAGCGGCAAGTCGACGCTGCTGTCGCTGCTGCTGCGCTACTACCCGGTGCAGCACGGCAGCATCGCGATCCATGGCGAGCCGCTGGCCGGCATCGCCAACGAGCGCTTCCGCAACGAGGTCGGCCTGGTGCCGCAGGACCCCTTCCTGCTGGCGGCGTCGGCGCGCGAGAACATCGACATGGGACGCGGCCTGCCGCAGGAGGCCATCGAGACGGCGGCGCGCGCCGCCCATGCCCACGACTTCATCGCCGCGCTGGAACAGGGTTACGACACGCCGCTGGGCGAAGGCGGATCGCGCCTGTCCTCCGGCCAGAAGCAGCTGATCGCGATCGCCCGCGCCCTGGCCGGCAAGCCGCGCATCCTGCTGCTGGACGAAGCGACGTCGCGCATCGACAGCCAGACCGAGCAGATCGTGCAGCAGGCCGTGGTCGGACTGCGCGGCAAAGTCACCGTGATCGCCATCGCGCACCGCCTGTCGACCATCCGCGATGCCGACCGCATCGTCGTGCTGAACCACGGCCGCATCAGCGAAGCCGGCAGCCACGAAGAGCTGATGCGCATCGAAGGCGGCCTCTACCAGCGCCTCTACCTGCTCCAGCAGCTTGCTGTTTAGAAAAGCGAATAGCACCTGACTATACAGGCCATAAGTTCCAGGAATACATCTGTATCTTTTTCGCATATACCTGGGAAAATTTGTATTTCTTTATAGCAAGCGGCGTACAATGCCAGGTTGAGTCCCGGGTGGGACGCATTCAACACGTCCTTGGGGAACTATGTTGGCAGGCCACTTCCGCGCATCGCACAAGCACCGCAGCCGCGCGCTGCTGTTGGCGCTTTCGTTGGCGTCCGGCCTTGTCTTTGCCGATGCCCCCCCGACGCTCGCCCAGCGTCTTGACGCCATCGAGGACGTAAGCCGTTTTACCCCGCTGCGCGCCCTGCCGATGCTGGCCAAGGTGGAACAGGAAAGCCGCGCCGCCCCGCTTGCCGAGAAAGCGCACTTCCTCGACGTGGCGTGCAATACCCATGACAGCCTCGGTCATCACGAACTTGCCGCCAGGTTGTGCGACGAGCTGATCCAGCTGGGCCAGCAGCATGCCGACAACACGATCGTCGCGCGCGGCATGCTGATCAAGGGCTATGTCCTGTTCAGCATGAACGAACGTGCCCGGTCGCACCAGCTGGTCTGGCAGGCGGAAAAGCTGGCCGAGAACAGCCCCGACATGGAACTGCGGGTGCGCGTGACGGTGTCGTCCGGACAGTCCTACGCCGAGGAAGGCAACTTCCCGATGGCGCTGACCAAGCTGCAGGCCGCCGCCACGCTGGCACGCCAGAGCGGCAAGCCGAAATTGATCACGATTGCCTTCAATTCGCTGGCCTTCCTGTACAACCAGATGCGCGAGCACGACAAGGGCTTCGACGCGCTGAAGGAAGCGTATGCCGCGGCGGAAAGCCTCGATTCGCCGGGACGCATGGCGCTCCTGAAGAACACCGAATATGGACTGGCCATGGATTCGGGCCAAATCCAGCGCGGCCTGAAAGCCATGCAGGCCGCCATCGAGCTGGAGCGCAAGATCGACGCCGGCCCCATGATCGCGGGGTCGCTGGTCAACCTGTCGGACTGCTACCTGAAGCTGAAGGATTACCGCAACGCCCTGGCGACCGCCCAGCAGGCGCTGGCACAGGCGCGCGTGATCAACGACGAGAGTTCGGTCGCGACGGCACGCGTGAACATCGGCCAGGTCTACATCGCCATGGGCCGCCTGGCCGACGGCAAGAAGAGCATCGAAGAAGGCATGGCCTGGTACGAGAAGTCGGGCGACAAGCCGGAGCTGCAGTCGGTGCTGGCCGAATATGGCGAAGTGCTGGAGCGCGCCGGCGACCTGCCGGGCGCCCTGCAGGCCTACCATCGCGAACGTACCCTGTCGAACGAGCTGTTCGAGACGCGCCGCCAGAAGGCCGTGATGGAACTGCAGGAAAAGTACGAGGCCGACAAGCGCCAGCGCCAGATCCAGCTGCTGCGCCAGGAAAACCAGGTCAAGAGCACCGAGATCGACAACCGCCGCCTGCAGCAGCGCGTCTGGTGGCTGCTGGCGCTGGTGTTCGCGCTGTCCGCGGTGGTCGTCTATTTCCTGTACCGCAAGGTCCGCCAGACCAACGCCCAGCTCGAAGAGAAGAACCAGGAGCTCAAGCAGCAGAGCGCGCGCGACCCGCTGACCGCCCTGTACAACCGCCGCCACTTCCAGGAATTCATGCGCGGCCACGAGGGGATCGCGCAGTCCGCCGCGAACGAGGACATGGTCAGCGCGCTGTTCCTGATGGACGTCGACCACTTCAAGCACATCAACGACACCTACGGCCACGGCGCCGGCGACGCGGTGCTGCGCGAGATTTCGGACGCCTTGCGCGAGATCCTGCGCGAAACCGACATGATCGTGCGCTGGGGCGGCGAGGAATTCCTGGCCTTCCTGCCGGCGGTGCCGCGCAGCAGCCTGGACGACGTGGCGAGCCGCCTGCTGAGCGGCATTCCGGCCCGCACCATTGAGTACCAGGGCACCAGGCTGTCGGTGAATGTCTCGATCGGCTTCGCGCCCTTCCCGCTGGCGCCGGGCGGCAGGCCGATGTCCTGGGAACGCGCCGTCAACCTGGTCGACATGGCGCTCTACCTGGCCAAGGGCCACGGCCGCAACCGCGCCTACGGCGTGCAGCGCCTGGCGGGCGACACCCGCATGACGATGGAGCAGATCGAGCAGGACATCGAGGCCGCGTGGCGCGCTGGCAGCGTGGAGCTGTCGGTGGTGCAGGGTCCCTGGCCGGAGCTGCGCGCGGCTTCGTAAACTAGCGCGCGGCCTCCTGCATCTTTTCTCCCGCCTTCTCGACCTTTTCCCCGACCTTTGCCGTCGCCCGGTCCAGGTTGCGGCTGGCCTGCTCCGCCGCTTCCTTCGCCTTTTCGCGCGCCCGCCCGGCGGCTTCGTCGGCCTTGGCCACCTGGTCCTGGACCGCGTCCTGCACCCTGGCGCCGGCCTCGTCGACGGCCTTGCCGGCCTGCTGGGCCGGCCCCATGCCGTCGCCAGATGACTGGTTGCAGCCGGCCAGCAAGGTGGCCAGCACCAGGACTGCTGTCGATATGCGATACATGTTGCAACTCCTTTCCGCTTACTGGAACTTCGCCTGCTGCTCGGCCTGGGTCTTGAGCGCCCGGCACTCCGGGTTGCCGGCGTCGACCATGGTCAGGCACAGCGTCATCTTGTCGGCCGCGGCGCCGTAGTCGCCGCGGTCCAGGTCGCGCTCCGCACTCTGGATCAGGTTGCGGGCCGACTCGGCCGCCGCCTGCGATGCCCTGCCGCCGCCGGAACCGGCACCGGAGCCGGTCGCGCCGCCGCCGGAGGAACCGACCGCGCTGCGCGGCACCGCCAGCGGGTGGGCGGCATCGCGTTTTGCCGCTTCGATCCGCTCCCTGAGCGCGCGCGTGTCCTCGTCCTCGCCCCAGCGTTTGGTGAAGGCCTGCAGGCGCGTCCTCGCCTTGTCCCAGCTGGCCGCCGCCAGTGCCGACTCGACCGCATTGCTGGCATCGCTCCAGGCCTTGCCGCGCTGGCGCCGTTTCGTGCATTTGGCCGCTTCGTCGTTGAGGGCCTGCTGCAGGCGCTGCAGCTGCGCCTGCGTGGCGCGCGTCTTGCGCAGGGCGATCAGCTCGGCCTGCGCCTCGCTGCCCTTGCACTCGCGCGCCAGGGCGATCGCGGCATCGATCTGGCGCTCGATCTTCTTCGACGAGGGCTTGGCGACCAGCCACAGTCCCCACAGCAGGGCCAGCGCCAGGATCCACCAGCGCAGGCGGATCGGCGAGCGTTTGGGCGGATGCGCTGCCAGCGGCGGCCGCGGCACTTCCTGGCGCGGCGGCGACGGTGGCGGCGGCGGCGGCGGCGCGCTGGACGGGCCGGGTTTGCCGCTGCGGCCGAACTCGGTTGCGCTCGGGGGCGCAGGCCCGCGAGCGGCCGAGGAAGCCGGGGATGCGGGGGATGCGGGGGATGCGGGCGCCGGCGGCACGGCGGCGGCCGGTGCCGACGGCATCTCCGGCGGGGCGTCCGACCAGCCGGACAGCGCCGCAGCTGCGCTTGCGCCCGCCGCCGCTGCCGTCGCCGCAGCGGATACTGCCGGCGATGCCTGCGGCGCGTTGACGGCGGGCGCCGCCGGCGCACCGGCGCGCGCCTGCGCAGTCCCGCACCAGGGACAGTAATTCACGGGCCGCGGCGCGGGCCGGCCGCAGGCCTCGTTGATGCATCGGTAAATTGCCTGGTCGTGCACGGTGCTCCTTTATTCCGGGTCCGGGATGCCGTCGTCGGGGTCCGGGATCGCGGTGTCGAAGGCTGCCGAAAGTTCCGGGATCTCGCCGACCGTCTTCCACTTGTCCTGGCGCGGATTCCATTGCATGTTCCAGATGCGCGTGCCCTGCTCGATCTCGCCGCGCGCCAGCAGCTGCGCCACCTCTTCCAGCGCATACGGGCCGCGCTGGGCGCCGTTCACGAACAGCTTGAAGCGCGCCGCCATCGGGGTCGCGCCGACCACGAAAGCCGCCGGGCTGGCCGCTGCCGGATGCAGGTCGACGGCCGTCGTCGCCTGCATGGTCGGGCTGACGATGGTGGCCGGCGCGGTGTTGCCCTGCCCGAAGTCGGAGGCCACCAGCCCCGGCGCCGTCGCCGCGGGCGACGTCGAGCGCCGCTCCAGCGCCTGCAGGGCGCGCGCCTCGCTGGCCAGGAACTCGGGCCGGATCACGCGCTTGTCGCCCGGGCGCTCGACTTCCCACTGGTAGGCATCGCTGGCGGAATCCGGCACCGTCTCGCTCCACAGGTCGAGCTGGGCCAGCGCCGCTTCGACCTGGGCCGGCGACAGCTCGGGATGCAGGCTGGCGGCGCGCCGCATCCACTGGTCGTACAGGCGCCGCGCGGTAATGGTCGGCAGCGAGGGCGAAGGCAGCTGGGCGCCGGTCTCGTCGACCTCCAGCTTGGGCTCGTACACACGCAGCTGGTAATGCCGCATCAGCGCCGCCAGCAGCGCCAGGCGGTAGGGCCCCATCGTGCCCAGGCGCTGGCGCACGGCGGCGATCACCTGCTCGCGGTAGTAGGGCGGCAGTCCGTTCGAGCGGATCGCGTATTCGTTGCCGATCTGCAGCCATTCGCCCGAACCCTGCTCGACCTCGAACAGGTACTGGCCGCGCGGCTGGAAGGCGGCTTCGCGGTCGCCGGCATCCTGCTTGCGGCGGATGACGCCCAGCGCCACCGCCTGCAGGAACCATTCGTAATCGTCGGCCAGGCGGTTCAGCTCGTCCATCGAGGGCGAGATCGGATGGCGGAAGCGGGTCGAATCGAAGTGCAGGTGGGTCGGGATCTTCGGGTTCTCGATCTGGTAGGACGCGCGCCAGGTCGGCAGGCCGCGCAGCACCGTCATCGGGTAGCCGGACAGCTCGATGTAGCACACCGCCCTGCCCGCCACGCCGGTGTTGACGATGGCGACCGCATCGCCGTGCAGGAAGCCGGTCGGTACCGCGGCGCGGATCTCCGGCTCCAGCTTGCGCCAGGCCACCGGATCGCCGACGCCGATGAAGCACTTGAACTGGTCGGCGCTGGGCGTGAACTCGGCCGAGAAGCGCGCGTTAATCCAGGGCATGCTACTGCGTATCCACTCGCTGAACACGCGGTGGCGCTCCTGCGGCGACATCGCGTTCAGGCGCTCGAGCAGCGGATCGACCGCCTGCGCGGGTTCCAGGCCCTGCGCCTGCATGCTGGAGAGCTGGGTCTGCGCGCGACGGAACAGTTTCAGCAGCAGGTCGGCCCGCAGGCGCTCGTCGCCCAGTTGCGGGAACAGCCTGGCCGAGCCGCCGAATTCCAGCAGCACCTCTTCCGCCCAGCCGTTGACGTCGCTGGTGAGCCTGACCGGCTGCGGCAGCACGTCGCTGGCCAGCTTGATGTAGGTGGCGTGCTCGTGGCGGGCGTCGGCGCGCAGCTGGCCGATGCGCTGGTCGCAGGCGGCCAGCATCGCCTGTACCGAGCGGCGGCCTTCCTGGAATTCGCCGGCGATGCCGCTCCACTGCGCCTGCCCGTGTTCGTCGGTGCCCTGCGGATTGCCGAGCCAGGCCGACATGCTGTTCATGACGTCGATCGCCTGCCCGGATGCCACTGCCAACAAGTGGAAGCGCAGGTAGTCGGCGATGTCGCGTTTCAGGTGGTTCATCACCTCGCGCGATTGCGCGTCCTTGCCGAACAGGCGGCCCGCAGCCTGGCTCAGGTTGTTCAGCGATTCCTCGACCTGGCGCGTGCGCAGGGCATCGCGGATGTCGCGGTAGCGCTTGCCGTTGCGCTGGGCGTTGGCAAGGTCGCGCTGGGCAAGCCTTGCCTTCACCTGCTCCAGCAGCGACAGCACGAATTCGAGGCCGCCCTGCTTGCGGTCGTCGAGCAGCATGTAGAGGCGGCCGCGCACGTTCAGGCGCAGGTTGGCCAGCAGTTCCCCGGTATGGCGCTTGATGCGGTCTTCGCTGGTCTCGGCGGTGGCGCCGGCTTCGCGGATGGCGTCGCGCTCCAGGTTGGGCAGCAGCTCGACCACCTTCTCGCGCCAGAGTTTCAAATCGTAGGACGCCATGATGCGGTCGATCTCGACCTGCACCTTGCTCTCGACGCGCTCCAGCAGCGAGCGCTGGTCCTTGTCCATCAGGAGCATGTCGGTCAGCGCGTATTCCTGGAAGGGCGTGACGTCCACCGTGCCCTTGCGGAAGTCGGGGAATTCCGAGAACGGGTGTTCGCCCATGCCCATCTGCTCGCGCATGAAGCTGTCGCGCTCCGCATCGGTGGCGCGCCTTGCGGCGGTGCCGTCGGTCGAGGCCAGGCCAAAAAACGCCTTCACCATCAGCGCCGCCAGTTCGTAGGCGCGAATGTCGTCGCGCAGGCTTTGCTGGGTGTCGAGCACCGCCTGGCCGAAAGCCGAGTAGACCTTCGAATAGGACAGGCGCATGTCGCCGAAGCGCTGTTCCGGCACGCGCGGGTTGTAGGGCCCGAGCTTGTGCTGCTGCTGGTTGACCGCCACCGAGCGCTTGCGGTTGGCAAAATCGGCCGAGGCGAAGTCCTCGAACAGGGTGTCGGCCACCATCTGGTAGACGTCCTTCACGTCCTGGGTCGCCTTGTTGGCCAGGTTGGCGGTGTCGACGAAGTAGACGTCGTCGAAAGGCGCACCGCGTCCGACCACGCTGTCCGGGTCCATCCACTGCACGCGCGCGTTCATGTCGCGCATCGTGGTCTCCAGCTCCATCAGGGTCGCGTAGGCGTTCGCCTCGGTGCGCTCCTTGTTTGCCTTCGCGTAGCCCGAAGGCAGGAACATCACCAGGTCGACCTGGCTGTCCGAGACTTCCTGGCGCGCGATGGCCTTGGCGATCCAGCCCAGGTCGATGGCGCTGCCGGCGCCGGTGCCGCCCGCGTTCGAGGCGATGACGACGATGCGGAATTTCGAGGTATCCACCTGCAGCCCGAGGCGCTGGTAATTCTCCTTACGCTCGATGCCGGCGTTCGAGCTCAGGAAGTTCAGCGCGCCCTTGATGCGCCCGCGCAGCTTGGGGTACTTGTCGAACAGGTAGAGCCGCGCCAGCGCACGGATCTGGCCTGCGCCTTTCGACGGGTCGATGCCCAGCGAGCGCAGCTTCTTGGGACGCAGCGGCATCCAGTTCTCGATGAGTGGAAAGCGCGCCAGGCTGTCGTCGGACTCGTGGTACTGCGGCAGGTCGAGCGGCTCGACGAGTCTCTCTTCGTCGGACAGCTTCACGAGCTCGAACCAGGGATCGGTCTGCTGCGATTTACCCTCGTCGATGATGGCCTGGTTGTCGAGGTCGAAGTGCAGGAAGCGCGCGACCGGGAAGTCGGCGATCGATTCCACGCGGGTCGGATGCTGGCGGTTCCAGACCGCGGACAGGATGCGGCGGCGGATCCGCATCATGACTTCCATGCCGGTGCCGCCGGCGCCGATGAAGAGCGTCGGGCGCAGGTCGACTTTCAGTTCGGTTTTCTTGTTCAGGGCCGAGGGATCGGGAAAATCTGCCATGTTCGTTCTTCCTTGATGTTTCAGCGGCGGCCGCTTATCTACGTCCGATAAAAAGTGCGGCAATGAGCGCCACCAGGCCGATCACGACCAGCGGCCCCGTGATCGCCAGCGTCAGGTACTTGGCGGCGTTGATGATCGCCAGCACCGCCGCGAAGGACAGGAAAGCCAGCCCGACGAACATCAGCCAGCCCGCGCTGCCGGCCGTGGACGGCGCCACGCGCTTGACGACCAGGTGGTGCACGTAGGCGTTCCGCACGAAGAAGTAAATCACCAGCAGCACGAGCAAGACGGCGCCGCCGATCGCCAGGTCGCGCCCCGAGGTGTCGCGCAGCGGCGCGGCGCTCGGATTGGTGGCGCCGCCGGGCGCGATCTCGACCGGCTGGCTGGCGGTATCGGGCGCCGTCTTCGGCAGCGGATCCTGGGGTGTGGTCTGCTGGGTCTGGCCGGGCAGCTTGAAGCCGGGATCGGTCACGGGCGGGGCTGTTTTCTGGTCTTGCATGGGATCCTCTCGGGGTTCTTTTATAGGTATGCTTATTTGCTATGTCTAGCGTCCCAGCCGGACCTGGGCGCCTTCGCGCAGGTCGATCAACTGGTGGCCGAACAGCGTGGTCTTCAGGCTGGCCACCTGCTGGCCCGCCCTGTCGTAGATCGGTTGCGTCGCCCCCGCCCGCGTGTGCACGGTGCGCAGTTCGTCCTCGACCGTCAGCTGCACGCGGCGCGGACGGCCGTAGGCCCAGGCCGCGCCCGCCCCCGCCGCCAGCAGGGCCAGTGCGCCGGCGATCGCCGCCATCAAGGGTGCGGAGCCGTAGTGCACCCGCACTTCCAACGGCAGCACCGCGGTCGATGCCTGGATCTCGGCGGGCGGCGTGAAGATCTCGGGCAGCGGATCGCCCGGGAACAGCGCCGCCATGCGCTCGCGGAAGGCCTGCGACAGCACCAGCTTCTGGCCGGCCAGGTGCAGCTCGATCCGGCCCGGCAGCACATAGGCCGAGCCGGCGGATTTCAGGGCCTCCATCGACCATTTGCCGGGCAGCTTCGCCACCGGCAGCTGCATGCTGGAAGACAGCGGCTCGGCCTTGCCCGGCGCCAGCTGCTGCACGTCGTGACGCGCCAGTTCGATGGGCCGGTTCTCGCCGGCCAGCATCGAGCGCGCGCTGAGCGTCGCACCGGCGATCGTGTACGGGTAGATGGTGTTCTCGAGCTGCCACTGGATGCGGGTGCCGGGCGCCACCGCATCCGGCTCGACGTCGGCATGCAGGCGGCCGCCCGCATCCATCGCCAGAGAAACGCCGGGCGCGCCTTCGACGCGGCGCGGGACCAGGCGCACGGTGTCGCGGTCCAGCGGCTTCAGGCGCGCCGGGGGCTCGGTGATCACGCGCTGCACGCGGCCTGCGGCCAGCAGCGCGTCGAGGGCGCGGCTGCCCTCTTTGCCGGCGGCGAACACGTAGACCATCAGGCCGTTGGCACTGTAGTGCGCGCCCTTGACCGGCATGCGCAGCGGGAAAGCCAGCGCCTTGTCGATCGCGGCGCCGCGGTGGATCAGGGCGTAGAACTCGCGGTTGCGCAGCGCCGTCGCCTGGTCGTTGTTGGGACTGTTGCGGTTGTTCGTCACCAGCCAGATCAGGCCCGGTTTGCCGGCCAGGACCCGGTTCAGGGCCGCGTCGACGGCTTCGCCGAGGTCGGTATCGGCCAGCGCCTGGCCGCCGGGCTTCCTGGCCGTCTCCAGTCCCTGCAGCGCGGCCTGCACGTGGGCGTGCACGGCCTTCGCATCGACCTGCTCGGACAGCAGCGCGCGCGGCGAGGGGGCGCCGGGCAGCGACTGGTTGAAGGCCGCCAGCACCAGCGCGTCGCCGGGCTGCACGACGCTGGCCACGAGTTCCGTCACCAGCGGCTTGAAGGCGGACTGCGGATCGCTGTAGAAAGGCTCCATCCAGCCCGAGTTCTGCACCAGCACCACGTGCGGGATGGCGAAGGCCAGCCCCGGCAGGCCTGCCGCGAGCGCCATGAGAAAAGCGAGCGCGCGCCTCACGACAGCTCTTCCAGGTTCCAGCCGCGGATCCGGTTCCAGTCTGGGTGGTGTAGCCAGAGGTGGTTGGCGTACACGAAGGGCAGGCACTCGAGCGGACGCGACAGGCGTGCGATCTCGTCGAGGATGACGTTGCGCCGGCCTATCCATTCGACCGTGGTGCGGGCGATCACGCGGTCGGCCAGCGCGTCTTCGGCGCGGCCGGTGTATTTGTGGAAGCGCAGCACCAGCCCGCTGGGCTGGGCGCGGTTGTTGTTGAAGCTGCGCAGCAGGGGCAGCACCAGCGAATCGTCTTCGTTCTGGTCCTCGACGTGTTCGCCGGACCAGGGCTCGTCGACCACCGGGTGGCCGCGTCGGAACAGCAGATTGGCAAAGCCCAGGCGCGCGCCGTCGATCGGTTCGCGCTGCGGCTTCTCCACCCCGAGTTCGAGGAAGCAGTAGGACTGGCCGTCATGCCCGATCAGCCACATCCGGCCGTCGCGGCTCAGAGTGGGCCCGCCGAACTGCAGGCGCGGCAGCCAGGTGTCGGGCCAGGGCAGGAAGCGCGGCGCCTCGCCCGGACGCCACAGAAGCTGGCCTTCGTCATGCAGCCAGAACAGCTGGCCGTCGTAGCCGATCGGGCGGCTCCAGCCGGACAGCGCCAGCGCGCCGCATTCGTATTGCGGGCCGGGCGCGAGGTCTGCATCCAGCGAGCACAGCGCCAGCATGCCGGCATTTCCGCGCACCAGGCAGGCCAATTGGCGCCGCATCGCGCCCGGCGCGGCGGCCAGCGGCGCGGCCAAGACCGGTTCGAGGCGGTAGGTTTCGTTGATCGGGTTGATCCAGAGGCGGTACAGGCCCTGGGCGGTCGGCACCAGGCCGACTTCGCCGCGCCGCGGCTCCGTCACCGGCAGCCAGCCGTAGTCGGAGGCGTCGAAGCGCAGCTCGGCCGTGCCCTCTTCCGGCACCAGTACATGCCACAGCTCGCCGAGCGGATCCCAGTACTGCAGCACGCCGCGACCCGGCGCCAGGGCCAGCAGGCGCTGTTCCGGGAAACCGTAGCCGGCGCCGATGAACACGCACTGCGCGTTCGGCGGCGGCGGCATAGCCGCGTCGAAGCGGCCGATGCTGGGCGCGGCCGGGCGCTCCTCGAGGCTGTCGCCGAGCGGCAGCGAGGTCACCGGCAGGCCATGCGGCACGTGGCGCGGCAGCAGCTGGTCGGCATGCGGGCCCCACCAGTCGGGACCGCGCCGCTGGCTGCCGGCCAGGCGTTCGAGCGGACGCCCGCAGGCGGGGCAAAAGGAGAAGCCTTCGGGGTAGATGGGCGAGTGCTCGCAGCCCTCGGTGCCACAGCGCGGCAGCGAGGCGCCGAGCAGGTGCGCGAAGTCGGCCATTCGTCCGCGCGAATGGCCGCGCCAGTCGATCCGCCCCAGCCCTTCGCTGGCGGCGAGCTCGAACTGCCCGCTGTTCTCGTCTTCCAGCCAGACGCTGGCTGGTGTTTCCCATCGGTATGCCATCAGGTTTGCCGTCGCCCCCGCTCGTTATCCTTTTGGAATCATAGCGCCGGCATGGGGGGCGCGGCGCCCCGTTCACGAAAGGAGCGCGGGGCGGTGCTTCACGGATCAAATGACGGGCTGTTCAGCGGAACTTCTAGCAGCATCGACAGCCGCAACCTGGCGGATTTTCCAGACGCCGTTCTCGAGCACCATGGACAGCGCCAGCATCTGGCGCGGGCCGGCATCGTCGCTGGCATCCCCCAGGGTGACGAGGACGTCCGCCGCGCCCGCCCGCTGGCGCATGGTGGCGGCCCGCACGCTGCGTTGCCAGGCCGGCCGGTAGCTGGCCGACTGGATGAAGTAATCGCGCTGCGGCAGCCGGCCGGCCTGCAGGCGTTCGACCAGCCGCGCCGCCAGTTCCTTCGCCACGTAGCGGGTGAAGGTTTCGTAGCGGTCGCTGAGGGGGTCCTGGTCGGCGCTCAGGGCTTCCAGGTACCAGCCGTAGAACTCGGTCGCGACGACTTCCGGCGCGCGGGTGCCCGCCTTGACCTCGAGCGCGCGGGCGCCCGGCGCCGCTGCCAGCATCAAGACCAGCAGCCAGACCAAGAAATTAAGCACTGGAAATTTTCCTTTTAGAATCAACATGATAAGACCCCCTGCAGGCAAACTGTGCAGCAAAGCCCGCCCGGCGTCCGTGAGCTGTCGCAAGCCTTGCCATGGGCGGTGGAAAAGGCGGCGGCAAGGCTATAATGACGGGTTGCTTCCCATCGTTCCGACGCCATGACCGCCACCGCGCTATCCACTACCGACCTGCCCTCCTCCGCCATCGATGCCGCCACCGCGCACCTGCGTGACGTGCTCGCGATCGCGCTCGAACACGGGCCGGGACGGCGCGCACTGGTGGTGTTCGACGAACGCACCGGCCTGGCCCGGGCGCTGGTCGGGGCCTACCGCCGCAACCTGCCGGATGCCACCTTCATCGACTTCGACAGCGCCACGCCGGACGCCGTGCTGGCTTCCTTCAAGGACTATGCGCCCGGCGACCTGGTGGTGCTGGTGCAGTCGACCAACTTCCGCCTCGATGGCTTCCGCCTGCGCGTCGAACTGTTCAAGCTGGGCCTGAAAGTGATCGAGCACGTGCACCTGTCGCGCATGCCGGGTGCGCAGGGCGACCACTACATCGAAGCCCTGGCCTACGATCCGGCCTACTTCCGTGGTGTCGGCCATGCCTTGAAAGCGCGCATCGACGCGGCACGGCGCGCCGAAGTGCACGGCAGCTCGCCCGATGCGGTGCTGGTGTTCGATTCGCCGCTGGAACCGGCCAAGCTGAACGTCGGCGACTACAGCGCGATGAACAACGTCGGCGGCCAGTTCCCGATCGGCGAAGTATTCACCGAGGCCCGGGACCTCGAAGCCGTCAGCGGCCGCGCCCAGGTCCACGTGTTCGGCGATACCTCCTACCTGGTCAATCGCCCGGCCTCGCCGATCACGCTGGTGATCGAGCGCGGCCGCGTGGTCGATGCCGAAAACGCGACGCCCGAATTCCAGCAGGTGCTGGACATTATCCGCCGCGACGAAGGCGAAGTCTGGGTGCGCGAGCTCGGCTTCGGCATGAACCGCGCCTTCACGCGCGAGCGCCGCGTCGACGACATCGGCACCTACGAGCGCATGTGCGGCATCCACCTGTCGCTGGGCGCCAAGCACGGCGTGTATGCGAAGCCCGGCTTCAAGCGCAAGGATGCGCGCTACCACATCGACGTGTTCGTGGTGACCGATGCGGTGTATCTCGATGACGAGCGGGTGTATGCCGATGGAGGCTGGACGGTGGTGGCGTCGTAGAATAAACGCTTACTCAACGGAGTTCATCGAACATGCTGACCCAGGAACAGCGCGACCAGTACCAGCGCGACGGCTACATCGTCATCCCGAATTTCAAGACCCCCGACGAAATCGCACGCCTGCGCGCACGCGCCGAGCAGATCGTCGACGCTTTCGACCCTGCAGAATCCCGCGCCGTCTTCACCACCCGCGACCAGGAAAACGCCAGCGACGCCTGGTTCCTCGGTTCCGACAACACGGTGCGCTGCTTCTTCGAAGAGGAAGCCTTCGACGAACATGGGCAACTCAAGCAGCCCAAGGCCCTGTCGATCAACAAGATCGGCCACGCCATGCACGACCTCGACCCGGTCTTCGAAGCCTTCACGCGCGATGCGAAACTGGCGGCGGTGGCACGCGACCTGGACCTGGCGCAGCCGCAAGTGTGGCAGTCGATGTACATCTTCAAGCAGCCGGGCATCGGCGGCGAAGTGCGCTGGCACCAGGACGCGACCTTCTTCGATTCCACCCCGATCAGCGTGACCACCTTCTGGTTCGCGCTGGAAGACGCGACTGTCGACAATGGCTGCCTGTGGGTCGAACCGGGCGGCCACCGCGGACCGCTGCGCGAGCGCTTCCTGCGCGATGGCCAGCGGATCACGATGGAAAAGCTGGACGCGACGCCGTGGCCGGACGATTCGACGGCCGTGCCGCTCGAAGCCAAGGCCGGCAGCCTGGTGTGCTTCCACGGCCTGCTGCCGCACTACAGCGCGCCGAACCGGTCGCCGGTGTCGCGGCATGCGTTCACGCTGCATGTGACGGATGCGCGCACAAGCTATTCGCCGCGCAACTGGATCCAGCGCGATGGCAGCTTGCCGGTACGCGGTTTCGACTAAATCCTGGCAATCTTTTCTTGCAAGAAAGATATGCTCTGCCGATAATGGTTCGCTGTCGAGCAACCATTCCTGGGAGAGCGTATGTCCGTATCGAAGACCGGCGGCAAGGCCGCCATGACCCTGGCCGCGCTGGCGGCCGTGCTGACGTCCGCCGCTGCCCGCGCCGATGACGCCGACGCCATCCGCCGCATCGAACAAGCCCTGCGCCCCGCCGTCGCCCTGCAAGGCAAACCCGTCCCCACCGCCACCCTCGAAGCCGAGATGCAGCGCCTGCACGTCCCCGGCGTCAGCATCGCCGTCGTCCGCGACGGCAGGATCGCCTGGGCCAGGGGCTATGGGGTCGCCGTCAAGGATGGCCCGCCGGTCACGCCGGTCACGCTGTTCCAGGCCGCCTCGATCAGCAAGCCGGTCACCGCCCTCGCCGCGCTGCGCATGGCGGAAGCCGGCACGCTCTCGCTCGACGCCGACATCAACACGTTGCTCGCCAGCTGGAAGCTGCCGCCCGGCCCCAAGGGTGCCCATGCCACGCTGCGCCAGCTGCTGTCGCACACGGCCGGCACCACGGTCTCCGGCTTTCCCGGCTATGCGCATGACGCCGCCGTGCCGACCCTGCTGCAGGTGCTGGACGGCGCGCCGCCCGCCAACACCAAGCCGGTGCGGATCGAAACGCCGCCGGGCAGCGCCTGGAGCTATTCCGGCGGCGGCTACACGGTGGTCCAGCAGGCCATGATCGACCGCGCCGGCCAGCCTTTCCCCGAACTGCTGGCGGACACCGTCCTCGCGCCGCTCGGCATGAAGGACAGCAGTTTCAGTCAGCCCCTGCCGGCATCGCTGCTGCCGCGCGCCGCGCTGCCGCACGATGCCAAGGGCGAGCCCTACAAAGGCGGCGCCTATACCTACCCGGAACTGGCGGCGGCCGGACTGTGGACCACGCCGAGCGACCTGGCGCGCTTCATCCTCGGTGTGCAGCGCAACGCCGACACGGAGAAGCATCCCCTGCTCTCGTCCGCGATGGCGCACACGATGCTGACGCCGGTGAAGAACGGCTACGCCCTCGGCTTCGGCATCGAAGCCAAGGGGCCTGCGCGGTCCTTCGGTCACGGCGGCAGCAACATGGGCTACCAGAACCTGCTGTCCGCCTACGTCGAAGGCGGCGACGGCGTGGTGGTGATGACGAACGGCGACGGCGGCAACGACATCGCCCAGGGCATCCTGCGCGCCGTGGCGCATGAATATCGCTGGCCCGGCAACCAGACGACGATGCGCAAGGCGGCCGGGCTGCCGGCGGCGAAGCGTAAGGCGCTGGCCGGCACGTATGCGATCCAGGGCCTCGGCACCTTCGAGATCGCGGAACAGGACGGCAAGCTGGTATTGGGATTGCGCGAAGGTTCCGTCGAGCCGCTGTACGCAGCACCGGGCGCGCCGACCGTGCTGTTCGTGCTGTCGCGCGAGCTCGAGCTGCGCATGGCGAAGGACGGCAGCCCGGCCGGACGCCTGCACGCCGGCGCCTTCGACGTGGCGTTCAAGCGCGTCAAGCCCTCAAGCAAAACGCACTGAGCACGGCTTCTCAGGCGGCGCAGCTCCCTGCCTGCGCCGCCTGTGCCGCCATCCCCACATCCACGCCATGCACGCTGACGCGGTTGCGTCCGTGCTGCTTGGCGTGGTACATCGCCTCGTCAGCGCGCTTGAGCACCTCTTCCCATCGGCTGTCTGCCTCCGAAGCCGCGGCCAGGCCGACGCTGACCGTCATCGGTATGTTCAAGCCCTGCGCCGGCAGCGGCGTGTCCGCCACCAGTTCGCGCAGGCGCTGCGCGATGCCCTGCAGGTCGGAAAGACGACCGCCACTGACCAGCACCGCGAACTCTTCGCCGCCGATGCGGAACTGGGCGTCGTAGCCGCGCAGGGCGCGCGCCGCCAGCGTGGCGACGTGGCAGATCGCGGCATCGCCGACGCTGTGGCCGTAGCGGTCGTTGATGGACTTGAAGTAGTCGATGTCGAAGGTGATGAAGAACAGCGGCGTGCCGGTGCGCAGGCAGCGGCGGAATTCGCGGCGGGCGATATCGTGCAGGGCGCGGCGGTTCAGCCAGCCGGTCAGGACGTCGGTCAGCGAGGCGCGGCGCAGGGCCAGTTCCTGCTGGTGGGTGACGATCAGCGCGCAGGCCATGGTCGCCACCGACAGGAACACCAGCACGAACAGCGAGCCCGAGGTCTGCAGGAACTGGCTGCCCATGAAGGTGAGCACGCGGTCTTCGCTGGCCAGCATGTATACGGCGCGCGTGGCCATCTGCGCCATGAACAGCAGCTCCAGCACCATCAGCGGCCGGTAGGCGGGCTTGGCGCCGTCGTCGGGCTGGTGCCACAGCAGCCAGACCACGCCGAGATTGATGCCGACCACGACCGGCGTGAACAGCAACAGGCGGTGCAGCACCGAGCCCTGGGTCCAGGGCAGCGCGTGCACGGCCAGCACGCCCAGTGCCAGCAGGCCCAGCAGATCGTAGCGCGGCCGCAAGGACAGGTGGCGGCGTACGCCGGCCAGGATGCCGGCATGGCCGGCGATGTAGAACATGTTGGCGATGGCGGGCGCGACCGCGTGGTCGGGATGGACCTTCAGGGCCAGGGCGCCGATGATATTGGTCGCCATGAAGCACAGGCCGCTCAGCGACCAGTCCAGCAGGCAGCGCTGGCGCGAACTTGCGCGGTACAGGAGCAGCATGCTGGCAGCCATGACGCCGGCCACCATGGCGGAAGCCACGACGAGTGTGAACGAATCCATGCTGATCCCCGACGACGAACTCTGCAGTAACAACGAATGCCTGGAGTATAAAATTATTGTCGCCAGGTAAATCTCGCAGATTGTTTCAAGGCCTGCATATTCTTGTATGCCGTTCGCATGATCCAAGCGAAAACGGGCGCCTCCAAGGCTGTGATATAAGTGCACTCCGACCACCGACCCATGTTCATGAAACCCGCTTTCTTCGCCATCGTTGGGGCCCAGTTCTTTTCGTCGCTGGCCGACAGCGCGCTGTTCATCCTGTGCGTGTCGCTGGTCACGACCCTGGCCTTCCCGGAGTGGATGACGCCGATGCTGAAGATGGGCTTCGTGCTGTCGTACATCCTGCTGGCCCCCTTCGCCGGCGCCTTCGCCGACATGTTCCCGAAGGGCCGCGTGATGCTGGTGACGAACACGATCAAGATGTTCGGCTGCTCGCTGATCCTGGCCAAGGCCAATCCCCTGCTCGCCTACGGCATCGTCGGTTTCGGCGCCTCGGCCTATTCGCCGGCCAAGTACGGGATCCTGGCCGAAGTCCTGCCGGCGCGGCGGCTGGTGGCGGCCAACGGCTGGATCGAGGGCACCACCGTGGTCGCGATGATCCTCGGCACCATCCTCGGCGGGCTCATTTCCGCCAACGAGCACACCATCGCCTGGCTGCTGCAGGTCGCGCCCGCCAAGGACGGCATCGCCGATACGCCGGTCAGCGCGGCGGTGCTGGTGATCGTGCTGACCTATTTCGTGGCCGGGGTGCTGAACCTGTGCGTGCTGAACGCCGGCACGCGCTACGCCAAGGCGCGCCGTTCCCTGCCCGCGCTGCTGCTCGATTTCTACCGCTGCAATTCGACGCTCTGGCGCGACCGCGAGGGACGGGTGTCGCTGGGCGTGACCTCGCTGTTCTGGGGCGCCGGCATGGTGCTGCAGATCCTGCTGCTGGCCTGGGCCCAGTCGGCGCTCGGCCTGGCACTGGACAAGGCCGCCGCGCTGCAGGGCGTGTTCGCGCTCGGCGTGGTGATCGGCGCCGCCATCGCCGGCAAGACGGTGCCGCTGGTGCGCTCGATGGCGGTGATGCCGGTCGGGATCGTGCTGGGCGTCGGCCTGTGCGCGATGGTCTTCGTGCACACGGTGCAGGTGGCGCTGCCGCTGCTGCTGGCAATCGGCGTGCTGGCCGGTTTGTTCGTGGTGCCGATGAATGCCATCCTGCAACACCGCGGCCACAGCCTGATGAGCGCCGGGCAATCGATCGCGGTACAGAACTTCAACGAGAACCTGGCCATCCTGGCGATGACGGCCAGCTATGCGATGGCCCTGCAGATCAAGCTGGAAATGAATACGGTGCTGGTACTGCTGGGCATCCTGATCGCGCTCACGACGATTTACCTGCGCGCAGTCGCAAACGCAGCGCGGCATGCATGAGCTTTGCTGATAGTTGACATCGATATATTAGGCTTGCCTATAATAAATTGTCGTCAACTCATGCATATGGAAGCAATCATGGCTATCATCTCGGCCGTCATCCAGCTCGTGGGCCTGGTCCTGCTCATCTTCGGCTTCCGTAACGCGAACCGCAACCTGATGCTGGGCGCGGCCCTGCTCCTCTGGTTCGGTGCAGGCTCCGAGGAATTCGCCCACGGTTTCATGCAAGGTATTCATGAAGGCCGTCCCGCTGTCGAAGCCAGCCGAACCTGAGCCCGCCTGCCTATACAAGAGTACCCAAAACGCCACAGCACGGCGTTTTGATGCTTTGTAACAAGCTTGTTACAAATCAAGCGAACAATTGCTCTAGAGGGAAGACTAGAATATTTTCTTTCTTTCAACCTCTATAGCAGGGTAAATATGATACGTTTGCCGATCGCCTTGGCGGCTTTATGCCTCAGCATGCAAGCAATGGCAGCCGAACCTTTCGACGACAAGTTCCGCCAGCTCGACGAACAGCTCCCCACTCCGAACACGATCCGCACCGCTTCCGGCGCGCCGGGTCACGCCTACTGGCAGCAGCGCGCCGATTATTCGATCCGCGCGACGCTGGACGAGGCCAAACGTTCGATCACGGGTGCCGAGACGATCACGTATCACAACAACTCCCCGGACACGCTGACCTACCTGTGGGTCCAGCTCGACCAGAACATCTACAAGCCGAATTCGGATACCCGCATGGGCGCCACCGTGCGTTCGCGCGACGCCTGGGACAAGCCGCGCGGCCCGGACGACGGCATGAAGTTCGACCAGCTGCAGACCATGATGACTGCCCGGACTTTCGACGGCGGCTTCAACATCAAGTCGGTCAAGGATAGCGGCGGTGCCCCGCTCCACTACGTCATCAACCGCACGATGATGCGCATCGACCTGCCGCAGCCGCTGAAGCCCGGCGCGAAGGTCGCGTTCTCGGTCGAGTGGAGCTATAACATCAACGAGCAGAAGGTGCTCGGCGGCCGTTCCGGCTACGAGAAGTTCGACGACAAGAACGACCTGTTCGAGATCGCCCAGTGGTTCCCGCGCATGGCGGCCTACTACGACGTGACCGGCTGGCAGCACAAGCAGTTCCTGGGCACCGGCGAGTTCACGCTGGAATTCGGCGATTACGACGTCGCCGTGACCGTCCCGGCCGACCACATCGTCGCCTCCACCGGCGAACTGCAGAACCCGGGCGACGTCTTGAGCGCCGCCCAGCGCCAGCGCCTCGAGCAAGCCCGTACCGCGAAGCAGCCGGTCGTCATCGTGACCCAGGCCGAGGCGGAAGCCAAGGAAAAGACCCGCGCCAGCGGCACCAGGACCTGGCGCTTCAAGGCGAAGAACGTGCGCGACTTCGCGTTCGCCTCGAGCCGCAAGTTCATCTGGGACGCCCAGGGCTTCAAGAAGGACGCGACCAATGTGATGGCCATGTCCTACTACCCGAAGGAAGGCAACCCGCTGTGGGAGAAGTATTCGACCCAGGCCATCATCCACACCATCGACCAGTACAACAAGTACTCCTTCGATTATCCGTACCCGGTGGCGATCTCGGTGAACGGCCCGGTGGGCGGCATGGAATACCCGATGATCTCGTTTAACGGCCCGCGTCCGACCAAGGACAAGAAGACCGGCGAGCTGACTTATTCGAAGCGCACCAAGTACGGCCTGATCGGCGTCGTGATCCACGAAGTGGGCCACAACTACTTCCCGATGATCGTCAACTCGGACGAGCGCCAGTGGACCTGGATGGACGAAGGCATCAACAGCTTCGTGCAGTACCTGGCCGAGCAGGCCTGGGAAGAGAACTACCCGCAGTCGCGCGGCGAGCCGCGTTCGATCGTCGACTACATGAAGAGCGCCGGCCAGCAGCCGATCATGACCAACTCCGAGTCGATCTCGGCGCTGGGCCCGAACTCCTACGCCAAGCCGACCGCCGCGCTGAACGTGCTGCGCGAAACCGTGCTGGGCCGCGAGCTGTTCGACTTCGCCTTCCGCGAATACGCACGCCGCTGGAAGTTCAAGCGTCCGACGCCGTCCGACTTCTTCCGCACGATGGAAGATGCTTCGGGCACGGACCTCGACTGGTTCTGGCGCGGCTGGTTCTACACCACCGACCACGTCGACGTGAGCCTGGACGGCATCAGCGAGTACACCGTCGGCACGAAGGATCCGGAAATCGAGAAGGCCTGGAAGCGTGCGCAGAAAAACGCCGAACCGGAGTCGATCACCGACCAGCGCAACAAGGGCACGCTGCCGCGCCGCCTGGACGCGCACCCGGAGCTGAAGGACTTCTACAACGAGCATGACGAGTTCACGGTCACCAACAAGGACCGCAACAAGTACAACGAAGCGCTCGAAGGCATGGAAGACTGGGAAAAGGCGCTGCTCAAGGAAGGCAAGCACCTGTATCTGGTGGACTTCACCAACAAGGGCGGCCTCGTGACGCCGCTGGTGCTGGAGATCACCCTGGCATCGGGTAAAAAGTACGTCGAGCGCGTGCCGGCCGAAGTCTGGCGCTACAACCCGAAGAAGATCACCAAGCTGATCATCACCGACGAGCCGATGACCAGCCTGGTGCAGGACCCGTACTGGGAAACCGCGGACACCGACCAGAGCGACAACGCCTGGCCGCGCAAGGCGACGCCGTCGCGCCTGGAACTCTTCAAGTCGCAGCGCGGTGGCGGTGACGACATGATGAAGGACTACAACGAAAAGCTGAAGACCAGGGAATCGAAAGACGCCAAGGACGACAAGGCCACCAAGGACGCCAAGCCGGAAGTGAAGGCAGCGGCCGACCAGGGCGCAGCAGCAAACAAATAAGAAGCACCGTAGGGTGGGCACCCCGTGCCCACGCGCGACGCCGCACGATGCCGGCGCCGCGCGTGGAAAACGTGGTGCCCATCTTCCGTTTTGAGACCGCATCGACATACATATAACAAGCACATGAACTTCAAGCGCCTGCCCGCCAGCCTCGCTGCCCTGAGCCTGATCGCCTCCCTTTCCAGCTCCGCCTTCGCCCAGCAATTCGAGGACAAATTCCGCCAGCTCGACGAGCTGCTGCCCACGCCCACCGACACCCGCACCGCCTCGGGCGCGCCGGGCCACGCCTACTGGCAGCAGCGCGCCGACTACAAGATCCGCGCGCGCCTGGACGAAGCGAAGCACGCCATCACCGGCGTTGAGACGGTCACCTACCACAACAACTCGCCGGACACGCTGAATTACCTGTGGCTGCAGCTGGACCAGAACCTGTTCAAGCCGAACTCGAACGGCCGCACCACCGCCACCGTGGTCTCGCGCGAAGCCTGGGCCCGGGCCACGCCGGAGACGGGCGTGAAGTTCGACGCGATGCGCACCATGCTGGAATCGCGCCTGTTCGACGGCGGCTTCAACATCACCGCGGTAAAGGATGCCGGCGGCGCGCCGCTGCGCTACGTCATCAACGGCACCATGATGCGCATCGACCTGCCGCAGCCGCTCAAACCGGGTGCCAAGCTGTCCTTCGGCGTCGACTGGCACTACAACATCAACGACCAGAAAGTGGTGCACGGCCGCTCGGGCTACGAGAGCTTCGACGACAAGAACGACCTGTTCGCGATCGCCCAGTGGTTCCCGCGCATGGCGGCCTACTACGATGCCCACGGCTGGCAGCACAAGCAGTTCCTCGGCGCCGGCGAGTTCACGCTGGAATTCGGCGACTACGACGTCGAGGTCACGGTGCCCGCCGACCACATCGTCGCCGCCACCGGCGAGCTGCAAAACCCGGGCGACGTGCTGAGCGCAGCCCAGCGCCAGCGCCTCGAACAGGCGCGCACCGCGAAGCAGCCGGTGCTGATCGTGACCCAGGCCGAGGCGGAAGCAAAAGAAAAGTCCCGCACGGAGTCGACCCGCACCTGGCGCTTCCGCGCGAAGAACGTGCGCGATTTCGCCTGGGCTTCGTCGCGCAAGTTCATCTGGGATGCGCAGGGCTTCAGGAAGGACGGCACGGATGCGCTGGCGATGTCCTTCTACCCGAAGGAAGGCAACCCGCTGTGGGGCAAGTATTCGACCCAGGCAGTGGTGCACACCCTCGACCAGTACAGCAAGTACTCCTTCGACTACCCCTACCCGGTCGCCATCTCGGTCAACTTCGACGTCGGCGGCGGCATGGAATACCCGATGCTGTCGTTTAACGGCCCGCGTCCGAGCAAGGACAAGAAGACCGGCGAGATCACCTATTCGAAGAACACCAAGTATGGCCTGATCGGCGTCGTGATCCACGAGGTCGGCCACAACTACTTCCCGATGGTCGTCAACTCGGACGAGCGCCAGTGGACCTGGATGGACGAGGGTCTGAACAGCTTCCTCGAATTCCTGGCCGAAGAAGCCTGGGAAGAGAAATTCCCGATCTCCTACGGTGAACCGCGCATGATCGCGAGCTACATGAAGAGCCAGAACCAGGTGCCGATCATGACCAACTCGGAATCGATCACCCAGTTCCTCAACAACGCCTATGCCAAGCCGGCCACCGCCCTGAACGTGCTGCGCGAGACCGTACTGGGCCGCGAACTGTTCGACTTCGCCTTCAAGGAATACGCGCGCCGCTGGAAGTTCAAGCGTCCGACCCCGGCCGACTTCTTCCGCACCATGGAAGACGCCTCGGGCACGGACCTCGACTGGTTCTGGCGCGGCTGGTTCTACACCACCGATTACGTCGACGTCAGCATCGACGGCATCAGCGAGTACACGGTCTCTACCCGCGATCCGGAAATCGAGAAGGCGTGGAAGCGCGCGCAGAAGGATGCGGAACCGGTCTCGATCACCGACCAGCGCAACAAGGGCACGCTGCCGCGCCGCCTGGACGCGCATCCGGAGCTGAAGGACTTCTACAACGAGCACGACGAGTTCACGGTCACCAACAAGGACCGCAACAAGTTCAACGAAACCGTGGAAGGCCTCGAAGACTGGGAAAAGGCACTGCTCAAGGAAGGCAAGCACCTCTACCTGGTGGACTTCAGCAACAAGGGCGGCCTGGTGACCCCGCTGGTGCTGGAGATCACCCTGGCCTCCGGTAAAAAATACGTCGAGCGCGTGCCGGCGGAAGTCTGGCGCTATAACCCGAAGAAGATCACCAAGCTGATCATCACCGACGAACCGATGACCAGCCTGGTGCAGGACCCGTACTGGGAAACCGCCGATGTCGACCAGAACGACAACGCCTGGCCGCGCAAGGCGCTGCCTTCCCGCCTGGAGCTGTTCAAGTCCCAGCGCGGTGGCGACGATCTGATGAAAGATTTTAACGAGAAGCTCAAGACCAGGGACGAGAAGGCCAAGGACGAAGAGAAACCGATCGCCAAATAACGAACATACGATTACCCGCAACATGAACATGAAACGCCTCGCCACCTTCTCGCTGATCGCCGCCATCACCGGCTCGGCCTTCGCCCAGCAATTCGACGACAAGTTCCGCCAGCTCGACGAGCTGCTGCCCACGCCCACCGACACCCGGACTGCGTCCGGTGCCCCGGGCCACGCATACTGGCAGCAGCGTGCCGACTACAAGATTCGTGCGCAACTGGACGAAGCGAAGCGCGCCGTCACCGGCAGCGAAACCGTCACCTACCACAACAATTCGCCGGACACGCTGAACTACCTGTGGGTGCAGCTGGACCAGAACATGTTCCGCGCCGATTCGGACAACCGCAACATCTCGAGCTACCCGTCGCGCGAAGCCTGGCGCACCGCCGGTACGGGCGGCCAGACCGGATTGCAGTACGAGGCCGCGCGCTTCCTGGTCGAGAGCCGCAAGTTCGACGGCGGCTTCAAGGTCGCCAGCGTCACCGGCCTTGATGGCAAGCCGCTGCGCTACGTGATCAACAAGACCATGATGCGCATCGACCTCGACCAGCCCTTGAAGCCGGGCGCGCGCGTCTCCTTCAACATGAGCTGGTCCTTCAACGTGCCGGAGACGAACGTGCTGGGCCGCCGCATGGGCTTCGAACGCTTCGACAAAGAGGACAAGAACGACCTGTTCGAGATCGCCCAGTGGTACCCGCGCATGGCCGCCTACTACGACGTCCACGGCTGGCAGAACAAGCAGTACCTGGGCGACGGCGAGTTCACGCTGGAGTTCGGCGACTACGACGTCGAGGTCACGGTGCCCTCCGACCACATCGTCGCCGCCACCGGCGAGCTGCAGAACGAAGGCGATGTCCTCACCGCCGCCCAGCGCGATCGCCTGAAGCAGGCCCGCACCGCGAAGCAACCGGTCGTCATCGCCAGCCAGGCGGACGCCGAGGCGCGCGAAAAGGGCCGCGCCACCACGATGAAAACCTGGCGCTTCCGCGCGAAGAACGTGCGCGACTTCGCCTGGGCCACCAGCCGCAAGTTCATCTGGGATGCGCAGGGCTTCAAGAAGGGCGGCACCGACGTCCTGGCCATGTCCTTCTACCCGAAGGAAGGCAACCCGCTGTGGGAAAAATACTCGACCCAGGCCATCATCCACACCATCGACCAGTACAACAAGTACTCCTTCGATTATCCCTACCCGGTCGCCATCTCGGTGAACGGCCCGGTGGGCGGCATGGAATACCCGATGATCTCGTTCAACGGCGGCCGTCCGACCAGGGACAAGAAGACCGGCGAACTGACGTACTCGCGCAGCACCAAGTATGGCCTGATCAGCGTGATCATCCACGAGGTCGGCCACAACTACTTCCCGATGATCGTCAATTCCGACGAGCGCCAGTGGACCTGGATGGATGAGGGCATCAACAGCTTCATGCAGTTCCTCGCCGAGACCGCGTGGGAAGACGATTACCCGGCCCGCCGCGGCGAGGCACGCAACATCGTCGACTACATGAAGAGCCGCAACCAGCAGCCCATCATGACCAATTCCGAGTCGATCACGAACCGCGGCAGCAATGCCTACGCCAAGCCGGCCACTGCGCTGAACGTGCTGCGCGAGACCGTGCTGGGCCGCGAACTGTTCGACTTCGCCTTCCGCACCTATGCCGAGCGCTGGAAGTTCAAGCGCCCGACCCCGGCCGACTTCTTCCGCACGATGGAAGACGCGTCCGGTACGGACCTCGACTGGTTCTGGCGCGGCTGGTTCTACACCACCGACGCGGTCGACGTGAGCGTGGACGGCATCAGCGAGTACACGGTCGGCACGAAGGATCCGGAAGTCGAGAAGGCCTGGCGGCGCGCGCGCCGCGACGAAGAACCGGTCTCGATCACGGACCAGCGCAACAAGGGCACGCTGGCGCGCCGTCTCGACGCACATCCGGAACTGAAGGATTTCTACAACGAGCATGACGAGTTCACGGTCACCAACAAGGACCGCAACAAGTACAATGAAACGGTGGAAGGACTCGAAGACTGGGAAAAGGCGCTGCTCAAGGAAGGCAAGCACCTCTACCTGGTGGACTTCACCAACAAGGGTGGCCTGGTGACCCCGCTGATCCTCGAGATCACGCTGGCATCGGGTAAAAAGTATGTCGAACGCGTCCCGGCCGAAGTCTGGCGCTACAACCCTAAGAAGGTCACCAAGCTGATCATCACCGACGAACCGATGACCAGCCTGGTGCAGGACCCGTACTGGGAAACCGCCGACACCGACCAGAGCGACAACGCCTGGCCGCGCAAGCCGGTGCAATCGCGCCTGGAGCTGTTCAAGAGCCAGCGCCCGCAGGACGACATGATGAAAGACTATAACGAGAAATTGAAAACGAAGGACAGCAAGGAAGCCGTCAAGGCCGAACAGCAGTCCATCGAAGCCGGCAGGAAGGTTGAATGAGCCTCAAGCGTTTCATCAGGCAGTGTGCAGGCGCCGCCGTCCTGGCCGGCGCCTGCGCGCTGGCGCCCGCCCATAACTTCCATGCGGCGATCACCGACATCAGCTACAACGAGCGCACCGGCAGCCTTGAAGTCGTGCACACCTACATGGCGCACGACGTCGAGGCGCTGCTGACCAACCTGTACCAGCGCCAGTTCGACCTGTCCGATCCCGACGACCAGGCGGTGTTCCGCAAGTACGTCGAAAAGCAGTTCTGGCTGGCGGACAAGGACAAGCGCCGCCTGCCCCTGAACTGGGTCGGCATGACGGCCGACGCCCAGAACGTCATGGTGTTCCAGGAAGTGCTGCAGACACCCAGCGCCAAGGTCGAGTTCATCCACGACGCGGTGCTGACCGACTTCATGCCCGACCAGCTGAACACCGTGAACCTGACGGTGGCGGGCAGCCTGCGTACCTTCGGCTTCAGCAGCAGCCATACCGAGTTTTCAGTCCACTGAGCGTACACCAAGCTTCAACCCATGCGTCTTCGAGTCCTGCCCTGCGCGCTGGCCGCGCTGTTTTCCCACACCCTTGCCCAAGCCGACGATTTCGTGATCCAGCGCGTGCTGGTCGAGGGGGCGCGCGCCAGCCAGCTCGGCATCGCCGATTCCGCCAACGCCGGCAGCGTCAGCCAGAAGGAACTGGAGATGCGCACCATCTACCGTCCCGGCGAACTGCTGGAGGCGGCGCCCGGCCTGATCGCCAGCCAGCACAGCGGCGAAGGCAAGGCCAACCAGTTCTACCTGCGCGGCTTCAACCTCGACCACGGCACCGACCTGGCCACCTGGATCGACGAGATGCCGGTCAACCAGCGCTCGCATGCCCACGGCCAGGGCTGGACCGACCTGAACTTCCTGATCCCGGAACTGACCGCCCGCCTCGACTACCGCAAGGGGCCGTATTCGGCGCGCGAAGGCGACTTCGCCTCGGCCGGCAGCGCATCGATCACCTATGCGAACCGCCTGGTACGCGACGTCGCCACCCTGAGCGTGGGCCAGAACGGCTATGCGCGCACGGCGCTGGCGGCCTCGAAGGATGCGCTAGGGGGCGCCCTCACCTATGCGCTGGAACTGCTGCACAACGACGGCCCCTACACCCACCCGGACGATTACCAGAAAGTGAACGGCGTGCTGCGCTACAGCCGCGGCTATGCCAACAATGGCTGGAGCGTCACCGCGATGGCTTACCACGGACGCTGGAATTCCACCGACCAGATCCCGGAGCGTGCCGTCGATGAAGGACGTCTTGGCCGCTTCGACGCCATCGACGACAGCGACGGCGGCGAGGCGCGCCGCTACAGCCTGTCCGGCGTGTGGCGCCAGACCACGGCCGATTCGGCCTCGAAAGTGAGCGCTTACCTGATCCGCAACCAGCTGGATCTGTGGTCGAACTTCACCTACTTCATGAACGACCCGGTCCACGGCGACCAGTTCGCCCAGCCCGACCGCCGCGTCACCAGCGGCGTCAACGCCCTGCACACCTGGCACGCGCACCGTGGCGACACGGTGACTTCCGACCTGAGCGTCGGCCTGCAGGCGCAGAACGACAACATCTTCAACGGCCTGCTGCACACGCAGGCGCGCCAGACGCTGGATGTCACGCGCCAGGACCATATCGTCGAAACCAGCCGCGCCGCCTGGATCGAGAGCGCGACGCGCTGGGGCGAGTCCTTCCGCAGCATCGTCGGGCTGCGCGCCGACGGCTACCGCTTCCGCGTCAGGAGCGACCTGACCAGCGCTCGTGCCAGCGCCAGCGACACCCTGCTCAGCCCTTCGCTGAACCTGGTGTTTGGACCGTGGAAGAGCAGCGAGCTGTATCTGAATTATGGCCAGGGCTTCCACAGCAACGATGCCCGCGGTGCCGTCACCAGCAGCGAGCCGCTGGTGCGCTCGCGCGGCATGGAGATCGGCCTGCGCACGGAAGCGATTCCGAAGATGCAGACCGCGCTCTCGCTGTACCGCCTGGATTTCGATTCGGAGCTGAGCTATGTCGGCGACGAAGGCACGACCGAGGCCGGGTCGCCCAGCCGGCGCATCGGCATCGAGTTCTCGAACTATTACAAACCCGTGAAGTGGCTGGCGATCGACTTCGACGCCGCCTTTGCGCGCGCCCGCTCGCGCGAAGTGGAGGCCGGCCAGGACCGCATCCCCGGCGCGGTCGAAGGCGTGGGCCAGCTGGCCGTCACCGCCAGCCAGCTCGGCAGGAATGGCGCCTGGGAAGGCGCGCTGCGCCTGCGCTACTTCGGCCCGCGCCCGCTCGTCGAGGACAACAGCGTGCGCTCGCATGCCAGCACCACGCTGAACGGCCGCATCGGCTACCGGATCGCGAAGGACCTGCGGCTGGAGCTGGAGGGCTTCAACCTGGCCAACAAGCGCGTGTCCAGCATCGACTACTACTATGCCTCGCAACTGCGCGGCGAGCTCGAACCCCGCGAGGACATCCACTTCCACCCGCTCGAATCGCGCTCGTTCAGGCTTACCCTCATCAAGAACTGGTGAACAAAACCTGCTACGCTAGCGGGATGACTACACCGCAACCACCCTATACCGACCCGTCGCGCATCGTCGATGCGCTGCGCACGGACGGCTATGCGCTGCTGCGTCCGCAGGACGTGGCCCAGCTGGCCGGCTGCTCCCTCGACGACCTGCAGGCCCTGGCGCCGAGCTGGGACCGCCTGGAACTCGACAACTACCTGAAGGACGGCGGCCGCTACCGGCGCCGGCGCCACTCCTGCTTCGTCGACGACGGCGCGACCCTGGTCCAGAGCCCGCACCGCGCGCACTGGCAGCCGGTCGAGTACAACGCCCTGCACGGCGGCATGCACCGCCTGTTCGTGCCGATCGAACCGGCCACCGTCGACCAGCCGGCCTGGAACCGGTTGTTGCGCGCGCTGGGCGCCGTCTGCACCGCGGTGAAGGGTCCGCAGCCCTGGTACGTCGAAGCGCACCAGTTCCGCATCGACACCGCCGACGGCATCGGCCGGCCGACCCCGGAAGGCGCGCACCGCGACGGCGTCGACTTCGTGGCCGTGATCCTGATCGGTCGCGAAAACATCAAGGGCGGCGAGACGCGCGTATTCGAAGCCGATGGTCCGAAAGGCCAGCGCTTCACCATGCTCGAGCCCTGGACCATGCTGCTGCTGGACGATGCGGCCGTGATCCACGAATCGACGCCGATCCAGCCGCTGGGCGAGCATGGACACCGCGACACGCTGGTGCTGACCTGGCGCGCCGGCAGCTTCCAGGGCGACGGCCAGCCCGGAGAATAAAAAAAAAGCCCGCTAACCTTGCGGCGCGGGCGGAATCCAGATTCCGGAGAAAACTGGAGGAGACAGTTCCACTATAGCGCTATTTATTGTGCAGTGCAATACAGTAAAACTACGATAGCGCGTTGGCCTGGTTCCAGAGTGGGATAGCTCCTACAGTCAGGTGTCAACGATCCGGGCACCAGAGGCTTTTGCGGCATTGCGGGAGGCCCTGGGCCAGCGCGGCGACAAGGAGCGCGGACAGGAATCGGTTGCCGCCATACGATTCGTGCAGGCCGCGATTCGTATGTACCAGACGAAGCCAGGCATGGCTCCTTTGCTACACTAGCAGGATGACGAACCGACTCCGCCCCCATCTCCTGATCCCCGTCGCCCTGCTGGCCGGCCTCGCCGGCGTATTCGCCACCGGTAGTGCCGCCGACGACAAGAAGACGCCCGCCCCGCGCCCGGCCCTCACCGTGACCACGGCGCGCCCCGCCACCGCGCGCCTGCCGCTGCGCCTCGCCGCCAACGGCAACGTCGCCGCCTGGCAGGAAGCCGTGATCGGCAGCGAATCGAACGGCCTGCGCCTGCGCGAAGTGCGCGTCAACGTCGGCGACGTCGTCAAGAAGGGCGAGGTGCTGGCCGTGTTCGACGCCGACGTCGTCAACGCCGACCTGGCCCAGGCCAAGGCCGCGCTGCAGGAAGCCGAAGCGAATGCCGCCGCCGCCCGCGCCGACGCCCAGCGCGCCCGCGCACTGAAAAGCTCGGGCGCCCTCAGCGAGCAGCAGGTTACCCAGTACATCACCGCCGAGCGCACCGCCGCGGCGCGGGTCGCGGCCGCGCGCGCCACGCTGTCGCAGCAGCAGCTGCGCCTGAAGTACACCCAGGTGGTGGCGCCCGACAGCGGCATTGTCTCCGCGCGCAACGCCACCGTGGGCGCCGTCGCCGGTGTGGGCACGGAGCTGTTCCGCATGATCCGCCAGGGCCGCCTGGAGTGGCGCGCCGAGATCACGGCCGCCGAACTGCCGCGCATGAAGCCCGGCCTGAAAGCCCAGGTCAAGGCCGCCAGCGGCGCCACCATCAACGGCACCGTGCGCACGGTGGCCCCGACCATCGACCCGCAGAGCCGCGTCGCCCTGGTCTACGTCGACCTGCCGCCGAGTCTTTCATCGAACGCACCGCTGAAGGCCGGCATGTTCGCCGGCGGCGAATTCGCCCTGGGCGAGTCCGGCGCACTGACGGTGCCGCAGCAGGCGGTCGTGGTGCGCGACGGCTTCTCCTACGTGTTCCGGCTGAACCAGGACAACCGCGTCAGCCAGGTCAAGGTCACGACCGGACGCCGGCTCGGCGACCGCGTCGAAGTGGTGGCCGGTCTGCCGGCGGACGTGCTGGTGGTGACCAGCGGCGCCGGCTTCCTGAACGACGGCGATCTGGTGAAGAACGTGGTTGCCACGCCCGCGCCGGCGGCGGCGCCGGCAGGCACGGTTGCGGCGCGCTGAAGGATCGATGATGAATTTTTCGGCTCTCTCGATCCGCAACCCGATCCCGGCGATCATGCTGTTCGCCCTGCTGACGCTGGCGGGCATCCTCGCCTTCAAGGCCAACAAGGTGCAGGACTTCCCGGACATCGAACTGCCCGTGGTGACCGTCGCCGCCACCCTCGACGGCGCCGCGCCGGCCCAGCTGGAAACCGAGGTTGCACGCAAGATCGAGGATTCGGTCGCGACCCTGCAGGGCGTGAAGAACATCTACACGAAAGTGCTGGACGGCGTGGCCACCGTCACCGTCGAATTCGTTTTGGAAAAGAACCTGTCGGACGCCGTCAACGACGTGCGCGACGCCGTCTCGCGCGTACGTGCCGACCTGCCGGCCGAGATGCGCGACCCCAGCGTGACCAAGGTGACCACCGCCGGCCGCGTGGTGCTGACCTTCACCGCCGAGGCGGCGCAGGCGGGCGGCAAGCCGGCGCTGGATGCGCCCGACCTCAGCTGGTTCGTCGACAACACGGTGTCCAAGCGCCTGCTCGCGGTGCCCGGCGTGGGCGCGGTCAAGCGCGTGGGCGGCGTGACGCGCGAAGTGCGGGTCGAGCTCGACGATGCGAGAATGGCGGCGCTGCGCGTGTCGGCGCTGGACGTGTCGCGCCAGCTGCGCAACGTGCAGCGCGAGGAGCCGGGCGGACGCGGCGACATCAGCGGCGCCGAGCAGTCGGTGCGCACCCTGGCCACCGTGCAGACCGCCCAGGAACTGGCGCGCATGGAGATCCCCCTGTCGGGCGGCCGCCGCGTGCGCCTCGACGAGATCGCGACCGTGTCCGACACCGTGGCCGAGCCGCGCGCGCTGGCCGAGCAGGATGGCCGCACCGTGGTCGGCTTCGAGATCTTCCGCACCCGCGGCGCCGGCGAGACCGAAGTGGCGGCCGGCGTGCGCGCCGCCATCCAGGACCTGCAAGCCAGGCATGGCAACGTCGTGCTGCACGAAGTGATCGACAATGCCCTGCCGGTCGAGGAAAACTTCGACGCCTCGATGGAGATGCTGTACGAAGGCGCGGTCCTGGCCGTGCTGGTGGTGTGGCTGTTCCTGCGCGACTGGCGCGCCACCATTGTCGCCGCGGCCGCCCTGCCGCTGTCGGTGATCCCGGCCTTCCTCGGCCAGTACCTGTTCGGCTACACGCTGAACATGGTGACCCTGCTGTCGCTGGCCCTGGTGGTGGGCGTGCTGGTCGACGATGCGATCGTCGAGATCGAGAACATCTCGCGCCACCTCCGGATGGGCAAGACGCCGATGCAAGCGGCGCTGGAAGCGGCCGACGAAATCGGCATGGCGGTGATCGCCACGACGTTCTCGCTGGTTGCCGTGTTCCTGCCGACCGCCTTCCTGAGCGGCATCTCGGGTAAATTCTTCAAGCAGTTCGGCTGGACCGCGGTGCTGGCCATCCTGGCCTCGCTGCTGGTGGCGCGCCTGTTGACGCCGATGATGGCGGCCTACTTCCTCAAGCCGACCAAGCACCGCGAGGAAAAGGACGGCCCGATCATGCGCCGCTACATGCGCGCCATGCAGTGGTGCCTGCGCCACCGCGGCCTGACCATGCTGGCCTCCGCCGTGTTCTTCGTGGCCTCGATCTCGCTGGTGCCGCTGCTGCCGACCGGCTTCGTGCCGCCCGCCGACCGCGGCCAGACCCAGATCAACATCGAACTGCCGCCCGGCTCGACGCTGGCGGAGACGCGTATCGTGGCCGAGCGCGCGCGCCTGGCCGCGCTGCAGGTCCCGAACGTCAAGAACGTGTTCAGCTCGGTCGGCGGCGGCTCCAGCGGCGACGCTTTCGCGCCCGGTGCCGCGGCCGAGGCGCGCCGCGCCGTGCTGACGCTCACCACCACCCACCGCAGCGACCGCAAGGAAAAGCTGGCCGTCATCGAATCGAACCTGCGCGCGAAGCTGGCCGACATTCCGGGCGCCCGCTTCAACGTCGGCCCGCCGGACACCGGCATCAAGATGCAGATGGTGCTGCGCAGCGAAGATCCGGCGGCGCTGACCGCCGTCGCGCGCCAGGCCGAACGCGAGATGCGCACGCTGCGCGGCGTCGGCAACGTCAGTTCCAGCGCCTCGCTGGTGCGCCCGGAGATCATCGTGCGGCCCGACTTCGCGCGTGCCGCCGATCTCGGCGTGACCGCAGCAAGCATCGGCGAAACCGTGCGCGTGGCCACCGCCGGCGACTACGACCAGGTGCTGGCGAAGATGAACGTGTCCGAGCGCCAGGTACCGATCCGGGTAAAACTGCCGGACGCGGTGCGCGCCGACCTCGACGCCATCGGCCGCCTGACGGTGCCGGGCAAGAACGGCCCGGTGCTGCTGGCAAACGTGGCCGACATCACGCTGGAGAGCGGCCCGGCCCAGATCGACCGCCTGAACCGCAGCCGTCAGGTGACCCTGCAGGTGGAGCTGAACGGCCGTTCGCTGGGCGAAGTGAATGCGGAGGCACGCGCCCTGCCCTCGCTGCGCAACCTGCCGGCCTCCGTGCAGATCGCGGAACTCGGCGATGCCGAAGAGATGCGCAACCTGTTCGCCAGCTTCGGCGTCGCCATGCTGATCGGCGTACTGTGCATCTACGGCGTGCTGGTGCTGCTGTTCACCGACTTCCTGCAGCCGGTGACCATCCTGGCGGCGCTGCCGCTGTCGATCGGCGGCGCCTTCGTGGCCCTGCTGCTGACGCATAACGCGCTGTCGATGCCGACCATGATCGGCCTGATCATGCTGATGGGGATCGTGACCAAGAACTCGATCCTGCTGGTCGATTACGCCATCCTGGCCCGCAAGGCCGGCATGAACCGCATCGATGCCCTGGTCGACGCCTGCCACAAGCGTTCGCGCCCGATCGTCATGACCACGCTGGCGATGGGTGCCGGCATGCTGCCGCTGGCCCTGGGCCTGTCCGGCGACCCGAGCTTCCGCTCGCCGATGGCGGTGGCGGTGATCGGTGGCCTGATCACTTCGACCTTGCTCAGCCTGCTGGTGGTCCCGGCCGTGTTCACCTATGTGGACGATGCCGAGCACTGGATGGGGCGCACGGCGCGGCGCTTGCGCAAGCATCCGCGGCAGCCGGTGCCGAGCGAGGAAAGCACCGTAAAGTAAGCTTCCCAAAAAACGTCGCCTCGCTCCCAAAAGACGTCGTCCCCGCCCGCAAAAACGTCGTCCCCGCTCCAAAAACGTCGTCCCCGCGAAGGCGGGGACCCGGGTTCTGCGCGAGCTGACGAAGCGCTTGCAGACCTGGGTCCCCGCCTGCGCGGGGACGACGTGTTTTCGTGTAACCGGCTAATTAATAATCGCGGCTACGGCCACCCAGCAGCTTGGCCAGCAGGAAGCCGACGCCGGCAGCGATGGCGATCGCCTTTTCCGGATTCTGGCGCACATACTCGCGGCCCTGGTCCATGTACTGGCCGTAGGCGTCGGTCAGCTGTTCCTTGCGCTGGCCCAGGCTGGCGCCGGTGCCGCTCAGCATGCCCTGCAGCTTGTCCACGCCGGCGTGGGCAGTGGTTGCCAGGCGGTCGACGACCGGCTGCACGCTGTTGACGGCCTTGTCGACCATCGGCTTGGCGGCGTCCGCGGCCTGGTCGATCTTCGAGTGCAGGTCCTGGGCTTTCTGGTCAGCCATGCCTTGCGCCTTGTTGGCCATGTCCTTCATGTCGCCGCCGGTGCTGGCGCCAGTGCTCTGGCTGCTGCCGGTCGAACCGGTGCTGCCCATGCTAGAGCCGCCGCGGTTGAGGTTCGACGCGCCGGTCGAACCGCCCGAGCCGCCGGTTGCGCTGTTGGTGCCGCTGGCGGTCGAGCCGCTGGCGCTCATCGCGCCCATCGAGCCGACGCCCTGCGAAGTCGATTGCGACGACGACGAGCCGGCATTGCTGGTGCCGCCCACAGCGCCGGTGCTCGACGCGGTGGCGCCGCCGGTGCTCGAGCCGGTCGAAGTGCTCTGGTCCTTGCCCTGGTTCGACGGGGTGCTCTTGTTCAGGCTGCCCGAGCTGTTCGAGCTGCCCTGGTTACCTGCGTTGCTGCCCGTGGTGCTGCCTTTTGCTTCGCTCGACTTTTGATTATCCATGATGTCTTCCTTCGTAAGATTTTGACCAACGCGGAGTAGACCGATACTCGACCATCAACACATTGACCCTGAACACTTTCAGGAGTTCCGCGCGTAGGGATGATCTATTCGCGTTTCGTTGGGGTTAAGCCGCGATGCCGGTTCGACACCGGTTGCGCGGCGTCGCGATAGAAAAAATATAACTTTTGGCTGGCCGGGACTGTGCGCTGACTAACAGAGCTGTAGGAAGACGAAAAACTGTAGAAAAATAAACCCCATTAAAATGCTGGGGTGTCAATGAATATTTCTTTTAGCTAACTATTCTCCAGTCCTTGAAGCACTGACTCTGCTACCTTTGCTTCATGTTGTGCATAGGTGGTTCCATCGTCCAACCGCCAATACTCTCTTCCGTTGATTGAATAGCCTGCCAGTACGCCTCCAGCCTGAGAAGCACTCTTGAACAAGTGATTCCTGGTCAACCGCATTTTTGCACCAAAAGGAATCAATGCACCAGATTCAATGAGATTTTGACGAATAGCCAACATACTTCCTGTAATACTTTTATACGTTGAAGCTGACGCTTCTGATCCTTCCAAAACTACCATTCCCTCATCCGTACTTACGGCCTGAGCATGTATCTCGGCTACACGTAAATGAAATACGGGTGATGAATCGAAATCTTTAGCATTATCTGTTTTTTCGTCTTGACCCACTGAGTCAGGATTTGTAGCAGGCTGCGTTATTGGAAATTTAGGAGATTGCGTCAAGAGTGGATCAAGAACTTTAAAGCCTAATGACCCCAATAGCATTTTTACAGACACAAGATACTCTTCCATCGCATCACGCTCTGAACGGGGCAGCAGCGGAACTGGCGGGAAAGCACTGTTTGTCAAGTGATATCGATTTGCATGCCTTGCCATTCCAATCAATCGAGCTTCAAGGTAGCGAACATGCCCTTTGGTGAGATTTTCATCTTTGCTAGTGAACGCAACAACTTCACTCCAGAACCTCTTGTTACTCACGTGTGACGCAAGACGGTCTATGACCACTTCTGCTTCACCAATGTATACAGCATCGCGTCCCGTCTCATCGTCAACCCCAAATAACAAGTACACACCTGGTCGCTGGACTTCGGGCCATTCACGTAACTCCTGAAAGCGCGATCGTGGGCAAGCCAACGCCTGCCCACTCCAATTTGTAATTTCAGCGTGCCGAATACCGGAAACATTTTCGGTAGGCAAATAAATTTTGATTGTTTTTCCCATAGCCTCAACTGCTGCGCGAAGTTAGTTTGCGAAGCATAGCAGATTCGTTATCTGAAATTGGTGCTCCAGGAGATTCAAACAGCGGAGTCAAGAAAAGGCGACCTACAAGGTCGCCGATTTTCACGCAAAGTGCACATCAGTTACGTCGATCCCATTCTCTATGAGTACGTAGACCATGGGTGAACTGGGCCGCGTTTAAATTCCCAAGATTTCTTTCCAAACGCTCGGCGACCACGTTTTTGTCAAAATCGAGGAAGCTTTCATTGCCTCATTAAAATTCATGCCCCCATCAATCAATTGCCTCGCTGTCTCATCCATTGTATCAATAGCTCCATTAACTAGGTGTTGGATCCCATCTTTCATTGTAGACATAAGGTTCTCCCAGAAAGTTAAAAGACGTTGAGTGTTAGACATTCCCAAAGTGGAGAAGTTACTGAAGTAAGGCAGAAGGCAGAAACAAAAGCCTAATTGTGAAGTAGAAGTTCAAGCTTTTTCATTCCTGTAAGCCCAGGTATACAGCGCCGGCAGGATCAGCAAAGTCAGCGCCGTCGACGACAGGATCCCGCCGATCACCACCGTTGCCAGCGGCCGCTGCACCTCGGCCCCGGTACTCGTCGCCAGCGCCATCGGCAGGAAGCCCAGCGAGGCGACCAGCGCCGTCATCAGGACCGCCCGCAGGCGCACCTGCGCCCCCTCCTTCATCGCCTCCTCCGGCCCGTGGCCCTGTTCCCGCAGCGAACGCACGAAGGCGATCATGACCAGCCCGTTCAGCACGGCAACGCCCGACAGCGCGATGAAGCCGACCGCGGCGGACATCGACAACGGCAGCCCGCGCAGCCACAAGGCGAGCACGCCGCCGCTCATGGCGAACGGGATGCCGCTGAACACCAGCAGGCCATCCCTGACGCTGTTGAACATCAGGTACAGGAGTGCGAACACGATCGCCAGCGCGGCGGGAATGACGAGGGCCAGGCGCTGGCTCGCGGCTTGCAGGTTCTCGAACTGGCCGCCCAGGCTCAGCCAGGTCCCCGCCGGCAGCTTCATCCTGCCCAGGCCGGTCTCGAGCTCGGCCACGAAGGAACCGAGGTCGCGCCCGCGCACGTTGGCGGTAACGACGATGCGCCGCTTGCCGTTCTCGCGGCTGATCTGGTTCGCTTCGGGAACGAAGGCCAGGCTGGCGATCTCGGACAGCGGGATGCTGGCCGCCCGGCCTTCCTGCGCCGGCAGCGAGACCGGCAACTGGCGCAGGCTCTCGATGTCGTTGCGTACGCCGTCCGGCAACCGCACCGTGATCGCGAAGCGCCGGTCGCCCTCGAACAGCATGCCGACTTCGCGTCCGCCGACCAGCGTACCGAAAGCCTCCTGCACATCGGCCACGTTCAGTCCATAGCGCGCCGCCCTGATCCGGTCCACCGACAGCGTCAGCGCCGGCAGGCCTTCGGTCTGCTCGACCCTGACCTCGGCGGCGCCCTGCAGCCTGCCCAGCACCTGGGCGACCTGCTGCGCGGCCGCTTCCATGCCGGCGGTATCATCGCCGAAGACCTTGACCGCGATATCGCTGCGCACACCCGATATCAGCTCGTTGAAGCGGAGCTGGATCGGCTGCGAGAACTCATAATTATTGCCGGGCACCTTGCCGGCCGCCGCGGTGATCGCTTCCACCAGTTCGGCATGCGACTTGCGCGGCGCCGGCCACTGGCTTTCCGGGCGCAGGATGATGTAGCTGTCGGCGGCATTCGGCGGCATCGGGTCGGTCGCCACCTCGGCCGTGCCCACGCGGGCGAACATGCGCTCGATCTCCGGGAACTGCCTGAGCAGCGTACTCTCCAACTGCTGCTGCATCGCCACCGACTGCTGCAGGCTGGTGCCGGGAATGCGCATCGTCAGCACCGCCAGGTCGCCTTCGTTCAGGTTCGGCGCGAACTCGGTGCCCAGCCGGGTGGCGAGCAGGCCGGACAACAGCACGCCCAGTGCGGCAAACGTCAGGGCCACCGGCCGGTTGCGCAACACCCAGTCGAGCATCGGCCGGTACAGGTCCTGCGCCTTGTGCATGATCCTGTTTTCCTTCCCGGCGGCCGCTCCGCTCACGAACAGCGCGACCGCGGCCGGTACGAAAGTCACCGACAAAATCATCGCCGCCACCAGCGCCATGACCACCGTGATCGCCATCGGATGGAACATCTTCCCTTCGACGCCGGACAGGGCGAAGATCGGCAGGTACACCGTCATGATGATCAGCTGGCCGAACAGCAGCGGGCGCCGGGCTTCGGCCGCGGCGGCGGCCACCTCGGCAAAGCGTTCCTCCCGGCTCAGGGCCCTGCCGGCCGCCGTATGCGCGAGGCCGAGCCGGCGGATGCAGTTCTCGACGATGACGACGGCGCCGTCGATGATGATGCCGAAATCGAGGGCGCCCAGGCTCATCAGGTTGGCGCTGACGCCGGCCTTGACCATCCCCGTGAACACCATCAGCATGGTCAGCGGAATCACCAGCGCCGTGACCAGCGCGGCGCGCAGGTTGCCGAGGAAGAGGAACAGGATCGCGATCACCAGCAGCGCGCCTTCGACCAGGTTCTTGCGCACCGTGGCGATCGCCTTGTTGACCAGTACCGAGCGGTCGTACACCGGCAGCGCCTGCACGCCGGGCGGCAGCGAACGGTTGACCGCTTCCAGCCTGCGGCGCGCGTTTTCCGCCACCGCCCGGCTGTTCTCGCCGATCAGCATGAACACGGCGCCCAGCACGACCTCGCGCCCGTTCTCGGTGGCGGCCCCGGTGCGCAGCTCGCGTCCCGGTTCGACCTCGGCGACGTCGCGCACCCGGATCGGCGCGCCCTGCACCACGTCGAGCACGATGTTGCGGATCTCCTCGATGGATTTCAGCTGGCCCGGCGTGCGCACCACGAACTGCTCGCCGCCGCGTTCGATGTAGCCGGCGCCGGCGTTGGCGTTGTTGCGGTCGATGGCGGCGACCAGCTGCGCGAGCGACAGGCCGTGGCTGGTCAGCCTGGCCATGTCCGGCGCTACCTGGTACTCCTTCAGGTAGCCGCCGATCGTATTGACCTCGGTGACGCCGGTCACGCTGCGCAGCTGCGGCGCCACGATCCAGTCCTGGATCTCGCGCAGGTCCGCCGGCGTGTAGGGGCTGCCGTCCGGCTTGTGCGCGCCCTCCTTCGTCTCCACCGTCCAGTAGAAGATCTCGCCCAGTCCGGTCGCGGTCGGCCCCATGGAGGGCTCGACCTTGTCCGGCAGCGCGGTCCTGGCCTGCTGCAGCCGCTCGCTCACCAGCTGGCGCGCGAAGTAGATGTCGGTGCCTTCCTTGAACACGACGGTCACCTGCGACAGCCCGTACCGGGACAGCGACCGCGTCTGCTCGAGGCGCGGCAGGCCGTTCATCGCGGTCTCGATCGGGAAGGTGATGCGCTGCTCGACCTCCAGCGGCGAATAACCCGCGGCGGCAGTGTTGATCTGGACCTGGACGTTGGTGATGTCCGGGACCGCGTCGATCGGCAGGCGCTGGTAGCTGTAGACGCCCAATCCGGCCAGGCAGAGCACCGCAAAGACGATGAGCCAGCGGCGCGCGATGGCAAGTTCGATGAGTTTCTGGAACATGCTCAGTCCTCGTGTTCGGCTTCGGCCTTGCCGAGGTCCGCCTTGAGCAGGAAGCTGCCGGCGGCGGCGTAGTCAACGCCCGCTTCCAGTCCCTTCACGATCTCGGTGCGCTTGCCGTCGGTGCGCCCGATGACGACGTCCTGCGCACGGAAGCCCGCCTCGGTGCGGACGAACACGACATGGTGCTCATGGATGGTCTGGACAGCCTCGCTGGCCACCGTCACGGGCACATTCGATGCCGGCCCCAGCAGGTCGACGCTGGCCAGCATGCCGGGACGCAGCCGCCCGTCCTTGTTCGGCAGGACGATCCTGGCAGTCGCCATGCGCGTGGTTTCGCCCAGTACGGGGCCGACGAAAGCCAGCTTGCCGTCGAGCGCGCCCGGCAGCGCGTTGACGCTCACCTTCGCCGCCATGCCCGTACCGATTTGCGCCAGGCTGTCCGCCGGCACCGCTGCTTCGACCCACACCCGGGACAGGTCGGCAATCGTCAGCAGCGGCCGGGTCTCGTCGACGGCCTGCCCTGCCACGGCCGGCCTGTCCACCACCACGCCGTCCAGCGGCGCACGGACCGTGACGGTGCTGGACACCCCGTCGCCGCCGGCCGCGATGCCGAGGGCGCCGAGGCGCTGCTGCGCCGCCTGCACCGCGATCCCGGCTTCCTTCAGCGCCGTCTCCGCCGCATCGAGGTCCTGGCGCGCGGAGATGCGCTCCTCCCACAAGGTCTTCTCGCGCTGGTAGCTGGTCCTGGTCAGCTGCAGGCGCTGCCGGGCGCTGCCCAGCTCCGCGCGCCATTGCGCCACCGCCGGGCTCCGGATCGCGACCAGGGCCTGTCCCTTCCGGACCGTCGCACCGGGCGACACCAGCACCGACTGCACGATGCCTTGCGCAGGCGCCGCCAGCGCGACGCTGCGCTCGGCGTCGACCCTGATCTGCGCCGGCAGGTGCAGGCGCTCCTGGATCATGGCCGGCCTGACGGTGTCGATGGCGATGCCGTTGGCTTTGATCTGCGCCTCGGTCATCGTGACCGTACGTTCGTCCCCGGCTTCGGCCGGCGCTTCCTTCGCTTCGGCATGCCGGTCGTCGTGGCCGTGCGAATCCTTGTGTCGGTCGTGTTCCGCCGTCTGCTGCGTGGCGGGGGCTGCCGGCTGCCGCCACAGGATCAGGGCGGCAAGGATGGCGGCGATCGCGCACATCAGCGCAACCGTCAGTTTCTGTTGTTTGCTCATTGCATGTTCCCCTTATCTTGTTCGGCGGCGCCGGCGATGCGTTCGATCTCGGCGTAGGCGCGGCAGGCGTCGAGCATGCTGTTCCAGAGGCGCGACTGGGCCTGGAACCAGGTGCGCTGCGCATCGAGCACGTCCAGGAAGGGGAACTTGCCGTACTCGAAGCCCTTGAGCGTCAGCTCGTAGGCATTCCTGGCCTGCGGGATCACGTCCTGCCGCAGCAGTACCGCCTCGCCGGCGGCCACCTCGTAGCGCGTGTAAGCGCTGACTAGCGCCGACGATGCGCTGGCCCGGGCAGCGGCGAGTTCCTCGCGCGCCTTGTCGGTGCGCCGCAGCGCCGCCCGCAAGTTGCCCTCGTTGCGATTGAACAGCGGCAGCGGCATCGATAGCCCGACCACGGCTTGCCGGCGCCCGGCCTGCTCGTCGCGCTGGCTGCCGACGGACACCGTGAGATCGGGCAGGCGCGCGGCGCGCTCCACGCCGGTTTGCGCTTCCCGGGCCGCGAGCTGGCTCCGGGCTTGCCGGACTTCGGTCGTGTCCCCGATCCGGGCCAGCAGTGCGGCCAGCGGCGGCACTTGCGGGAGTTCACCGTGGGGGCCCGCCACCTCGACGGCATACGCCGGCCTGCCGACCAGGGCGCCCAGCTTCGTCTTCGCAATGACAAGCTGCGCTCGCGCCTGATGCAGTTCCGTTGCCGCATCGGCCGCGGCAAGGCGGGCCCTGGTTTCGTCGATAGGCGAAATCTTCCCGGCGACGACGCGCTTGCCGGCCACCTCGACGCTCTTGCGCGCCAGGTCGCCGAGCGCCTGCGCGAGTTCCTGCCTTTGCCGCGCCACCAGCACTTCGTACCAGGCGGCGATGACCTCGGCGCGGACTTGCCGGCGCACGGCCAGCTGTTCGCTCCTGGCCAGCTCCAGGGCGCCCTGCGCCAGGGCGACGCGCGCCTGGCGCTTGCCGCCAAGTTCGATGGGCTGGTTGATCTGGACCGTGGTGGTCCGCGTTCCCGCCTGCTGGCCTTCGCGCAGATAGGCCAGCTCGGGATTCGGCAGCCGGCCGGCCTGCTCGAGGCCTGCTTCGCTGGCCGACACCTCGTGGGCGGTGGCCTGCACGGCGGGCTGGCCGAGCGCCAGGCCGATGGCCGCCGGTAAATCGATGGATGTTGCTGTTCCCGGCGCGGCGCGCATGGGCTCGGCGGTGGCGCAGCGCCATGCCAATGCCAATGCGGCGACGCCCAGGACATGATGTCGTTTGGGTCGGATAGTCATTCCTGCTCCTGAAAATGGTGAAATCAGGCGCGCAGGCTTACGCGAGCCAGGCAGGCTCGCTCATGGACAGGTCTGCGCGCTAGTCAGCGGCGGCAGGCCACTTGGGCCGTTCGAGGCGGCCGGCTGGCGGCGCAGTCAGGAAGGGAGGGTGAAAGGCGATGCTCGAGGCGTGGCCGCGCTCGGCGGGGATGACGATGAAGCTTGAAGGCAGATACAGGACGTGGCCGAACACGCAGGCCGCGCAGTGCGGATCTGCCAGTGCGGCGCGTTCTTCGGCGGCGACGACGATCTGTTCGGCAGCAAAGGCGCCGGCCTGGCCGACGCTGTGATGGGTGACGCCGGCGGGGGTCGTCGCGCAGCACTTGTCCGCCACTGCCAGGGCGACCTGGAGCGGATAGACCAGCAGCAGAAGGATGATGACCCAGCGGCGCATGTGCATTATTTCAATACGGACAAGGGCCATGATACCGGCAAATGCCGCGTACCGGGCCGCAAAAGACAAAAGGGCTACACGCTTTCACGTATAACCCTTTGATCTTACTGCTAATCCTTGGTGCCGCTGACCGGAATCGAACTGGTGACCTTCGCATTACGAATGCGCTGCTCTACCGACTGAGCTACAGCGGCGGGAGCCGTATTCTAACAAACAACTTCGTCAACTGGCTAGCCCGGCTCGGCAATTTTGCGCAGTTAACAAAAAAATCACTCCTGGTGGTAGCTCGTCACACGCTCGACTTCGCTCTTCGAACCCAGGAACACCGGCACGCGCTGGTGCAGCTTGGTGGGCGGGATGTCGAGGATGCGCTGGAGGCCGTCGGTGGCGGCGCCGCCGGCCTGCTCGACGATCATCGCCATCGGGTTGGCTTCGTACATCAGGCGCAGCTTGCCCGGCTGGGACGGATCGCGCAGGTCGGCCGGGTACATGAAGATGCCGCCGCGGTTCAGGATGCGGTGCACGTCGGCCACCATCGAGGCGATCCAGCGCATGTTGAAGTCCTTGCCGCGCGGACCGGTCTTACCTGCCAGCATTTCGGAGACATAGCGCTGCACCGGCGGGTGCCAGTGGCGCTGGTTCGACATGTTGATCGCGAATTCCTTGGTCTCTTCCGGGATCTGCAGGTTCTTTTGCGTGAGGACCCAGGAACCCATTTCGCGGTCCAGCGTGAAGCAGTTGACGCCGGCGCCGGTGGTCAGCACCAGCATGGTCTGCGGGCCGTAGACGGCATAGCCGGCGGCCACCTGCTGGGCGCCCGCCTGCATGAAGTCGGCTTCGGTCGGCGAGGTCATGCCTTCCGGCGCCTTCAGCACCGAGAAGATGGTGCCGATCGAGACGTTGACGTCGATGTTCGAGGAGCCGTCCAGCGGATCGAACAGCAGCATGTATTCGCCCATCGGGTAGCGGTTCGGGATCGGGTGGATCGATTCCAT
>Ga0265798_10000759_pt1 | contig 51838 bp, 92 predicted proteins | sample P3T30metagenome_FD_192430 | JGI IMG/M metagenome (GOLD analysis project Ga0265798, IMG submission 192430) | Plant litter microbial communities from East Loma Ridge, Irvine, California - P3 T30 | ecosystem: Environmental > Terrestrial > Plant litter > Unclassified | place: USA: California...
TCTCGGAACCGTACGAGTGCAGTTCTCCTGGAACCGCGTTCTCCACATTCCGGATGTGACCGCCTGGTTGTCCACAGGCGTTGGTCGAGAGACCGCGTTCCCTGCCGGCTCCGGCGTGCACGACGAAGGCCCCCGTCCATCGGACGGGGGCCTTCGTGGATGGGGTGAGTAACGGGGCTTGAACCAGTTGTGAACGGGTCTGATTCGGCCGTACTTCCCCGGAAATCCGCGGATGCTGGCTGGTTGGCTGTGTCAAAGAGTGTAGTTCAGTCTTGGACACGAAGGGTGAAAATGTAGGCGTGCCTACGTCAATCGGAGGGCACGAAGATCAGGATGCAGCGAGGTACACCCTGAGTAGATGTGGGGTGACGGCAAGTTCCACGCACCATTCGGCGGGGTCGTGGCGCCACTTGCGAAGGTCTGCGAGCAGGTTCGCGTCGATCAACCGACGGGCGGCGGTGAGGTCCGCGTAGTGCTCGAGCTTCGGGAGGAGGAGGCCCACGTCGCGATGACGGGCCTCAGCGTGTGCCGCTTCGTGGGCTAGGACGCTGCGCCGGTGGATCTTCTTGAGCCGAGGCCGTACGAGAACAGTCCGCACGTCATCGACGTAGAGGCCGTTGGCCGATCGGAGCGGGTACTCGACCAGCTGAACTCCGAGCGCTTCCAGGTGAGCCTCTGGTTCATACGCCCCCACGAATCACTCCTGTGTGTCGTCGTCATCTTCTTCCACACCTCCCTCGTCGAGAGAGGCGACGGCTTGGTGAGAGCCATCCTCATAGTCGGCACCGCCGCCGACATTCGGGAACGGAACCACGTTGGACTGCGTTCCTCGGATGCCGTCGGCAAGGCCGCTGATCGCGATGTCTACGTGCCGGCCGCGGCGGTCTTCGGGAATCTGCTCGATGAGCGTGCCCATCGTCGTCAGCCACAGTTCGGTCTGCTGTTCGAACACAACGGGGTCGGTCTCGACGCCGAGCGCGTTGAGCACTCGGATCAGGGTCTTGAGCTGCGGCGTGAAGCCGTTCTCCATGTTGTTGACCGTCTGACGCGACGTCTTCGCCTCGGTGGCAAGCTCCTGCTGTGTAAGACCAGCCACAAGACGAAGTGTCTTGACTCGGCTTGCCCACTCAGCGCGCTCCTCCGCAGTCAGCGTGTCGAAGCTATTACTTGACATCGCCCTGCCCGTTCTCCCGTGTGTTCACGTCGATGACAGTACACAAACTTTGACATGGCGCGCAAGTCCGCAGAACGAACTTTGACATTCGGGGTTGCGGCGAGTGTCAAAGAGTGCGTAGAGTCCTTGACATGCCAGGACAACGAGGTAGCCCGGGGGAGTCCATCAGGACCCTCCGACAACTGGCCGGCCTGTCTCTGGAAGCTGTCGCGTCCACGGCGGACACCTCAACCGCGTACCTGTCGAAAGTGGAGACCGGGAAACTCGTCCCCACCAAGTCGTACGTGGCGAAGGTGACCACCGCGATCGCGGCTCATCTCAGAGACGCGGCATGAAGCCCTTCGAGGGCGAGGAAGCGATCGACACTGCTGGCCTCGCTCAGATGCTCCGCATCTCCGTCTGGAAGGCACGGGAACACGGGAAGGATCCGCTGTTCCCGTCCTTCCAGGAAGGCAACAACTACAGGTTCTGGCCCTCCGAGGTCAGGGAGTACCTGAAGCAACCACGGGATCCGTGGAAGCAGTCGGCCCGTTCCCGAGGCCGCAAGCGCGTCCGGTAGCCAGCCCGGATTCTCACCGCCCGACATGGGCGGTACTCGTCGCGCCTCGACGCGGCACACATAGCCACTCGGACGGCCGACCAACGATCGCCAATGCGCCGAGGCAGCAGCACACAGAGGAAGCAAGGCAGTAGAGCAGGCGGGCGCCGTGGTGGGCGTGGCCGTCATTCCTGCCTTCACCACCAACTTCCGCCTCCATGGGGTGTCACACGAGGGCCATCGGCTCCGGGCATCGACGAGGCGTGCGGGATGGAGCACTTCACGAGGGCCTACGGGCTCCGGGTGCTGAACCGCCGGCCCCGACAAGCCGAGAAGACGCGCGATCGAATCGCGCCGGGGCTGCGAGAGCGACGGAGTTGACCCGAACCTCCGCCGTCGCTCTTCCACATTCGAACGAGCAAGGGAGCACCGATGAGCACTACAGCACGCAAGGCCCGCAAGCGTCACCGCCGCGACGCTCTCTGGATGGCGTCCGTCGGATTCGACGTGAAGGTGCCGCCGAAGTTCCACCACCCCGTCAAAGTCGGCACCCCGGTCGGACAGCGGGCGGTCAGCATGCAGCAGACCGACCGCATCGATGAGCAGGTCATGTCGAAGCTCGGCCTGTTCTCCGCACTGCGTTCCGGGTTCGCCCGAGGGAAGAACGGACGAGCACGGTGATCATCGCGTTCATCCGCCGGCACCTCATCGCGGACGATCCGGATCCGCAACTGTCACGCCTCGACGTGCTCGACGGCCGTGACTGATCCGACGCCGTTCCGGCTGTCGAACCACGCGATTGAGCGTGCGCTCGAGATGAGCGTCAGCGGGGAAGAGATCCGCGCGGGCTTCGACCGTCCGACCGAAGTGATCTGGTCGCAGAAGTACAAGTGCTGGTGGTTCCTCCGGGGACGCATCACCTTGTCGGTCACCGAAGACCGCGAGTGCGTCATCACCATCCTGTGGTCCAACGAGCACGACTGGCGTCTCGACTACGCCCGCGGCGGCGACCATGCCGGCCGGGGCAGGAGATCGAGCACAGACATGCGACACCTCAGGAAGCGCGCATGACTGCCGCTTCCCACATCCACCTTTTCATCAGCACCTGCGGGCGCTGGGCATGCGCGTCATGCTCAGCGCCCGCTCCTCTTGGACCAGTGAAGGAGCCCGTCATGGGAGACATCGGACGCCCCGTGCGTCACATCGAGCTCGAGCCCGTCGAGCAGCCCACCAGTGTCCCGGCCGAGCCGGCGGTCACGCCCGAGCGTGAGGAGCAGCCCGCATGACCCCGTCAGAGTTCGCCGGCCTTGGCCTCGCTCCCGGTGTGGTGCGAGGCACCCGATCGTTCAGCGTCGACGCGTACGGCCGCCTCACTGGCGTCACCCATCGTCAGGTGTGGACTCCCGGTGAGAACAACGCCGAGTGCCGGAAGCGGAACGACCCGTACGCCTTCCTAAGCGGCTACTTTGCATCGTCTTCGTCGGCTGCGACGTATGCGACGACGCCGCCTTCAACGTTCAACGGCAGGATGCGGATCCTCGCTGGCCTTCCTGCGTCTCCATCCGCTCATGTCGTCGTCGACGAGTCGCCGACGCAGCACACGTACGCGGAGTGCACGTGCGGCTTCTACGGCTACTTCGACGGCTCCGACGACTTCCACGACGAGAAGCGCATCAGCGCCGTCGTCGAGGGATACGGCGAGACCGTCATCGGCACTCGTGGTTTCCGGGCGAAGAAGGCCCGCATCGTCGCACTCACCGTGCGCGCCGGGCTCGACGAGCTCACCGAGTCGATGGTCCGGAAGGTGCGCCGCAACTACCAAGGAGTCCCGACGTTCGACTCGTTCGACGTCATGGTCGCCGAGTTCGCTCCCGACTACGGGTTCGAGCCGTCACCGGACACGGTCGACGACTTCTGGACGAGGGACGCGACGTGAGCGCGATCGACGTCTTCCGCTACGGACAGCGGGACGTCCGGGTGATCGCCATCGACGGCGAATCGTGGTTCATCGCGGCAGACGTGCTCGCGATCCTCGAGCTCGACCGCACGGCTCTCCGACGACTCGATGAAGACGAGAAGGGGGTGGGTTCAATCCACACCCCTGGCGGACAGCAGACCGTCACCACGATCAGCGAGCCAGGCCTCTACGCCCTCGTCCTCGGGTCGCGGAAGCGTGAAGCTGTCGAGTTCCAGCGCTGGGTGACGCACGACGTACTCCCCGCGATCAGGAGAACCGGGCAGTACGTCGCCCCGGCGCCGGAGGACGACGCATCGCTCGTCGCCCGCGCGTTGCAGGCCTCGGCTCGGATGCTCGAGCAGAAGGATGCACAGATCGCCGTCCTCACTCCTCGCGCTCAGGCGTGGGACGAACTCGCCGAGGCGTCCGGGGACTACGAGGTCGCCGACGCCGCGAAGATCCTCGCCCGCGCCGGCATCGACGTCGGCCGCACACGACTCTTCGACCGGCTCGAAGACATGGGCTGGATCTTCCGAGGGCCCGCCGACAAGTACGGGCCCGGCAAGTGGAAGGCCCGCCAGTCCGCAGTCGACTCCGGCTACCTCGCCGAGCGGCCCCAGTCCCACCACCACCCGCGCACCGGCCTCGTCGTCATCGACCCGCCTCAGGTGCGCATCACCATCCGCGGCATCGAACGTCTCCGCGTCCGACTCGGACGGCTCGACGCCCCCGCACTCCACGCAGTCGAAGGAACGAACGCATGAACAGCTCCTACGCACCCCAAGACCTCCGCACCGAAGACCCGAGACGCACCGCTTCGATCGAGGACGCACGCAGCACCGTCGCCACTGCCGTCCGGCGTCGCCTCGGCGACGACTGCCTCGACATCCTCATGGCCCTCGGCGTCGAGGACGCCGCATGAAGACTGTCGGCGGACTCGTCGCCCTGTCGTTCATCGCAGCGCTCTTCGCCTCCGTGAGGACGTACGGCTCACCCAGCTGGGTCGTCCTCACCTTCCTCGCCGTCGCCCTCTTCATCGGCGGCTTCTTCTGGCTCCTCGCGATCGTCAACGGTCCCGACCAGCCCACCTCCGACGAGCGCTACAGCGCCGACGCCCACAAGGAGCAACCGTGACCCTCAACTCGTACGAGCTCGCCGCCGAAGCGCGCGACGCCGCCGTCCACAACCAGACCGCCGGCAACACCGAACTTGCGAAGGCGCACGCGCTCATGGCGATCATGCATCTGCTCTCCGCCCAGAACGAACCGTCGCGGATCACCGTCAACGTCGTCCCCGGGGACGGGGTGCCCGACTTCGACGCGATCAGCGGCCGTCTCTGGCATCTGCCGGAAGTCAGCCAGGGGACGCACGCGCCCCTCCCCACCGAGCAGGGCGTCTACAAGTCCGCGATGGGCATCTTCTGGTTCCGGTCCGGCATCGAGACCACGACGCCCTGGCTCGACATCACCAGAGCGCACTGCGAAGACCGCTGGTTCACCGAAGCGGAAGCCGCGAAGCACGCCCCCTTCACCCGGATGGAAGCCGCAGCATGAGCGAGCACGAGAGCCCGATGCCCGGACAGATCTACCAGACGGTGCAGGACCTCACGGCGTACGACGCCGAGACAGGCAGGTACGCGACGGACGACATCGACGAGGCGCAGGTCATCACGTCGCTCGTCGACCGGGAAGGAACGGTGGTCGGTGAGACGCACAAACTCATCATCGACCTGGACCTCCCCGCGCAGCTCATCTCGTCGAGCACGGAGGGGCACTTCCACCTCTACGTGGACAAGGAGATCCCGGACGCTGCCTGGCAAGCGCTGATGTACGCGCTAGCAGCGGCCGGCCTGATCGAGCCGGGCTACATGCGAGCGTCGATCTCTCGCGGGTTCACAGCCGTTCGGCTCCCGTGGGTCAAGAAGGAAGCCGCGAAGCCCATCACCGACGGTGAGGACCTATTTTGACCGGCCGCATTGAGCTCGACCTGGACGAGCGCGCGTTCACAGTCGTCGACGTCGTCTCCGACAGTCCCGAGTGGGAGCAGGAACGCAGCGGCAGTCTCGGCGCCAGTGAGTCGCCCGCGATCCTCGGCCTGTCGCCATGGGACACGCCCCTGTCGATCTGGCGCAGGAAGAAGGGCGCCCCCGACGACTTCGACCCCGTCCTCGGGTTCATCGGCCACCGGTCCGAGGTCATCATCGCCGAGTGGGTGGAACGGTTCTCCGACCAGGCGGGCGTGAAGCTCGAGCCAGCGTTCATGGCTCGATCCGTCGAGTGCCCCTGGCTCCACGCCTCGTTCGACCGCATCTCCCACGACGAGACCGGCCGACTTGTCACGTGGCAGTTCAAGACCGCGCACCAGTACGGCTCCCACCACTGGGACGAAGGCGTGCCGACCGACATCCGCGTGCAGGTGCAGCAGGAGATCTTCGTCGCAGGCACCGAGGGAGCGTGGGTCGTCGTGTGGATCGGCGGCCGCGAGTTCCGCATGTTCTGGGAACCCCGGGACGAGCGGTTCATCCGCGACTACCTCATCCCCACCACGGAGGCGTTCTGGTTCGACCACGTCGTTGCAGCCGTCGCCCCCGAACCGTCAACCCTCGCCGAGGTTGACGCTCTCATGCCGGGCGACGCAGACCATGTCCTCGACGGCGACGAGCGTCTCTACGACCTGTGGTCCGAGTTCGGCCGACAGCAGGCCCTCGAAAAGGAGGCCGCTCAGATGCTCGACGTCGTGAAGCTCGAACTGAAAAAGGCGATGCAGGCCGCCGAAGCCATCGAGCTCCGCCACGACGGCAAGACGCTGTTCACGTGGAAGCAGAACAAGCCCACCCGCGTCTTCGACAAGAAGCGGTTCGAAGCCGACCACCCCGACCTCGCCGCCGAGTACACGTCCACCCGGCCCGGCAACCGTCCGTTCTTCCGCAAGACCGTGAAGCAGGTAACCCATGACTGATCTCTCCACCAACGCAGCACAGGCGCAAGTCGCACGGGCGCAGCCCACCATCCGCGACCTCGTGCAGGCGCAGCAGTCAGCAATCGAGGTGCAGCTCGCCGGCACGGTGAACTCCGGAGCGTTCGTCAGAGCCGCGATCAGCGAGATCTCGAAGTCGCCGCAGCTGCAGCAGGCCACCCCGCAGTCGGTGCTCGGCAGCATCATGCTCGCCGCGCAGCTGAAGCTCGAGATCGGGTCCGCGCTCGGCCAGTTCTACCTCACCCCGAGGAAGGACGCGGGGAAGCAGATCTGCCTCCCGATCATCGGCTACCAGGGCTTCATCGAGCTCGCGTACCGGTCGGGCCGCATCGACGCGATCGAGACGCTCCTCATCCGCGAGGGCGACGCATTCAACTACTGGGCGGACTCGTCCGGCGGGCTGCAGTTCGACTGGAAGCCCGTCGACCACGACGAGACCCGCTCCTGGGTCGGCGCGATCGGCGTTGCGCACATCAAGGGCGGCGGGCGGCCCGTGTGGGCGTACCTGCCCCGCGACAAGGTCCTAGCCCGACGCCCCCGGTATTGGGAGTCCGGGCCGTGGAAGACGAATGAGGAGGAGATGGCACGGAAGACCATCGTCCGCGCGATGGCTCCGTACCTGCCGAAGTCGACCGAGTTCGCCCGCGCGGTCGAGGTCACCCGCGAGGTGGAGGAGAACGGCAAGCGCGTCGATTCCATCCAGGGACTGCAGGACCTCGTCATCCAAGAGGGCGGCGATCAGGATTGAGCAAGGCATCGCAGAAGGGTTCGTCGTTCGAGCGGCTGATCGCCGACCACCTCAAGGAACGGCTACGAGACGACCGCATCGACCGACGCGTGAAGCGTGGGCAGAAGGACACCGGCGACATCGCCGGTGTCCTTTCTCCTTTCGGCGGACGCGTCGTCATCGAAGCGAAGAACCACGCCCGCATGGACCTCGCCCACTGGGTCGACGAGGCCGAAACGGAGCGGGGCAACGACGACGCCGTCGTCGGCGTCGTCGTCCACAAGCGCCGGGGCAAGGGGCAGCCGGGCGACCAGTACGTGTCGATGACCGTCGACACGCTCGTGCACCTCCTCGGAGGACCGGCGGAAGGCATGCCATGAAAGCTGCTTGCAGTATCACCGGCTGCGGACGAGAGCAGCATGCGCGGACCCTGTGCGACATGCACAGCCGGCGAGTCAAGAACACGGGCGACCCGCACAACCGCGGTAGTCGCGGCGGAAGGCCACTGAAGGGTGCGCACCCGACGTGGGCGGCCATCCACAAGCGCCTCTACCGCCAACGAGGCTCTGCCCGCGCATACGCCTGCGTTGACTGCGGGAAGAACGCTCGCGAGTGGTCATACGACGGGCAGGACCCGAACGAGTTGATCGGGAACTCGCACCAGTGGCGGCTCGCCTACTCGCTCGACCTGTCCCACTACTTCCCGCGTTGCTCGTCGTGCCACCGCCTGTTCGACAAGCGGTTGGCCGACCGGCCTGGGCAGCCCGCTGGCCTGCAGCTGCTCATCACGGAGGGGATCAGCCGGTGAAGCACCTGCCCATGCGTCCCGAGGAGGACGCCGTCGTCCGCGAACGCTGGGCAGCTGGCGTCCGCGACACCTACATCGCGGAGGAACTCGGCCGATCGCAGTCGATGATCCACCGCACCCGGAAGCGGCTCGGCCTGCTGCCCACCTACGGGCGCGGCCGGCCACGGAAGCAGGAGCAACGCAGATGAGCAGCGTCGAGGTCGGCGACTGGATGCAGTCGAAGGGCAACCCATCCGCGTTCCTCGAGGTCGTCGCCGTGTCCACGGAAGACGGCCAGGAACTCGTCGACGTCCGCATCGGCGGAGTCGTCCAGCAGGTGTCCAAGCGATACCTGCTCGCCACGTGGAGCCACCTCGAGGAGGGACGGTGAGTGCGGTGGACGTGGTGCGGATCCTCGATCGGGCGCCGCTGCAGTTCGTCTCAGAAGACGACCTACAGGAGTCGATCCGGGCGGCGCTCGTGTCCGCTGGCATCCCCGCTGAGCGTGAGCGCCGCCTGTCGGACGGCCGATCACGCATCGACCTTTTCGTCGAACCCGGGGTGGGCGTGGAGGTGAAGATCGACGGCTCCTGGGCCGCGGTAGTCCGGCAGCTGCAGCGGTACGCGAAGTGCCCAGAGATCACCGAGCTCGTGCTCGTCACCTCCCGAAGCAAGCACCACCGGATCCCGACGGAGCTCGAAGGGAAGCCGGTCCATCTCGTCTCCCTGATTGGAGCAGCCCTGTGACCCGAACCTACGGCACCTACGCGTACATCCCGACCGGACACCAGTCGACAAACGGCAAGCCCGCCTGGTCGTTGAAGCTCGAGCCGGCCGTCGCCGTGAGAGCGAAGCGCGTGTTCGCGCGATCCCGGTCCACCACCGCCGGCCGTGTGCTGATGCTCGCCACCGACGAGACCGCCCGTGACATCGCCTGGATGATGGACCGTTGGCCGCTCGAGGCGGAGGACGACCGCAGTGCCCGCATGCTCACCGCCGCCACTGAGCGGCATGCAGTCCGTGAGCAGCAGATCGTCGAGGCGCTGACCGCGGGCAAGCGGCACGCTCCGCTCACGGTTGAGCCGGCGAAGGAACCGCGCGAGTACCAGCTCACCGCCATCGACCTGCTCCGCGCTTCGGGGCGGCTGCTGCTCACCGACGAGGTGGGGCTCGGCAAGACATTCACCGGGCTGCTCTCTCTCGCGCACGATGACGCGCTCCCGGCCGTCGTTGTGCCGCCGACGCATCTGCCGTCACGGTGGGTGGCGGAGCTGCAGGACGCCTTCCCGATGCTCACGTTCGAAGTGGCGAAGAACACGAAGCCCAGCGATTCGTTCATCGCCGGCGACCGGCCCGACGTCCTCATCGTCCCGTACTCGCGTATCGCCGGGTGGGCGCATCACCTGCAGGGGTGGCCGCAGACGGTCATCTTCGACGAGTTCCAAGACCTCCGAGCCGGCACCTCGACGATGAAGGGCACCGCGGCCGCGCAGATCACCCGCGAAGCGCAGTACGCGATCGGCCTCACCGCGACGCCGGTCTACAACTACGGCGGCGAGATCTGGAACCTCATGGACATCCTGTCTTCCGGTGTGCTCGGCACCCGCGAGGAGTTCCTCCGCGAGTGGGGTGCGCAGCACGGGAACCACGTGTCCGTCAGCGACCCCGCAGCGCTCGGCTCGTACCTCCGAGAGCAGGGGCTGCTCCTCGGCCGCACCCGCAAGGAGGTTGGACGTGAGCTGCCGCAGACGATCAAGGTCCCGCAGTTCATCGACGCCAACCCAGATGCGCTCCAAGCGGTCGCCGGCGACGCAGCAGCCATGGCACGCCTCATCCTCGATGACACCGCCTCGCGGCAGGACAAGTTCCGCGCTGCTGGTGAGCTTGACTGGAAGATGCGTGAGGCGACCGGCATCGCGAAGGCGCCGTACGTCGCAGAGTTCGTCAGGCTCCTGCTCGAGGCAGAGGAGAAGGTCGTCCTGTTCGGCTGGCACCGAGCCGTCTACGACATCTGGAACGACATGCTCGCCGGCTACAAGCCGGCCATGTACACGGGCACCGAGTCGCCGAAGCAGAAGGACGAGGCGCAGGAAGCGTTCGTGAAAGGCGACTCACGCGTCCTGATCATGTCGCTCCGCTCCGGCGCCGGCGTCGACGGCCTACAGAAGGCGTCTCGCACCGCCGTGTTCGGGGAGCTCGACTGGTCACCCCAGGTACACGAGCAGGCGATCGGTCGTCTCCGCCGTGACGGTATGTCCGACGAGCCGCCGGTGGCGTACTTCCTGAACAGCACCGAGGGTTCCGACCCGGCGATCATGGAGACGCTGCAGGTGAAACGGAACCAGGCGGAGCCGTTGCTCAGCCCTGACGGGAAGCTGTTCACGAACAGCGTGCAGGACACATCACGGGCCCAGTCGCTCGCGAAGCATGTCCTCGACATTGTGTCGGACCGAGGCCGGAAGTGATCGGCCCGAAGGAGCAGCGGCCGACCGCCGCGCAAGAGCAGCAGGCGTACGCCATCGCGACCGAGCGCGACGACCTCACCTGCCAGATGTGTCTGCGGTGGTGCGGTGCCCCTCAGCGCGACCACCGGCGCAACCGCTCGCAAGGCGGCCTGACGCTCGCGTCAAACATCCTCACCCTCGGCGCCGGCTGCCACCAGTTCAAGACCGAGCACGTCGAGTGGGCGGTCGCGGAGGGGTGGGCCGTACCTGGCTGGGCTGACCCGCGTGAGTGGCCGACCCGCCGCTACTTCCGCACCCCGCTCAAGACGGTCAGGAAGGGCTGGGCGCTGCTCGACGACGTCGGTGGTGTGCACGAGATCAGCGAAGACGAAGCGCGGAAGCGCATGGAAGGAGTCATGTCGTGAAAGCACTGACCGTGAGGCCTCCCTATGCGGGACAGATCGTGTCCGGCCGGAAGCTCGTCGAGAACCGGGTCCGGCCGACGTACTACCGGGGGAAGATCCTCATCCACGCCGGTGCCGCCGTGCACGACCACTTCAAGGAGATCGCTTCGACGGTGACGGACCCGATGGGTGCGATCGTCGGTGAGGTGACGATCCTCGGGTCGCACAGTGCGCACGGCTGCACGAGAACTGACTGCCGTGACCTGGGCGGGTTCCGTCCGGGCAGTGCGGAAGTCGACTTTAAGGACGGGCCCCTGCACCACTGGGTGCTGTCGGACCCGGTGCAGTACCGGGAGCCGGTTCCTGCGTCTGGGGCGCTCGGTTACTGGGTGCCTCCGGAGTCAGTGATGGAGCGGGTGCGTGTGCAACGTCGCCTGCTGCACGACTGATGGACGTCGGGTACACGTTCGCCGCTCGGGGCACGCTCGAGCGGCTGTCTGTGTTCGCGCCGCCGCAGTTCGAACCGCCCCTGTCGTTGACCGTCACCCGCGATGGCGTCGACGTCGTGTTCGTGCGTCTCTCCGACCTCGAGCTGACGTGCGGCGCCGTCACCGGTGTCACCGGCCGCTGCACCTCCGCCGAGTGCCACCGCCGCGTGATCGGCGACTGCCAGTGCGGCCGCCACCAGGGGCTCCTCGACCGGGATCCCGAAGACCACCGACCGCGGATTGAACTCCGAGCCGAAGAAGGGAGAGAGATCTGATGGTGTGGCAGAAGATCGACGACCAGTTCGGCGTCTCCCAGAAGGTGATCCGCATCCCACGGAAGCGCCGGCAGCAGTGCGTCGGCTTGTGGGTGCTCGCCGGTAACTACGCGGTGCGCGCACTCACGGACGGGCGTCTCGAAGAACACGAGCTGGAAGAACTCGACGCGAAGACCCCTGACGTCGCCGAGCTCGTCCGGGTCGGCTTGTGGCATCGGCACGGTGACCGGTGTGACAGCCCACCGGATCAGTGCCGGCCTGCGCCGAAGGGCGGCATCTCGATTCACGACTTCCTCGTCTACAACCCGCCGCGCGATTCGGTGTCTGCGGAGCGTGAGGCGAAGCAGCAGGCTGGGAAGGAGGGCAATCATCAGCGGTGGCATGTGCAACGGCGCATCGTGGTCGCTGGGTGCGAGTGGTGCGAATCGCAGGTGCGATCGCAGAGGGATCGCATCAGCGAATCGGGTGCGAATCCTCCCGTCCCGTCCCGTCCCGGTCCCGTCCCGACCCCTGGACTGGACATGACTTACGAACCAGAAGTCCGTCCAGTAGGTGACGTTGTCGCGTTGAGGACGGACAACGAGTTCGAGGCATCTGTCCGTGAACGGGCAACCGCTGCTGGGGTGCGTGACTTGCCGCGGTTGCACGGCCTCCTCGCTCGAGCGGTGAAGCCCATCGGCCCGTTGTCGCCAGCTGCGTCGGTGGTGCTCATCGAGGCGATCACGAACCGGGCGACCGGTGAGGTGAAGGACGTCGACGCGTACGTCGTCGCTGCTGCGCGCAACCAGGGCGACGTGCAGGGCATGTACGTCGCCGAGGACTTGCAGTGGATGTCCGAACGAGACATGAGGAGCGCGTCATGACCGACGACACATGGTGGGCGTTCATCGCCGGCATCGACAAGCAGCAGCTGCTCCGGGAACTACCGGGCAGCCCTGACGACCGGCGGATGCGGGAGCAGCACGCAGCACACGTCACTCGTCTGCGGGAGGCCGGCGGGATCCCGTCCCCGGTCACCGACGAGATGGCGCTCGAACGACGCATGGAGCTCGTCGCCGCGTCACGGCGGTGGCGCGCGAACCAGGTCAGGAACAGACAGCGCGGCAACGTGTGGACAGGAGACGCAGCATGACCGACAGCAGCATCATCCAGCAGGCCCGCGACGTCCTCGCGAAGTGGCGCAAGGAGTCGACAGCCGGCCCGTGGCGCGTCAGCACCTACGGGCACGGCGGTCAGTTCATCGACGTTGTGCAGCCCGTCGAGAACCAGCCGGACTTCGACCCGGACCGGTTCGACAACATGGACACCGACATCGCCAGCATCAAGGAGTCGGCCGGTGACGCTCGCCTGATCGTCGGCACCGCGGGCAACCCCGACCTCCTCGACGCGCTCGACGGCCTGCTCATCACTGCCGAGCGCTACGACACTGGCAACGGTCTGCGCATCTGGTCCGACCGCATCGCCGCCGCGATCATCGCCGCCAACGAGCGGATGACGTCGTGAGTCGGTGGCTGCAAGCCCGTCCCGTTGGTGGGCACCTGATCCATGCCGTCCCTGCGTCGTCGCTGCCGTGGCCGCACCCCGTCGGGAGCGAGTACGTCGTACTCGTCGAGGCGGCTTGCGGTGTCCGGGGACGCCCCTGTGGAGGGTTGGCGCGCGGAATGCGCGTGATGTTCCCGATCTCAGGAGGCATGCCTTTCACCTTCAGCCGCACTTGGGGAGCTCCACTCGGATCCTGCGTCGGATGTGCGCGCGTCGTCCGCCGCCAAGACGGCACCCGCGGATGACCCGTCGCACCCTCACCCACCTCATCGCCCGCAGCAGCCCGCTGCACCCCCTCAACGAACCAGGAGAACGCATGACCAGCCCCAACCCGACCCGCACCGTCCGCGTCTACACGAAGCCGAACTGCCAGGCGTGCGAGGCCACGAAACGGTGGCTTACCAACCGGCACATCCCCTTCGAGGTGGACGACATCACCACCGAAGCGAACCTCGCCGCCGCGAAGGCACTCGGACACCAGCAGGCGCCCGTCGTCGTCGTGTCCAACGGCACACCAGGCGACGAGGTGTCGTGGTCCGGCCTCAACCCATTCGAACTCGAGAAGCACCTCGGGAAGGCAGCAGCATGAGCGCCGGCGTGCAGCCGGGTCAGACCTGGCGCAACAAGAAGACCGGCGTCGTCACCACCGTGATCGGCGTGCCGGACCGCGGTCCGTGGGGCTACGTCGCCCACCGAGGGAAGCGGCTGACGCACACGAGCCTCGTCCAGTTCACGACGAAGTACGAACTCATCGAAGGAGACGCCGCGTGACCGCGACCACGACGCTCATCGGCAACACGACCAGCGACATCGAGCTCCGCTACACGCAGAACGGCAAGGCGGTCGGCAACGTCACGATCGCCGTCGCGGACCGGAAGTTCGACCGGGCGAAGAACGAGTGGGTCGACGGCGACACGTGGTTCGCCCGCTGCACGCTCTGGGGTGAAGTCGCGGAGCACGCTGCTGGGTCGCTGCCGAAGGGCACGCGGGTCATCGCCGAAGGCCGCATCGGGCAGCGCGACTACGAGGACCGAGACGGGAACCGGCGGACGTCGGTCGAAGTCACGGTCGACGAGATCGGCGCCTCGCTGCGCTACGCGACCGCGCAGGTCACCCGCTCGCAGGGACAGGGCGGCCGTGGAGGCGCGTCCAGTGCTCCGGCGGGTAATCAGCCGGACCCGGCGTGGAACGCCGCTCAGCCGGGCACACAGCAGCAGGACGTGTGGAGCCCCACCGGCGGCGACTACAACGACGAGACCCCGTTTTAACCAGGAGGACGCACGTCATGAACACCCTGAACACAGACCAGCGCGTTGCGCTGGCGCTCATCACGACGTTGCAGCAGGCAGCAGCCGCTGCCCAGACGTTCGCCGTGGCCGCCGGTGACGACACCGAACTCGAACGAGCCGCGCAGTTCTCGGTCGACAACCAGACGGCCATGGTCGAACGGCTCGGTGAGCTCTCCGAAGCCCTCGCCGAGGGTACGGTCCGCATCGTCGATGAGGCCGCCCTCGTACACGAGGTTGCACGAGCGCTCACACCAGCGGGAAGCGACTGGGAGAAGCAGATCACCGCCGCGCAGGGCCTCGTGTTGCGGCGCTGGAAGACGAAGGGAGTGCTGCGATGACTGACCCTGACTCGTTGCGTGCCCGGATGACGCAGATGCTCGTCGTCCTCCAAGACAGCGGCGACATCACCCCGACCGGTGCGCGTCAGATCGAACGCGTCCTCGACGCAGAAGGAGTCCCAGCCTGATGGAACAGATCACCAAACGGCTCATGAACTGGGCCAGCATCCTCGAACCGAACACCCGTGAGCAGGCCGAGCGCCTGTCGCGGATGCCGTTCATCCACCCGCACGTCGCCCTCATGCCGGACGCGCACCTCGGGAAGGGAGCGACTGTCGGTTCCGTCATCCCGACCGTCGGCGCGATCATCCCCGCCGCGGTCGGAGTCGACATCGGCTGCGGCATGATCGCGCTTCGCACGCAGCACAGCGAAGGTGAGTTCCGGGGGCTGCTCGGCGGCGACCTCAGCTACCTGCGCCAGAGCATCGAGGCGCGCGTCCCGCTGTCCGCAGGAAAGCACAACCAGACGGTCGCGGACTCGGCCGCTCCCCGTATCGCCGAGCTCGAGGACCTGGCAACCGCCGCCGGTTTCGACCCGGCCATCTACGCGCCGAACTGGCGACTGCAGCTGGGCACACTCGGCTCCGGGAACCACTTCATCGAGGTGAGCGTCGACGAGGAGGACCGGGTCTGGCTGTTCCTGCACTCTGGCAGCCGCGGTGTCGGCAACAAGATCGCGCAGCACCACATCAAGGTCGCCCAGGGGTACGCCGCACGGAACTACATCGGGCTCGAGGACCCGGACCTCGCGTACCTCGTCGAGGGCACGGCTGAGTTCGACCGGTACATCGCCGAGCTCCGGTGGGCGCAGCACTTCGCACTCCTCAACCGTGAGGAGATGATGCACCGCGTCGTCGCTCAGGTCGAACTCCTGACCGGCGTCGCTGTCGAGGTGTCCGAGAAGGTGAACTGCCACCACAACTACACCGCCGAGGAGCGCCACTGGGGCAAGGATGTGTGGCTGTCCAGGAAGGGCGCGATCGACGCGTCAGCGGGCACGCTCGGCCTCATCCCGGGGTCGATGGGCGACAAGTCCTACGTCGTCCGAGGCCGCGGGAACTCCCTGTCGCTGAACAGCTCACCTCACGGTGCTGGCCGGCAGTACAGCCGGTCGGCAGCCCGTCGGGCGTTCACACACGAGCAACTGCGCGAGGCGATGGTCGGCATCGAGTACCGCGACACGGACGCGTTCCTCGATGAGATCCCTGGCGCGTACAAGCCGATCGACGTCGTCATGGACGATGCCGCAGACCTCGTCGAGGTCGTGCACACCCTCCGTCAGATCGTCAACGTCAAGGGCGACTGACACCAGCACCATCACCCATCCGCGAGAGCGCCGACCCCACCACCACGGGGCCGGCGCTCTCGCGTTCTGCACCAGGAGCGAGCATGACCACACCCACCACCGCCCGTCTCGCGCACGACAACCGAGACGAGCTCGCCACCCGCGGCCACTTCTCCGAGAAGTACTACGACGGCATGAAGCAGGCCCTCGAGACGTGCGCCGACCTCACCGAACACGTCGTCTCCATGATCGGCGTCGCCACCCGCGGCGACGACGAAGTGTCCGGGACGAAGGAACCCCCGCTGCCGTTCAACGCGACCGCCCACGACGACGCGAACAAGCTCTACGCCAGCCTCGTCCTCTTCGCCAGACTCTGGGCTGAACGGCTCCGCCGGCAACCGCCCGGCGTCGTGAAGAACGCGTGGAAGAACGAAGCCGGTACCGTCGTCGGCCTCCCCGCCAACGTCACCCCCGGCGCCGCCCGCCACGCAGTGTCCGTCATGTCGACGTGGCTGGTCGCGCACCTCGAGGACATCTGCTGGCAAGACCAAATCGACGACGTGCAGTTCATGGCTGATGAGCTCCGCAACGTGTGGACCATCAAGAGCCGGTGGCCCACGAAGCGACGTTCGTACTGGTCTCCACTGCCGTGCCCGTCCGATGGCGGCCGGGTCGCCGTGTACCCGCCCGAGGCGGAGAACGACGCAGAGACGGCCGCCTGCACCGGCTGCGGCCGTCAGTTCACGTCCGACGAGTACCAGGCGTACGTCCGCGCCTACAACGCCAGCCGGCAGACCGTCGGCGACAACGCCGCAGCGAAGCAGATGCGTGTCTCCGAGCGCGTCAAGCAGCAGCTGCTCGCCAAGTACGGGAGGACCGCATGAGCACGTACTGGTACTACGAATGCCTCGACCACACGCCCGCACTGAAGTCGGACGACGAGTTCACGCAGCACGGCGGAGACGAGTGGTTCCGGCAGGGCATAGAACTGGCGAACTCCCGCCCGGTCCCTGCCGACGAGGGCACGTACTGGCACACCGCTGATGCAGGCGACGACCACGAACGGTCGCGTCTGTACTTCCGCATGAACGCCCTGAAGTTCCTGCACTTCCACCCCACATGCCGTCTCGGGATCGTGAACGAGTACGGGGAACAAGCGCCGATCGAACCCGCCGGGAGGACCGAATGATTGACCACAACGAACGCGCCGCGGAAGCGCGTGCGCTTCGCCAGGCAGCCGCGGACGCACGCAGCATGCACGACCCGGTCCCGTCCGACTGCGAGGAGTGGGCGTCCTGGCTCGAAGCCCGCGCCGCACGGGTCGAGCAGGCCGCCAGCTCAGGGAGCATACCTCCGGACTCACCCGAGGCGAACGCCCGAGCGCAGGCAGAGGGGCAGACGATCGCCCTGCCGTCCGTGCAGCCGCCGACACGCGAGCAAGTCGCGGAAGCGATCAGGCGGTCCTACGACGCGCTCGTGCACCACGAGCACGAGCGCGCGCCACTCGACGCCGACTACCGAGCAGCCGACGCCGTGCTCGCCCTGTTCCCGCAGCCGACCCCGAGCGCCGAGCCGGACACGCGCGCCATGCAGATGACGATGGCTGACTTGCTCAACCAGTGGGATGACGTGCGCCATCTGAATCGGTGTGCGATCAACGACTGGTGGTATCGGCGCACGTCCCGGCACTCGCTTGAACTTCAGCGCCTCGCCGCCGAGCCGGTGACGGTTGACCGTGACTCGCTCATGGCTGACTTGCTACGCCGTCGCGACAAGAACGGACACCTTACCATCCGGGACATAGAGCGAGCGTTCGGTGCCGCACCCAGCATCGACGAGACCGCGACCCGCGACGTCAACCCGCCGCCCGCGACACCGGAGGAGAGCGAACGATGAGGCGAACCGGCTACAAGGTCGTCGATCAACGCACGGGCGATCGGGTCACGTCGGTCACCTACTTCACCGAGCAAGGAGCGTGGGACGACATCACGTCATGGCAGAACCGTCACGATCAGGGAAAGCGGCCTGACATCACCAGGGACATGCTCGTGAACATGACGGTCGTGCCGGAGGAGCGCGACCGTGGGTGAGCAGCACATCGAGCCGGTCGGCGTCGCGCAGATGGTCGACGGGTACATCAACAGCGAGCTCGAGGACGCGCACCGCTACGAGAACCGCGACGTCCTCGACGAGGAAGGCATCTACGGTCTCCACGCCCTCGCCGCCCGCATCTACGCGCAGGGATTCGAGGACGGCCGCGGCGCGCAGTTCTGGAAGGAGCAAGCTCGCCGCGGCCGCGAGCGAGACGTACAGGCGCGATCCCGGGAGAAGGCCAGCGGTGACTGACGCCGACACCCTGCGTCGGGCGATGCTCGACGAAGCCACCCAGAACGGCCCAGCAGTCACCCCGGCTGCTGGGCCGTCCCCATGGCGGTACCCGTACTGGCCCGCCCACGACATCGCCTACGAGGAGGAACCATGACCGCCACCAACCCGGCGCAGAAGTTCGTTCGCTACAGCACCCACGTCGACACGATCACAGCGGCGTGGGCGTTCGTGATGGAGCGGATGGACGAGTTCGTCCGCCCGACAATCCAGGTCGAAGCGTGCACAACCAACAGCGGCGACGACGGAGAGTGGGTCGACGGGTACGACGCAACCGTTTACGGCGACGTCACCGAAACGGAGGCGCACGCATGACCAAGCTCCCTGACGACGTGTTCCAGAAGCAGGTGTGGTGCTTCACGTGCCCAGCCCCGTCGTGCCGCCTGACCGAATACGGATTCGATGACCGTGAGGACGCCGACAACGCACTACGCGATCACCTGGTCGAGTGCCATGACTGAACGCGAGTACTCGCTGCAAGACCTCGGCGGGGGCCGCTACCGAGTCAGCGGCATTCGCATCAGCCCTACCACCGGCCGCTACGTCACCCAGAAGGAGGAGGAGCGCCGTGAACGAGAACGCAACACCGAAGTGGCTGACACCGCCGACGAGGACTGACCTCGAACGTTACCTAGCATCCATCGACGTGGCCGCCGAGGTCGAACAGGCGCGTGCGATCACCGCCGCGCCACGAAAGGAAGAGCGATGACCGCCCCCACCCCTCCGCCAGACGCCGTAGAGGTAGGCGAGCTGAACATCATCTGCCCGGACTGCAAGCTCGCCGTGTCGCTTCCGGTTCATGCGTGGCTTCAGGACACGGACGGCCCCATTGAAGCCGCCGCATCTGTCGACGTGGACCCCATTTGGGAACACTCGCTACTCACACACCCGGAGGTACACCGATGACCGCCACCACCCCGGAGCAGTTGCGTGCACTGGCGGCACGGTTGAGGACTGAGCAACCCTCGCGGCAGGAACTCGAAGCTGCCCTCCGTACCGCCGCCGACCAACTCGAAGCGCTCGACATCGTGTCCCGTGGTCGGTCGGTAGTTCCGTACGAGACTGTCCGGGCAATCCTCACCTCAGAGGCCATCATCCTCACTGCCGACACCGCACCCCAGGAGAACGAAAGGACCGTGATGCGAGTTGAGGGACACCCACGAGTTGGGGACGTTTACGAGGGTAAGTACGGGGCCGCGAAGGGGAAGCGCATCCGGCTTGTGCGCTTCAACGACGCTCCGGCGCACCTGAACCGGTGGTTCGCAACACAGACGATCCACCACCCGTCATCCCCACGGATGATCGGCAGCACTGGCACAGTCGGCGTCCAGCAGCTCGAAGACCGCTGGCGACTCGTGAAGGCGGAGGCGTCGGATGACTGACCCGGTGGACACGGACGCGCTGAGGGCGATGGCGGCCGCCGGCGACTACAACATGGGGCCGTTCGCCGTTGCGGCCGCTGACGAGGTGGACCGGCTGCGGGAGGCGCAGGGCGGTGAAGCGTGGTTCCACAAGGCCATGGAAGCGCGGACCGAACGGAACCGACTGCGCACCGTGATCGAGAACGCTCCGCACGCAGCAGAATGTGAGCAGTGGGACCTGGAACCACGAACCGGACACGCCCTCTCCGAGCACTGCACCTGCTGGAAGGCGGGCGTGCTGTGAGTCATCCAATCGAGCCAGGCACCGTGATCACCGGCTACTGCGGTGGGGTGTTCGGACGAGACTCCTACGGCGAACACCTCTGCGTCGACAGCGGCTACGACAGCGGCGAACCCTGGGCTGTGTTCCGTGAACTAGACGGGTGGAAGACCTGGAAGGCTCTCCACGGCGAAGACGTCACCAGCCTTCGCTCTGACCCGGAAGAGGACAACGATGGCTGACTGGCCACCGTCGGCACTAGGACACGCCGTAGCCAGCCTCCTTGACACAATCAGGGGTGGCGAATACGGTTGAGCCGTAGGCAAGTGGTGACGAACCGCTTGCCTTTCGTGCTTTCTACGGGAAGGGCCCTCGCTTCAGTGAGGGCCCTTTTCGTGTTTCAGCACACCAGTGCCCCGAGGAGCGGATCGGGTACCGGCGCCGACCATGACGGCGCGCACTGCACACGAGCTCGTTCGCCGGAGACGCATACGGCCCCCACACTTCCGCATGGTTCGGGAGGACGCTCATGCGTCAAAGGTTCCTGATCGCCGACAAGACCGGTTGAGCCGGTCTTCCACGTACAGCTACGGGGATAGGTGGTCAGGTCATCGCTCGCAGTCGCCTTTGCCGGTTCGGCGCTGCGTTCCAGTAGACCGGCTGAGCGGTTTCATGCAGTGGCCCGCCAGGCGAATCCAAGCAAAGCTGCCGCCCGCCGACGAGTGGGCGTAGGAGACAAGCGAGACGGTGCTGCCGCCGATCAGTCGTTCAGTCGACGTCGCCCTCCACGCCCACTCGATCGTGCTCCCACGCTTCCCCGGCCCGCCGGCCAACCATCACCAGCAACGCCGCCGCCGACGCACCACTGAGTGCGAGAGCCGGTCGCGAGCACCCTCAAGTGCGGCGCTGAGTTCGGGGAACACCTTCCCTCGTCGAGACGTGTTCGGGTCACAGCCCGACGAGGACCACTCAGGCCGAGACCCCCGAGGGAAGCCGCGCTGACATGCGGACCCCGGACGGACCGGCCGACCACTTGCGGGGACGTCAACGCGGACAGCCATAGGGCCGCGAAGGACGCCCAAGACGGCGTACGCCCCCAACGCCCAGACGCACCTGCGTCCTCGCACCCTTCACCGGAGAGGCTGCCATGCGATTCCCCGTCGGATCCACCGCCATCCTCCGCGAGCAGGTGTGGGCCGTCGTTGCCGTGCGTAACGGCACACGCCAACTCAAGTCGCTCGACGGCAAGCGCACCGCGTACGAAGCCGCAGACCGGCTTCGACCCGCGCCGTGATCATCGCCCGCTTTCGCGTCGCCACCTGTGCGACCGGAAAGCGCCGGCAGGTCTACGTGCACGTCTACGACGACCGCCTCGACATGGCCCGAGCACACGCGGCCGCACGGCGTAAGCCCTTCGATGAGGCCAGCACCGTACTCGGCGGAGTTGCCATCCAGCAGGGGTACCGCTGGCCCAGTCCCGATGTCACCCCACCCGTCGTCATGCGACTCTGCACCGACCACCTCACCAGCAACGTCATCGCTCACGAGGCCGTGCACTGCGCCACGTCGTTCTACTTCATGGACTGCGTCCCCGGGTGGGAGAGCCGAGCGCGCACCACGTACATCGGCGACCACGAACCCCTCGCGTACTGCGTCGGCGAGATCACCTCGGACGTGATCGCAGGGTTGCACCGACGCGGACTGGTCACATGACCACCGACGACCTCAGCGCCCACAGGACACGGACGAACCGTCGCCCCGAACCGCAGCACGAATCGGCACCAGCCGCCCTCGTCGCTGCAGTCGACGCCGTGTACGAAGCTCTCGAAGACCGACACTAGGCAGGAGCGCAGCATGCGTCCCACCAGCCACGTCGACTACCTGCTGCCCTGGCCACTCCGCCCCATCCGCTGCCTCCTCCACCGACACATGTGGTGCCTGCACCCCGAAGGGCGCGGCTGGTGGTACTGCCGACTCTGCGGCGCCGAGAAGCAAACCGCGATCTGACATGCGGGTCTGCTCAACCCCCGGCTGCCCGACACTCATCCCCACCTCCGGCCGTTGCCCCGTGCACGCACGAGCACACGACCAAGCACGAGGGTCACGGCAGTCACGTGGGTACGACGCCAAGCACGACCGACTCCGACGCGAGTGGGCACCACTCGTCGCAGACGGCACCATCCAATGCGCACGCTGCGACCGGTACATCAACACCGGGGAACCCTGGGCGCTCGACCACAACGACGACCGCACCAGCTACCTCGGCCCAAGCCACACACGCTGCAACAACAGCGCAGGCGGAAAGGCAGCACACCGATGAAGCAAAGCGAACACCTCGAAGCCATCGCCGAAGTCGGGGAACGGTACGAGGCACGCATCCGCAACCAGGTCGCCGCCATCAACCGCATCCTCCCCGGCGGCACCTACGACACCGAGATGCAGGCACTGCACGAACAACTCGCAGCAGTCACCACTGAACGCGACCGCCTACTCCGCGAAGCCCAAGGCTGACCACCCAACACCAAACAGAGAAACCCCGGCGCTGCGCTAACAGCCCGGGGCACGACCGACTCGTGAAGGAGTCGACATGGCCCATGGTACCCAAGGCAGCACCACCAAGCAGTGCAACACGGACGGATGCGACAAGCTCGTCCGAGCACGCGGACTCTGCGTCACTCACTACAACCGACTCACCCAGCCCAACAGACACTCCCCGAAGAGGGCCACCTGCTTCGTCTGTGGTGCTACCTGCTCCCGAACCGGGGGTGGCGGACGCAAGTACGGCGCCACGTGCAGCATCGAGTGCCGACGCGTCCTGACGTTCGGTTGGTCCGAGCCACTGCCAGCAGACCACATGGCCCGATGGGTCGGACGCACCTGCACCTGGAAGCCACCGGCACAACCGAAGCAACCAGCCGCTCGCTTCACAGCAGGACAGTGCAGCGACTGCGGTACCTGGTACACAGCCGAAGCCTGCGGATCACCAGTCAAGTACTGCTCTACCGCCTGCTCACGCCGCACCGCACGACGGACACGGCGAGCACTCGAGCACAACGCGACAGGGACCTTCCGATACACCGACGTACTGCAGCTGTTCATCGCGAACGGACGACGCTGCGCCTACTGCGACCAACCAGTCAACGGACTACCCGACCCCGAGCACGTGATGCCGTTGTCACGAGGTGGAAGCAACGACGCAACCAACCTCGTAGCCTCCTGCCGCCGATGCAACACCGACAAGGGCGACCTCACCCTCGAAGAGTGGGCAGCCTCCCGACACCAGAGAGACCTACCACCCGTCCTCACGCCGGCAACTGCCACCGACGGACGGTTCAAGCACCTCATCATTGCCACCCCAAGCCGATCGGCCTGGCGAAACCGCACCGCCAGCTGACCCCCCAGGGGACCTCTCCTCTCCCCCCACCCAGGGGCCCGGACCGCCGGGGAGGGCACCCTGTGGTCCGTCAGGTTCAAAGTGTTGCGGATCCGCCACTGGAGGGGGTTTCTGATGCCCAGTGGTGGTGCTCGTGCTCGTTCTGGTCCGCCTGCTGATCCGACTGCGCTTCGGCGGGATCGGAAGGATGATGCGGGTTGGGTGGTACTGCCGGCGGCGGGTTTCGCTGGTTCGGTTCCTGACTTCCCCCTGCCGGCTGCGCTCGACGCTGAGGTTGACCTGTGGGAGAAGCTGTGGCGGAAGCCGCAGGGTGAGATGTGGTCGCAGCATGGTCTCGAGTTCGAGGTCGCTGCGTACGTGCGGGCTTTCATCGAGTCTGTGCAGCCGGAGGCGACCGCTGGTTTGAAGACGGCGGTGCTGCGGATGGCCGCGGAGATCGGGCTTTCGCTTCCGGGGATGCATGGTCTCAGGTGGAAGATCGCCGAGAGCGTTGCGGACACCGCGCGGCCTGCTCCGGAGCGGAAGTCGTCTTCGTCGAGGGCGAGGCTGAGGGCGGTTCCGAATGTCGGGAGCGAGTGACTTCGTAGTCGACTTCCCGACGCTGGGCTTCCTCGCGGCTGACTGGATCGAGTGGCACTGTCCGATCCCGGATGGATTCCATCAGGGCAAGCCGTACGTGATGGCCGACTGGCAGCTGTGGTGCACGGCGAACCACTACCGGGTCAAGAAGGATGCCCTGTGGGTGCCTGACAACCCGGTGCGTGGTCCGGCTTTCTACTACCGCCGGTCGCTCGTCGTGGCGCCGCAGAAGACCGGCAAGGGCCCCTGGACAGCGTCGCAAGCTCTACTCGAGGGCCGCGGTCCGGTCCTGTTCGCAGGGTGGGCGCGCGGTGGTGAGACGTACGACTGCCGGGATCATGGTTGCGGTTGCGGGTTCGTGTACGAGTACGAGCCTGGTGAGCCGATGGGGATGCCCTGGCCGACGCCGCTGATCCAGATCATGGCGACGTCCGAGGATCAGGTCGACAACATCTGGCGCCCGCTGACCGCGATGGTGAAGAACGGCCCGCTCAGTGAGACGGTGAAGGCCGGCGAGGAGTTCCTGCGGTTGCCAAACAACGGCCGCGTGGACAAGATCACCTCGAGCGCGCTCAGCCGTCTGGGTAACCCGATCACTGCCTGCTTCCAGGACGAGAACGGGACGTACACGAAGTCGAACGGGCTGACGAAGACAGCTCGGACGATGCGTCGTGGCGTCGCGGGAATGTCGGGGCGGTCGAACGCGACCACGAACGCGTGGGATCCGTCAGAGAAGTCTGACGCGCAGGAGACGTACGAGCTCCACCCGAAGGACGTGTTCATCTTCTTCCGGCAGCCGCCGGAGTCGCTGAAGTTCAAGCGCAAGGCCGATCGCCGGAAGGTCCTCGAGCACGTCTACGAGGGGTCCTGGTGGGTGGACCTCGATTCGATCGAGGCGGAAGCCGCCGAGCTGATGCAGCTTGACCCTGGCGAGGCCGAACGCTTCTACGGCAACCGTCTCGTTCAGGGGCAGGGGACGTGGCTGCCACGAGAACTGTGGGAGAACGCCTATGCCGGAGATGGTCTGGCTGCCGAATCCGCCTGACGGGACCGACGTCTGCTTGGGCTTCGACGGCAGCAAGAACAATGACTGGAGCGCGATCGCCGGAGAGACGATCGACGGGTTCTCGTTCACGCCTCGCTGGGGTGACGACCAGATTCCGACGGTCTGGGACCCGGCGAACAGCAACGGCAGGATCCCGCATGGCGAGGTCGCTGTCGCGATCGAGGAGCTGTTCCGGCGGTACAAGGTCAAGCGGTTCTACTGCGACCCGCAGGACTGGGAAACGGACATCGAGACGTGGGCACTTGCCTACGGAGTAGAGACCGTCATCGTGTGGCCGACCAACGTCGTGTCACGGATGCATCCGGAGCTCGTTCGGTTCGAGGAAGACCTCATCGAGAACCGAATCAGGCACGACGGTTGCCCGATCACTGTCGGCGCCGCGGCGAATGCGCGCAAGAAGCCGCAGCCGGGGCAGCGGTTCACGATCGAGAAGCCGAACGAGCACCAGAAGATCGACGCGCTGATGGCGCGCGTCCTCGCCCACACTGCCGCACGCGATTCGATCGCTGCGGGTTGGACGGCCGCGAAGGCCCGAAGCAAGGTCCGCGTCTGGCGGTGAATGAAGGGAGTCCTCGTGGCTATCGAGAACCCCGAAGCGATCCGTGATCGGCTGCTGAAGAAGCTCGGTCGTGAGCGTCGGTTCTTGACGCGGTATGACGACTACTTCGAGGGTGAGCAGGGGCTGAAGTACCTGGCTCCGGAGGTGCGGGAGCAGATCGGCACCCGTCTTGTGGATCTGCTGATCAACCTGCCGCGGTACACGACTGACGTGTACGAGAACCGTCTCGACATCCGTGGGTTCCGGTTCCCGGGTGATGATTCCGGCGACAAGGGTCTGTGGTCGGTGTGGCAGCACAACGACGGGGACATGCTGTCTCAGCAGCTGCACCGTGACAGCCTCGCGGTGGGGCGCTCCTACGTGATCGTGGGAGAGGGCGACGATGACGTGCCGCTCATCACCGGCCAGTCCGCGTTCGATGCGATTCACGAGGACGACCCGCGTACCCACAACGTGCGGTACGGGATCACTCAGTGGACGGAGGAGGACGGGTCCCGGTGGATCAACCTGTTCCACCCGAACGGACGTGTCACCTGGGTTCGCCGGCCGAACTCGAAGGACTGGACGGTCGATGGGACCGAGGAGAACAACTTCGAGCTGCCGCGTCTGGTGCCGCTGATCAACGATCCTCGGATCCTTGGCCGTCAGGTGCCTCGACGTTCCGACCAGAGGTTGGGTCGAAGTGTCTTCCATGATCTGCTCGGTCCGACGGAGGCGCTGAACAAGATCCTCACCGACATGATGGTTTCGGCTGAGTTCCACGCCATGCCGCGACGGTGGGCGACGGGGCTCGCGGAGGACGACTTCGTCGGTGAGAACGGTGAAGCGATCAGCACGTTTGAGATGATCGCTGGTCGCATCTGGGGCGTCACGAACGAGAAGGCCAGCTTCGGGCAGTTCCCTGAGGCGAACCTCGACAACTTCCACTCGACTGCGAAGCTGCTCGTGCAGTTCGCGTTCATGATGCTCGGTCTGCCGGCGCACTACCTGCCGTTCGTTGGGGACAACCCGGCGTCGGCGGATGCGATCCGGTCGTCGGAGTCGCAGCTCGTGAAGCGGGCTGAGCGGAAGCAGTCGGTGCTGTCGACTCGGTGGGAGCGGGTGCAGCGTCTGGTGCTTCTGACGCAGGGTCAACCCGACTCGGAGAACGCCCGTCAGATCGAGACGATGTGGGGCGACCCGGCGACTCCGACGTTCGCGCAGAAGGCGGACGGCACGGTGAAGCTCGTGCAGGCGAAGGACTCGACGGGCCGGTCGATCATCACGGTTGACCAGGCACGTGAAGACCTCGGCTACACGCAGGGTCAGCGAGACCGGATGGCGGCGGCGGACGCACTGGCGGATGACGCGACGCTCGCGGCGTCCGTGCGGGCGGCGGCGGATGCGGAACGTGCGGCAGGAGTGAACGGTGGCGACACCCTTTGACCTAGCGCGGAAGCATCAGCTGTCACGCATCGCGCTGTCGTACGACGCAGTGCGACGCACGGCCGCTTCGTGGCGGGCAGCTGATGTCGACTACCTCGATACGTCGTGGAACGTGATCGCACCGGCGCTCGTGGATCAGGTCTCCGAAGCGCAACGTGTTGCAGCGTCGCAGTCTGACTCGTTCATCGATGATGCTGTGGCAGCGCAGGGCGGATCCGCGGGGAAGGCAACCGTCAATCCGGACGCTTTCGCGGGGGTCATGATCGACGGCCGCGAGGTCGGGCCGGCGATGTTCGGTGCTGTGACGCACACCAAGATGCTGATCGGTGCAGGCATGCCGCCAGCTCGTGCGTTCGAGGGTGGGGCGTCGTTCCTCGCGACTGTCGTCCAGTCTGCGATCGCGGATGCTGGCAGGCAGTCGGATCGTGTGTCGATGATCGGGAAGCAGATCACCCGGTACATCCGGGTCATCTCACCGGGTGCGTGCTCGCGGTGCGCGATTCTCGCCGGTGTTGCGTCCGCGGCGAAGGCGTACGAACGTCACCCGAACTGCCACTGCACGGCGTGCCCGCTGCCGGATTGGGATTCCCCCATCCCGGACGGCTTCTACCGTTCAGCTGACGACTACTTCGACTCCCTCGACCCGAAGGAGCAGAACAGGGTCTTCACGAATGCTGGTGCGACGGCGATCCGGGCTGGCGCCGATCCGACGGCGATCGTGAACGCACGACGTAACGCGGTTGGGCCAGGAGGTCTGACGGAGCGGAAGTCGGGGCTGAAAGCAGAGCTCGGGTACGACGTGTTCGGCAAGCCGATCAAGGTCTACACGACGAGTGAGGGCACGACGATCCGTGGTGCGTACGGACGCGCTGAGGCTCGCCGTCAGGCCGAGTTCACCAAGAGTGCTCGTGACCGATACCGGCGGACGGTGAACCCGCGGCTCATGCCGGAGACGATCGTGCCTCTCGCCAAGGGTGACCCGGAGAAGCTTCGTCGGCTCCTCGGCCAGTACGGGTACCTCAACTGACTTCCCACCGTCTGGTGGAAGCGCCCACGCGCAGCGCATGCGCGGTCATGCCGACGGGCTCACGGAAGAAAGGGCACAGACCCCATGTCTGGAACGAACACCACCACCGCACAGGCTTACGGTCCTCGTCGATCGTCTCGTCTCGAGCTCATGGGCATCCGCTTCGTGAACGAGAACGAGGGCGGCGAGAACAACAACGCTGGCGGATCCGGCGAGAACAACCAGTGGACGCCCCCGGCGTCCCAGGAAGACCTCAACCGGATCATCGCTGACCGGCTGTCGCGCGATCGCGAGAAGTTCAAGGACTACGACGCGCTGAAGACGAAGGCCGAGCAGTTCGACCGCCTGCAGCAGAACGGCGCCGGCCAGACGGCCGACGTCACCGCGCAGCTGCAGCAGTTCGAGCAGCGCGTCACCGCTGCCGAGACGTCTGCCTCGCAGACGCAGGAACAGCTGACCGCGACGCAGACGGAACTCGCCCGCAAGGACGTCGCTCTCACCAAGGGCATCGGCAAGGAGCAGCTGCCCCTGCTGACGGCGACCACGAAGGACGAGCTCGAGAAGCAGGCGGACGCGATCCTCGCGCTCACCCGCGGCTCAGGCCGAGTGCCCGGTCAGGGCGGTGGCGGCGGCGACGCCCCCTCCGGCCTCGACGCTGGCCGCGCCGAGTGGGAGAAGCGGCACCCCAAGAAGAACTAGCCCCGCAGCAACCGTGCTTCGGGCTCGAGCGCTCTGGAAGGAGCACCCACCATGGATCTCACTCCTCGAGTTGAGACGTTCGGCCAGGAAGACCAGACCTGGCTGGACTCGGCCCACGGCACGGACGCTGCAGTCAGCGGAACCGTCGACCTGACGAAGGGCTTCGTCGCGGGCACGCACTACGCGAGCGGTGACCTGCCGTCCGGCACCCCGCTGGGTCTCGTGACCGCGTCCGGGAAGTACGGCCTGTACGACGACTCGGCGACCGACGGCCGTCAGACCCTCGTCGGGCACACCCTCATCACGGTGAAGGCCCGTGGCGATGTCATCGTCCCGGTCCTCGTCCACGGCCGGATCAACCGCTCCCGCCTCCCGTTCGCCATCGACGCTGCCGGTGTGGCTGACGTCGCGGGCCGCATCCAGTACGTCTAAGGAGACCCACGATGCAGATCAACACCGACTACATCCAGCCGGCGGAACTGACCGGGTTCGCTCGTGAGGCGCTGGCCGACCTCGAGCAGAACCAGTTCACCCTCTCGGCGTTCCTGCCGTCCAGCCCCGTCGACGACCTGCAGTACCGCTTCAACCGCGGTGGTGTCGGTCTCGCCGACGCGGCGACGTTCCGCAGCTACGACGCCGAAGCGTCGATCGGCCGACGCCCGGGCACGACTCGCGTCACCGGGGATCTTCCGCCGGTGTCGCGGAAGATCCGCCTCGGCGAGTACGACCGTCTGCGTCAGCGGAAGGCCGACGACTCCATCCGTGGCGGCCTGTTCGATGACACCGTCAACATGGTCACTGCTGTCGCTGCTCGCCTCGAGCTCGCTCGAGGTTCGGCTCTCTCGGCTGCTCAGGTGTCGCTGAACGAGGACGGTGTCATCGCGAACGTCGACTTCGGCCGTCGGGCTGCGCACACCGGCGTCGCCCCGGCCGCGCTCTGGTCGAACTCCGCCACCGCGACCCCGATCGCGGACATCATCGCCTGGGTCACGACGTACCGGAAGAACAACGGCGGCAAGACGCCGGGTGCCTTCCTCACGTCCCAGACTGTCCTGTCGAACATCCTGCGTTCGCAGGAGGTCCGTGGCCTCGCCGCAGCGAACGGCGTCACCCCGTCGATCATCAGCCCGCTGGTGCTGAACACGATCCTGCAGGCCTACAGCCTGCCGCCCATTGTGCTCAACGACGCGCAGATCGCCGTCAACGGCATCGCCACCCGCGTCATCCCGGAGAACAACTTCCTCATGCTGCCCTCCGTCGGCGACACGCAGCTCGGTGGGACGCTCTGGGGCACCACGGCCGAGTCGCTGGAAGAGGACTACGACCTCGCCGGCAACGAGCCGGGCATCGTCGCGGGCACCTACCACACGTTCGACCCGGTCGCCGTGTGGACGAAGGCCGCAGCGATCGCGCTGCCGGTCCTCGCGAACCCGGACCTCACCTTCCAGGCGGTGGTCATCTGATGGCCGCCACGAAGGTGTTCGTCACCGTGCACGACGACAACGGTGCACCGTACACGTTCGAGCCGGGCGCTGACGTGCCCGACTGGGCGGCGCGGAAGATCTCGAACCCGAACGTCTGGGACGGCGACGCCCCCGTGTTCGAGGAAGAGGGGCCGGAAGGTGGCCTCAGCGAAGACGAGGTCAACGAGCCTGCCCGCTCGGGCAAGGGCTCCGGTCTCGCCGTCTGGGCGCCCTACGCGAAGGGCCTCGGCATCGAGGTCCCCGACGAAGCGTCCCGTGACGACGTGATCAAGCTCGTCGACGAGAAGAAGACCTCCACCAAGGCCTGACACTCACCCTGGCGGGTCACCGGCAAGACCGGTGGCCCGCCCCCACTACTTCACACCCCGCGGAGGTCGCCGTGTTCTGGTTCACCGTCACCCCCGGCGACATCGTCAAGCGGTGGCGTCCGCTCGAAGACGCCGAAACAGGCGTCGCCGAGCAGATCATCGAGGACGCGCAGGACATCTTCGAGTCCGCCGTCGAAGCGGCTGGCATCGCTGCCCCCGCACCTGACGACGAGCGTCGCAAGCGTGCGTACATTCGCGCCGTGGCCTACATGGTCATCCGCGTGTTCAAGAACCCTGACGGCATCCTCACAGAGACGCTTGACGGGTACACGTATCGCCGAGACAGCGCAGTGTCCACCGGGATGCTGCAGCCCACGGCCGACGAGATCGACCAGCTCCGGCCCACTGCCCGTCCGCGTCGCGGCGCTTTCACGATCAGGCCCTCATGAGCCGCGAATCGACGATGGCCCGTGGCCGCGCTTTCGCCGAATCAGGCATGGCGGAACGGTGCTCCGTCACTTCTGAGAAGACCGGTGTGCTGAACGAAGCCACTGGCAAGCGGGAGACGGTCTCAGTGACGGTCTACGACGGCCCATGCGCCTTCACCGCCGCCAACGTGCAGGCAACGGACGTGGAGCAGTCGGGCCAGTTCCTCGTCTCACAGTCCGCGACCCTGTCGCTGCCGATGGCTACCTCGGGTGCGGTCACGAAGGGCCATGTGGTGACGATCACCGCGTCCGCAACTGACCCAGCACTCGTCGGCAAGAAGGCGCGCATCGACGCGCCGTTCGCGACGTCGTACTCCACCGCCCGGCGTTTCCCCATCACCATCCTCACCTAGGAGATGCAGTGGCAGACGACAACGGCCTCAACGAGCTCGTCCGGCAGATCGGCGAAGTGCCCAGGCAAGTTGCCCCCCGCCTGCGGCAGGCCGTCGAGGTCACGGCCCGGAAGATCAAGGACCAGATCAAGAGCGACTACAACGGCTCCCGCGGGCTCCCCGCAGCATCTGGTTCGATCAACTACGACCTGCACGGCACGACCGGTCAGGTGATCGGCGGCATCTCCGCAGAGATCGGCCCAGACCTCGGACGCCGGCAGGGTGCGCTCGTCGGACTCGTCGACGTTGGTACCCCGAAGACCCCCGGCAAGCACCGCATCCCGAAGGCACTCGCGGACAACGAGGAAGACTTCGACCACGGCATCCAGAAGGCCATCCAGGACGGCATGCGGGATGCGGGTCTGACGTGACCAGAGCGCACACCCATGCGGTTCAGGCAGCCCTCGAAACAGACCCGGGGCTGGTGGTCTTCGTCGGCATCGCACCCGACAAGCAGCCCTACCCGTACGTGATCCTGCGACCCGGTCTGGCAACTGACCGAGCAGAACGTCTCACCGGTGCGGAGTCGACGTTCACGCCGTCGTACACGGTGCTCGCCTGTGGGGAAGACCCGGAGCAGGCCGAGTGGGTCACCGAACACGTCGACGCTGCGCTGCGGCCCCGAGGACGCGGTATCACGCCGACCGTGGCAGGCCGATCCACCGGGCACATCCGGAGGGACACGCTGCAGCCGCTCCTGCCCGACGACGACTCCCAGCCGCCGGGCTGGTACCGCGTCGCGGAGTACAGCTTCCGATCCGCACCCAAGTCCTAAGCCTCACCAACCGGTGGGGCTTTTCTCGTTCCGAAGGGACCTCATGTCCGACCAGTTCGTCACCGTGACCGGACCGCACGGCCGCCACATCGAGGTGCTGAAGAGCACCCAGGAGGCGCTGCCGGAAGCGTTCCCCCTCGCGGATCCGCCGGCCAACAGCCGAGCGAAGCGATCGACCGCGAAGAAGCCCAACCCGAAGCCCACCCACACGCCCACGGCCGCCCCGGTCGAGGGCGAGCAGGGCGCACCTGACTCGTCGGCAACCGCAGACGAGACCTCCACGGTGGAGACCACGAAGGAGGCCCGCTGAGATGGGCATCAACACCAGTTCCGTCAGCTCGTCCGTCCTCGCCGACGGCAACCTGCTCGTCCTGGGCGCACCTGCCTCGGTGCTCGCCGCAGGGAAGAAGCTCACCGACCTCAAGCTGAGCGACCTGACCGCCGCAACGTTCGTCGACCTGACGTACGACTTCACGGCTGGCTCCGGCTGGGCCGACGGCCGCACGCAGGAGAGCGTCAGCGATGACCGGCTCACGTCCCCGACCGTGTTCACGCGGCCGGGCAAGGTCACCGACACCCTCACGGCGCAGTACGTCTACGGCAGCTCCGACAGCGTCGCTGACCCGCTGCTCGTCGAGGGCGCCGCGATCGTGTTCGCGACCCGGTGGGCGGTGCCTCACGACCAGGCGCTGTCCGCCACCGACAAGTTCGACCTCTGGTACACGATCGCCGGTGTCAAGGCGAAGGACCAGCCGGCGGCGAACAGCGTCTTCACGAAGACGCAGAGCTTCTTCATCCAGAAGTTCCGCGTCGCACGCGACGTCACCCTCTCCGCGACCTGATCACCAGGTCGTGACCTACTCCCGTGCGGGCGGTTCCACCGTGCCGCCCGCACGGGTCCTCTTTCACGGTGGATCAACGGTGGAGAAGCATCATGGATTTCAGCGAGAAGCTGGCGAAGGCGAAGGCACGCGAGGAAGAGCGCGGCCGGCCCACGAAGACGGTGACGGTGTCCCTCGACGCTGAGGTGACGACGCGTTTGCGGGAGCTCGAGGAGAAGCTCGAACTCGAGAAGCAGAAGCCGCAGGACGGACGCCTGGCGAAGAAGAACCCGCTCGCGCTGCTCATCGACGAGATCGAGGAGGTGCAGGCAGAGTTCGAGGACACTCTCGTCGATCTGAAGTTCACCCGGCTCAAGGGTGGCGACTGGAACGACCTGACGGTGACGAACCCGCCGCGGCTGAACTCCATCCCGGACACTCAGTTCTTCGGCTACAACATCCACGCCGTAGCACGTGCAGCCGCACCCCTGTCGGGTGTCCTCGTCGCTGACGGTGAGGAGCAGCCGCTCAGTGAAGCTCAGTGGGCCGACCTGTTCGAACTGATCGACGGCAAGGGCCACGAGGAGATCGCAGACGCGATCTACCAGCTGAACGAGGGCGACAGCAAGCGGGCGGTGGACCTGGGAAAAGCGCGGCGCGCCGCAGCGCTCGCCTCCGAGACGAAGTCCTCCTAGCTGTCCGCCTTGGCGTCTCGCCGGCTCGCCTACGCGGCTGGGAGCCGCGCGAGACGCATGTGCCTGAGTACGACGCGGACGGGCGCCTGATCGCCGTGCACGTGGACAGGGAGCCCGAGTGGACGCCTGCTCAGGTGGCCCTTGTCTTGGGCGTGGAAGCACATGAGGCGTCGGTCGGCGCTCACGGTCAGCCTCTCGACGAAGCCACCTCGTCCGAGAGCGACCCGAACAACCCAGAAGGCATCCGGGCGTACCGCGCCGGCATACCCGTCGTCACGCCGGAAGGCAGCACCGTCTACGCGCCCCTGCGCGACTGGGCGATGAAGGCGCAACTCGACGCGATGGACAAGTGGCGTGAAGCCGCTGGTGACAACGCGAACACGAACGGTCTCTTCTTCCCGGTCTCCGTGATCGAGCGCGGAGACATCACCAACAACTGAACAGCAGACGGAGGTCCCCTCGATGGCCGATCACGTTGTCTCCGTCACCATCCGAGCGCAGGTGCAGCAGTACCTGCAGGGGATGAACCAGATCCAGCAGGCGACGGCGCAGGCGAACACCGAAGCCCAGAACCTGCAGGCTCAGGGTGAGGGGTTCGAGAAGGTCGGGAAGGGCCTGCTCACCATCGGCACCGTGGCTGCTGCCGCTGTCGGCGTTGCGGTCAAGGCGTTCGCAGACTTCGACGCGCAGATGTCTCAGGTGCAGTCCCTTTCCGGGGCGACCGCTTCGGAGATGGACAAGCTCCGGAACGCTGCGCTGACGATGGGTCAGAGCATCGGCTTCTCGGCCACTGAGGTAGCCGAAGCAGAGACGGAGCTCGTCAAGGCTGGCGTGTCCGTGAAGGACATCATGGGCGGCGGCCTGAAGGGCGCCCTGAACCTCGCCGCTGCAGGGCAGATCGAGGTTGGCCGGGCGACGGAGATCGCAGCGTCCGCTCTCACCCAGTTCAAGCTGAAGGGTTCGGACGTACCGCACGTCGCCGACCTCCTGGCCGCTGGTGCGGACAAGGCGCTCGGTGGCGTGGAGCAGCTTGGTCAGGCGCTGCAGCAGTCCGGTCTCGTCGCGAACCAGTTCGGTCTCACGATCGATGACACCGTCGGCACGCTGGCTGAGTTCGCGCAGAACGGCCTGATGGGTTCCGACGCGGGAACGTCTCTGAAGTCGATGTTCCTGATGTTGGCGAACCCGTCCAAGCAGGCCGCCGAGGCGATGAAGCAGTACAACATCCAGGCGTACGACTCGCAGGGCGCGTTCGTTGGGATCACCGCTCTCGCGGGTCAGCTGAAGGAGGGCTTCACCGGCGTCTCTGACGCAAGCCGGGACGCTGCTCTCGCAACGATCTTCGGATCCGACGCGATCCGCGCGGCGAACATCCTCTACACAGACGGCGCCAAGGGCAACCGGCAGTGGATCAACTCCGTCAACGAGGCTGGCTTCGCAGCGCAGCAGGCCGCGGGCAAGACCGACAACCTCAACGGCGACGTGAAGAAGCTCGGCGCTGCGTTTGAGTCCGGTCTCATCAGGTCTGGTTCCACCTCGAACGGGGTGCTCCGAGAGATGGTGCAGTCCGTCACCGGTCTGGTCTCCGCGTTCTCGAGCGCTCCTACTTGGCTGCAGGCCACAGGTCTCGGGCTGACCGCTGTTGTCGCTGCTACCGCTCTGGCCGGCGGTGGCTTCTTGACGATGGTGCCGAAGGTTGCTGCTGCTCGTACCGCGATGCAGCAGATGAACCTCACGGTGGGCCGTGTCGCGAAGGGCTTCGGCAAGGGTGCTGGCGTGGCGGTCGGCATCGCCGCGGTCATCTCCGGCTTCTCGAACCTCGGCAAGGAAGCGTCCCTCACCGAAGGGGAAATCGCCCGCCTGAACGCCGCAATGACGGCGAACAACAAGAACGCACTGAACCAGCAGTTCGTCGGCGGCGGTGGCGCGTTCGACATCATCAACGACAAGGCCACGTCGGCGAAGAAGGCGCTTGACGCCATTTCTGGCAGCGGCAACGAACGAGCCGTCGGCTTCGGCAAGTTCGTCGATGGGCTGAGCTTCGGGCTCAGCCACATCTCTGACACGGCCACTCGGTTCGAGGCGCAGTTCAAGCAGATGGGTGAAACCCTCGCCGGCACCGCTGAGACTGACGTCGGCGCCGCGGCGAAGGGCTTCAACCAGCTGGTGAAGCAGATGGGTGGCGGCAGCGACACTGCCCGCGACCTGCTCAACAAGATGAAGCCGTACAAGGACGAGCTTCAGGCTCTCGCCGCGGCGCAGGGCAAGACCGTCGATGAGCAGGATCTCCTCAACCTCGCGCAGGGCAAGGGGTCCCTCGCGGCGTCTCTCGTCGCCACGTCGACGCAGCAGCAGAAGGAACAGCTGGCGGAGCTCACCGGTGCCGCTGGCGACGCGAAGCAGAGCATCACCGATCTCGCGGACTCGATCCGCAGCTTCGGTTCGACGCAGCTGTCTGTAGAGCAGACCGAGTCTGACTTCCAGGCGGCCATCGACGATGCGACGAGCTCGCTGAAGGACAACGGTCGCACGCTGGACCTGAACTCCGAGAAGGGCCGTTCGAACGCTGCTGCGCTCCGTCAGATCGCTCAGGACGGGATCGCGGCCACGGCGGCGATCGCGGAGAACGGCGGCACTCAGGCGGACGCTGCAGCGAAGATGCAGACCACGCGGGATGCGTACATCCAGGCGGCTGAGGCGTTTGGCCTGTCGGGTGATGAAGCGGCGAAGATGGCGGACCAGCTGCGCCTCGTGCCGGAGAACGTGAAGACGTTGTTCCAGCAGGACGGTGCGGAGAACGTCGTCACGCAGGCGAAGCGGATCCAGGACGAAGCCGACAAGGCCACCCGGAAGCGTGTGCTGAAGGTGCAGGGTGAAGTCCAGGACGCGCTGCAGAAGCTCGAGGCGACGAAGGCGAAGCTCGCGAGCGTGCCGGCCTCGAAGCGCACCGAGGTGCGTGCGGAGGTAGCGAGCGCTCAGGCGAACCTCTACGCGGTGCTGCGCACGCTGCAGTCTCTGCAGTCGAAGACCCTGACGATCACCACCGTCAACCGGAAGGTCGATCAGGCGGTGTCTGCCGGCGCATCGCGAGGTGCTGCTGGTGCTGCGTACAAGGCCAGCGGTGGGTACGTGTCTGGTCCGGGTTCGGCTACGTCCGACTCGATCCCGGCTCGCCTGTCGAACGGTGAGTTCGTTCTGCAGGCGTCGGCGGTCCGCCGCTATGGCGTGCCGTTCCTCAGCCGTGTGAACGAGGGCCGGTACGCCAGTGGTGGTCTCGTCCGGCGTTTCGCGTCCGGCGGGTTCGTTTCCAACGAGACGCAGGCTGCGAAGCGGGCGAAGAACCGGTTCAAGGCGGCGCAGGATGCTCAGCGTCGTGCTCAGAGCGCTTTCAACAAGGCGAAGACGGCATCGAACCGTCAGCGTCTGCTGGCGGCGCAGGCCGAGACTCGTGCGGCGAAGGCTGCCACGCAGAAGGCGGACGCCGCGTTGGCGCGTGCCAAGGCTGCGCCGACGGGTGCTGACGTGGGCGACCGGATCTCGTTCCGGTCCTCGGTTCGCACTGGGGACTTCGACGTCTCGTCCGGTGTGCAGAGCCTGTACCAGATGGGGCAGGACTCGTCGAAGTACTCGGCAGGTCAGCGTGCGTCGTTCCTGCGGTCAGCCGACAAGAACGAGCGGGCGTTCCTCGGTCTCGAGAAGCAGTCGACGAAGGCTGCGGACGCGGTCAAGAAGGCGTCCGATCGACTGGATGATCTCCGTCAGTCGTCGACGTCCATGTCGTCTGCTGTGCAGGGGAAGCTGTCGGATGTCTCGTACGGGGACTACCGGTCTGGTTCGTCGCTGCTCCGTGGTCTGACACAGCGAGCCGGGAAGCTGAAGCAGCTGCAGGCGTTGCTGGTCTCGTTGCAGAAGAAGGGGCTTGCTCCCGCTCTGCTCAACGAGATCGCTTCGCTCGGTGTGGACCAGGGGCTTCCCCTGGCCCGCAGCCTCGCGTCGATGAGCAAGACGGACCTCTCCGCCGTCAACAAGCAGTACCAGGCGGTGCAGTCCACGTCGACGAAGATCGGCAACCAGGTCGCGGACGCGAACTTCGGGAAGCTGATCGCGACGGCGGAGAAGTCCCTGACTGCGGCGAACAAGAACGCGACGTCGATCGCGCAGGCCATCGACCGCCAGTCGAAGGCCCTGCAGAAGCTGATCGGCCGGGCGCTGAAGGTCCCGGGCTATTCGGCCGGCGGCTACACCGGCGACGTCGGCACGAACGAGGTCGCTGGCGTGGTCCACGGCCGTGAGTACGTGATGAACGCGGCAGCGACAGCACGGAACCGGGCAGCGCTTGAGGCGATGAACAGCGGCAGTGTCCGCTACATGCAGCCGGCACCTGTCATTCAGCAGGCGCCGCCGGTGCAGCAGTCGTACACGCAGCAGGTGACGGTCACCCCGATCGAAGGCGCTGACAGCGCCACGGTCGCCACAGTGCTCGGTCGAGAGATCGGGCGCGAGTTCGCAGGGATGGTGTCATGACGACAGTCACGTTTAATGGGGTGACGTTCGACGACGAGGCCCTGTCTGGGTTTACGTTGTCGAAGCTGGTCGGCTGGTACGACGGCGCTCCGACCCGCTATCAGGCGGACACGCGACCTCAGGCGCACGGGTCGTTCCGACCGGGACCCATCTACCGAGACCCCCGTGTGGTGTCGGTGGAGGGATCCTGGTCGGGCGACTCGCTGGCCGCGGCGTACGCGGCCCGTGACGTGCTCGCCGGGTTGGCTGCCGACGGCCGAGAGGTGACCTTCACGGTCAAGGATCCGGTCGACACCCGGACGATGCGCGCTGGCCTCTCGTCGGCACCGAAGATGGATGACGGCTTGTACCAGCCGTACTTCAGCTTCGCGTTCGACGTCATCGCGGCGGACCCGTTCCGATACGGCCCTGCCGCGGTGGCACCCACAGGGGTAGCGGTCCCGTCATCTGGTCTGGTCTGGCCGCTCGGGGTCGCTGCAGGCACCACGCCATCCCAGGGCCTGTACCCGGCGACGTACTACGTCCGTGACCAGAACACGCCCGGCTTCTACCTGACTGACGGTCTCGTCAGCAACGGCGATGGCACCTACCAGCCTCAGCCAGCGCAACCCACAGGCAAGTACTTCGACTGGGGCACTCCCGGATCCACCGGCCGGGTTTCGGTGACGAATGCGGGCACTGCAGAGACGGTCTCCATGTTCGACGTGGTCGGCGGTCTCGGCGGCGGGTTCGAGCTCGTGTGGGTGCCCACTGGGCAGCGTGTCCGGTTCGAACGTCCGGTCGCTCAGTCGGAGACGATCCGCCTGAACCCACGCACCGGCCGCGTGACCCTGAACGGGTCCGACGTGACCGGGTTCCTCACCGCATCTGACTGGTGGACCGTCCCCCCGAAGAGCACCGGCGACGTGCAGTTCCTGCCGATCGGCACCGTCACCGGAACGCCGACGCTGACCGTGTCCACGTCAGCCGCTTACGCATGACTACGAAGAGGAGATGCGCATGGCGCTGACCAACGGATTCGTGACCACCGCCGGCACTGGCGCTCTCGACGCACGGCAGATGGACGCGGCACGGGTGATCCGGAACCCGGATAACACCATTCGCACCGGGCAGCTGTTCGGAGACAGCGGCGCCCTACAGCCCACGTCGTCGATGACCATCCGGTTCCTTGGCGACACGAGCTGGGTACTGTCACGAGGCAAGTCCGACGGCGCAGTGATCCTGTCCAACGTCGGCGACGTGACCGTATCCCTGGACGCCGCGCCATCAGCGAACAGCCGGTACGACGCGATCTACCTGCGGCAGAACGACACGGAACGAGGCGACCCGAACAGCACGCCGATCGTCGACAAGGTGACCGGTGTAGCAGCCGTGTCACCGGTCGTCCCCGCGGTACCGACCGGTGCGCTTCTCTTGGGTACCGTGCTCGTGCCAGCCGGAGCGGCAGCGTCGAACGCATCAGGCGTGGTGATCAGCAACACCGCTCAGCAGACCGCCATCAACGGGTCGCCGATCCGCTACCGGTCGATCACGGCGATGAACGCTGACGCGCCGAACGTCATCGACGGGTACCAGGCGTTCGTCAAGGGTGCCGGCATCTTCTTCCTCCGCGGGAACCAGTGGATCCGCATCGACGCCGACACCTTCGTCGTCGTGCAGCAGCAGCAGGGCAGCACCTTCTCAGCTGGCTCGGGCACCACTGCCGGGACGCTCGGCGGTACGGCACCGTCGTACCAGTCCTCCGACACGACGATCTTCCCGGTGCGTCAGGACGGCGTCATCGGCCCGGTGGCCGTGGCCGGCTGGTACGAGATCATCGGGCAGGTCACCTGGACCACGAACTCGAGTGGTGAGCGGTACGTCGAGATCACGAAGAACGACGACAGCCTCACCCCGCAGGCGGCTGACCGTCGCCCCGCCAGCGGCCCCACCAACCAGAACGTGTCGACGTACATGTACTGCGACGCGGGTGACTACATCAAGCTGAAGGGGTGGCAGAACTCCGGTTCGTCACTGTTCTACCTGACCCGCCTCAGCGCCAAGCTGCTCCGCATGAACTGAGGCTGCTGATGACTGACTGGTTCATCGGCGACCTGCTCACGGGACGCATCTCCACCCACCTGCCGGTCAGCAAGGGCTCCTGGTCTGTTGAGATCAACTCGGCGGGGAAGATCAGCGTCACCCTGCCTCTGACGGATCCCGACATTCGCGCGTTGAACCTGCGGAACGTCGCGACCGTCGGGAAGTCGTTCCTCGGTGTCTCCGAGAATGGCATCATCCTCGAGGCCGGTCCGGTCTGGACGCACGACTACTCGAAGGACGACGGCACGCTGACGCTCAACGCGTCCGGCTTGTGGTCGTACTTCGACCATCGTGTCCTCATCCCGGTCCTCGCTGCCGGGCAGACACCGTTCGACGTGGACACCTACTACGAGAACCTGTCCCTGACGACGATCGCTCGCCGTCTCGTTGCGCAGGCGCAGGCACACACGAACGGCAACGTGCCGGTCGTCCTGCCTCCGGAAGTGTCGGGCACGGAGACACGCGAGTACCAAGGCGCTGACCTGCAGCTCGTCGGCGACGCGCTCAGTGACCTCACGGCCGTTGAGGGCGGGCCGGAAATCGACTTCCTCCCACGGTTCAAGACGGACGCCCGGTACGTCGAGTGGGTCATGCGTGTCGGCACCCCGACCAGTCCGATGCTCGCAGGCCCGACCACTCATGTGTGGGACTACGGCGTCGGACAGACGACGATCCGTGGCCTGAACGTGAAGGTCGACGGGTCGAAGTTGCAGGGACGTGGCTGGGGGCAGGGCGGTTCCGCATCCGACGCCACGATGTTCTCCCAGTACACGAACACGAACCTGCTCACACAGGGCTACGCACTGCTCGAGCTCGTCGACGCTTCACGGAACGTTGACGAGCAGTACCAGCTGGACGCGTACGTGCGGGAGAACGCACGCACCGGGTCGAAGCCGATCGAGTTCTGGGACTTCCAAGTCCAGGCCGATCAGTCGCCGCGCATCGGCGAGTTCAACAAGGGTGACTACTGCCTGGTGAAGATGCGCGGCGATCTGTACGTCCCGAACGGGGAGTACCGGCGCCGCATCACGAACGTGTCCGGAGATCAGGACGGCCGTTGGGTGTCCGTCACGACTGGCGAGTTGTACTCGCTCACTGGGTAGGAGGACGCGTTGGGTGATCCCACGAAGGGCGGCAGGCTCGGCTTGCTCGGCCCCCTCGGTGACCTGCAGAAGCGGGTACGGAACCTCGAGAAAGCCGTCCGGCGTCGGCTGAGCGTCACAGGGCTGTTCGCTTCGGGGGATGTGTCAGCTGGCGGCAACGTCACTGGGGCGTACGTTGCTGCGTACGCCGGTGTGAGTGGCCTGTTCGTTCGTGCTGTGCTGGGTGTCACGGGAAGGTCGGGAACCTTCACTGACAGTGTGCAGTCGCCGGGGGTGCGGCAGAACATCCTCACGAACGTACCAGTGCAGATGTACGTGGACGCTGACGGCAACTTCGGCATCGCCGCGTCGACTCGTGCGAAGAAGAACATCGGGTCGGACTACGCCGTCGACATGACGAAGTTCCTCAACATCACGTTGAAGAACTGGGCGTACAAGGACAACCCCTCGTCGGTCGGGATGGGGCCGATCGCGGACGACCTCGACGCGGCCGGTCTGCGCGAGTTCGTGATCTACAGCCCGATCGACGGATCCATCCAGGGTGTTCGCACGGACATGCTCATCGTCGGCTTGTGGTCGGCGTATGTGCAGTCCCGAGCGTCCACGTTGAAGCGGATCGGCAACCAGTCGCATCAGGTGAAGACGGTCACGAACATGACCGCTCTCGCACTGGGCGGCACGAAGCCGTACGCGATCGTCTGGGACGCGCCGTTCGTGGACGCCGACTACCTGGTGACCGCATCGGTGTACTCGTCGGCTGGCATCCCGCTGACTGGTGTGTCCGCTTCCTGCCTGCCGTCTGCACGCACAGCGACGGGCTGCACCGTGCAGGTGACGTCCGGCGTGACGCTGCTGGCCGGTCAGACGCTCGTCGTCGAAGCGATCCACATCTGACCCACTCACTCTCTCGAGCCGTCCCTACTGGGGCGGCTCTTCGTCGTTTGAAGGAGCCCCATGAGCACACCCATCTACGACCGTCTCGACGCTGAGCACGAGTCGACGGTCATCATCCCCGAGGACACGCGTGTGTGGACGGAAGACGACCACCTCACCATCGCCGACGTGCCGGAAGTGAACGGCACCGGCGACCAGACCGGCGGGCTGGGTCCCCTGTGATCCTCGACTCCGTCGCCGCGGTCACGCGCGCCACTGCCCAGCTCGGCGGTCCCGACGGGGCAGGCATGTGCCTCGCCAACGTCTACCGGTGGTTCGGGTCCGTCCCCTCGATCGGACCAGGGTCCGGCCACTACGGCACCGCGATCGCCGGGTGGGACTACGCACCCGACAAGCACGTCGGCGACTACTCCCCGCCGGCCGGTGTCCCGGTCTACTACGACCGCGTCGGCGCGCCGCGCTGGCCCGGCGACCACAACATGCAGGCCGGCGACATCGGCCTGTCCGTCGGCCCCACCGCGTTCTCACGCGAGTCCATGGTGATCCACACCGACTCACCCACTGGCAACACCGGACTCATGACGATCCGTGCGCGCGCCGCCCAGATCGGCCGACGCTACCTCGGCTGGACCGGCACGTTCCTCGGCCACGAGACCACAGCCGGCAACGCCTACGGCAAGCCGACCCCGCCTGCCGTCATCGTCACGGTCGGCACCACCCCCGTCAAGATCGACAGCAACGGAGACCGCATGTACGCCATCCGCAACAACGCCAAGGGATCCAAGGGCTACGGCGCCATCTTCGCCCTCGCCCCCGGCTACATCAAGCACGAGGGCACTTCCAACACTGGCAAGCGTCTGCAGACCATCGCGGGTGACGCCAAGCAGGCCGGGGACCTCAACACGCTGCAGGACATCGTCGAGTCGTTCGGCCTCCCTCGTGAGGCAGCGGACGCCGACTGGGTCGTGCGTCACGCCAACGCTGGCGACCGCGCCTACTCCGCGATCGTCGCGGCGATCAAGGCTGGTGCCTGATGGGTGAGCACGAGCAGAAGGCCGCTGGACGGCTGCGGGAGCTCGTCGCCATGTTGGGTGCCCGCGCGAAGAAGGCCTACTCTGCTGGCGTCGCGGGAGCGGTGCTCGCGGTCGGCGGGATCTCCGTCGCCGGGTTCTGGGCTGACGGGAAGGTCGACACGCAGAAGGTGGCCGCTGCTGCCGGGACGGTCGTCGTCGGGTTCATCGGCGGGTTCCTCGCCGCGTTCCTGCCGCGGAACTCGGTCAACACGGCAGACGCCGCGGCTTCCGCGCCGGAGGACACCACGAGCTCCACACGGACCCGTTGACCAGGCGAAGGGGGACGCACGTGAAAACGATCTGGTCACACGATGCGATGCCGTTGGTGCCGCCACGGTTCCGACCCATCTACCAAGTGTTCCTACCGCTCGTGGACCTGCACCTGCTGGTGTTCGCGGCGGTCGCTGTGTTCGTCGGCTCACAGGTGGTGGAGGACTTCACCCTGCAGTGGTTCCCGTACGCATGGGCCGCGACGATGGGACTCGGGGCCGTCCTCGCCACCATCGGACTCGTGTTCTGCCGCGACTGGACTGAACTCGTCGGCAAGGGCGTCCTCATCATCGGGTTCATCGTCTACGGCATCGTCCTCGGCTTCTACGTCGACTCAGGTTCGCTGTCTTCCCTGCTGACCATCACACTCGTCGACCTCGCGGTCATCGGCCTCCTCATCCGGTGTGTGGACCTCGTCTCCACGATCGGCCGGAAAGAGGCGGATGCGAGCGCCGCGCGACGACTGGCACGGAAGGGCGCAGAGTGAGCGATCCGGAAACCATACGAACCGCCATCACCACTGCCGGCGGGATCATCATCGCCCTGTTCGGGGCGTGGGGGACCGTGTTCGGTGTCCGCCGTGCTCGAGCACGACGCCGGGCGGAAGTGTCCGACGAAGAGCAGGAGGCTGTCGCACGGTACGCCGCAGACCCGGGCCAGTTCGTCAAGGATGTGCTGCGGTCCAACGCGCAGCTGACTGAGCGGGTCGAGCAGGCGGAGAAGAAGGCCGACCGCATCGAGAAGGCGTTCGAGGACTTCAAGCGTGAGGACCGCAAGTTCCGCACCGCGCTCGCCCGTTGGGTGGGTCACATCATGAACGCGTGGGGTGTGGAACCGGAGATGCCGTACCCGGAAGGCGAAGACGCTGTGACGCTCGCCGACGTGATCCCCTCCGCGCTCGAAGCGACCCGGCCCCGACCCCGCCCCGCACACTGACTCACCTTCTGCGGTGCGCACCGCATGACTTGAAAGGCCACCATGGGCACCCCAATGATTCCGTCCGTCGACTCGAGCACCTACCTCTTCCCGACTGCGGTGATGAATGCCCTCCGTGATGCCATCGGCCAGGGCGCGGCGAATGTCACCAGACTCGCCACTTTCGGCGATTCCATGACGGCGAGCACCCAGGGCGGCTACGCCCCCTACGGAAGCCTCGTAGCGGATTACCTCGGCCTGGCTCTGTTCAACCCGTCAACCCCCGGAGAGCGGACGAGTGACATCTCCCTCCGGCAGGGCGGTTTCGCTCCCCGTTTCACGGTCAACAACGGTGTCATCCCGATCGACACGAGTGAGTTCGCTGTGACACTGGCGGAGTCTTACACCAGTGGTTTCAGCCCTGCTGGAACCACAAAGGGCAACATCGGCACGTTCCTGAACGTCTCGTTCATGGGTATCGCCGTGAACCTGTACCACATCAACAACGCCTGGACGATGGCACGTGTCGTCGCCGCCGCTGGCGCGTCACCTCAGCCGGTGGCAGTGCCCAGTTCGGGAGCAGTCGTGAGGGACATCGCGTCAAGCGACTGGTGTGGCGCTCTGCAGGTCTACATGGGTGGGTTCAACGGCGGTGACCAGGTCAAGGACGTGCAGATGATGTCCGCCCATCTCGCAACCAGCGGGCGATTCATCGTCCTGGGGATGTCGACCGGATCCTCCGGCGCCGACCCCACCCCCTACCAGGCGGCGAACAACGCCCTGGCGGCGGCGTTCCCCAACCAGTACTTCGACATGGCCGGATACGTCATCAGCAAGGGCCTGTCCGATGAGGGAATCACACCCACGACGCAGGACAACACGGACATCGCAGCGGGAATCGTGCCGGCATCTCTGCGTCGCGCTTCCACTGACCCCCACTACAACGCCGCCGGCCAGCGCGTCATCGCCCGGAAGCTGGCGGAGCTGATCATCGAAAGAGGGTTCGTCAGAGCCAGCACTTCACAGCGCATCCCGTCCAGAGGCGTTCCCGGCACCAACCTCACCCTCTCACTCCCGACAGGCAGCGCGGTGGCATCGATCGCGCCGAACACAGCCCTGCAGAACGCCGATGCGATCTCGGTGCGTCTCATCGACATGACGATCCCGACGGTGACCGCTGCAAGCGGCTACCGTGCCCTCGTCAGTCGTTGGCAGAGCGGCAGCGGGAACTGGCAGTTCCTGCTCGCATCCGATGGCACGTTGTTCATGCAGGACGTCAACGGCAACAACGGCATCACGGGTACACCGATCGCACCCAACGCCTCCGGGGTCATCAGCCTGCGAATGGACATCGACCGCGCTGCCGGAACAACCGCGTTCTACACCTCAACGAACAGCGGAGCGTCCTGGACCCAGTACGGTTCGACACGAACCGGACGGCCGACCACCAACGCGCTGAGCGGCAACAGCACCGCCCTTCTCCGCGTCGGAGCGACAAGCGCCTACCCCGCGGTGGACGCCAGCAAGCTGAAGCGGATCACCATCCTCAGCGGAACAGGTGCGACGCTGGTCGACCACGACTTCACTGTCACCGACGTGGACGGCTGGACGTACGCAGGCGGAGCGGCGATCATCCCTGCCTAAGATCGCGAAGACCCCCTCGACTTCCCTCCGGGAGTCGAGGGGGTCTTTCGTCTTTCGCTATGGGGTGCGCGCCCACCCTGGTACTGTCCGACCGTGGCCGATGTTTCCTCGAAACCTCGGATCCCGATCGCTTTGGGGATCGCGATCCTGTTCATCCTCGTGCAGGACACCCTGAACACCCTCTTCGGTGTCCAAGGACCCGTGACGATTCTCGTCGCGGGCGTGCTCGCTCTGATCGCGATCGGCACCGTCACGGCGAACCGCACGGCGCTGTCCACTCGCGCTGTGCCGATGCCGATGCAGCTCTTCGTCATGTGGGCAGCAGTCCGCTTCGCGATGGCACCCTCCGAGATCGGCCTGCAGAATCTCCTTGTCTGGTTCATCTTCCCGGCGACGATGGCCGTCGTCTACGCGCGATCCGAACGGGGCACCTTCGAGCGTGCCTACCCCTGGTGGAAGTGGCTCGCCGTTCTCGCCGCTGCCCTGTACCTGCTCGAGGTGGCGCGGGGCGGCATCGGTGCCGGCACGTTCCCCTACTCGGCCCGCGGCGCGGGATGGCTCTCCGTGCTCGCTCTCGTGCTCATCGTGCCCGTGACGCTCGCGAAGCGTGCTGCGTGGTGGCCGACTGCTCTTCTCGTCGCGGTCATCGCACTGTCGCTGTCGAGGACGCCGCTGGCGATCGCCGCCATCCTCCTGATCATCGTCGTCGCGCTGCGTCCGTTCCGGCAGCAGCGGCCGGGCCCGGCCCGCGTGGTCATCCGGCTGCTCATCATGACGGCGGCCGTCTCGGTCGCGGCGTACCTGCTCGTCACGAAAGTCGCCGTCATCAGGGACCGGTTCACTCAGGGCGACGGCTACTCGGTAGGCGGCGTGGAGATCAACTCCTCCGGGCGGTCAGTGCTCTGGGGACTGACGATTGAGCAGTGGCGTCAGTCGCCGTGGATCGGTCACGGCCCAGGCTCGGCGCAGACGATGATCACCAACCGGTTCCCGGGCTGGATCTCTCACCCGCACAACGAGTACCTCCGCATCCTGGATGACACCGGCATCGTCGGGATGACCCTCTGGGGGTTGGGGATGCTCATCATGCTCTCCCGCGCCGTCCGATACGTGCTCCGCACAAAGGACATCAACGACCGCGCCCTGCACATCGGATCGGCGCTGTCAGTCCTCGTGATCCTGCTGGGATCCATCACCGACAACCTCACGATCAGCGTCTACTGCGTCATGATCGCCGGCGCGGTGATTGGCATGAGCAGCAACAGGTTCAGTGATCAGCTCGGGCTGCCCGCTTCTGGAACGGCGACGCGCGCTGTGAAGCGGTACGCGGCCGTGCGTCGCTAGGGCAGCTGCTCACCGTTGGCGTTCCGGTCAGCTTCGTCCTCGGCGGCGACGATCGCCAACCACGCATCAAGGAACAACGCAGCCGCCACGGCGACGCCCGCCCACCCGAGCACTGCTACGACCACTGATCCGAAGTCCGGTGCGAGAACGACGGCTCCGATGCCCAGCACGATGCCCAGCGCGGCTCCGACAAGCTGCATCGTGGCGGGCACGCCGAAGCGAGTCGGGGTTTCCATCGGGTTCATGAAGGCAGCTTAGGGGCTGCTCACCGACGCGGCTTCAGTGTCCGCGGGGTGACCCGTCCTCGTTCGAGCCAGACGCGGTGCGCGAACCCCATGTGCACGAACTGCACGAGCACCCGGTCGTCGGTCGCGGCGTCAACAAAGCCGGGCACCCGCTGCCAGCCAGTCCGGGTGAACTGCACCTCGACGTGGACGGGTGAGTGGTTGACCCACTCGGACCACTCCACGCCGTCGATGCCGATCGGTTGATCCTCGGGTGGGTCCGGGTGTTCGGGCGGCGACCACTGGTACTGCGGCATGCGGCGATACTGCCGTCGACCGCCGACAGTCAGTCTTCGCGGATGAAGAGGATGTTCAGCGGCCCGATCTCGGACGGGCGGAGGATGTGGTCGACGGTCCACCCGTCTGCGGCGTACCGGTTCAGGGTCTCGTTGAACGCGGCGATGTGCTTCGCTTCGTTGCCGCTTACGTTCACCGTGACGTACTCGTACCGCTTCATGCTGCACAGTCCACCACACGAGACGGGTTGAGCGTCAGTGGGCAGTCGGATCATGTGAGGCATGAACGACAGCGAGAGAGCCGTCCTCGCGTTCGAGGGGCAGCATCCGAGGAACGACCGGACGAAGGAAGCGGCGATCCGCACCGAGCTCGACATGTCGTGGGTGCGGTACCGGCAGGTGCTCGGGCGCCTGGTGTCTCGCCCGGACGTGCTCGAGGAGTACGCCGTCGTGGCGCACCGCGTGGCCCGGGCCACTGACGACGCGGTGCGCCTCCGGACACATTGGCGGTTCGGTTAGAGCAGGATGCCGGCCCGGCGAGACAGGTGCCACTCGATCTCATCCTCAAGGTAGGCACGCTCGGCATCCGTCGTGCTGGCATCGAGGCGCTTCCGGAGGCTGGGCAGGATCTCGGCGATGATCGCGAGCTCGAGGGCACGATCGCGTGCGGGGTTGTTGAACAGGGACATGAGCATCTCCTTGGGTGATGCAGCAGGGTTGGTCCCGCTGACACCCCTTACTATCGGCACGTCGCGCTCGCGCTGGATCTAGGCCGTGATCGCCAGCGGATCGTCCGGCAGAGCGGCGTACAGCGCCGTCACGGTGTCGGCGTGCGCGGACGGCATCAGGTGGCCGTACGTGTCGACGGTGGTGGTGATCTTCTCGTGGCCGAGGTTCCTCTGCACGAGGTTCAGCGGCGCGCCCTGAGCGATGAGCCACGACGCATAGGTGTGCCGCAGGTCGTGGGGAGTGGGCCGGCGGGGGAGTCGTTGCCGTCCTGCTGCCTCGCACGCTTCGGCGTCCATCGCCTTCCCTACGGCCGTGTTCCAGATGCGGTCGAGGAAGGGCCCGTACCAGAGGCGTCCGCCGTTCTGGCGGCCCTGGAAGAGCAATGAGCCGCCGTCCCCGTCGAGCGTGAGGCCGCCGACGAGATCCGGGCGCAGGGGAAGCGTGCGGTACGCCTTCTCGGACTTCGGCGGCCCGATGGTGTTGTCCTTCTTCCATGCTTTCGACACGGACACCGTGGAGGGTGTCGTGGTCGTGCTGACGTCGCGCCGCTCGAGTGCGGTCGCTTCTGACCACCGCATGCCCGTGAGGACGAGGAACCGGACGAAGGGCCGGTGGTAGGCGGGGATGAAGTGCAGGAGCGTGTAGAACTCCGTCGGTGACAGGAACACTGCCTCGTGGCGGCGTCCACGGCTCATCGCCGCACCCTGCGCAGGGTTGTCGTTCCGGTGCCCGGCCTCGACGGCGGCCGTGAGGATCGCGCTGAGGAGGGCGTGGTAGTTCCGGACGGTCTTCGCGGAGATCGGTTGCCCCTTCGACCGGCCGGACTCCTGCGACTCCTGCCAACTGATCCACCGTCCGATGTCGGTCTTCCCGATCGAGTCGATGGGGAGGTCACCGAGGATGGGCACGAACGACTTCGTGGCGATGTTGCGGTAGTCGCGGCGAGTGTCGGCCTGCACGCCAGTGAGGATGCCGCTGTCAGGGTCGAGGTACCGGTCGGTGAACTCCCCGAGGGTGGGGATGCCGTCGGCGGCCCCGTTGCGTGCCTCGAGGACCGCGAGGGCCGCTTCCGGACCGACACGGTCGACAAGCCCACCGAACTGCCGGGCGGCCTTCTCGGCGCCGTCACCGGCGAACGTCTCCTGCTTCATGCGGGCGGGCTGACCCATGCGGAACTGCACCCGCCAGGAGACGTCGCCGTGCTTGTTCCGGCGAGGGGTGACGCTAGCCACTGATGGGCTCCTGCTCTTGTTCGTGCGGTCGGGGGTCGTGGACGGTCCAGTGGATGCCGCCACCGGTCTGGTCCTTCGCGAAGCGGTCGCCGCAGTTGATGCACCGCCAGGGACGCTTCCTCATGGCCGCTCCCCGAGGATGTTCCCGACGGCACGGGCGAGCTCGTGCAGGTCCCGGGTGGACTCGAACTCGGCGTAGGAGGCGTGCAGCGCGGTCAGCTGCCACCCCTGCGCTTCGAGCGCACGCTGCTCGGGGGTCTCGACGTCGCACGCCGGCTCACCCACGGTCGCCCTCCTCCGGGCGGTAAGCGGGAGAGCGCATCATCAGCAGCATGGCTCGATCCGCGGCGTCACGTGCAGCGTCAAGTGCGGCGGTCACCTCAAGGTCTTTCTTCCAGCGATCGCGGCGGATGACTCGTAGCGCGTTGACTGCGTCAGCTGCGGTGAGCTCGTCGGCCATTCGGTTCTTGTCCACCTCGGATTTCGGGGCACCGCCCACCCGGGCCCGATTGGTCCAATCGCGCACCCACTCGATGTTGCGGCGCCAGACCGACGAGTTCCGCTCCGCGTAGGTCATCGCTTGTCTTCCGGTGTCGCGGCCGGTGGGGTCACGTCGCGGATCGTGGACGGGTCGATGTCGGCGACCGGCCAGTAGGTCCCGTCCTCGTCCACGGCGCCTTCCGAAGTCCGCATGAAGCGCAGCACCTTCGTGTTGTGAGAATCGACCGTACAGCCGAACGACGTCCCCGGTGCCATGTCGGCGATGCTCACCGGTTCGGCGGGAGCCGGAGACCGCGAGACCAAAGCATTGAGTTCGTCGAAGACGTCGTCGTCGAACTCACACGCACCGACCACATCACGCGCGCGCTGGACCAGCGACACCGGCACCTGCACGCTCGGCTCGGCGCTCGGTGCCGGCTGCGGGAACAGGGCGAGCACAGCGTCGGCGCTTCGGTAGTACTCAGCGCGTATCTCGGCGTAGTCGCCCTCGTCACGGTCAGCGCGCTCGGTGAGGTACTGCCACGTCCACACCGGGTCGTCGCCTTCCTGCCGCGCGCTCTCCCACAGCGCTTCCGCGATCTGCTTGCGCGACGGTGACTCCACGGCGGGCGCGTCGAGCGGTGTCGTGACGATGCGTACCAACGGCGTCTCGTTGGTGGCGGCGGCCCATGCCTCGGCCACGGAGTCGTACGTGTCGGTGCTGCCCTGGTCATCCAGTACGACGCCGTACTCGATGCGGTACTGCTTCTCCTTCGAACTCATGTTCGAAGTTTCATTCGAGCCACCGACATCAGTGGCTGCTCTTCTCTGGTCCATGGGGCTCCTGTCTCGGAGCATCCGCGAGGACCAAGTCAAACGGCCTGTAGGCACATCGTGTAGGCAAACCCATCACGATGGCCGTACAGGCCGCTGACTTACTGGGGTGAGTAACGGGGCTTGAACCCGCGACCTCCTGGACCACAACCAGGCGCTCTACCAGCTGAGCTATACCCACCATGTGTCAGTCCGGCGAGCCGGAGCAACCACTCGATTGTAGTACATCCGG
>Ga0265798_10000760_pt1 | contig 51762 bp, 46 predicted proteins | sample P3T30metagenome_FD_192430 | JGI IMG/M metagenome (GOLD analysis project Ga0265798, IMG submission 192430) | Plant litter microbial communities from East Loma Ridge, Irvine, California - P3 T30 | ecosystem: Environmental > Terrestrial > Plant litter > Unclassified | place: USA: California...
GCCTGCACTTTTACCAGAAAACGCTCGGCGCGCGCGGGCTGCACCTACGCTGCTGCGGCCCCGACAGCCTGCCGCAGCGGCTCGCCCCTGGTGCTCAGGTGCTGGTGTGCCTGCCCGACCTACGTGCGCGCCTGCTGCAGCGCTACGCCGTGCGCCTCGTCGACCAGCGCGAGAGCTGCACCCTGTACGAAGTCACTGGCCCGGCGGCCAAGCCACTTGCCACAAAATAATTTCTCTAGTTGTTTATGTCCAACTCTTCCCTGCCTTCCACCTCTGACCTAGAAGCTCGCATCCGGCGCAAGCTAGAGCGCCAGCACTTTATGCACCTCATCGGGGCCGACCTTACCCGCATCGAGCCGGGCCGCATCGAGGCCGAGTTGGCCCTAGGGCAGCAGCACCAGCAGCAGCGAGGTTTTGCCCACGGCGGCCTGGTAGCTACCATGGCCGACCTGGCGGCGGGCTTTGCCGCCGTCACGCTAGTGCCCGACGAGGTGGGCGTGGTCACTTCCGACCTGAAGGTGAGCTACCTCAACCCCGGCGTAGGCACCCGCCTCAAAGCCATTGGCTGGGTGCTCAAGGCCGGGCGGCGCCTGCACTTCTGCGAAGCCGAAGTGTGGTGCGACGATGTGCTGGTGGCCAAGGCTTCGGCCACTATGGCCGTGGTGCAGTAGCCCTAGGGGGCGGCAAGCTGCTAAGCCGGGAGCAAGGGCGGGGCCACCTTGCTCACTACCGGGCTGCCCATCGTAGAGGCCCGCACGATAAGCTCGGCCGGCAGCTCCACACTTTGCGAGGCCAGCAGGGGCTTTTTCTCGATAATGGCACTGAAGAGCAGGCGGGCGGCCTCGCGGCCAATTTCGTAGGCAGGCTGCGTGACGGTGGAGAGAGGCGGCGCCAGCAACGAGGCAATTTCTAGGTTGGAAAAGCCGATGACCTTGACATCCTGCGGAATGGTCCGGCCTAGATCCTGGCAGGCTTGGTAGGCGCTGAGGGCCAGCCGCCCGGTGGAGGCAAACAAGCCATCGATGTCGGGCCGCCGCTGGAGCAGGGCCTTGATGGCTGCGGCGTTCTCATCGTTCGAGCCACCGCTTTCGAGTAGTAGGTCGGGGTCAAGGGCCAGGCCGTGGGCCACTAGGGCGGCCTCGTAGCCCCGCTGCCGCTGGTTGCCGATAGAGAGCTTGCCCGACATGAGCAGGTAGGCCACGCGGCGGCACCCAGTGCTGAGCAAGTGCTCGGTGGCTTGGTAAGCCGCGTCGAAGTCGTTGGTGGTGACCGTAGCCGTACCTAGGGCGTCGCTCACGCGGTCGAAGAATACCAGCGGCACACCTCGGCTGCTCAGCTGCTCGAAGTGAGCCGGGCCCTGGGTTTCACCGGCCAGCGAAATAAGTACGCCATCGACCCGGCCGCGGGTGAGCTGCCGGGTCACTTCAGCTTCTAGGTCGTAGCTGTCGTGGGTAAGGCAAATAAGCGTGTGGTAGCCATTCTGGCGGGCCATTTCCTCGATGCCATCAATGGCCAGCGAAAAAAAACGGTCGTTCACTTCCGGCACCACCACGCCAATAGTGTGGCTAAGCTGGTTGCGCAGCCCGCTGGCGTAGGCGTGGGGCTGGTAGTGTAGTTCGGCCGCCATAGCCTGCACGCGGCGCTTGGTTTCGGCACTGATGTCGGAGCCGTTGCGCAGCGCGCGCGACACAGTAGAAGAAGCCAGACCTAGTTGTTGGGCCAGTTGCTTCAGGGTAACGGAGGACACGGGACGAAAATAATAGGGTAGGAATAAGCCCTGCAAGCTAAGCAAGAAGCCGGGATAAACTTGTACGCTGCCTAGGTCCGGTAGGGAGGGCATTGGCTAGCGCAGGGTAGCTTGCCTACCTTAGCTAAACTAAAAAAAACGCCTCCACAGTCGCAATGATGCAGTCAGAAACTATGTATTATCCCTGTGGGGTGCGCGGGCAGCAGCAAAACGGTTTTCTGCTATGGCAAGACCCGCCCGAGCCGGCGCGAGAGAGCATTTGGGTTGATACGCAGGGCATGGCGCAGCTTTTCGTAACAGTGCCTGCCTTAGCTGCTTTTGCGCAGCAGCTAGGTTGCGAGCTAGTAAAGCAAGTGCCTCTACTAATAGACCTAGACAGCGTAGCCAGTTGGTTAAAGGATGATAAAAAGCGCCCACTACGCGAATGTTTAGCTGTTTGGAATTTGTTTGATGATGTAAGTGCAGGTACGGGTAAGCCCTTTGCTGGCAACTACAAAACACCCCTTCGCAACCTGGTTTTTGACCTGCTCTATGCAGATAGTGGCCCTTGGCAAATGCCGCCGAAAGTACATTGGCCTTTAGCGGAGCAAACTTTGCTTCGTGATATATTAACCCAAGGCTTTGCGCTTTGGCAACAGCACGTTTGCTGGCAAGCGTGAGACGTTTATCATTCTGATGTTAAAAACCCGATTTCCGTCCGTTCGCGACTATTTTCCGTTCGAGCCGACCGACGACCAGGCTACGCTTTTTACCCAGCTCGATGAGTTTCTGCGCGACCCGCTGCCGGGCCGTAAGGTGTTTGTGCTGCGCGGCTACGCTGGTACCGGCAAGACTACCGTAGTGAGCGCCCTAGTGCAGTGGTTGGCGCGCTTGCAGCGCAAATACACCCTGATGGCGCCCACCGGCCGCGCCGCCAAGGTGATGAGCGCCTACGCCGGCGTACCCGCCAGCACCATTCACAAAAAGATTTACCGCCAAACCAGCGGCGCGCCCACCGAGCGCCTTAGCTTCCAGCGCCAGCCCAACCGGCAGGAGGAAATGCTTTACATCGTGGACGAAGCCTCCATGATATCGGACGAGAAGGCCTTTGGCGAGAGTGGCTTGCTCGACGACCTGATGGGCTACGTCTTTGAGCGCAGCACCAACCGCTTGCTGCTCATCGGCGACACGGCGCAGTTGCCGCCGGTGGGCCAGCTCCTGAGCCCGGCCCTCGACCCCGAACTGCTCGCGCACCGCTTTCGGGCCCGCGTAGAGGGCGTAGAGCTGCGCCAGGTAATGCGCCAGGCCGAGGCCTCGGGTATCTTGGTCAATGCTACCGAGCTGCGGGAGGAATTGCGGGAAGAAGTACCTGCTATTCATCTGCATACTAAGGGCTTCAAGGATATGTTTAAGATGGGCGGCGACAAGCTCGAAGATGGCTTGCGCTGGGCCTACCGCAATTTTGGGCACGAGAACACTACCATCATTTGCCGCTCGAACCGCAACGCCAACCAATACAACCAGCTCATTCGGCGCACCTTGTTCGACGCCGAAGAAGAGATTGAGGCCGGCGACTACATCATGGTGGTGCGCAACAACTACTTCTGGCTACCTAAGGACTCGGAAATTGGCTTCCTGGCCAACGGCGACTTTCTGGAAGTCACCAAGATTATTCGCCGCGAAGAAGTGTTCGGCTGCCGCTTTGCCCAGGCGCGGGTGCGGCTCGTAGACTACCCCGACGAGCCCGAGCTAGAAGTAAAGCTGCTGCTCGACACCCTGCACACCGAAAGCCCCTCGCTGCCCCGCGACCAAAACGAGGCACTATACCAAGCCATTGGTGAAGACTACAGCCACCTTACCAAGAAGAGCGAGCGCAATGCTGAGATGCGCAAGGACCCCTACCTCAACGCTTTGCAAATAAAATTTGCTTACGCCCTCACCTGCCACAAGGCGCAGGGCGGTCAGTGGCAGGCAGTATTTGTCGACCACGGCTTCCTGAAGCCCGACGAGCCGGTGGGCGGCGAGTTTGCGCGCTGGCTCTACACGGCCATCACGCGGGCCTCGGAGCGGCTGTTTCTGCTCAACTTTCAGCAGCGGCTCATCGACGAAAGCGAAGTGAGCGAAGACTAGCCCGATTGAAAGGCCCGCCCAGTAATTTGCTTATTCTAAGGAATTCAAAAGCCAGGACTTGGGTTTAGGCGGGGCAGCTTCCTGTTGCGGCCACCTAGGTGGGCTAGTTTGGCCTCCGATTTGCCAGGGCCCACTTCGCGTGTAAATTTGTTTATTCCTCCTACTCCCTCTTTTACTTCTACTTGCCATGAATAAAATGCTGCTGTTGGCCCTGGGCCTCGCATTCGCCGGAAGCTACACCGCTCAGGCTCAGACTACTGCTGCTACCACTAAGGCGGCTGGCCCCCAGATTAAGTTTATGGAAGAGAAGTACGACTTCGGCTCCATCAAGCAGGGTGACATCGTAGACCACGTGTTTAAGTTTAAGAACACGGGCACCCAGCCGCTGGTAATTTCTAACGTGCAGGTGAGCTGCGGCTGCACCGTGCCCGACTGGACGAAGGAGCCCATTGCACCCGGCAAAATGGGTATGATTTCGGCCAAATTCAACTCGGCTGGCAAAATGGGTATGCAAACCAAGGTGCTGACCATCGAGTCGAACTCGGCCGCTGGTGCCGCCACCGTATCGCTGGTAGGTGAAGTGAAAGACCCGAGCACCGCCTCTGCCACTGCTGACGTGAACACCGCCGAATCTGGCAAGCAAAAGACCAAAGACGGCGACGCTAAACTCAAAGCCAAAATGAAAAAGTCGTAATCAGCTAGCTGGTTATCAACTAAAAGAGCGGCCCGGCAAGTATTGCCGGGCCGCTCTTTTTTGGTACTGGTCAGTGGCTATGTCGAGTTGCTCAATCAAGTAAGAGCGGGCTACTCAAGGCAGTTTTTCAGGTCGCGCAGCCGCTGCCTGACGTTACGCTGCAAGTTTTGCTTGATGAAAGGCGCTACCAGATTGAATGGAAAGCGGAGGCCAAACGAGTAAAGGAACGTGACTTCTGTGGTGCCATCGGGTAGCTTTTTGAAGTTCCAAGAACCTAGGAAGGAGCTAAATAGAAATGGTCCTTTGGTCATTTTTACCGCCGTTACCTTAGGCCGATTAAAGCTGACGTACTCTGTTTTCATCCCCAGGCCGTTTTTGGCTACGCAGTACGCCTTTACGCCCAACGCGGCGCTGGTGGCGCCCTCAATTAGGATTGCCTTGCGTAAAAAAGTATCCCAAACAAGCCGATTCGCATAATCCTGGGTAAAGTCAAATATCACCGCTGGCTCAGCCGCAATAGTTACCTTTTCAGAAAACTTAATGGCTTCCATCAGGCGGGTTTTTTAGAGTTTGCTTACCAACAGTAACAGCCGCACCCAGCCCGCAATCAGCAGCAGCCCGCCGATGGGCGCCACCGCTCCAAGCTTGGTAATGCCCGTGAAGCACAGTAAGTAGAGCGAGCCGCTAAAGAATAGAATGCCGCCCAGCCACAGCGCCGCCGTGGTGCCGATGGGGCCGCGCAGCTCGGGCCGCGCCACTGCCAGCACGCCCACCGCCAGCAGGGCCAGGGTGTGGTAAAACTGGTAGCGCACCGCGGTTTCGAAGGTGTCGAAGCGGCCGCTGGCTTCGAGCATGGCCCGCAAGCCGTGGGCTCCGAAGGCTCCGATAGCCACGGTAAGGCCGCCGAGCAAAGCGGCTAGTTGGAGGATAAGACGAGTGGACATAGAAAAATGAGAAGTGGTAGCTAGTAGAATAGCTAGCCAAGGGCTTTGTTTACAAAATAACTAGCTCACTGGTGGCGCACTAAAGCCGGGGCGGCAAATCGGCAGGCGAAAAGTGAAAAGGTAGCAAATCGGCCAGCCGCTCGAAGCGCAATACCGTGCCGGCCGGGCCCGGCAGCAGTAGCCAAATGGGCTGGCCCTGGCGCATTTCGGCCTCCAGCATTACCTGGCGGCAGGCCCCGCAGGGCAGGGCGGCGGCAAATTCACCTTGGGCTGGCCGGCCGGCTACCGACATACCTAGGATGAGGGGCGGTGGCCCTAGGTGGCTGCCCGCCAGCCCGAAGAGAGCCGTACGCTCGGCGCACAGACCCGAAGGGTAGGCGGCGTTTTCTTGATTAGTGCCTTGAAAAACAGTGCCATCGGCTAGCAGTAGGGCGGCCCCCACGTGGAAATGCGAGTAGGGCGCGTAGGAGTGGGCCGTGGCGGCGCGGGCCGCGTCCCACACCTGGCGCTCAGGGGCGCTGAGCTGGTCGGGCGTGGCTAGCTCGTGGTAGTGCAAGCTAAGCTGGCGGCGGGTGGAGGAGTCGGGAAGGGCGGCCATGCGCGGAAATGAAAAAATGGGGCGGCAAAGTAAGCCCGAAATGTACTTTTGCTCGGCATGACTCACTCCACCCGCCTCCTGCTGCTCGGGGCTGGCCGCTCGGCCTCTGCTCTTATTCAGTACTTGCTAGCCCACGCGCCCGCCGAAAAATGGTTTCTGACCGTGGCCGATGCTCAGCCCGCGCACCTGGTACCCGTGCTGGCCGCCCACTCGGCCTACACCCGGCCCGTGGCCTTTGAGGGGCACAATGCGGCGCAGCTCGACGAGCTGGTGAGTCAGGCCGACCTGGTGATTTCGATGCTACCCGCTGCCCTGCACCCGGCGGTGGCGCGCGCCTGCCTACGCCACCGTCGGCACCTGGCCACGGCCAGCTACGTGAGCCCCGAGTTGCAGGCCCTGCACGACGAGGCCGCCGCAGCCGGACTGGTTTTTTTGATGGAATGCGGCCTCGACCCTGGCCTCGACCACATGTCGGCTATGCAGACTATCACGGAGCTGCAACGCGCTGGCGCCCGCATCACGGGCTTCAAGTCGTACTGCGGCGGGTTGGTGGCGCCCGAGTCGGAAGGAGCTAACCCCTGGCGCTACAAGCTCAGCTGGAATCCGCGCAATGTGGTGTTGGCCGGGCAGGGCGGCCCCGCGCAGTTTCTGGAAAATGGGGAAGTAAAAAGCATCCCCTACAACGAGCTATTCGGCCGGGCCGAGGTGCTGGCGGTGCCCGGCCACGGCCATTTCGAGGGCTATGCTAACCGCGATTCGCTTAGCTACCAAGCTATTTATGGCCTGCCCGACCTGCAAACCATGCTGCGCGGCACCCTGCGCCGCCCCGGCTACTGCGGAGCCTGGCAGGTGCTGGTGGCCCTAGGCCTCACCAACGATGCTGAGCGCCTGGGCAACGCTGCTACGCTACCTTGGCAAGAGCTAGTAGCCAGCCGTTTGCCGCAGCCCGCAGCACCCGCCGAGGCGGCCGTTCAGCTTGCCGCCCAATTGCGCCTCGACCCGCACGGCCCCGAGCTTGAGCGCCTGGCCTGGCTCGGTATCTTTGGTGAGCAGCCGGTGGGCTTGGCCAATGCTACGGCTGCCCAGCTGCTCGAGCATTTAGTAGTCGAGAAATGGGCCCTAGGTCCGCATGACCGCGACCAGGTAGTGATGCAGCACCAGTTCGACTACGAGCTTGGGGGTGAGGCGCGCCGCCGCACGGCCTCGCTGGTCGTCACGGGCACCGATGCTACGCACACTGCTATGGCCCAAACCGTGGGGCTGCCTCTGGGCATGGCCGTGCGCCGCGTGCTGCGCGGCGAGGTAGCCGACCGTGGCGTAGTCATCCCGACCGCGCCCGACCTCTACGAGCCCATTTTGGCCGAGCTGGCGGCCGACTACGGCATCGCGTTTCAGGAGCAGGATGAGCTTCGCTGATGTGTGGGCGTCGCCCACCGAGGCGTACCTCCGGCTGCGACTACGGCTGACGGGCCGGCTGCTGCGCGAGGTGGGAGCCGTGCGCTTGGCGTTGCTGTTGCCTTTTCTATTCATGTCGGTGGGGCAGGTGCTGGCGGTAGCCACGGCGCACCCTAGGGGGCAGTGGGCGGTACCCGTAGTAGTAGCGTGGCTGCTGCTATCGGTGCACCGGCAGCGGGACGATTACCGATTTTTGGCCACTACAGCACCTGGCTTTAGGACCTGGCTGGCCTGGGAGTATGCGTTGCTGGCGTCGCCAGTGGCCGTCGTGCTCGTGGCTGGGCGCGCCTACGGGGCCGCCGGACTGCTGCTAGCGCTAGCCCTGCTAGTGGCATGGACCCCGCCCCGCGGCGAGGACCGCGCCAGCCGGCGCCGCTGGCGCAGCCCGTTCCGCAGCGAGGCGTTTGAGTGGGTAAGCGGCATGCGCGCTACCAAGGGGCTGTGGCTGTGGCCCGTGCTGGTAGGGCTGGCCGGTTGGCAGCGGGCGTCGCCACTGGCACCGCTGGCGGCGCTGCTCATTTGGGTGCTAGTGTTGCTGGCTTGCTACGGCACGGCCGAGCCGGTTTCGATGCTGGCGCTAGCGGCTCGCTCGCCGAGGCAGTTTTTGCGGCGGCGCCTGGGGCTAGGCTTAGGCTACGCGGCGGCCACGGCCGTGCCGTTCTGGGCTTTGCTGGTGAGCGGGCCGGCGGGCTGGGGTGGGGCACTGGCCGTGGCCGTGAGCTGGCTGGCGCTGGTGGCCTTGTTCGTGGTGGCGAAGTACGCTTTTTACCCTAACGAAACTCACTTCCGCACCACGCAGGGGTTAGTCCTGAGCATAGTCTTGCTGCTCCTAGGTCACCCATTGTACCCGGTGCTGCTGCTGGTAGCGGCCTTTGGCCTGCCCTGGCAAAGCCGGCGACGGCTGCAACAATTAATTGATTACAAGTAGGATTTGTAGTGAATAATAGTAACATGACTAGTCTTTTTATCTTCTCTTCACTACACGTAGCACAGTATGCTCGAAGTCGTTGACCTCCACAAAGCCTATGGCCAGCACGAAGTGTTGCGCGGGGTGAGCCTGGCCGTGCGGCCAGGCACTATTCACGGCTTGGTCGGGGCCAATGGCGCGGGTAAAACGACACTTATCAATTGCCTCTACGGACTAGAAACCGGGTTTACGGGCGTAATACGGACTGCGGCAGCGGGCAGCTCAGTGCGCGAATGCACCGGCTTGGTGCCCTACGAGCCTCATTTCTACCCGCGCCTCACGGGGCGCGAATACGTAGAGTTTTGCCTGCAGGCGCGGCGGCGAGCCGTGCCCGACCTGCGCCCCTGGAACCAACTGCTCGACCTGCCGCTCGACCAATACGCCGACGAATACTCGGCTGGTATGAAGAAAAAGCTGGCGCTACTCGCCGTGTTGGTGCAGGACTTTGCCTACCTCATTCTGGATGAGCCCTTCAACGGCCTCGACCTCGAAGCCAACCTACTGCTCAAAGAAATACTCAAGCGCCTGCGTGACCGCGGTACCGGCCTGCTGCTTACCTCGCACATCCTAGGTACCCTCACCGAGGTAGCCGATGAGGCTAGCGTGCTGGTAGGCGGCCGGGTGCAGCGCCACTACACGGCCGCCGAGTTTGGCACCCTAGAAGCCGACTTGCTGGCCGCCCTGCACGGCGAAAAGCTAACACACTTGCGCACATTGCTGTAACAGTTGGCCGCACTTTGTAGTCCGCCGATGGGTGTGCTCCAAGCGAGGTGGACTACAAAGTGCGCAACATCATAACGCCAAATAAAACCCGCCTAGCAGTTCTTGAAACGCCGCCGAATATGCGCCTTCAGCGTCCTGAATCACCAGGTTGCCGGTTCGAAGTCTGCTTGGTACCTCTTGTTTGAAAGTGCTGATGCTGCGCGTAGCGCGCCCGCCGGGCCGGTGCTGCACCACGAGGCGCGCGTGCACGGGCAGCCCCGCCGCCGCCGCTTCTTGCTCAAACTGCTGCATCTCGGGCGGGGGCAGCAGCACTGTGAGCGTGCCACCTAGGGCCAGATGCGCTGCCGCGAACCCGATGATGTCGCCGAACGTGAGCGAGCCTTCGCCCTCGTGCCGGGCTGTGGCGCGGGCCGCATCGGGCGGGGCCAGGCTGCGCCGAAAAAACGGCGGATTGCAAATGATGTGGCTGAATAGGCCCGGTTGCGTAGCCGCATAGGCAGCTAGGCTAAGCGGATGTACCTGCATGCGACTGGCCCACGGACTAGCTGCCACGTTGGCCGCCGCCTGGGCGGCGGCGGCGGGGTCTATTTCTATTGCTTCAATGGCTGCTGTGGGGGCGCGCTGGGCCACCATGAGCGCCAGCAGCCCGGTGCCGGTACCTAGGTCGAGGATACGCGTAGCGTCTGCTAGGTCGGCTGCCGCGCCTAAGATGCAGGCATCGGTGCTGACTTTTTGGGCGCAGTCAGCCTGGTTGATGCGGAACTGCTGGAACTGGAAGTAGTCGTTGGGCAAGCCTAAAGTATCAATTCAGTCCATCCAATAAAAAAAACAATCAAAAACTCGATAAGGCTTATCTGCAAGTATTGTTTGAATATCCAAGTAGGCTGGAGCAGGTTGAATAAGTGATTCTACTGAGAGCAAAGTATAGTTAAAATTTTGAGTTATTGTTTGTATTGCTTCGATTTCAGCATTCCATAAGCCGTGGTCAACCCGGGCGAAGTCCTCTGGTTCTAAAAAGCAGGATGAGCCGCCTGTGCAGCTACCTCCAATACAACTAATCCAGTTTGTAGACCAATTGCAAGCGCCATAAAACCAGTAGGGAGCTAATGTGCAGAAATATAAAGAAAGGCTAGTCGTGTGTTCAATTATGCCCGTTCCTTGTTGTGTGACTTTGGTATCTGATTTATCCGATTTAGAAATCTTAACTTGAATAAATGAGGAGTAGATATCTTGGTCACTGACTAGTAGGTGAGGATTCTTTTTGAGGTTGGCCAACAGTTGAGCAACATAATCTTCTACCTTGAGAATATCTCTACTAGTGAACGGCAGAAAGTCACCCGTTACTTCAAACTGTGTCAGACTCTTTAAGAAAGTATCTGAAAAAAACATAGCAGACTAGTTTAAAGCGCCTCATACCCTTCATCCACTAGCAAGCCCTTACCTAGGGCACTTTGCACGGCTAGCACGTCGCAGCGCTCGTTTTCGGGGTGGCCGGCGTGGCCTTTTATCCATTTAAAGGAGACTTTGCGCTGCTCGTAGATGCGCAGGAAGCGGCGCCACAGGTCCTCGTTGGCTTTTTTGCCGAAGTCGGGTTTCTTAATCCAGTTAAAGACCCAACGCTTTTCGACAGCATCGACCACGTACTTCGAGTCGGACACAACCAAGATGGGAATTTCGGGACGCGTCACGGCTTCGAGGCCCACTATCACGGCCAGCAGCTCCATGCGGTTGTTGGTGGTGCGGCGAAAGCCCTGCGTCAGTTCTTTTTCGTGGGGGCCGTAGCGCAGGATGGTGCCGTAGCCGCCAGGGCCGGGGTTGCCGCGCGACGAGCCATCGGTGAAGAGGGTAATCAAAGGAATGTTAAGCTAGCGTGGCCTCACGCGGGGGACCTCACCCCCGGCCCCTCTCCCTAGGGAGAGGGGAGCCGACCGTAAATAGACGATAGTAGACGTTAGAAAACATCAAGCTCCCCTCTCCTCGGAAGAGGGGACGGGGGGAGGTACCCCGCATGAGGAGTGGCTACTTCACCACTTCCTCGCTGCGGACCTTTTCAAAAAACTGCACCAGCGCCTCAAACGCCGTATCGGCACGGCCGGGAAGTTGGCAATGCGCAGGCTCGTAGTTTTCCAATCGCCGTAGCCCGAGCCAAGCTGCAGGCCAAACTCGTCGCGGGCCCGGCGCTTCACCTCGTCGATAACGGCGGGTGGGCCTTGCAGGCCGATGACGGTGGTGGAGCGCGCTTCGGGGTTTTCGATGAGCGGGCGTAGACCTAGGGGCTGCACTTGCTCGAAGTAGTCGTAGAGCTTCTGGGCACGCTCTTGCAGGTGCGGGGCAACGACTTTGATGCCTTCGCGGGCCTGCAGCACCCGGCTGAGCAGGTAGATGCCCAGCACGTTGGGCGTGTGGGTGGTCTGGTGGTTCAGCATGTTCGATACCATGCTGTTGATGCTGTTGTAGTGGGCCTTGTCGCCGATTTCGCGGGCGCGGGCCACGGCGCGGGGCGACAGCACCATCAGGCCCAGGCCGGCGGGCAGACCCAGGCACTTCTGCACCGAGCCATACCACACATCGGCCTTGATGAACTTGAGCTGCACTCCGCCTAAGGACGAAGTGGCATCAATGGCCAGCAAGGCTGGCCCGAGGCGGTTGAAGACGTTCAGAATGAATGAGTCGCGCAGCTGCGTGGCGGTGCTAGTTTCATTCTGGGTGAGGCACACCAGGTCGGTTTCCTCGGGGTTGAAAGGCAGCGTGGCCGGGTCGGGCACGTCATTGATGTCGAAGCGCAGGCCGGTGCAGCCGGGGCGCAGGGCGCGGGCGTAGTCAAACCACTTTTGCCCAAACGCCCCGTTGTAGAGGTGAAACGAGCGGCGCGGCGTGAGGCTTTGGGCCAGGATTTCCCAGCACTCGGTGGCCGACGACGTGAACAGGATGGTATAGTCTTGCGGGATATTGAGCTTGGCGCGGGCCTGGTCGAGGCAGTGGCGCACCAGCGCCGTGAAGCGCTCGCCCCGGTGCGGGGCCGATAGCCAGCCCTCTTCGAAGGCGTCGGTCAGGTACTGGCGCAGCTCGGGGTACACGGCCGCGGGGCCGGGATTGAAGGTGTAAGTCGGGAGAGTTGCCATAGTAGCGGCAAAGGTATTCAGCAGTAGCCCCGACTTTGTAGTCCGAGCGCGAGTGTAGTGACCAACTTATACTAGCAGCGGTTTGCGCACGTGAATGCGCGCGGCGCGCGCGCTCGGACTACAAAGCCGGGGCTACTACCGCCTACCGCCGGCCAAAGCCCACCGGCCTGGGGCGCTGGCGCAGCAGGTAGTGTAGGGCCAGCCGGTAGCTTTCGAGTCCAAAGCCCGCGATGCTGCCCACGCAGTGCTTGCCGATGTAGCTCACGTGCCGGAAGTCTTCGCGCCCCGCTAGGTTGCTCAGGTGCACCTCTAGCACGGGCAGGCCCGCGCCGGCCACGGCGGCCACGGCATCACCGAGGGCCACGCTGGTGTGGGTGAAGCCGCCCGCGTTGAGCACCACGCCCTGGCTGGCCCCCTCGGAGCCCGTTTCGCCCCAGCCTGCGGCGGCGTGCAGGCGGTCGAGCAGCACGCCTTCGTGGTTGCTCTGGAAAGAAGTGAGCGTGAGGTCAGGGAAGTCGGCCTGCAGCTCGGGCAAGTAGTCGTCGAACGAGCGGTGGCCGTAGATGTGCGGCTCGCGGCGACCTAGGAGGTTGAGGTTGGGGCCGTTAAGAATGAGAATGTTCATAAAGTCGAAGTGAATAAGTGTCATTTGTCAAGGCGAGCCCAGCGAAGCAATCGCACCCGAACGACCCGAAAGAGGCCCATCCTGATGCGATTGCTTCGCTGCGCTCGCCTTGACAAACGGGTTTGTCGGTGTTTCAGCTAGCCAGTGCCGCCCCTTACCACCGCCAAGTATACTCTTTGCCGGGCTTGGTAGCCAGGTCATAGTCGGCCGAGGCGCCCGGCGCGGCAGCCCCAGCCTGGGCTCCAAAATACTCACCTTGCTGATAAAAATTGTTAGGATTGCGGCCAGTGGCGGGCGTGAGAGTAGGGCCACTGGCGGTGCCCAGGCCTTGGGGCAGGCGCAGGCGTAGGTTGCCACCTAGGGCCGAACGCACGGTGAGGCTGGCGAGGCGGCCTTGCTCCCAGCGTAGGGCCACTACCTCAAAGCCGCCGCGGGCGCGCAGGCCGGTGGCTGTGCCGGTGGGCCAGGCGCTGGGCAGCGCGGGCAGCAGGTGCAGGGCGCCGTCGTGGCTTTGCAGCAGCATTTCGGCCATGCCAGCTGTGCCCGCAAAGTTGCCGTCAATCTGGAAGGGCGGGTGGGCATCGAAGAGGTTGGGGTAGGTGCCGCCGGCTCGACCACCCTGCGGGGGCACGTAGGTGAGCAGCTGGCGCACCAAGCGGTGGGCGTGGTCGCCGTCGAGCAGGCGGGCCCACCAGTTTATTTTCCAGCCTTTGCTCCAGCCGGTGCCCTCATCGCCCCTTATTTCCAGGCTCTTGCGGGCAGCGGCTAGTAGGGTGGGGCTGGTATGCGGCGTGATTTCCCAGCCCGGGTACAGGCCGTAGAGGTGCGAGGCGTGGCGGTGCCTAGGGTCAGTTTCGGTAAACTCCTGCGACCATTCCAGCAGCTGGCCCTGGCTGCCTACTTGCAGCGGCAGCAGGCGGGCCGTGGCTGCTTGCAGGCTGTCGCGTAGCGGCGCATCTATGCCTAGGGTCGCCGAGGCCTGCCGCACGCTAGCAAACAGGTCGCGGATGATGGACAAGTCCATCGTCGTGCCTACCGACACGCTCTGTTCGCGGCCGTTGGCGTCCTTAAACTTGTTTTCGGGCGTGGTCGAAGGGGCCGTTACGAGGTGGCCTTTGCCATCTTCGACCAGCCAGTCGAGCGAAAACTGGGCCGCCGATTTCATCAACGGGTAGGCCCGGCGCAAGAACGCCTGGTCGCCGGTGTAGAGGTAGTGCTCCCAGAGGTGGCGGCACAGCCAGTTGCCGCCCATGTACCAGTTGGCCCACACGGGGTCGCCGTCGCCGCGGTTGCCCACCGGGTACGACATGGCCCAGATATCGGAGTTGTGGTGCGCCACCCAGCCGCGCGTGCCATAAAACTCGCGGGCCGTGGCGCGGCCGGTGCGAGCCAAGCCGGGCAGCCAATCGAGTAGCGGCTGGTGTAGCTCGCTGAGGCCGGTGGCCTCGGCCGGCCAGTAGTTCATCTGGGTGTTGATGTTGATGGTGTAGTTGGAGCTCCAGGGCGCCCGCAGCTCCTTGTTCCAAATGCCTTGCAGGTTGGCGGGCGGCCCGCCGGGGCGCGACGACGAAATGAGCAGATACCGGCCAAACTGGAAGTACAATGCCTCCAGTCCCACGTCAGAAGCACCCGCCGTGTAGGCTTGTAGGCGCTCGTTGGTGGGCAGGGCGGGGCCGTCGGTGCCAGCCGAGGGCGCGGCCAACGTGAGGGTAGCCCGGTTAAACAAGGGCTGGTAATCGGCGAGGTGGCGGCGCAGTAGGGTGGCGTAGCTGCGGCCACTGGCAGCGCGCAGGGCCGCGGCAGCCAGCGCGTCTTCGTTCAGGCCCTGGCTATCGGGGCACTTATCGAAGCCATTAAAGGAAGTAGCGGCCGCGATGAAGAGCACTACCTCGGTGGCACCGCGCACGTGCAGGCCGGCCGTATCGGCCTGCACCTTGCCCTGCTTAGTAGCAGCCCGCAGGCGGTACTCGAAGCGCATGCCGTTGCAGCCGGCGGTGTCGGCCTGCACAATGGGCTGGCGGCCGGGCTTGTTGTAGTAGTTGGGGTCCACGCGGGCCGGGGCCTTGCCGCGCACCAGCAGCTCGCCCGCCGAGGTCGCCACCTGGTGGCGCAGCAGTGAGCGGGCCGAAATATCCAGGTTTAGCTTGCCCGGCTGGCTGCTGGTGAGGCGCAGCACCAGCACCTTGTCGGGGGCCGAGGCAAAGAGCGTGCGCTCGTAGCGCACGCCCCCGGCCGTGAAGCGCGTGGTGGCGGTGGCGGTGGCTAGGTCGAGGTCGCGGTAGTAGTCGGTAGGCGTTTGGCCACCTAGGTCCTGGCGCAGGTGCACATCGCCGAGCGGCAGATACGACTGCGAGTAGAAGCCTTGCATCTGGTGGGACAGACGGTCGGCCCGGCCGTAGTCCTGGTCTTGCAGCAGCGCCTGGCGCACTTGCGGTAGCACCGCCGCCGAGCCGGGATTAATACCGGTTTTCACTGGGCCGCCGCTCCACAGCGTGGTTTCGTTGAGCTGCAGCAGCTCGTGTTCGGCGCCGCCAAAGGCCATGGCTCCGAGGCGACCATTGCCTACCGGCAGGGCCTCGACCCACTGCTGGGCGGGCTGCGCGTACCAAAGCTTATTGGCTTGCGGAGTTTGGGCTTGGGCCTGGGCAGGCAGGGTGAGCAGGCCTAGCAGCGCCGCCGCTAGCCCGCGGCCCCTAGGTGGCACCTGTGAAAGAAACAGCATGTAAGGTGGGGTGGATGGGTAAAGTAGGAGTAGCGATAGGGCACCGAGCTGGCTGCTAGCTACAAAAAGCTGGCATTTCTCGGCGGTGAGGCGAACCTGCCCGACTTTTGCGGTGCGGCCCGTTCCCACGCCGCAAGTAACTCATCCCATACCAAAGTGACCTGGCCCCAAGCTATCAAGCAGTTCGACGGCTACCTGCGCCTGGAAAAGTCGCTCTCGCCCAATTCGGTCGAGGCCTACGTGCGCGACGTACGCAAGCTGCACCAGTGGCTGGAGTTCGAAAATCTCAAGGCCAATCCCTTGCAGGTAACCACGCGCCTGCTGCGCGACTTCTTAGCCACCCTCACCGACCTAGGGCTGTCGAGCACCTCGCAGGCGCGCACGCTCTCGGGCCTCAAGGCCTTCTATGAGTTTCTCATCATGGAAGACCTGCTCAAAATCGACCCCACCGACACCCTCGAATCGCCGAAGCCCGGGCGCCACCTGCCCGACACGCTTTCTTACCCCGACATTGAGCGGCTGCTCGGGGCCATCGACCTCAGCACCAGCGAGGGCCTGCGCAGCCGCGCCCTGCTAGAGGTGCTGTATTCGTCGGGCCTGCGCGTGAGCGAGCTCTGCGATTTGAAGCTCTCCAACCTCTACTTCGAGCAGGGCTTTATGCGGGTGCTGGGCAAGGGCAATAAGGAGCGGCTGGTGCCCATCGGGCGCGAGGCCGTGAAGCACCTGCACTTCTACCTAGGCGGCGTGCGCCAGCATCTGAATGTGCAGCTGGGCTACGAAGACATCGTATTTCTGAGCCACCGGGGGCGGCAGCTTTCGCGCATCACAGTCTTCACCACCATCAAGAAGCTGGCCGAGCTGGCGGGCTTGCGCCAAACTATCAGCCCGCACACCTTGCGCCACTCCTTTGCCACGCACCTGCTCGAAGGTGGCGCCGACCTGCGGGCGGTGCAGGAGATGCTGGGCCACGTGTCCATCACCACCACCGAGATTTACACCCACCTCGACCGCGACTATCTACGGCAGGTCATTACCGAGTTTCACCCGCGCAGCTAGCCTTGGCGGGGGTGAGGCGGCCAGCTTAGTAATCTAAGTTGCGGCGTAGTCGCAACGCGACGGCATGTTGGCAGTCTTCGTTCTGCAGTTACGCAGTGGGTATTTGTTTTTAAAAAGAGAGCCGCAACGCGGCGACACCAAATAGCAGGGTGCCGCCGCGTTGCGGCTCTCTTCGCAACTTGGGTTAAGTAGGCTACTGCTGCACATTACGGACGCCGTAGACTGGGCCAGCGCTATTATTTGGCTTGGCCTGGAAGGTCACTTTTACCTGCTGCTTGCCCTTGGTGAGGGCGGGCGGAATGGGGTAGGAGACGTCGTAGAAGCGGCTTTCCTTGTACTTGTTGAGGTCTTCGGTGGCAATCTTCTCGCCATCCACCAGCACGTCGAACACGCGGCCGCGGTTGTCCATGCCCCAGTAGGTGAGTAGCAGCGTGTTGGCCTTGGCGGGCGCTACCTTTAAGGTGAAGGCCATCGTGCCGCCCTCATTTACGGTGCGCCACTTGCGGCCGTGCTCCTCGCCGGTTTCGGCCTTCTCCGAAACGGTGAAGCTGTGGTCGCGCTCGGGCTGCATTTCGCCCACGCGCAGGATGTCCACCGTCCGGGCCTCCAGCTCCTGCTGCTTTTGGCGGGCGGCCTCATACACACGCTGCTGCGTAGCCCATTTGTCGGGCGTGAATACGTCCCAGTACACCGTGTAGTACTCGTTGCCGGTTTGGTTAAAGGGCACGAGCGGCACGTCGTGGGGCGTGCCCAGGCCGGCGGTCTGGAAGCGCAGCTGCCGGGCGTCCACGGGCTTCACCCAGGCGTTGGGGTCATTGTTGGCGGTCACGAGCACCGGCACGCCAGTTACGGGCTCGGGCTCGGTGTTGCCAAGCACGCCGGCCAGCAGCGTGGGGCCGTAAAACAGGGCGCGGCGGTCGGGGTTGTCGGGCAGGGCTTCGGTGTGGAAGTCGGCGGGCAGCGTCAATTCTATCCGGTCCTTGTTTTTCCACTTGCGGTCGAGCACGAGGTAGCCTTCGGCATCGGGCGCCGCGGCCACTGCCTGGCCGTTCACGCGTACCTGTGGGTTTTTGGTCCACCTAGGTTGGCGCAGGCGCAGCTTGAAGGCGCGGGGCTTCGCCGCCGTCAGCGTAAAGGCTACCTGGTCGGTGGCGGGCAGCTGGGTTTCCTGGCGCAAGGTCAGGCCTTTGTCCAGCCAGCTCAGCTCTGAGGGGATGAACAAGTTGACGTACAGGCTGCCATCGGCCCCTTGGAAATATATATTCTCGGCGTATTTCACGTGGTTTTCCATGCCCGAGCCCACGCAGCAGGTAAACGTGTTGAACTCGTCGCTGTAGCTTTTGCGCCCGCCCATGCGCAGCGGCACAAAGTAGGTGGTCATGCCCGTGTCGTGGTGCTGCGAGGCCAAGATGTGATTGTAAAGGCCCTTTTCGTAGTAGTCCATCAGCTTGGCCGAGGGCTGCTGCGCAAACAAATGCTGCGTCAGCTTCAGCATGTTGTAGGTGTTGCAGGTCTCGGTGGTGTTCTCGCTGAGCTTGTCGTTGAGCTTGCGCGGCTCGCCTAGGTACTCGTAGTTGCTGTTGCCGCCGGTGGCGTAGGAGTGGTTGTCAGTCACGGTTTGCCAGAAAAAGTCGGCAATGGCGGCGTCCTTTTTGTCGCCGGTCAGCTCGTAGCGGCGGGCGCTGGCAATGGCCTTCGGAATCTGGGTGTTGGAGTGCTTGCCGGGCAGGATGTCGGTGCGGGCGGCCAGCGGGTCGAGAATTTTTTTGTCGTAGAACCGGTATGACAAGTCGAGGTACTTCTTGTCGCCGCTCAGGGCGTAGGTGTTGGCCAGGGTTTCGGCCATGCCGCCGTACTCGCACACCATCATCTCCTGCATCTTAGCTTCGGAAAGGTCTTTGATGGTATTGCCCGTCCAGTCGGCAATGCCCTGGTTCACGGCCAGCGCCGTTTTATTGCCGGTGTATAAGTACGCATCGAGCAGGCCAGCCATGATTTTGTGCACCGTGTACCACGGCGACCACGCCCCGTTCAGGTCGAAGCCGTGCGAGCGGATATTGCCGCTCGCCACCTCGGCCCACAGCTGGTCTTCCTTCGGAATGGCCCCCACGTAGCCGGTTTTGCGGGCCTTTTGGCACTCGTCCAGCTGCGCCACGATATAATCTGCCCGCTGCTTAAACTCAGCCTGGCCCGTAGAGGCATAGGCCAAGGCGCAGGCCGAGAGGTAGTGCCCTAGGGTGTGCCCAGCCAGCCCCGTCGATTCCCAGCCGCCGTAGCGGGTGCCCTTGGCCTTGAGCCCGCTGTGCTCTCGGAAGTCGGCCAGCAACCGGTCGGGCTCGATTTTTAGCAGGTAGCGAACATCGGCTTGCTCGGCCACCTTGAAGGGGCCGTCGAGCAGCTTGACCTGAGCTAGCGGAAAGGCGTAGGCTCGCACCGGCACCTGGGGCTGCACTTTCATGCGCGCATCACGCGGAGTGGGCAGGTAGGTCTGGGCGCTGGTGGGGCTGCTCAGGGCAGCCAGCAGGGCAGGCAGTAGCCAGGCTCGTTTGGGAGAGGTGGGCATGGAAAGGAAAGACTAGATGTAGCTAAGCCTTAAGGAGCTTAGCTGCACAAGATAGTAAGGGCTATCTGCTCAGCTACCTGCGTCCGGCGCGTCGCTGGCATTTTGGGGCGGCCAGCCGACGTGCCGACACGCACCGCCGCGGCGTGCCGTTCTTTGCGGCCATTCCACATTATGACGCCATCTGCTACTACTACGCCTTTGCGTTGGGCCTTGCCGGGCCTGCTTTTGTTTTTGTTGCCGCTGGTGGCCCTAGGGCCGCGCACGTTCGTCCTGCTGCACGACAACCTAGAGGCCGAGGTGGTGTGGGCGCATCTGCTAGCCAAGCTGCACCTGGCGCTCGCTCACGGCCCCGGCGCGGTGGTGCCCCCCATCATGGATGGGCTGCCGTGCGCTGCGCTGCGCTCGGGGTTGAGCGTCACGATTTTTATCTTTCACCTGCTGCCTACGGCGCCGTTGGCGGCCTACCTGCTGCACGAGGCGCTGGTGCGCGTGGTCGGGCTGCTGAGCATGTACTGGTTGCTGCGCCACTATGGCCTGGCCCGGCCCGAACAGCGCGGCCTGGCGGCGGCCGTAGCGTTGCTGTGGGCGGTGCTGCCGGCTTACAGCATTTTTGGGCTAAGCGTGTTGGGCCAGCCGGCGCTGCTGCGGGCCGCGCTGGACTTGCGAGCCGGGCGCGCCCGCTGGGGGGCTTGGCTGGTGTGCGCGGCGCTGCCGTGGTGGTCGTCGTTTGTGCTGGTGGGGCCGTTTGTGGCGGTGGGGTGGGGACTGGGTCTACTGCTCGACCTAGGGCGGCGCGGCCGAGCCGCATGGCTCGCCACCGGGCGCGGAGCGGCCGGACTAGCGCTGCTGCTGGTGAGCTACGTGGTGGTTGAGTGGCAGCTGTTTTACAGCCTGCTGGTGGCCAAGGCTTTTGTGGCGCACCGCCAAGAGTTTGATTTGGCGCGCCTGGCCCGACCCGGCCTGGGCCGTGGGCTGCGCGAGGCTGCGCAGCTATTCTGGCTGGGGCACTACCACGCCAGCCCGTTTTTCAAGGGTGGCATTGTGGCGGCGGTGGCCGTGGCGCTGTGGCGGCTGGCAGGGGCGCAGCGCGGGCGGCTGGGCCGGCAGGTAGCGGGGCTGCTTGCAGTCATTGGGGGGCTGAGCTTGCTAGCGGGCCTGCTGCCGCAGGCGTCGGCCGCGCTGCAAGGGCGGCTGCCGCTACTGCACGCCTTTTCGCTGGGGCGATTCTATTTTTTGCTGGCGCTGCCCTGGGTGCTGGTGTTGGTGCTGGTGCTGCGCCAACTGCCACCTAGGCGGCTGGCTTTTGCGCTGGTGGCGCTGCAAGTGCCGTTTGCGCTGGCCGCCAACCCCGAGCTTACCAATAACGTGCGCACCCTGACGGGGCGCCCTAGGCCCGATGCGCCGGGCTACGCCGCCTACGTGGCGCCTGGGCTGCTGGGGCAGGCGCGGTCATTTATCCAGGCTCGCACGGGCCAGCAGCCGCCAGCCTACCGCGTGGCCTGCCTGGGGCTGCCGCCAGCGGTGGCGCAGTTCAACGGGTTTTATACCCTCGACTCATACCAGACCCTTTACCCGCTGGCTTATAAGCACGCCTTCCGGCCGCTCATTGCTGGCGAGCTCGCCAAAAGCCCCGAGCTGGCCACGTACTTCGACGCCTGGGGCAATCGCTGCTACTTATTCTCGGCCGAGCTTGGGCGTAGTTTTCTGGTAGGCAAGCGGCCAGTGCGCACCGTGCAGCACTGGGCCTTCGATGCGGCCGCCTTCTGGCGGCTGGGCGGGCGCTACGTGCTGTCGGCGGTGCGCCTGGCCCGGCCCGCCGACAGTGGCCTGCGCCTGCTGGGCGTGTTCGACGACTCGGAGGCCTACTGGCGGCTGCACCTCTACGAAGTGCTACCGCCTGCCACGAGCAGCCACTAGGGTAGGAGCGACCTTTCCTAGGGTGCCAAGACGAATCAAACGTTTGTGTTGCGCTAAAATCACTTACGCCGTAGTCGCGCGGGGCGGGTTCGCTTGCAAGCCACGCTGGGCATCGAGTCGCTGGCAGTCGCGCAGCCACGTGGCCGCGTCGGCCAGGTTAGAGAAGAACTGCAGCTCAAACTTGCCCGCAAACGGGTTGTGCTGAAGCAGCAGCCCTAGGTCGTCTTCGGTGTGCGGCTGCAGCACGTGCGCCACGTAGCGCAAACCCAGCCGCTCAGTTTGGGGCGCCCAGATGCGTTGGAGCCAATCAACGGAGTCGAACCACGGTCCTAGGACCTGGCTATTGTCATTGAGTAGATAGGGTACCTGCGTCAAATGGAGCTGCTCCAGCATGGCCGCGGCCCCGTGCTGGCCGTCGGGCGTGGTCACTACGCCTTTCCAGGTAGCCTGTAGCCAGTGGTCGGTTTCATTGTATTCGGCGCGGCAATATTCGCGGCCATCAGGGTGCGTAAAACTATAAGTAACCATGGTAAAAGTGCAGGGGCGGAAGGATAATGTATAGTAAACAGTAGAGCGGATAAAAGTTAGATAACTACGCTAGTTGACGCCAAAGCTAAGCGGCGGGTTGCTTCAAAACCGCGGCCTGTAGCGTAGATTTGGCTTTTACGCTTGCCCCGCGCATGGCTTCTAACAACTACAAAAATCCGACGACTGGCCCGGCTGCTACCAACCGCCCGGCCCCCGCCGCGCCCCCCGAAAACGGGGCTGCGCGCCCGCGCGGCAATACCCCGCGCCCGGCTGCCGGCGCCCCACCCGCGGCGGCAGCCGGCACTGCTCGGCCCGCTGCCGCTGCGCCCCGCGCCCGGGCCACGGGCGGGGGAGCAGCCCGCCCAGCCGCAGCCCCCAAGCCCCCCCGCACAGCAGGCGCGCGCCCCAGCTTGGGCAACGTGCTGGCGCTGCTCCGCGACCGGCGCTTTCACCTCATGGTGGGCTTTGGCTTGCTGCTGAGTTCGCTGTACCTCACTATTGCGTTTACCTCGTTCCTGTTCAGCGGGCGCGCCGACCAAAGCGTTGTGGCCGCCCTAGGTACCATGCCGGTGAAGGAAGCCGGGCAGGAGTCGGGCAACTGGCTGGGCCTGCTCGGGGCCTGGCTCTCGGAGAAGCTCATCTACCGGGGCTTCGGGCTGTCGGCCTACGCCCTCATTCCGATAGTATTCTTCCTAGGGTATAAAATCGTGTTTAGGCGGGCCAAAGGCTCGGTGAGCTACGTGCTGGCACTGGGCCTGTTTACGATGCTGTGGACTAGTGCCTTGCTGGGCTACGTGGTAGTGCAGATGGAGCAGCCCGGCACCGACCCGCTGGAGGCGCATCGCTTCGACTGGCTCAGCGGCGGCGCAGGCTACGAAATGGCTTTCTGGCTGCAGTCGCTTATCGGCTGGGGCACGGTGCTGTTGCTAGCCTTTGGGCTGCTGGCATTCGTGGTGTACTTCTTCAACATCACTAGCCTAGACCTTAACCTAGGCGGCAAAGACGATGAGGAAGACGCGGAGCTAGAGGAAGAGTGGGCGCCAATGCCTGCTGCCGCCACTACGCCCACTGCCAAAACTGCCCCGCGCCCCGCCCCAGCCCCCACGCGCCAAGTAGCGGTGCTGGAAGAGGAGGACGAAGACGAGCCCCTGCCCACTCGTGAGCCCGAGTATGAGCCCGCGCCCCGCCCCAGCCCGCTCAAATCCCCCGTGCCGTTGGCGGGCCCGAGCCTAGACCTGGAAATAGCTGGTGACCCTGCCGACGAGCCCAGTGCCGAGCTACCCCTGGCGAGTGGGGTAGGAGCCCCCATCGCGCTGGCCACCACGTCCCTGAGCGCACCGGCCGCTACGCCAGTGGCCGCCGCAGGACCAGCTTTCTCTTTCGAGCTGCCCGAGGCTGAACCCGAAGTAGCAGCGCCGCTAGCCCCTAGCGTTCCGACGCCGCTCTCGCTGGCCGACCTGGCTGATGCCAGCGCGCCGCTGCCTACGCCTAGCCCCAAGCACCAGGTGCCAAGCACCAACTTGGAGATAACCGTACCCAGCCGCGACGACCTCGACCCTAACGCTGGGGCCGACATCGCGGCCGTGGCCGACGAGCAGGAAGACGCCGACGCCATGCCCGACGTCAACTACGACCCTACCCTTGACCTCTCGCGCTACCAGTTCCCAACTCTAGAACTGCTCAACGACTACGGCGTAGCTAAGGCCCAGGTAACCAAGGAGGAGCTGGAAGCCAACAAGGACCGCATCGTCGAGACCCTCGGGCACTACAGCATCGCCATTGCCAGCATCAAGGCTACTATCGGGCCCACGGTTACGCTCTATGAGATTGTGCCCGAAGCCGGTATCCGCATCTCCAAAATCAAGAGCCTGGAAGATGATATTGCCCTGAGCCTGGCCGCCCTAGGTATCCGTATCATCGCCCCGATTCCGGGCAAAGGCACCATCGGTATCGAGGTGCCGAACACCAAAAAGGAGATGGTAAGCATCCGTTCGGTCCTGGGTTCCGAGAAGTTTGCCCGCTCCGAAATGGACCTGCCCGTGGCTTTCGGCCGCACCATTACTAACGAAGTTTTCGTGGCCGACCTCGCCAAGATGCCTCACTTGCTGATGGCATGTGCCACGGGCCAAGGTAAGTCGGTGGGCTTGAATGTGATTCTGGCCTCGCTGCTCTACAAGCGCCACCCCGCCCAGCTTAAGTTTGTGCTGGTTGACCCCAAGAAGGTAGAACTCAGTATCTTCAATAAGATTGAGCGTCACTTTCTGGCCAAACTGCCTGACACCGAGGAGGCTATCATTACCGACACCAAGAAGGTAGTGAACACGCTGAACTCGCTGTGCATGGAGATGGACCGCCGCTACGACCTGCTAAAGGAAGCCGGCTGCCGCAATCTAAAGGAGTACAACCTCAAGTTCGTTGAGCGGCGCCTGAACCCCAAGAAGGGGCACCGCTTCCTGCCGTTCATCGTGCTGGTAATCGACGAGTTGGCCGACCTCATGATGACGGCCGGCAAAGAGGTCGAAACGCCCATTGCGCGCCTCGCGCAGCTGGCCCGCGCCATTGGTATTCACCTCATCGTGGCTACCCAGCGCCCTAGCGTGAACGTAATTACGGGCATCATTAAGGCCAACTTCCCCTGCCGGATTTCCTTTAAGGTGACCAGTAAAATCGACTCGCGCACCATCCTCGATACCGGTGGAGCCGACCAGCTCATTGGCCAGGGCGACATGCTATTCTCGGCGGGCTCGGACCTCATCCGGGTGCAGTGCGCCTTCATCGACACCCCCGAGGTAGACCGCGTGTGCGACTACATCGGCGAGCAGCAGGGCTACCCCGATGCTTATCTACTGCCCGAAGTAGCCGGCGCCGATGGCGACAGTGATGGCGATGCCGGCGACCTCGATTTGAGCGAGCGTGACTCGATGTTTGAGGAAGCGGCCCGTTGCATCGTGCTGCACCAGCAGGGCTCTACCTCGCTCATTCAGCGCAAGCTCAAGCTGGGTTACAACCGCTCGGGCCGCATCGTCGACCAACTGGAGCGCGCCGGCATTGTAGGGCCTTTCCAAGGCTCAAAGCAGCGCGACGTGCTCATCCCCGACGAGTACCAACTCGAGCAGCTGCTGAACACGCTGCCCAAGTAATTGATAGCTGCCAAATAGCAAGTGACAGATGAGGTCTACTTTCTGAAGAGGAAGTAGACCTCATTAGTTATAAGGTTGCTTGCTAGCTGGTTGGCTGGCAAATATTGCTTGTTAAATTACTTTTGGCCCCGCTTTTGCGTAAGGCAGTTTTATCCGGTCTCAACTAGCCCGGTTTTCTATTACCCATGACTCAGAAATTTTCCCTGCTGGCGCTGGCCGCTACCCTGGCCCTGCCCGCCGCCGCGCAGCAAGACCCCAAAGCCGGTAAAATCCTTGATGCCGTTAGTGCAAAGTATACCGCTCTCAAATCGTTTCAGGCTGGCTTCACCCAAACCCTGGAAAACCCCGCCGCTAAGCTCAAGCAAAACATAAGCGGCGACGTAACCGTGAGCGGTCAAAAATATCACCTCAAGGCTAACGGACAAGAGGTTATCAACGACGGCAAAACCACCTGGACGTACCTCAAAAACGAGAACGAGGTGAACATTGCCGACGCCGACCCCACCAACCAGGATATGTCGCCAGCCCAGATGTACACCATGTATAAGAAGGGCTACAAGTACACCTACGTGAAGTCGCTCAAGGACGGTGGCGTGGCCAGCGACCTCATCGAACTCTCGCCGGAAGACCGTAAAAACGACGTGTTCAAGGTGCAGATTATCGTGGGCACGGCCGACCATGCCATCCACAGCGTGAAAACTTTCAAGAAGAACGGCACGCGCACTACCTTCACCCTCAAGAACTTCAAACCCAATGTGCCCGTGACGGCCAGCACGTTCGCTTTTGACAAAGCCCAGTACCCCGGCGTGAAGGTGATAGACCTGCGGTAGGGATACCCTAGGACACTTACCAGCTGCTTAACCAGCACCTAGGTGCTGATTTTTAACTCGCCCTGCTTCAGTCCGAAGCAGGGCGTTTTACTTTTACGGAGCGCTATTGCTGGCAAACTGCCCTAGGTTCTTATTGTCCTAATGAAAGAAGATTTCCTCCATTACGTCTGGCAGCACCAATACTTTGACAAGGGTGACTTGCGCACTACCGGCGGCGAGGAAATCCAGGTGCTGCGTCCCGGCCAGCGCAATGCCGACGCGGGCCCCGACTTCTTAAACGCCCGCCTGCGCCTGGGCGACGTGGAATGGAACGGTGCCGTTGAAATCCATCTGCGGGCCAGCGATTGGCAGCGGCATAATCACCAAACTGACAAGAAGTACGACCAGGTAGTACTGCACGTGGTGCACGCTGCTGACGCCGACGTGCACCGCACCAACGGCAGCCTCATTCCGGCCTTGGCGCTGGCCCCGCGCCTGGCAGCCGACTTGCTAAGCCGCTATGAAGCCCTGATGCAGGCGCCGCCTGCCGCCGCGCTACCCTGCGCGCCACTGCTCGGCCAAGTGCCCATGCTGGTGCGCACCATGATGACCGAGCGGGCGCTGCTGGAGCGCGTAGAGCAGAAGGCTGAGGCCCTGGCCGCGCTGCACGAGCACCTAGGGCACGACTGGGAAGCTACGGCCTACCACGCCCTAATGGCGGCTTTTGGCTTCCAAAAAAACAGCGAGCCCCTGGCCCGCCTCGCCAAGGCCGTGCCGCTGCCCCTGGTGCGTCGCCACCGCCACGACCAGCGCCAGCTCGAAGCCCTGCTGTTTGGGCAAGCTGGCATGCTGGCCGAAACCCCCGAAACCGCGGCTGATAACTACCTGCACGACCTGCGGCAGGAATACGCGTTTCTGAGCCACAAATACAACCTAGGGCCCACCGCGCTGGCGGCTCACGAGTGGAACTACCTGCGCCTGCGGCCCGCCAATTTTCCGGCCGTGCGGCTGGGGCAGCTGGTGGGGCTGCTGCACCGCCGCCCCGCGCTCTTCGATGCCCTGCTGACGGCGCAGAGCGTGCTGGTGCTCAGCGAGTTTTTTACGGGTGCGCCGGCCCCGGCGTACTGGCAGCAGCACTTCCGGCCCGGCCGGGCGGGCAAAGTGCCGGGGCTGGGCAAGAGTAGTATTGAGCTGTTGATTATTAACGTAGTAGTGCCGTTGCGAGTGGCCTACGCCCGCCACATCGGTCAGCACGAGCTAGTTGAAAGTAGCATAACGCTGCTGAGCGAGCTGCCCGCCGAGCATAACCAGTACACCGACCTCTACCAGGACCTAGGGTTTGAGCACCGCACGGCCGCCGACTCGCAGGGTCTGCTGGCCTTGCACAAAGGCTATTGCCAGTCGCGCCGCTGCCTGCACTGTGCCATTGGGGGGCGGCTAGTGGGCGGCAACCCAACGCGGCTGCGCGTGAACCGATGAAGCTAGCCCTGGCCATTCTGCTAAATCTACTGGCCGTCGTAGCCCTAGGGTGGTGGCTGCGCCGCGAGTACCGCCGGGCCGAGCCGAGGCTGCGGCGCTGGCTGCTGCCGGCGCTGGCCTTGCGCGTGGCGGCTGGTGTGCTGCCACACGGGCTTGATAGCGCTTTTGCGCTTCGCTGGGGGAAATTTCTCACAGCTCAATTTTGGGAGCAGCCAAGCGCAGCCTGGGCGCTGTGGCAGGGCCGCGAACTGCATGGGGGCGGGCCGCCGTATCTGCTTTATAAGTGGTCTAATACCCTGTTCTTTATTAAGATAATTGGCCTATTGAACTTCGCTTCCTTAGGAAGTTACTGGCTCACGAGTCTCTACTTAAGCGTTGCTATTTTTTTAGGCTGTTGGCTACTGGTTTGCACACTGAGCCAGTTATTCCCGGCTGCGCCCGCGGCAGCCGGAGTCGTGGCATTCTTGCTGTGGCCATCCGTAGTGTGGTGGTCGTCGGGTCTCACGAAAGAGACACTGGTATTGGGCAGCGGTGCAGTATTAGTGTCATTAGTAATCGATTTGTTATTTAATCGGAAAGCTCCGGTCGGAAAGCGGTTGGGCCGGTGGGCGCTGCTGTTGGGCTTGGCCTGGTTACACGTGCGGATGCGCTATTTCTTCGCCCTGCCGCTGCTGGGCAGCTTGCTGGCCCTGGCCGTCGTAGTGCTAGCCGGGCACCGGGGCTGGCTTCGGGTCGGGTGGCGCGGCCAAGGGTTGGTGCTGTTAGGCGGGCTGGTTCTGGTCGGCGCACTGGTGGTAGCGGTGGGCGGCGAGCCGGTGTCGAAGGCTTTCGTCACGAGCCAGCTGTGGGAAAATTACGTCCACGGCTTGGCCACTTCGGTTGGGCGGCCGCACATAGTGTACAGTGGCTTGCGCCCTACGGTGAGCAGCATGGCGAGCTACTTTCCGCTGGCCGCCGTCCAGACCCTGGTGCGCCCTTGGCTGGGCGAGTCAGCAGCCCTGCGGTACGTGGGCGTAGGGCTCGAAAACCTATTGTTACTCGGGTTGCTGGCCATGGCGGCCACTGCCGTGGTGCGTGGCCGGCCCGGCTGGCTGCCAGCTCCCCTGGTGCTGGCGCTGCTGCTATACTGCGTAGTGCTGGCTGGCCTCACTGGCCTAAGCACTCCCAACCTAGGAACGCTGCTGCGCTACCGCACCGTGTTTTTGCCGTGGCTGCTGTGGCTGCTGCTGCAAAATGACTACGCTCGCCACCTGCTACGGCGGTTGGGCCTGGGCGACTGAACCAGGCCGACCCTAGGGCGGTTGCGCTGTTTACTGCTGCTTGTAGCGCGTAACTTTGCTTTTTATGGAAAACCCCGTTATCATTCTCGGCGCGCAGGCCGTCGGCACGGCCGCCCTGGATGCGTTTCTCTCCAACGATGTCGTCGTGTATTGCATTCTCGATGATGACCCCAAGCTGCACAACACCGAGCTGCTCGACGTGCCCGTGATGGGCAACACCGACGACGGCGAGCTCCTGAAACTCCTCGGCAAGAAGTGCGAGGTATTTGTGGCCACCGAAGACACCGCTAGCCGCCGCAGCCTCACCAAGATGCTGCGCGACGACTACGAGGTAGTGCCCGTCAACAGCATTCACCAGCGCGCCAGCGTGTCGGCCCACGCCGAGCTAGGCCACGGCAACTACGTAGGCCCCAACGCAGTAGTGGCCGCCACGGCCAAGCTGGGCCAGGGCATTCTGGTGGGCGCCAATGCCGTAATCGAAGGCCAAGCCAGCATCGGCGACTATGCTCAGCTGGGCACCGGTGCGCAAGTAGGCGTGGGGGCCAGCGTAGGCGCGGGAGCCTTTGTAGGGGCCGGCGCCGTGCTGGTGGCCGGCATCAAGGTCGGCGACAAAGCCCGCGTAGGTGCCGGCTCGGTCGTAGTGGCCGACGTGCCCGCCAACCAAACTGTATTCGGTAACCCGGCCAAACAGGTGTAAATTTTTGTTGTCAGTTGCTCGTTGTCTGTTATTAGTGCCTAGGAATAAGGCTGTAATAACGGACAACAGCGAAACTGACAATGGACAACGAGCAACTAACAGCTATGAGCTATCAAGTCCTTCTTTATTATTGCTATACGCCCATTGAAAACCCCGAGCAGTTCCGCGACGAGCACCATCGCCTGTGTCTCGACCTGGACTTGCGGGGGCGCATTATCGTGGCCGCAGAGGGCCTGAATGGTACCGTGTCGGGCACCCGCGAGGCCTGCGCCGCCTACATGGCCGCCGTGAAGGCCGACCCGCGCTTTGCAGCGCTGGAGTTCAAGATTGACGAAGTGGAAGGCCACACATTTCAGAAGCTGCATGTGCGGTTGAAAGACGAGATTGTGCACAGCAGCCTGCGCCACGTGCGGCCCCACGAAAAAACCGGCCAGCACCTGACGCCCCAGGAGTTTAAGGAGCTGAAAGACCGCGACGACGTCATAGTGGTCGATGTGCGCTCGGACTACGAGTACAACCTAGGGCGCTTCAAAAACGCCGTAACGCTGGATATCGAGAACTTCCGCGACTTTCCCGAGCGTGTCGAGCGCTTGCAGGAGTTCAAGGATAAGAAGATTCTGACCTACTGCACCGGCGGCGTGAAATGCGAGAAAGCCAGCGCCTTTCTACTAGAGCAGGGCTTCGAAAACGTGTACCAGCTCCACGGTGGCATCATCAAGTACGGCCACGAAGTAGGCGGTGAGGATTTTGATGGCCAGTGCTATGTGTTCGACAACCGCGTGGCGGTCGATGTGAACTCGGTGAACCCCACTGTCATTTCGCGCTGCCACCATTGCCAGCAGCCTTCGCCCCGCCTTATCAACTGCGCCAACCCGCACTGCAACGCGCACCTGCCGCTGTGCGAAAGCTGCGGCGAGCAGCTAGCTGGCGCGTGCTCGGAGGCCTGCGCCGCGCACCCCGATAAGCGGCCCTACGATGGCACGGGCACGTACCCCAAAATCAGCAACCACTACACGCCAGCACAAGGCCTGGCGTCGTATAGGGGGTAGTGTCCATTTTATTGTTTGTCATGCTGAACGCAGGGAAGCATCTCGCGTAGTGCATTAACCTAGAAAAGGATTACTGCACCATGCGAGATGCTTCCCTGCGTTTAGCATGATACTTCTGAAGTAATAACCCAGCCCATGATTCCCGAATCCGAACTCATTCTGAACGCCAACGGCACGATTTATCACCTGAATCTACTGCCTGACCATATTTCCGACACCATTCTGACGGTGGGCGACCCGGCACGGGTGGCGCAGGTGAGCCGGCATTTCGATTCTATCGAGTTTGAGGGCGTGCACCGCGAGTTTGTGACCCACGTGGGCTACTACCGCGGCAAGCGCCTGACCGTGCTAAGCACCGGCATGGGCACCGATAACATCGACATCGTGATGAACGAGCTGGATGCGCTGGTGAACATCGACTTTATGTCGCGCACTGTGCGGCCGCACGAAGAGCGCATGAGCCTGCGCATTATCCGCCTAGGCACCAGCGGCAGCCTCCAGCCCGATGTGCCCGTAGGCGCGCTGCTGGCTACCCAGCACGCCGTGGGCCTCGACTCGCTGATGCAGTTTTACCCGCTCATGGAAACGGGTCTTGAGACACAGGTAGCTAAGGACTTACAACAGTCTCTGGACCTGCCCTTCGCGCCCTATGTGGTGCGCGGCTCCGACCTGCTGCGCGAACAGCTAGCCGGCGACCTGCTCATCGGCAACACTGTTACCTGCCCCGGCTTCTACGGCCCGCAGGGCCGCCGCCTGCGCCTCGACCTGCGCCAGCCCGACTACATGCAGCGCCTGCAAAGCTTCCGCCACCAGAGTCCGGAGGGTGATTTCCGCCTCTCCAACTTCGAGATGGAAACGGCCGGCTATTACGCCCTAGGTCAGCTATTAGGCCACGAGGTGCTGAGCCTCAACGCCATCGTGGCCAACCGTGCTACCGGCGAGTTTGCCAAAGACGCGGGCGACATTGTAGACCGCCTCATTACTCGCACGTTAGCTTTATTGTAGGCGCAGATTCAAGTTATTTTTTAGGATGGCACCGCTACGCCCACCTCTGGTGGGCTGACTAGTTGAACGCAGGAGTGGCTTCGCCAGCTCTCAAAGGGTAGAGGTCACACCCTGCGTTTGTCTAGTCAGCCCGCCAGAGACGGGCGTAGTGGTGCCATCCTGAAAATGCGTTTGAATCTACGGTGCGGGTTAGACTTCAAAGCCCAGTACGGCGCGCAAGGGCAGCAGCATGCCATCTTTCAAGGTGAGGTATTCGGCATGAGCACCTAGCACGTGCGCACGAACGCGCTTGGTTTGACCATCGGCGGTTTGGAAGAAAATGGTTGCTTTTGTTTGGTGCGCGTTGGCTAGCAAGGCTGCCCGGTCGGCTTCGGCGCGGCGGACTTTCTGCGCGGCAGAGTCAGTAGCCAGTACGTCATCGTGGCTGAACTCTATAGTGGGAAGCTGCTTGCGGTCAAGGGTTTCGATAGTCTGGTCGGTGGGCGGGTGAAACATCGTAGGGTAAGATGAAGGGGGAAGAGAGAAAGATAATGAATAATTTATTCATCAATACTTCATGTTGGGCACTGGGGGTTACAACTCGGCCGCCAAAAACTCCATAGTATCGATGCCGTCGGCGTAGTCGGCCACGCCGGGGGTTTGCGCCCGGCCAAAAGTAAACGAGCCGGGGTAGCGCCCACCAGCCGACACGAGGCACTGCGTTTGAGCAGCTACGTTAGTAAGCTGGTCGAGTAAGTCGATTTCTTGAGTATAGGTGCTGTAGTGCACCACCGAAATGGGCGACACCACAGCCTCGCGCTCGGTCAGCAGCAGGAAACCATTGTCGTAATGCGGCACCGCGTTTACTAGTAGAATGCTCTTGTTGTAGTCGTAGTTATTCTGGTACTTGTGGTGGTCGAGCACGCGGTGGTAGGGCTGCAGCGCATCGAGCAGGGGCACAAAATCATAACCCTCGGGCACGTAGAGCTTGCTCACATTGCGGCAGCCCAGGCCGTAGTATTGAAAAATATCGGGGCCGAGTTGGGCCAGCTCTTCAGCCGTTTCGCGGCCCGTGAGGATACCTAGGCTAGTGCGGTTGCGCCGGATGAGGTGCGGCTTATTGCGGAAGTAATATTCGAAGTAGCGTGCTGTGTTGTCGGAGCCGGTGGCGATGAAGGCATCGGCCGCGTTAAGGCGCTCCACGAACTGAATGCGCTCAGTGAAAGCTGGCTCAATTTCGGTTAGCTCCTTCGCAATCCAGAGCATCAGCACGGTGTCTTCTTTGCTGGGCTTGGCTAGCAGCGTGTGGCCGCTGACGAGCACGCACAGCAGGTCGTGAAAGCCCACGAGCGGAATATTACCGGCCATTACCACGCCTACCTGGCGGGGCTCAGTAGGCTCGGCGGGGTAGCGGCCGGCCCACTGGCTGAGCTGGGGCTCGGCCAGCAGGTGGGCAATGCCCGCGATGGCAGCGCGCACGTTGGGCAGGTCAAACCAACCGTTGCGATTGCGAGCGCGGGCGGCCAGGTCAGTGAGTTCATCTTCGGTGAGGGTAGCGAGGCGTTGGCCTAGGGCCGCGAACGCGGCGAGGCGGGAAGCGTGGTTCAGCATAGAGAAAGGATGGCGGCAAGCCCAGATGCGACCTACCTTTGAGGGCGCAATGCAGCCGTGACTGTGGTTTTTACGTACAGTACGGTAGCTTGACTAGCAAAATTACTCATTAGTATAAGGAGACGACGGCAATGGCCATCATGATAACCGACGAGTGCATCAATTGTGGTGCCTGCGAACCGGAATGCCCCAACACCGCTATTTATGAGGGCGGCGCCCAGTGGCGCTGGGCCGATGGCACCAAGCTCAAAGAAGTAGAAACTGCTGATGGCAAGCAAGTTGGTGGTACCGACCCCCAGCGCCCGGTATCGAACGAATACTACTACATCGTGACCGACAAGTGCACCGAGTGCGTAGGCTTTCACGAGGAACCGCAGTGCGCCGCCGTGTGCCCCGTCGACTGTTGCGTAGACGACCCCGACCACCGCGAAACCCGCGAGCGCCTGACCCAGAAGCAGCAGTGGCTGCACAAGACGGCCGCGTAAGTTTATTTATCATTTGTCCTTGCGAGCGCAACGAAATGGAGCGCGGCAATTTCTCTTTCTACGTAAGCTAGCGTTTGCTAGGCGTGAAGGAGAGATTGCCGCGCTTCACTTCGTTGCGCTCGCAATGACAAACGTTTGATAGACAGCTTAAAATAGATGTCGGCTCGCATCCTGCTCGGCCGCCAACAGCGCCAAAAACTCGTCGCGCGATATTTCCTCTGCACCCAGCGCCGCCATGTGCGGCGTGAGCTGCTGAATATCGAAGAAGCTAGTACCGTGCGCCCGCAGGTGCTCGGCCAGCGCTAGCACCGCCAATTTGGAAGCATTGGGCTGGTGGTGAAACATGCTTTCGCCCGCAAATACGCCCCGCACGGCCACGCCGTAGAGGCCACCCACTAGCTCGGGACCATCCCACACTTCTACGCTGTGCGCGTGGCCGACGGCATGCAGTGCCTCGTAGCCGTGCACCAACTGTGGCGTTATCCAGGTGCCGTCCTGGCCGGGGCGCGGCTGCGCTTGGCACGCCCGCATCACCTGCCCAAAGGCCTCGTCAAAGCTAATGCGCCACGGCGACTGCCGCTGCGCTCGCGCCAGGCTGCGGCCCACATGCAGCTTGTGTAGGCGCAAAATGCCCCGCCTAGGTGGGCAAAACCAAGCCAGCGGCCACCCCGGCACCGGCCACGGAAAAACGCCTTGTGCGTAGGCCGCTAGCAAGTTTTCGACGGTAGGCTGGCCACCTAGGAGCAATAGGCCGTCGAGGTCATCGCGGGCAGCGGTAGGTGGGGGGAAAGTGAGGGGCATTAAGTTAATCGTAATACGAAGTTGCAAACAGTGCGGTAAGAGCTATGTACTTTGAATTTGCGATGATAAAATCAGATTTTTCGTTATGGAAGTGCCTATTGAAGCCAAGAGGAAAGCATTTGCAGCCATTGCTGCTCAGATGGGTAACATACCAAAGGTGGCCCGTTTGGCAACTAGCTTAGCCAAGAGCTTCAAACCCACTGCTTCTGACCCTTTGGAACGGGCCAAAAATTTAGCTTACCTATTATATGTACATGAGCAGCCAGATTTATGCCTCCAAGCGTGTCAGCTTCTCAATGATATTGCGTTTCAGAACAACTATAACCTCTGGACGTGGGTTGAGTTGACATTGGCTCTTGAGTGGAAACTTCGTATCGATGCTGGTCAGCCAATGCAAGCACAGGCGTGTACCACTACTATCCTTGAAACCTTTCAAATGGGTAGCGAATCCGAGCGCTTACAGAAGAGTGCGGCCTTAAAATGTCGATTAACGGGCAGTCTGTTGTGTGATACACAGATTGCGGAAGCACAACGAAATGGCGATAAAACAGCGGAGAAAAACTGGCGCATGCTACAGTTAGGAGCACTGCTGTTTATCGAAGCGCTAGGGGGCTCTAGCACGTTGCCAGTATCAGAACTCGAACGACAATTCGCATTTAATTTGGCTAAGCTGCGGAGTACTTAGTTAAGCTGTTAAGATTAACAGCTACTACCCCGCCGTACTTTTGCCAGCTAGTAGCCGCCAATCCTAGTTATGTCTCTCGCCAAAACCTATTCGCCCGCCGACGTTGAAGCCAAATGGTATCAGCGCTGGCAGGAGCAGGGCTTTTTTAAAGCCACCGTCAACCCCCGCAAGCAGCCCTACACCATTGTGATTCCGCCGCCCAACGTGACGGGCGTGCTGCACATGGGCCACATGCTCAACAATACCATTCAGGACGTGCTGGTGCGCCGTGCCCGCATGCAGGGCAAGGAAGCCTGCTGGGTGCCCGGTACCGACCACGCCAGCATCGCCACCGAGGCCAAGGTAGTAGCCATGCTCAAGGAGCAGGGCATTGAGAAAAAAGACCTGAGCCGCGAGCAGTTCCTGGAGCACGCCTTTGCCTGGAAAGACAAGTACGGCGGCATCATCCTGGAGCAGCTCAAGCAGCTCGGTGCCTCCTGCGACTGGAGCCGCACGCGCTTCACGATGGAGCCCAAGCTGACTGAAGCCGTGCTGCGCGTGTTCGTGGACTTGTACCGAAAGGGCTTGATTTACCGCGGGGTGCGTATGGTGAACTGGGACCCGCGCGGCGGCACCGCCATCTCCGATGAGGAAGTGATTCCGAAGGATACGATGGCCAAGATGTACCATCTCAAGTATGAGGTAGTGGGCCAGCCCGGCCGCTTCCTCACGGTAGCTACCTCGCGCCCCGAAACCATCATGGCCGACGTGGCCGTGGCCGTGAACCCCACCGACCCGCGCTACCAGGACCTGGCCGGGCAGCGCGTGCGCATTCCGCTCCTAGGTCGCGAAATTCCGGTTATTCAGGACGACTACGTGGCTGTAGACTTCGGCACGGGCGCGCTGAAAGTGACGCCAGCGCACGACCTCAACGACTACGAAATCGGCCTGCGCCACAACCTACCGGTGCTGGATATTCTGGCCGACGATGGTACGCTGAACCAGAAGGCCGAGCTGTACGTGGGCCAGGACCGGTTTGCGGCCCGCCGCAACATCGTGGTCGATTTGCAGGAAGCTGGGCTGCTCGATAAAATCGAGGAGTACGCCAGCATCGTGCAGACTTCGGAGCGGACTGGGGCCGTGATTGAGCCCAAGCTGAGCTTGCAGTGGTTCCTGAAAATGGAGCACTTGGCTAAGCCCGCGCTCGAAGTAGTCGAAAATGACACCATCAAGCTGCATCCACCCAAGTTCAAGAATACCTACCGGGTGTGGATGGAAAACGTGCGCGACTGGTGCATCTCGCGCCAGCTATGGTGGGGGCAGCGCATTCCGGCTTACTACCTGCCCGATGGCTCGTTTGTGGTGGCCCTCAGTGAGGAAGAGGCCCTAGGGCTAGCCCGCGAGCAAAGCGCTAACCACGACCTGCAAGCCAGCGACCTGCGTCAGGACGAGGACGTGCTCGATACTTGGTTTTCGTCGTGGCTGTGGCCCATCTCGGTGTTCGATGGCTTCGAAGACCCCGACAACGCCGACATCAACTATTTCTACCCCACCAACGACCTGGTGACGGGGCCGGACATCCTCTTCTTCTGGATTGCCCGCATGATTATGGCCGGGCTGGAATTCCGTAAGGAAATTCCGTTCCGCAATGTGTACCTCACTGGTATTGTGCGCGATGCCCAGGGCCGTAAGATGAGCAAGCAGCTCGGCAACTCGCCCGACCCGCTGGACCTCATCCGCGACTTCGGGGCCGATGGCGTGCGCACCGGCCTGCTCTTCTCAGCCCCAGCCGGCAACGACCTGCTCTACGATGAGAAGCTGGTGCAGCAGGGCCGCAACTTCAACAACAAGCTCTGGAACGCCTTCCGCCTGGTGAAAGGCTGGGAAGCTGACAATAGCTTGCCCTTCGCTAATGCGCAGGCTGTGAAGTGGTTTGAGGCCAAGCTGGCCGACGCCATGGTGGTCATTGATGAGCATTTCGACAAGTTCCGCATCAGCGACGCCCTGCTGACAGTGTATAAGTTGGTTTGGGACGACTTCTGCTCGTACTACCTCGAAATGGTGAAGCCTGCTTACCAGCATCCCATTGATGCTGAGACGCTGCGCGCCACCGTAGATTTCCTCGAAACGCTGCTTAAGCTACTGCACCCGTTCATGCCCTTCATCACCGAGGAGCTGTGGCACGAACTGGCCGAGCGCGGCCCCAAAGACTACGTGTGCGTGGCCCATTGGCCCAAAGCCGTCGCGCCCGCCGACAGCGCTACCACGCTAGCCGAAATGGAGCGCACCCTCGCCATCGTAGCTGGCGTGCGCAACGTGCGCAACCAGAAGAACATCGGCCCCACCAAGCAGGTGGACCTAGCCGTGAAAACTGACACGTCGGCCGAGGTGCAGGCTTACGCCGGCCTTATCAGCAAGCTAGCTAACCTCAGCGACTTGTCGTTTGTGAGCGAAGCGCCGGCTAGTGCCGTGGGCTTCGTGCAGGGCAGCACCGAGTTTTTTGTGCCGCTCGACATGCAGGTAGACCCCGCCGCCGAGCGCATCCGCGTTGAAAAGGAGCTAGAATACGCCAAAGGCTTCCGCGACTCGGTAAATAAAAAGCTGGGCAACGAGAAGTTCGTGGCCAACGCCAAGCCCGACGTGCTGGAGCGCGAGCGCCAAAAGCTGGCCGACGCCGAAAGTAAAATCGCGGCGCTGGAGCAAGCCCTAGGTGCGCTGTAACGCTAGCTGAACCCGGAAGCCAACTAAAGCGTCCGTCATGCCAAGATGCTTCGACAAGCTTGGTATGACGGACGTTTTTGTATGGTGGTTACATAAGCTTAGACATGAAAACCCTGCTGCTCAGTATCTTTATTGTAGGGCTTGTGCTCTACGTAGTCGGCTGCGGCTTCCTGTATTTTAAGCAAGAAAGCCTGCTGTTCTACCCTGAAAAACTGCCTATTAACTACCAGTTTCGCTTTCCCGGCCAGTATCGCGAGCACTCTGTTACTGCGCCCGATGGCGCGCAACTGAGTGGATTGTTATTCACGACTCCAAGCCCCAAAGGCTTAGTTTTCTTTCTACACGGCAACGGCGGCTCCTTGGCGGGCTGGGGCGAAGTAGCAGCTAGTTATACCCGGCTGGGCTATGATGTATTTCTACTCGACTACCGCGGCTACGGCAAAAGTCAGGGTAGCATCAGTAGCCAGGCGCAGCTGTTGAGCGATGTAGAGGTAGCTTACAGTCAATTAAAAAGCGCCTATCCTGAGAGCAAGATTATCATTGCGGGCTACTCGGTAGGCACGGGGCCGGCGGCATGGTTGGCGGCCCGACACCAACCGCGTATGCTGCTGCTGCACGCACCCTATTACAGCATGGCCGATATGGCCGCGCATACCATTAAGCTGTGGCCGATTTTGCCGGGGTGGCTGCTGCGCTATCCGCTGCCTACGTATGAGTACGTGCAGCAGGTGAGCGCGCCGGTAGTGCTGTTTCACGGCGACTGTGATGAGCTGATTCCCTATGAGTCGTCGGTGCGGCTGAAGGCGCTGTTGAAGCCGGGCGACCAATTGATTGCTATTCGTGAAGGTGGGCACAACGGGCTGCTGGCGCAGCCGCAATACCAGCAGGCTATTCAAAAAATACTGTAAAACACAGACTAGCAAATAAGACGTAAGAACGAATTAATAGTCGTTTATTTGGGCTTACCAACTTTTATTCTGCCCATGAACGTACTACCTACTCTTTGGCTGGGCTGCCTAGGTACGCTGGCGACCCTCGCCGCGCAGGCACAGGCCACTACTACCACGACTATGCCTCAACCACCGGTGGCCACCATCAAGGCCAAGCAGCTCGTGTCGCCCAACGGCACGCGCACTGATAACTACTACTGGCTCAACGAGCGCGAGAACCCTCAGGTAATAGAATACCTCAAGGCCGAAAACGCCTACTTCGACCAGCAAATGGTGCCCGTGAAGGGCCTAGAAGAGAAGCTATTTCAGGAAATGCGCGGCCGCATCAAGGAAACCGACCAGTCGGTGCCCTACCGCGACAATGGCTACTATTACTACACCCGCTACGAAGCGGGCGGTGAGTATCCGCTCTACTGCCGCAAAAAGGGCAGCCAGCAGGCGCCAGAAGAAATTCTGCTCAATGGCAACGAGATGGGTAAGGGCCACACCTACTTTGCCATTGGGGGCTACGAGGTGAGCGATAATAATGAGCTGCTTGCTTACAGCACCGACATTGTGAGCCGCCGCCTCTACACAGTGCGCTTCAAAAACCTGAAAACCGGCACTTTATACCCTGAGGAAATTGCTAACGTGGAGGGAGCCGGCGTGTGGGCAGCCGATAACAAGACGTTCTTTTATGCCAAGAAGGACGTGAACACGCTCTTGCCCTACCAGATATATCGCCATACCCTAGGTACTGACCCGAAGCAGGATGCGCTAGTGTACGAGGAAAAAGACAATACTTTTTACACCCACATCAGCCGCAGCAAGTCAAAGAAATACTTGCAAATCTCGCTCACCAGCTCGCTCTCCTCAGAAGTGCGCTACCTCGACGCAAGCAAGCCAGCTGGCGAATTCAAGGTGTTTCTGCCCCGCGAAACCGACCACTTGTATGAGGTAGAAGATGCCAACGGACAGTTCTATGTGCGCACCAACTACCAGGCGCCGAACTTCCGCATCGTGAGCACGCCGCTGACCAACACGGCCAAAACGGCGTGGAAGGACGTGATTCCGGCCCGCTCCGAAGCGTTCATTGCCGGCATGGAGCTGTTTAAAGACTACCTCGTGCTGAACGAGCGTAAGGACGGCCTGCTGCAGCTGCGCGTGATTCGGTGGCAGGACAAAAAGGACGAGTATCTGAAATTCAATGAAGTAGCTTATACGTCGAGCATCGGGGTCAATCCGGAATTTGACACCCAGCAGCTGCGCTTCAACTACACGTCGTTTACCACGCCGACCTCGACCTACGACTACAACATGGCCACCCACCAGCAAACACTGCTGAAGGAGCAGCCGGTCCTAGGTGGCTTCAACAAGAGCAATTACACCGAAGAGCGCCTCATGGTGAAGGCACGGGATGGCAAATTCATCCCCGTGTCCATCGTTTACAAAAAAGGCTTCAAGAAGGACGGCAACAGCCCGGTGCTTCAATACGCCTACGGCTCCTACGGGGCATCAATGGACCCAACCTTTTCGGCCGCACGCCTGAGCCTGCTCGACCGCGGCTTTGCCTACGTGCTCTGCAACATTCGGGGCGGGCAAGAGCTGGGCCGCCAGTGGTTTGAGGATGGCCGCATGCTGCACAAAATCAATTCGTTCAACGATTTTATCGATTGCTCGGAGTACCTAGTAAAGCAGAAGTACACCTCGCCTAGCAAGCTTTTCGCTATGGGTGGTAGTGCTGGCGGCTTGCTAATGGGCGCGGTAGTAAACATGCGCCCCGACCTCTATAAAGGCGTTATCGCGGCCGTGCCGTTTGTAGACGTGGTCACGACCATGTCAGACGAGAGCATTCCGCTCACTACCGGCGAGTACGACCAGTGGGGCAACCCCGCTCAAAAGCAGTACTACGACTACATGCTCTCGTATTCGCCTTACGATAACGTGAAGGCGCAGGCTTACCCAAATATGCTCGTTACTACCGGCTTGCACGACTCGCAGGTGCAGTACTTCGAGCCGGCTAAGTGGGTGGCCAAGCTGCGCGCTACCAAGACCGACAAGAACCTGCTGCTCATGCACACCGACATGGAGGCGGGCCACGGCGGCGCGTCGGGCCGCTTTAAGGCCTTGCACGATGTGGCGCGGCAATACGCGTTTATGCTGCTTTTGCTGGGCGAAAAATCATAGGGTAAACCGGCGCGGTGCCGACTTACTTTCTTACCGAAGGCGCGGTGGCCCCCTGGGCCTCCGCGTTTTTTTCGTCCGCACTCAGCTGGTTCTGAAGCTGAAACGTGACTTGCTGACAGTCGTTGAAGTGCTTCTGCGCCTCTTTCAGTGCAGCCTCCGTGGCGCTGAGGCGCTGGTAGAGAAACCCAATGAGACCTAGGGAAACGACCAGGGCCGCGATAAAAAGAATGTTTTTCATGAATAATTGGGGCCGTACCAAAAACGTCTGTCATGCGGAGCCTGCGAAGCATCTTCTTACACTAGAGCTACTAATTCTAGCGTGATAAGATGCCTCGCAGGCTCCGCATGACAGACGTGTAATGAGCCGTTTGGGAATAAATTAAATCGTCGTGTTCGGGTCGAACTGCTCGAGGTAGTCACCCACCTTGCGCACAAACAGGCCACCTAGGGAACCATCGACCACGCGGTGGTCGTAGCTGTGGCTCAAGAACATAAAGTGCCGCACGCCGATGAGGTCGCCCTGGGGCGTTTCTATCACGGCGGGCTTTTTCTTGATGGCGCCCACGGCCATAATGGCCACCTGCGGCTGCATGATGATGGGCGTGCCCATGACGTTGCCAAACGAACCTACGTTGCTCAGCGTGTAGGTGCCGCCCTCTAGGTCGGCGGGGGTGAGCTTGTTTTGGCGGGCGCGGTTGGCCAGGTCGTTTACCTTTTTGGTCAGGCCGTTGAGGTTGAGCTGGTCGGCGTTGTGAATAACCGGCACGATGAGGTTGCCCGACGGCAGCGCCACAGCCACGCCCACGTTGATGTCGCGCTTCTTGATGATGTAGTCGCCATCGACCGATACGTTGATGGCCGGGAAATCCTGAATGGCGCGGGCCACGGCCCACACAAAGAGCGGCGTGAAGGTCAGGTTCTCGCCGGTGCGCTTTTTGTAGGCGTCCTTATGCTTGTTGCGCCAGTGTACCAGTTCGGTCACGTCAGCTTCCACAAAGCTGGTGACGTGCGGCGAGATGCGCTTGGAATCGACCATGCGCTGCGCAATCATTTTGCGCATGCGGTCCATCTCCACCAGCTCCTGGTTGCCCGACACCGAGGGGGCGGGCTTAGCAGCGGGGCTGGGCGCTTGGGGCTTGGCGGCCGGCTGGGGCGTGGGCTCCGGGCTGCTAGGGCTGGCTGCGGGCGCGGGCGGGGCGGGCGCCTCCGCAGCTGGTGCCGAGGGCGCAGGAGCCTCCGGGGCAGGAGTGGGGGCAGGAGCAGTAGCAGTAGCCGTTGGCACTAAGGGCTTTTTGCCGTCGGCCACGTAGTCCAGAATGTCTTTTTTGGTCACGCGGCCTTCCTGGCCGGTACCAGGCAGGCGCTCCAGGTCGCTCATGCTCACGCCTTCTTCGCGGGCGATGCTGAGCACCAGCGGTGAGTAGAAGCGGCCGGCCTGCACGGGGTGCTCGTCTGTGGTGGGTGCTGCCGGGGCTGGCACACCCATCGGAGAGCCAGGGCTGGGCAGGTAGGGCACATCGGCAGGGCCGGGGGGCGCAGTGGGCAGCGGCGGAATATTGTCGGGGTCGGCTACGGGCGGGTTAGCGCTGGCTTCTTCCAGGTCGTTGTTTTCCTCCAGCGGCGAGGGGGCCGAGGCGTTGGCGGCCGTTTCGATGCGCGCAATGGGGGCTCCTACGGCCACCACTTCGCCTTCTTGCACCAATATTTCGGCCAGGATGCCGGCGTGCAGGGCGGGTACTTCGGTATCTACTTTGTCAGTAGCTACTTCTAACACCGATTCGTCTTGCTCGATGGCGTCGCCAACTTGCTTGAGCCATTTGAGTACGGTGCCTTCCATGATGGATTCGCCCATCTTGGGCATCGTCATTTCCACTCGGGCCATAAAAAAGGTCGGGGGGATTAAGAGAGAGTAGAGTGGGAGGGAGCTTGTGGCTGCAAAGGTAGCCGTAAAGTGAACCGGGTTTGGTATACCAAGGTTGGCGGGGCCCCCGCAAGGACTAGCGCACCGCGCGCTCACCGGGTGCCAGCCGAGTAATAACCTTGTTAAATACCTAGGGCATAGTGCCTAATTAGCTGCCGCGCCATACTAATCAGCTTTTCTTCATAAATACCTACTTGTTGGTATTGGATGGTTTTGGCATCTGTCGTTGCTTTGTGTATTGACTTGGCTTTGTGCTATAAATCAGTAGTATGGTATACTGCGGCCAGGCGGTAATAATTCTTCATCACCCGACTATGAAAACATCTTTACCACTACGTTCACACTGGTCAGCTCCGGCCGTATGGCACACTTCCGCAACGTCGGCGCCCGTCTGGGGCACCGTATCGGTGTCGCAGATGCCGGTGCGGGTGCTGCCGCAGCCTTTGCCGGGCTGCCAACTGCAAGTGCTGCTGCGCATCTGAGGGCAGTAACGGGCCTGCGAGTTTGTTTAGTGTTTGATAGTCAAGAAGAATGCTCCTGGCTGGCAGTGGCGCTAGCCAGGGGCGATTGGCTTGGTAGTAGGTTCACTTGGCTACCTAGGCCAGGGAAGAGGTGCATAGTGGGGGTGCGGGCTAGGTCTGGAAATCCGGGCCGTTGGTCGGGATGTAGCGGGCGTACGCCCGGAGGTTTGCTATGCCGGCCATTTTCGGCCGGGGGTTTGCATAGGTGGGGTTAAGCAGCGATACTCATTGAGTGGCAATGCAAATAATTGCTCATCAATTGGTTGAGTGAAATAAATCCGCTAAAATCCTGCTCACAGTTTTACCCTCATCCTTCCACTTTTTAATCTTTTTTCGTGAAAAAGTTTTTGTTGCCCCTGCTCGCTGTTGTTGCCATCTCTTTTAGCGCAACTGCCCAAACTACCCCGCCCCAGAAGGGCGACCACCCCCGCCGCTCGCCCCAGGAAATGGCCGCCCACCAGGCTAAGCGCCTCGGCAAGGAGCTCAGCCTGAGCACCGACCAGTCGGCCAAAGTGCAGGAGATTATGGCGGCCCGCGCCCAGGAGATGCAGGCCCTGCGGGCCGATGCCAGCACCCGACCCACCCGCGAGCAGATGCAGGCTAACCGCGCTAAGTACAATGACCAACTCAAGCAAGTGCTAACGCCCGAGCAATTTGCGAAGTACACCACGCTCGCCGCCAATCGCCACCACGGCCATGGCATGCCCGATGGCAAGTTTAAAGCCAAGGACGGCAAGCTAAAATTGAAAGCTACCCCAACTGCTAGCTAAGCTTGCCACACAAAAAAAGGCCACTCCTTAGTAGGAGTGGCCTTTTTTATTTTAATAGCCTAGGCGGCCTAAACTATTCAAGCCTTCGTCCTAGTCAGCCTGCTGCAGGCAGGCGTATCCTGTGAAATCTGTTTAATCCGCGGTCTATTTGCCGCCGAGCATGAAGCCCACATAGGCCTGAAAGGCCGAGTTGCGGGCATTGCGGAAATCGTTGTTGCTGTAGCCGTCCTTGGCAAAATCGGTAAAGGCGCCATTGTAGCGCAGCCCGACTAGGAACCCAGACTCAGACTGGAAGCCTAGGCCTGCGGCGTAGCCCAACTCGCTACGCTTCACCCGGTCGAGGTCAGAAGTCTGTGAGCTGACAGAACTTACGGTATTGCCGTTCAGGGTTTGGGTACGGTTGTTGCTGATATTCAGCAAGTAGCTATACTGGGGGCCCGCTTCGAAAAATATGCCGCCCGTCTTAAGACGTAGCAACAAGGGAATGTCAAGGTAATCGTAGCGTACGTTGCCCGTGTTGCGGATGGTGTTGTTAGCAAACGTGTACTGCTGGTCGGCATACTTGAAGCCCTTCTGCGAGTACAATGCTTCGAGCTGAAGAGCTAGAAAGTCATCGGCCACCAGCCCTAGGTTAAGAATGGCGCCGCCCTGAAAGCCAAAGCGGTTTTTGTACTGGTCCTGCTGCACGAGGTCACCCGAAAGATTCGAGAGGTTAGCGCCGGCCTTGAGGCCAAAACGAACCGACTGCGCATGAGCGGCCGGAGCCGCAGCAGCTACCGCCAATGCGACGGCAGCAGTGCTAAAAAGTAGTTTTTTCATAAGCCGCCATACGAATAAACGTTGCGAATGGATGAAAATTTGTTGCTTTAAAATAGCCCTGTGGTGTGTTTGTGGCCGCTAGGCCCATGCTTAAGAGGCTTTTGGCTATGGTGCCGGGCCGCCGGGTTGCCGCGGTGCAAAAAGCCAAACAAACCCCGCTGCTCACGGCTGTGGTAGCGATAAGTGGCGTACACCGGCACGTAGTCGCCCTGGCTAGGGCGGTGGTGCCGAAAACCCCGGCCACGCCAGGTAGTCGAAGCACTTTCGGTAGGAGCGGCTACGGCGGCAGTGGCCAGCAAGCCAATTAAGCCGCTAATGAAGAGGGCAGTCCGGAACATAACAAGAGCAGAATAAAAGGGGAGAAAAGCAGCTGGCCAAGCCAGCGGTAGCGCCCTGCTACGCTGCTCCTAACTCCAAGTACGTGCCACTTAGTATACCTAGGGCAGATAACCTGCTGGCTACCGCGCCCGTCTAACCGGCTGCACCTACCGCCCTGTTTAGATGAGTCTTTGGCAGATTATTAGCGCCTGCTGCCCTTTGTGCGGCCCTATCGCTCGCTGGTTGTCAGCACGTTGTTGCTCACGCTGGTGGGCTCGCTGGCCGCGCAGGTCAACCCGTTTGTGCTGCGCTACACCGTAGACACGGTGCAGGGCTTGCTCAACCGAGGCCAGGGCCTGGCCGAAGGCTGGCACATGCTGCTGTGGGTGAGCGGCTTGCTACTAGGCAAAGAGTTGATTAACACCGGTATCACGTTTGGGCAGAAGTACTACGGCGAGAAAATTCGCATCAGCGTGTCGGGGGCGCTGGCTGAGGCGGCGGTGACCAAAATCTTAGGGTATGAATTGGGCTTTTTCTCGGAGGGCGGCAACCAGACCGGCAAGCTCCAGACCCGCATCGACCGGGGCGTAGAAAGCTTGATGAAGCTGGTGCATAACTTCTTCATCGATATTCTGCCGCTCTTTGCCAACGCCATCGTGGCGCTGGTAGTCATGTTTTTTGCTAACAAATGGGTCGGGATGGTGGCGCTGGCGGTGCTGCCAATGTACTTCTGGCTGAGCTACCGGCAGGCCGACCGTCTCAACGGTACCCGCCGCAATCTGCGTAGTCTGCGTGAGGAGAAAAACCACGGCCTCATCAGCATCATCGACAGCATTGTGGTGATTAAGAGCTTCGTGCGCGAAGCCTACGAGGGCGACAAACAGCTCGCCGTGCAAGACCGATTGGAGGAAGCCCAACTCTCGACGCGCAGAACCAACTTCCGCTACGACGGCTTCAAGACCTTTGTAGAGCAAATAGGGGTGGTGGCCATCATCGTGCTCACGGCCTACCTGGTGCTGGATGGACAGATTAGCATTGGGGCCATCATGTTCCACATCTTGCTGTTCAACAACGTGTCAGCGCCCATTCGGCAGTTGCACCGCATCTACGACGAGATGAACGAGGCGCTGACCTACGCCGAAGGCTTCTTCGCCATTCTCGACGCCGACGACCAGACCGAGCGCCCCGGCCCGCTGCGCCCCGCGCACCTCTACGGCCGCTTCGAGCTGCGCCACGTCGATTTTACCTATCCCAGCGGCACAGCCGCCCTGCACGATGTGAGCATGACTATCGAAGCCGGCAAGACCACCGCGCTCGTGGGCCTCAGTGGCGCGGGCAAAAGCACGATTATCAACCTGCTCTGCGAGTTTTACCGCCCCAACGGCGGTACCGTGCTGCTCGATGGCCAGCCGCTGAGCGACTACGACACTCACGCCCTGCGCCAGCAAATCGGGCTGGTGCTCCAGAAAAACCACATTTTCAAGGGCACCATCGAGGAGAATATCCGTTACGGCAACTTCGCCGCCACCCAGGCCGAGATTGAGGCCGCTGCTCGCCAGGCTTACCTCCACGACCAGATACTAGACCTACCTAGGGGCTACCAGAGCGATGCCCAGCAGCTAAGCGGCGGGCAGCAGCAGCGCATCGCCATCGCTCGGCTGTTCCTCAAAAACCCGCCCATCATCTTCCTCGACGAGCCCACCGCTAGCCTCGACGCCATCGCCACCGAGCAAATCAAAAATAGCCTCGACGCCATCAAGCAGGGCCGCACGGTGGTCATCATCTCCCACAGCCTCGCCCAAATCGTGGATTCGGATTGCATCTACGTGATGAAAAAAGGCGAAATGGTGGAAAGCGGCACTCACCTGCAACTCTACGAAAAGCGCGGCACCTACCGCGAGATATTCGATGCCTCAGCCCGCAGCCTCAACATTGAGAAGCTGGCCAAGACTATGGCCGACGATGGCGACGAGGTACTTGATACGGCTTTGTGAGGATGATATATTTGAGTTATGACTCTACGATATACCACCAAATCCTTTCGCATGCCCTTGTTTTGGCTTTGCGTTTTGGTTATTTCTTCTTCCTGCGAGATTAATTATTCCAGCGAGGTTACAAGTATCGACGAAAAGGAAAAGTCAATTGCAGAAATGAGCCAAGAAGCATGCGATTGTTTTAGCAAGCAAAAAGGTGATATTGATACTCGACTTACACCTTGTGTAAAGAGTATAACTCACTCTCAGAAAATTAATCTTCCTGAAGGCTATAGTCTGCAAGATTCAGTTGCAGCGGTAGAAGATATGAAGTCCAAGCTGGATTCTATGAAATCTAGAGACTTAGAAAAAATATCTGGTATGATGCAGAATCTAATTGTTTCATGTGATACTTATGGGTCAGAATTTGAAGCATTGTATGATAAATGGTATCCTATCGACAGTTCAAAAGCTAATTTAGATTCCATTAAGGTATTAGAAGGCAAGCTTCGAATGACATCAATTTCAGACACTGCCAAGAAAACGATTCTCCATAAATTAATTGCAAAAAATATTGAATCCAGAAGATTAGATGAGGGTTTGTGGAGGTGCCAACAAATGAAAAAGCTCTTTAAGAATGAGGGAGGCGCATATTATGCAAGTGCATTCATTTACAGTTTGCAAAAAAAATATCCTGAAGCTATTAGTGAATTGAAACAAGAGATAAGTGTCAGTGGTGATAAAAATCTTGAATTAATTATTGCTGTCACGAAAAGAAAAGCGCAACGCAATAAATGACCATCGACCTCAACGGCATCGATACCAAAACTTCCTCCCTGCCGGCGCGCGTCTGCGACGCCTCTACACTGGCGCGAGTTTAGCGCAGCGTAACTCGTGACGTATTAATAGTAATGAGGTTGTACCTCATCTGCCGCAACGCGGCAAGCTGCGATTGTGCTGACATCCATATTAGGCTCGTGATTCCGTATTGCCGCCAAGGCGGCAGTGGAGGTGCAACCTCCACATCATAATCGGCACGAGTTACGCTACGCTAAACTCGCGCCAGTATAGGCTAGGTTAACTGTGGCTAGCCACATAGGAAAATAGGTACTAAAGATGACCCAAAACAGCGTAACTATTGACCTAGCCGGAATCGACAGCAAGGTTGCTATTCACCAGGCATTCAAACAGCACCTAGGGTTTCCCGACTGGTACGGCCCGAGTTGGGATGCGCTGTGGGACGCCATCATTGCGGTGGTAGAAATGCCGGATAAGGTGGTGCTCCAGAACTGGCAGGAATTTGCCGAGGCCTGCCCCAAGGACATGCATATTCTGCGTCAAATCATCCACGATTACGCCGAAGAGATGCCTACTAAACGTATTGTATTGGCTTCTTGAGTATACCTAGGGAACCTCGCAAGTTGCTTCCTAGGTGTGTATTACACTAAAGACAGCATTGGGTCAGTGCCTGTAAGAGCGGCCCAACCGACTGAGCGTCCTGAAAGGCTACGCACTGTGTAAGCGTCACGGGCGAGCCATTGGCCACCCGTAGCGGGCGCGTGACCACCCGTGGCATCGTCCCCATATCAAAGAAAGACGGTACGAAGGCCACACCGATACCTAGGCCCACGAAGTGGCCGAGTAGCTCCAGTGACGAAGCTTCCTGCACAATGGCCCCCTGCCGGCTAAAGCCCGCGCGCTGGCAGAACTGCTCAATCTCGTCGTAGACTGGATGCAGGTTGCGGCTGATTTCCACCCACTTCTCATGCGCCAGCTGCTCTAGCAGCACTGCCTCGGCTGCGGCCAGCGGGTGCGTGGCGGGTAGGGCCACCACCAATTCGCCCTGCCCGAAGGTCCGCGCCGTGAGGGCCGGGTGCAGCAGCGGCAGCATGGTGAGGCCCACGGCAATGCGGCCGGCGGCCAGGGCGTGCTGAACCGCCTGGTAATTAGGAAACTCGTGCAGCTGAAAATGCACTTCGGGGCAATGCTGAGCAAAGCACTGCATGATGCCCGCTAGGCGCTCGGGTCGCAATAGCTGGTAGTACCCTAGGGCTAGGGTCTGCGGCTGGGCCCCCGCGCGCCGAACTGCCTCGATGGCCTCTTGGTGCAATTGCAGTAGGCGCTGGGCTTCGGCTAAGAACACCACCCCGGCTGCTGTGAGCACCACCCGCCGCTGGCGCTGGCGCTGATGTTGGTCGAACAGCGCTACCTGAAGCTCCTTTTCTAGCAGCTGAATTTGCTGGCTGAGCGCGGGCTGCGAGACGCACAGCTTATCGGCAGCCCGGCCAAAATGCAGCTCCGTGGCCACCTCAGTAAAGTACCGTAACTGTCGAAATTCCATGCGCTAAAGTAATAAGAAATACTTATCAGCCTTATCATAAACTGATATTGGACAATGCCCTAGGGCGGGCGGTACTATTGCGGTACCTAGCTCACCCTATTTCTCCCACCCGCCCATGGAACCCCTAGTAGCCCAAGAACTTAAGCAGCGTGCTGCTACCGATTTTCTACCTCTGCTCGGCACCGACCACCTCGAGCTGTACGTCGGCAACGCCAAGCAGGCGGCCTACTACTACAAGGCCGCGTTTGGCTTCCAAACCGTGGCCTACGCCGGCCCCGAAACGGGGGTGCGCGACCGGGCCAGCTACGTGGTGCAGCAAGGCAAAATCCGGCTGGTGCTCACCACGGCGATGCACTCCGACCACGCCATCGCCGAGCACGTGCGCCAGCACGGCGACGGCGTTAAAATCCTGGCTTTGTGGGTAGATGATGCCTACGCCAGCTACGAGCAAACCATGGCCCGCGGCGCCCGCAGCTACCAAGAGCCCCGCACGCTCACCGACGAGCACGGCGAGGTGCGCACGGCCGGCATCTACACCTACGGCGAAACGGTGCACCTCTTCGTGGAGCGTAAAAACTACCACGGCGCCTTTCTGCCCGGCTACGCCGCCCAAACCTCGGCCTTCAACCCCGAGCCCACGGGCCTGCTCTACGTAGACCACTGCGTGGGCAATGTGGGCTGGAACCGTATGAACGAAGCCGTGAAGTGGTACGAGGACGTGATGGGCTTTACCAACATCCTGAGCTTTGACGACAAGCAGATTACCACCGAGTACTCGGCCCTGATGAGCAAGGTGATGAGCAGCGGCAACGGCTACGTCAAGTTTCCCATCAACGAGCCGGCCGAGGGCAAGAAGAAGTCCCAGATTGAGGAATACCTCACGTTCTACGAAGGCGAGGGCGTGCAGCACATCGCGGTGGCTACGGATGACATTATTCGCACCGTGCGCGAGCTGAAAAGCCGCGGCGTGGAGTTCTTGAACACCCCCGACAGCTACTACGACAACCTGCGCGCGCACGTGGGCACCATCGACGAAGACGTGGAGGCCCTGCGCAGCCTGCGCATCATGGCCGACCGCGACGAGGAGGGCTACCTGCTCCAAATATTCACGAAGCCAGTCGAGGACCGCCCCACGGTCTTCTTCGAGATTATCCAGCGCAAGGGCGCCCGCAGCTTCGGCGCCGGCAATTTCAAAGCCTTGTTTGAAAGCCTAGAGCGCGAGCAGGACCGGCGCGGCAACCTGTAGTCGGCCGGTTGCACTGCATCAGCGCCGACCTAGGAAGCCCGCCTGGGTTTCCTAGGTCGGTTGCGTGTTCTTTTTTATTGCCTAATCCACTAGTTCGTTTTTCCATGCCTATCTATCATAAGCTTGGGCAGGTGGCGGCCACGCGCCACACGGTGTTTGAGAAGCCTGGCGGGGGGCTCCATTACGAGCAGCTATTCGGCACGATTGGCTTCGAGGGCATGTCGTCGCTGCTGTACCATCTGCGCCCGCCGACGGCGGTGCGGGAGGTGTTGGGCGAAACCGACCTGACGCCGAAAGTCGCGGTGGCGAAAAACATTAAGGCCCGGCTGCTAAAAGGCTTTCAGGTACCGCCGCAGGACGACTACCTGGCGGCCCGCACGCCCGTGCTGGTCAACAGCGACGTGCACATCGCGCTGGCCGCGCCGCGCCAGTCGCTCACGGCGTATTTCTACAAAAATGCCGATGCCGACGAGCTGCTCTTCATTCACCGGGGCACCGGGCGGCTGCGCACCCAGCTGGGCAACATTGCCTTCGAGTCCGGCGACTACTTGCTGGTACCTAGGGGCATTATCTACCAAATAGAGTTTGATTCGGAGGATAATCGCCTGCTCATTACTGAGTCGTTTCACCCGATTTATACGCCCAAGGGCTACCGCAACCACTTTGGTCAGCTGCTCGAGCACGCGCCTTACTCCGAGCGCGACTACAAGCTGCCGACCGACCTAGAAACGCACGACGAAACCGGCGACTTCGTGCTGAAAATCAAGAAGCAAGGCGTGCTGCACGAATTGGTGTACCCCTCGCACCCCTTCGATGTGGTGGGGTGGGACGGCTACAACTATCCGTACGGCATGAACATTCGCAACTTTCAGCCGATAACGGGCAAGGTGCACCAGCCGCCGCCCGTGCACCAGCAGTTCGAAACTAAGGCCTTCGTGGTGTGCTCGTTTGTGCCGCGGCTCTTCGACTACCATCCGCAGGCGATACCCGCGCCCTACTACCACTCCAACATCGACTCGGATGAGATGCTGTACTACGTGGACGGAAATTTTATGTCGCGCAACAACATCGAGCAGGGGCATATCACGCTGCATCCCGGTGGCATTCCGCACGGCCCGGCGCCCGGTGCCTACGAGCGCAGCATCGGCAAAACCGGCACCGACGAGTGGGCCGTGATGATTGATACCTTCCGCCCCTTGCAGCTCACGGAAGCCGCGCTGGCCCTCGACGATGGCGCCTACTACAAG